>VFQN01001282.1_pt1 | contig 42841 bp, 75 predicted proteins | sample 3512371 | NCBI WGS metagenome assembly VFQN01 (sample SAMN10412370, study PRJNA504923) | tailings metagenome | isolation source: Replicate 2 from Balatoc abandoned mine | place: Philippines: Itogon, Benguet | collected 2017-08-28 | reverse complement strand
GATGCCGCCGGCGGTCCTCGACTGGTCCTCGTGCGCCTGGGCTTTGCAGTCCCTCACCACCTGGCCCACCAGCCATTCCGATGCCCGCAGCAGGTGACCGCCCGACACCACAGCCGCCAGGTCTGCGTGTTGCAAAAGGTGTTGAGAGGAAAGGAACACTGTTACAAAGCAGCATGCACCGAGGTTAGACAGCGCTCAGCGCTGAATCGTTGCTTTTACCCAGCATGAAACGACGGCCATCCAAGAAGGCGCGCTCCCACTCGTGGCCCGTGCAAGCGATTCGAAATGTGACAGGCATACAACAGCAGCATGCATCCAGGTACACATACGGCCCACATGTGCAGATAGCGACTCACCTTGCCGCCCCAGAGGCCCCGCCATGCTCGGGTGCAACCGCAGCACCTGCCCCAGGTCGTTTGCCTGTTGCAGGCCGGCAAACTCCGCTGCCACCACCCCGCTGCGCACTACCTGCTCAACCGCCGCCGCCCACCGCCGCAGAGCCGCCCGCCGGCGGTCCGCCCCCAGGCGTCCATGCGGGGGTGGCATGTGCCGCCAAGCGCAGTGTAGCGCGTACACAGCGGCGCAGGCGCCATCCGCCTGTTGCAGGGCGTAACACGGCCTGCCCTGGGCGCGACTGCCGCCAGCTCCAGCCTTGGCCCCTACCGCTGTCAGCGCTACCCGCAGGGTCAGCTGCAGCCTTGTGCCCCTGCCCGGCGGCTCCGCCTTTGCCCCCGCCCCCGGGGCATCAGGGCGCGTTGCCAGCAGGTTGACTAGGTTGACCAGCGGTGTTGCCTTGATGCGCACGGGCTGCGACTGCTGGTCCTCCCTTTTGACAGCGCCACACACGGGCAGGTTCTGCAGGCCGGCAGCCTCAGGCATGCCGTAGTCCCCTCCCCCGTCCAGGGCGCACAGCGTGCGCAGCCCCTGGCACAGCACCAGGTGGCGGGCGCATGGGCCTGACAGCACGCGTCGGAGCGAGGACACGTGGGCGGCGTGGAGTCCGTTTGTAGAGGCCTCAAACACGTGCCTGGGGCCGTCCTGCTGGGTTGGGGCTGGTGCTGCTGCGGCTCCGTGCGCTTGCGCTTCCGCTCCCACGCCGTTCCGGTCTGAACACGCGGGGTCGCTGACACCTTGAAGCTCAGGGTCCCAGCTCAGCTTGGTAAGCAGCGAGTACAGCGAGGCAAAGTAGTTAGACGGAAGCGATAGCCGGCTGTGCAGCATGTCGTGCAGCCCGTCGTGCTCTTGGCCGTGCTGCCGCCCCGCCTGCTGCATGCGCTGTAGCCAGGCCGCCTGCAGCAGCACGCCCCGGGCCACGTGCTCCAGCACGCTGCTGTCGTCCACTGCAGCCACCAGCTGCTGCTTCATGTTCGCGGGCGGCGCCGCCCCACATGCCGTCCCTTGGCCCTGCAGCCCGCCCTGCCCCTGCCACACCACCGCCTGCTCCTCGCTCGCCTGCGCCGCGTGGCGTCCCTTCCGCCCCTCACCCGCGCGCCCTCCCACCTCCACTGCATCTGTTTGTGCCTCACTTGGGCGACAGGGCGCAGCGGCGCGGCACATTGCCTGCTGTGCCGGGGCCCGGGCTGGCGATCGCACTGTGCACACCTTGGCCAGAGGGTGCAGCAGACACACGGTGCACGACAGCACGTCCAACATGCTGGCCCCCTCCAGAACCTCCTCCTCCTCTTGTGAACCAGGCCAGGCGCACGGCATTTCCTGGCCGTCAGTTGCGACGGCGGCTGTTGCGCTGGCGAGCTGCCGGCTGCAGCCCTGCAGCAATCGAGCGCGCAGTAGCACCTCCGCAACGGCCAGCTGCATGCCGCTGGGCAGACTGGAGTCAGGTTTTGAGTCAAGGTAGGTCATAATCCACACGACGGCGGTGTGCTGGAGCTGCTCCATAATTCCGTCGGGCAGCTGGACGGCCGCGTCCGGCGAGTGGATGCAGGAAATGAGTAACGACAAAGACGCCCGAAGTCGGCCGGGAGACGAAATCCTATGCGCATGATTGTACAGTTTGGAGAGTGTGGCTTTCTCTCGTTGCAGTACTGACGCCAGGTGCTCAGACTCCTCCCGCCAAAAGGAAAGCTCGCCTCCCGAAGAGTTGTAGGCCCCAGTATCTAACCAGGAGCTGAACGCATCAAGCCTACTTATGATACCACGCGCAGGTTGAATTGACGTCGGCATTTTAAAGTCGCGTTGTGGTGTGGCGGGTAAACAAGACATGGAGTCACTAGCTACCTGGAGTGATACGTATAGGCAAACGGGCCATATTTCGTCTAATACTATTTAGTGCTGCCGCATTGCGTTATTCGTGACCCTGTGCAGCAGTCAGCAGGCGCCATCGTGAGGGGTGTACATGGAGCGTTGGGGGGCCCCCCGTTACGCCCCGGCTCTGCATCTGCATCTTGCTCTCCGTCCACGGCGCAGTACGATACTGCCCACAGTCCACACGAGTCAAGCAGCTGTCTGCTTCTTGTTAACAAAAGGGTTTTACCTACCTAGACCCGGCAGTTCAGGGCTCCACGGACCTGCACAGACCAACACTACGTTTCCTGGGGCCGGGCGCCGGGCTCGGGTTACCGGTAGCAGGCTCGGGTTTGCACAAGCACACAGCGATAAGGAGCTGCAGTCGGCAGGGGAGCAGTATGCAGGAGGCGGGTACTGTACACACCAGCGGAAGGGGGAGGGAATGGGGGAAGATACGGAGCAGGATTCTTGCTGCAGGAGGGTAAGACACACCCTCCTGCATCTGGGGGTTTGTGGTATGAGGGAGCTGTCAGACTGAGCAGGTACTTCGAGGCAGACCGAAACGGATGCAGCGGTTTAGTGCCGCTTAGGGTGAGCCTCTTTGGCTGTGTTGCCTGACCAGGCCTGACCCACGCAGCACGCAACGCGCACGTGCTCCTAGCCATCGTACCGCGCACGTGTCCCTGCGGGTGAGGACCGCTCCGTCCGGCACGCATTCAGTCGGCTGCCCCTCACATCCGCTTCCCCACACAGTTTGGCGACCCGCAGCGGCACTGCATGCCCTGCCGCCTGCCGCCCGACCCTCTCATCTGCCGGCCGTTTAGCAGAGACCGGGTAGGGCAAGGTCAGGGCACGGCAGGGTGGACACGTGGCACCAGGAGCGAGGGGCAGGGTACATGGTGCTGATTCTGGTAAGCCCTTTGCCACGTCAGTACTGTGCTCTCCCGACTACCTAATTCTTCCACCCACGCGCTCCCTTTGGACCACTTCCTGCTACAGCCCCAGCTCCCAACCGCGTGTACGGTACGCCGGTCCAGACCCCCATGTATGCCGTGTACACCCAAAACCGAATCGACCCCCATGTCAACGATACAACTCCAGCAGACAGGGCGTACAGCCATACACAGCTCGCTTGGTACGTGCTGTGGTTCTTGACTTGCATGAAAATGTGTGTACCGGTAGGCCACAACTTTGCACCGTTACCTGGGCAGCTTGTGAGGTCTGGCATGGGGGGCGCACCAGAGCACGCCAAAGCACTTCCACAGCCTCAGCCGTCAGCCCGCTGCTGCTTCACTGCTCTGCCTCGTCGGTGCGGTGGCCTGACCTTGCTGTGTCCCCGCTGCGTGCTGCACGCTGAAACCCTGGGCTGAACGCGTATGCAGTTCGCCCGGACCACCACCCGCTGCACCGCATCCCACCGCCCGCAATGCTCGGCCGAGCCCCTGTGGTTGCACTGTGCTTTCACTGCACCGCACGGCGGCAGTGCTCTGCCGTGATGTGCTACTCCGTCAAGACCCAACGCACACCACCAAAATTGATTGTCAGACACCGGGAACCCAGCAAAAAGCAAAACACATGTTCTGGGCCCGCAGTCGCCAGGGTGCATCGTAAGGACCGTTAGTTAGCTTCAGTGGAGCTCCCTGGTCGGCTCGTAAACCATGTACAGCGGCGCGTGCCCCGCATAGAGGCGCACCCATGCACATCCATGTCGCAAATGCTGCAACCACCTGCTAGCTATTGTTGCTGAAAGCGGTGAGGGCACCATGAGCTTCCCCTCCAGCTCCCCCAGCTGCACCGCCGCACACCAGGTGTACTAGCGCACATGCACCTCACGCTGTTGACTATTGCTTACCTCGCCTCGGCGATGAGGGCACACCGTGAGCTCCGCCTCCAGCTCCCCCAGCTGCACCGCCGTGCACTATGTGTATTAGCGCACATGCACTTCACCCTAGTGCCTAATGCCTGATGCGTCTCGGCGGTGAGGGCACCATGAGCTCCCCCTCCAGCTCCCCCAGCTGCGACTTGAACACCTGCCCGTCCACCACCAGCCTGCTTCCCTCCCCGAACAGGTGCACGCTGCGGCTGCTGACGCCGCCGATCTCCCACGGCTCGGGCCACCCGGAGGGCTCCGCGGAGTTGGATGACGTAAATGTGCCGTACGTCCCGGTGGCGGGCGGCGGCTCGATGGCGCAGCCCAACAGCTCCACCTGCAGGCACAGTTGCACAGGGCGTGGTGTTAGACATGGTCCAGAGAGCGATGCAGGGCGTGCAGATTACGGTGCTACTTAGCACCCTTGCACCGGCACTCGTGCACCAACACTGCGTCTTACCACACCGTATGGACCGGTATGTGCACCTGCCCGTCTTCCCCGCTGCGCCGCCACACGCGGCTACGGCACGTTGCAGGCCCCTTCCAGTCCAAGTCCGCAGCTCTGGCTGGTGCGGCCCTACCCTGCCGTACTCGCGCCCACACTCCACGCCCACAGCACCCACCCTTGCGCCCATGTGCGCCCGCAGTGCGGTCACGGGGTTGTACTCAAACGTGCACCTCGTTAGCCGCGCCCGGGTGTGCCGCCCGCCGACCGCAGCATCCCCGTGCATGTTGCCGCTCAGCCGGCAGCCCTCCACCGCCGCCGCGCCCGCCGAGCACACAAACACGCCCGATTCCACGTTGCCCGCCAACGTACACGAGCGAACCCTCGCCTCGCAGCCGCCGCCCTCCACGCAAATCCCGTCCTCCCCATTCTGGCTCAGTTCGCAGCTGGCTATCTTGACGCCTCCGCCGGCAACCACGGAGCACCCGTGCTTGCCGTTCTTTGCCAGTTGACCGCCAACAATGGTGACGTATGCCTCGGGGGAGGGGTAGGCGGGCTGTCGGGAGAGGCTGGAGCTTCGGGGGGTGGGGGAGGACAGGGTGTCGGCGGCGGGGGAGGCGGGCGTGAGGGCAGCGGCGGCGGCAATGGCGGCGGCGTCGGCGGACCTCAGGACGCCCTCCACCTCCACGCCTGGGTGCGAGAAGGGGCAAGTCCAGAAGGACAAGTCAGCATTCGAATGTTTGGCCCGTGTAATGGTGTAGCAGGGGTAAAGGGTGAACTCCGTTCTCTAGGTGACGGAATGGTCCCATGGCTACGCAACGGCAGCACCATAGGCGTGGCGGCCTGGTACCCAGCCCTACAGGCCCACACGTCTGCTTGCTTCTCATCACATGACACCCGTGTACGCCCTCTAGCAGTCTAGGCCCCACGTGTACGGCATCCCCCAGCCACACAGCCACTTGAGCTCCTCACCGTGTATTGTGTTGCCGCTGCAGCTGCAGTCCTGCAGCTCCGCGCTGGCGCCCCTCCGCGCCACCACCCCGCACACCGCGTTGCCGTCCAGCGAGCAGCTCTCCACCGCCGCCCTGCTCCCCGCCCCGATGACACACACCCCGCTGCCCCCTGCGCTGCTCGACAGAATGCAGTTGCTCATCCGCGCCACGCACGCCCCGGAGTCCACTACCACGTTGCTCCCCTGGTTGCCCACCACCTCACAATCCTGCAACTCAACACACACCCCGCCGCCCGTAGCACACAGCCCCGCCCCTGCGTTCCCAGACAGCCTCGACGCACTCAGCGCCGCCGTCGCGCCCTCAGCGCACACCACCCCGTGCCCCCTGCACATGTACACCGCGCTCTCCGACGCGGCTAGCTTACTGCCCTGGCCTTGTACGACAATGCCGTACGCGGGTCCCTCCCGTACGTCCACGTGACTGAACATGACGGACGCGCCGGCGGTGGCGAGGACCAGGGGCGCGTCCGGCGCGGGCGCGTCCCCGGGGGTGATGCGGCACCGCAGCAGCTGCACGCGGGTGTCCTCCCCTGACGCGTGGATGCGGCCCAGGCGGCAGCCCACGCCCTCCACGATGCCCCCGCCTTCGGCAAAGATGGCCACCACCTGGGGGAGGGGACGAGCAGTGCAATGGGGTGCATGGGCTGCTGTGGTTGGGTGCAGCTGTGTCATGCAGGTGCGGGCACATGCACAATGCCCCCGCCCGCCGCGTGTATGGCCTGACGAGGAGGCGTTGCAGGTTGCACTGGAAGGCGAGGTAGGAGGGTTACGGAGTGGGATGCAGCTGAGAGAGCACGAGGTGCGGATAACGCGATGCGTTACTTCCAGGTGCAGCTTGGCAAGTGCAACAGAAGACAGGGTGACTAGCCTGGCGGGGACCTGAATGGGAACATCAACGCCCCACCTGCGTCAGCAGTGGCCGCCCTGGCTTGTCGCCGCCGCCGCCGCCGTTACTGCCCCGCGCCGCAGCAAGGGAGGCCCCCGGTGTCTGACCCGCTGTTCCCGCTGCCGCCCTCGCCGCAATGGCCGCCGTACGTGGGGATGCCGGCGGCACGGGGCCCGTAAGGGCGCCGCCCCCAGGCCCTGCCCCCTGCCCAGCTGCCTCCACCTGCGGTGCAACCACTTGCACACGGCAGTTGCGCATGACCAGCCTCCCGCCCCCTGCCACGTGTACTAGCGGGGACACGGGCCCTCCGCCTATCGCTGAGCCCGATGGCAATACGGATCCAAAGCCGCTTTCATCTGCTGTGAAACGCCTGGGAGAACCCGGGTTGCTTCCGCTGTGCGCCGACACACGCACCAGCCTCAGCGCCGCGGTTTCCAGCACCGGTACTGGTCCGCCCCCGTTCGCCGCCGCGCCACCCAGCCTCCCGCTGGACTGCCGTTGCAGCTGCTGCTGTTGTTGCTGTGGTCGGGCCTGTCCGTACCCTGACGATGCAGCGCCCGGGCCTGCAGGCACCCCCGCCGTGACCGCGCCACCGGGCTGCTGCTGCTGCTGTGTATTAGCTGCAGCCGTGACGATGTGCACCTCGGACAGCAGCAGCTGCGCGTTGCTGCCGATCCACAGCCGCTGTCCGGGCTTGAGCGCAAAGGTGCAGTTGTGCAGCACCACAGCCCGGTTGGAGATGCGTATGGTGTCAGACGCAGCTGGGTCCAGGTCCCCGGCGAACACCACCGAGGCCAGGCTGAGGTGCACGTTGCGCTCCACCCTAGCGAAGTACCTGTCGTACATTTCCTGTAACATGTACAGTTGCGCAAAGTTGGAGGCATGTAACAGCATGGTAAGGGTCTGCCCATGGCACGCGTAACAGCACGGCGCCGGAGAAGCGATTGTGCTGAGGACCCGAACATGCTTGGTAGTCACCCTCAGCAAACTTTGTTGCGGACTGGCCGCTTTCCTGGCTGCATGATGTCTTCCAGGGGAGCTCCCCTCTGATGTCTTCGACCGTTGCAGTAAGCGACAGCCAAAAGCGCCGACCCACAGACCAGGCCCCCGTCCGATCACATGTTCCCGCCCAGGCCAGCTCCCAGACCCAGAGCTCCGCTCCGCTGATGACTCCCATGCCCACCTGTAGACTGCCAGACATGAGGATGTGCTGCGCCAACCCCACGTGATGCTGGGGGGCATCCCCCGCACCTCCAACGCCGCCGCCGCCAGTGTCGAACAGCCCGCCCACCACGCCGCCCGTACTGCCCGCAATGATGCCCCCCAGCATGCTCGGCTCGTCCGGTACGACAGATGACTCGTCCAGATCGATGCCCGTGCCGGCCTGCTGCAACGACGCACGCGGGCCGCGGTACTTGGACGAGCCAGGACGCAGCATGGAGGGCGAGGGCGGCGCGGCGGTCAATGCCCCCGACTGCCACGTGCCGCTTGTACTGACGGCGCCCGTACCGGGTGCCGTACCAGGGCGGGATGGGGAGGACGCGCTGCCGTTGTACGTCATTGTACGGCCGCGCATGGGGCGCGCCGGGGAGGAGGGCAGGCCGGTGGTCCCGGAGGGGCTGTAGCTGCCGCGGGCCTGTGCGGCCTGGTCAACGGTCAACGCCCCGGGGAGGGACACGCGGTGGCCGAAGGAGCTCGAGGGCCGTAGCGGGCCGGCGCCGTTGCTGCTGACACGGCCGGGGCTGGGATTGGGGCCGGGGACGGACTGGGCTGCGGCGCGGCGGGTGTTGCCGGGTGTGCCGGAAGGAGGGCTGGGGTTGGCGGTGGGCTGAGCGGGGGCAACTCCGGATGTGGAGGTCCTGCCTGTGGAGGTGGAGCGGAGCATGCGGCCGCTGCTGATGTTCCGCTGCACAGAGGTGCCGCTTGGGGAGCTGCCGCCGGCACCGCTACTGCCTGTGAAGGTACGGGAGAAGGCGGCTAGTAGGGAGCCTGCGTCCGTGGGTGCAGGACCAGCAGCTGGGTTGCCTCCGGTGCTGCTGGTAGCGGCAGTGTTGTTGGTGGGGTCGTTACTGTTGTTGCTCCAACGGCTAGCGCTGGTGGCAGGCAGGGGTTTTGCAGTGAAGTCCTTGATTTGTTGGTCGTGGATGGGGGCGGATGCTACTGTGGACTTTGACCAGGCGGACAGCCATCCAGGGCCGCTGCTGGTGGGAGACGGTGCTGACGGGTTGGGTGCGCGACGGGGACTGGCGGAGGCAGTCGGCCGAAGGCGACCGTCCTGCGCAAGACGGAAAGTGACGGGGGATTCAGATGCAAAATTTACTAAAGGCATGGCAAGGCGTCGTTGAATCGAACGGCTACCCTGTGAGCCATCACCACATGTCGCCTTTATGACCAATATTCTGGCCAACACTCTAGCTATTACAGCGAGGTCACTGCAACCTAATTATGAAATGCATTGCTCGTCTTCACATGTGGCTGGGCAGTCCTGTTAGTTCTGGCCGCACAGGTGGAAGGGCGGATGTCGTTGACATGGACGGCCCTTTCCAGACTGCAACTCTTGTCTGCACGCTCAAGACCCATGGTATATTCCCTGGCGTGTATTATTTATGAATTCTGCAGCCTTCGCACCTGCCCGCCAGCCTCGTCCACAGCACCAGGACGCATAGTCCCCCAGTGGTGTCCTCCCGGGTCGGAGCGGTGGGCTCAGCTGGCTACGCTAACATGCGAATGCAGTTATACATAACTGAATGCCAGGGGTATCAGGATGCTACTCGCGGACGTAGAGCTTTAATACACCCAGCAGTACAAGTGCAGCCTTTCAAACCTTTTTCCGAACCTTTTGGCAAAATGGACGTGTTGTTGCACGATGACGGCAATCATGCTCTTTGTGGCGCGGTTGTGCTCGTAGTAAACAAGGGAGCTCCCTTGGTACGACGCTTATGTAACCGACTGTAACCCGGGTGCCCTTGTACACGATCCTCTGCGATCCTTTAGAGAGGCTTCCCCCTCTACTACCCGCAGGGCAGCGTAGAAGGCTGCTGCATTGCCAAACATGACATTTGCAACGTATGTTGTGGGAGGAAACTCGTCACGATGATGGCCCATGGTGATGAACCAGGCAAGGGGCCCCTGACACGGGCCCCAGGCAGGCAAGGCACCAGGCAAGCAGCCCCTCCGCTCGAATTGCTCATGCCCCAGTTGTTGCCGTGCTCCGTGCCACCAGGTGCCACAGCCCCCCGTCGGGACCATCAGTCGATCAGTGCCAGGGAGCCAAGGTGGGCCGCACAAGCTCAGTCGGGTTAGCCTTTATCCTTAACATAACCCATAGCCACGCCCATAGCACATACTCCTCAGTGACGCGCACATGAAGGGTCGCACGTGTGCAGTTAGCCACCAACGAACCCGAACGGCCACACACATTCTTGGGCTATCCAAAGCGGCTCCGGCGCGGCCTAGCAGGCACATGATCGTATGACCGCAGCCCAAGCGTGCTGTTGCCAGCTCTCAATGTCCCTCCTGGTACTGGCACCTTACCGTGCCGGTTGATGACATACGTTTGGCTCCGGTCCACTCCTCCTGAAGCACAAAAAAAACCTCGACATAACCTCGGCCATACCCTCGCCTCACACAAACGCCGCGCATACAACTCGACCCGCCACCCAACCAACAAACGTAACAAAGCACCCCGCTTCACACGCAACAAAGTGCATCCACGCAGATCATGCAGGGCATGCATTTTCTGTTCCTGCCTGCTGTTCCGCCGTTCGTAGAGGCCTCTCACATCCTTCTTCTCCGGTAACATGCTAATGACACCGGATACTACGTGGCCGCTATGCATGCTGTACCGTGCCATTTGCGCACGGTTGCGGCCCCGCATCCGCTCTCTTAAGCCCCACACATCGCACACCTGTAACCCATACGCGCCACCGTACCGAAACCTTTTCCTTGACCTGTCCCGCCTAGTAAGCAGCACACCCCTTCGCCCCACGGCCCACACCATGTGACCAAGCCGCCTGCCTGCAGGCCCAGGGTAAGACACCAACCCTACTGAGTGGAGCTATCCCCTCCTGCTTCAAGGCAAGGGGCTCCCAGTCCTTGTCCGGCACCCAACTTTCCTTTCCCAAGGCAAAGCGCCGCGTGCCTACCCAACCGCCGCCCTCAGTCCAGCGGCTACCAGCCCTCCCCCCGCAGCCACCAGCGCTCGACAGCAATCGACACGAGCAACCTCACCGCGAGGCCCTCAGTCCCGCGGCTTCCAGCCGTTGTCAGGCAGCCACGGGCACGGCCATGACAACCAGCCACGGGGGCAAGCGGTGGCCCTCTTCAGTCCAGCGGCTTCCAGTCCTTGTCCGGCAGCATGGCCAGCAGCGCCTTGGTCACCTCCGTGAAGGCGGGGCGCGCCTTGGGGTCCTTGCGCCAGCAGCGGTACGCCAGGTTCTTGTACCACTCGGGGCACGTGTCGGGGAACTTGGGACGCAGATTGTGCGTCACCACGCCAACCTGCGAACGCAGGGAGGCAGTGCGGGGGCAGAATGGTTTGAGCAGCGACGGTGGGTTGCTGGGTTCGCATGGGGTGCAGGCGTGTAGGAGTATCGGCGCAGGCGCCGCGAGCAGGCGGCAGGGGTTGCAAATGGGTCAGCTTGGTAGTTATGACGGTGGCTAGTGCTTGTGCCTGACATTGGGTGTGCATAGCACAGCATGCCGCCGATACACCCGTGGCTACGGAAGCATCCAAGCCCCAACCCCCCTCGCACTAGACACTGGCACGGCCGCGGCCGAGGTCACAGCCCCCGGTTGGGCGCTCCACACGCTGCAGCAGGTGCTCAGGCACTCCAATGGAGTCTGCTGCGCACGCACCATGATCTGCGGGTGCGCCATGTTGGCGTAAGGCGTGGCGGAGGTGAAGATCTCCCACATGATGATGCCGAACGCGTACACGTCGCCCTGCTGGTACACCTTGCCGTCCTCGATCAGCTCGGGCTGGGGGACAGGGGATACGAGGTGCGTCACATCACCAGCTGCAACATACAAGCTGATTTTGCGAAGGAGCCTTGATGCCTGCAGCGGGCTGCAATCGATTCAGCATAGCTGCTTTTCAACGGCTGGTCGAGCACCTGCCCAGCCGCGCGGATACGAAGGCTCGAGGTAAGACCTCCTGATTCACCGCCCGGGATGATACGAGCTGCGCCTGCTCTCTATCCAGCACCCTGCACACCCCGCCCCGCTCACCGCCATGCGGGTCATCGGGGTCACCGAGGTCACCCCAGTCAGCCAAGCAAAAGTCACAGCACAAAGCTGCAGTGAAGTTAAGCCCGACAGTTCCTGCCCCCATTTTTGGGACCCGCATCACTCACCGCCATGTGGGTCACCGTCCCGCTGTATTTGGTGGACACCTGTCGGGGTGCGGGGTAGCGGAGGGGTTTGGATGTAAGGCAACAGGCGGCCACGATGGGGGGGCAGCCGTACGCCTGGCTCCACAAGTATTGGTAGGACAGCGCGCCGACTACTGGAAGTAAAACCGTGTGAAGCATGCACTCAGGTGCAACGATGGTCACGCACAGCCGTGAGGTAACGGCAATGAACCCAAAAAGGCGGCAACCCCGTGCTGCTTGCAAGCTGACCGTTGACACTACGGGCATCAACCCGCGCGCCGCCTTTTCCTTCCTACACCACTCCCCACCTGCGTCTTGTTTGTGTCGGGCAGCACCTGGCTGAGCCCGAAGTCCGACACCTTGGCCACGTAGCTGCGTCGGTCCTTGGCGGCGGAGCGCAGCAGGATGTTCTTGGGCTTGAGGTCGCGGTGCGTGATGCGGTGCTTGTGCAGGTACTCCATGGCGCAAGACACCTGCGGGCGTGTTAGGGGAGCGCGGGGCGGGGCTTGTCGACCACATACATACAGGACGATGGACCAGGGCTCGCCGGGTAAGAGCGACCAACCATACTACTGTATACGGAATGGGTATGGGAGCCTGAATCCCGCCAGCGACATAATAGTAAGCTCCATGTCCACCTCGGGCTCCAATCGGCCGAGCCCTACGACACAGCTAACCCACGCAGCTCCTTTACACACATGCGCTAACCCACCTCCGCCAGCGTCATGATGACCAGCTCCATGTCCACCTCCGGCTCCACGCTGCCGCCTCGCGCCCCCCGCGGGCCGTCGACCACAAACACGCCCTGCTCGATGGCGTCCTGCGGTGCGGGAATGTGGGAGACCGGCAAATGTCATTCAGGTTGTTGTAAGAGAAGAGGCTGGGTGGGAGAAGCACGGGCATGTTCGATCCAAGGGCGGCCTCGGATCGCGTGGCAGAGCAAGAGAATGGTGGCGTCGTATAGAACGTACTGAACGTCGCTATGCCCAACGGCACACACGGGTGTGCCTTATGGCAAATGGCAAAATGGAGAGCGAACAGTCATGTCAGACGAGCAGCAACCGGTTTGCTAATACACTTCCAAGTGGCGCCCACCTGCAGGCTGCCCCTGTCGCAGAACTCCATGATGATGTGCGTCTCGTGCAGCACCCGGTTTCGCATGACGCCGTGCATGGAGGACTGCGGGTCCAGGTGCACCACGCGGTAGTCGTACGTCTGTACGACGTGCGGGTGACTGATGGTGGACGTCATGGCGCCCTCCAGCAGCGCGGCGCGGCGGCTGCTGGTGTCCAGCTTGGAGCCGTGGCCGCTGCCGCCGCCGCACGAGGTCATCTCGTCCTCGTGCTCCAGGACCTGTTTTGTTGGGGGAGGGACCATAAACGCAGCAACATGGCTTCCGTCAGAGGTGGTCATAGGAGCTGTGGCCGCTGCCGTCGGCACATCAGGAGGTCTCGTTCTCGTGGTCCAAGACCTTTCACGGTTTGGAAAGGGACCAGAGAATACAGTAAGTAGTAAGCACGTGCACTACATGAATGTAGCAGGTACAGGCAACAGGATGTGCGCGTGCACGACAAGATCTCGCCTTCGTGCTCCAGAACCTGTTGTGTCGACAGGGGACAGCAGCAGTGGCACAATGATGCCGTCAAAGGGATCAGTGTCACAACGCATGGCTGCTGCCGTCGGCGCACGACGCCACGCCGGGCCTCGTGCCCAAGCACCTGTAGGGCTGCGAACGACCAGGCAACCACCGGACGTAACTGCACTGGGGTGCTCCCCTTGCATCCTAATGCTGACCAGCATCCCGGCAAACCACGGCAGCCCCAGCACTTGCACCTGCGCCCCTTCCCAGACCCACCTTGACCGCCACCACCATGCCCCTCCAGAAGCCCTTGTACACGGAGCCGAAGCCGCCCCGCCCGATGACCTCCAGCATCTTGAGGTCGGCCCCCAGCGTGTTGCCCGAGGCGGCGTCCGCGGCCTGGCCCCCGGACGCAGCAGCCAGCGCGTTGCGCACCTGCGCAGAGCCGGGACGCTGCAGCAGCCAGGCTGCGTTCGCAGCACGGCGGGGATAGGGAGTCAGCGACGTTGTAGGGGGAACTGGCATGCGCAAAGAGGTGGAGGCCTCACACTTTGGCCCGCGAAGATGGGGGAAGTGAGCGAAAAGGGATTTGTGTACGGCTTTGCAAGGGACCGACCGAACGGAGGCGATACATGGCTACGCGCGTTCGCCATGTTGGTCCGGGTTGCTGTGCGCACGTTGTGCTAATCATGTCCAGGAAAGGTAGGCAAGGCCTGGCGGACCCGCCGCTAACTATCGACCTACAGCGCCCCGACTATGAACGTCCCAGCAGAGCCGCACACCGGTACCCCCGTGGTACAATCAGCCAGTCCACCTGTTCCCACACTCACTCTCGTCCAGCTCCCCCGGACTGAGCTGCCTGCTGCTGCCCCCGCTGCTGGGCATGCGCCCCGCCAGGTGCGTGCCCGCGCCGCTCGACTGCCCGCTGCGCTGGCTGTACTGCTGGCTCAACGTGCCCGTGCTCCCTGGCCCCGAAACCAGCACCCCGGGGTTCAGCACCGAGCCGATCCCGCCGCCCATCATTCCCGGCATCAACCCCGTGCCCATACCCATGCCCATGCCCATCTGCCCCCCGTTAGCAGCAGCCGCATTTGCGTATAACATCTGGAAGTCGCGGCTCGCTCGCTGCTCCGCGGCCCCCGGCCCCAAGCCCGCAACCGCGGCCGCGGCAGCCGCGGCCGCCGCCGCCGCTGCTGCAGCGGAGGACGCTACGGAGGCGCTCGAGTCCAGGATGCTGCCTTCGCCGTACGGCATCCCGGGCGCGGGGTACTGGAAGCTGCTCCGGTGGGATCCCTCCGTCGCGACCCGTTGCAGCGGCGCCGTGCTGCCGTACACCGGCGCCCCCATCGCCGTACCCCCGCGCGGCCCCGGGCCGAGGCTGGCCCCGCTGGGCGACAGAACCCCCGCGTTGTACATTAGCTGCTGCTGCTGTTGCAGGTGCTCGTGCAGCTGCTCGTACATGAGACGCTGCGGCTGCAGCGACACCGACCGCGCCGGCAGGTGGCTGTGCGGGTGCACGCCCCCGCCGGAGGCCAACTGCGGGTCGTCCATTGCCATCCCCGGCGCGCTGCTACCGGACATTGCCGTACCCGAGTGCAAGCCCCCTAGACCCCCTTGCGACCCATGGGTCAGGCCGTGCGGGACGGTCCCCGTGCCGGACGCCATGGCGCCTGAGGCAGGCCCTCCCAAGCCGGTCCCCGGGCCCGTGCCCAGGGCCCCTGGGATGGGCGGCGGGGCCCCCGGGGGGTGATACGGCCCGGGCGCGGGCCCTGGACCTACCCCCATGCCGCCGCTGGTGCTGGACAGGACCAGCGCCAGCTGCTTGGCGATACTCTGCGAGGGGACGAAGCGGGTGGCAAGGTGGGCGCGACAGCCGGGAGAGCCAAGGTGCGTACGTGCGCAGAGTCTTGCCGCCCATTCGCAGGTCGCCCCTCCGGACAGGACATACCCGTTTTCACCAAGGAACCTTCGCAACGGGGGACATAAGCCTACGCTCAGCATTCTGGTCCCCACCGCGCCGCATGCCATGGAGTACCGGATGTGCTTGACAGCTACATCACAGCTCTCTGTCCTCGGCACTGTTTTGGCACTGCAGTCAAACTGCCCCTGTTTCTTTTCCGCTCGGCAGTTGCCTCCACCTCCCCATACGTTGCCCATGCCCCCCTCCGCCGTACCTTCTCCTGCTCCGTCCAGTTCCACTGCTCCTCGAACCCCAGCCGCAGCACGCCCAGCACGCGGCTGCCCGCCACCACCAGCGGCAGGCACGCCACGCTCCGCAGGCTCAGCACGAAGCGCATGAACTGCACGTCCGCGTACGGCCCCGGGAAGGCCGCCACGTTGCTGATGAACACGGGCTGGCAGTTGTGCAGCACGTGGTAGATGAGCGTGCCGGGCGCGACGGCCACGTTGATGCGCGGCGGCTTGCGGCTGCCGTCGCCCAGGAAGGTGTACATGTTGACGCAGTTGCGCGTGCTGTTGAGCAGGCAGAACGAGGCGTGGGCCACCGCGGGGAAGATGCCCTTCATGGCGGAGGCGGCCCCGCGGATGAACTCGTCAAGCGAGTACACGCCGGGCTGCTGGTCCAGGCCCTGTGCATGGGGAACGGTAGGCAGCGAGGCATTTTACGAGACGGGAGTAACCCCCTTGCACCTGCATGGACATCCTAAGTGGCCAGCCGCCGCCGTGGCCAGTGTGACTCACCTCCTGCCCTGGCTGGGACAAGCACGTCAAGCCGCAACACCCCCATGCTCGGATGCCCCTCCACCCGCACCTGCATGAAGGTCTTGAAGTTGGCCAGCGCCTCTATCCGGCTGCGCAGGTCGGCAGTGGGCTCCTCCGACCCCACGATGGAAACGCGCTCGGAGGGCGCCTGGGACAGGCCTGCGCGGGCGGCCGGCGCACACGCGGAGCAGGTGTAAGCTGGCAATCAAGCACGCGCACCCCAGCGCTTTGCAGCCCTAGACACTAGTGCAACTCTCAAGCCAGAACGGAATACCGAGGCCTGCCGGGGGCGCAGGCGCCAGTCAGGGCGCGTTCGTACGACGCCAAGGCGCATGCATTATAGTACACGGGGCCCTCGTAACTGGCACGTAACAGCCAGGAAGAGAACATCTTGTAGGCAAGTGCGGAGCATCGCGAACCAAGCTGAAACACAGCATCTGTGCAGAGCGCACTACGCATCCTTCCTTGCATTCCCAATGGGCGAGTAGGCAGCTCGCGTTGTCCTACAGCTCGCTGAACCTTGCCCTTTCCTCTCTCCGCTACTGTCACTGTCGCCCCGCTGACGAGTAGGTGATCGACCAAAGCAGTACGCCCACATCCCACCTCCCCGCATGTGCACCCACCCGACAGCATGCTGTACGTCTCCGTGTTGTACGTCACCGTACCGGCGCCCGCCGGACCGCTGCTGCCCGCCAGCATCTCCTGTGCCGCCACGTTGGCATGTGTCAGCATGCTGCGCTGGTGCGGCGTGGTCAGGCCCATGCCGGTCGACTGGCTGGCGCTCCCCAGCTCGCTCGCCGCAAGCGTCGCCGGCAGCGTCGAGCTGTAGCTCCGCATCATGGCAGCGGCCGCCAGGTCCGCCGAGCTGCCGCCCAGGCTGCCCGCTGCCTTCGCCCCCAGCCCGCCCCTCGCCCCCGTCCCCGACGGGACGAGCACGTACACCATGCCCGTAACCTGTACGACAACTCCCACCATGACGCACAGCAGTATGCCGGGGGCGTTGCGCACAAAGGAGTCGGGGCCGTCCACCAGCAGGCCGGCCACGATGGACACAATGCCCACGCCCTGGAGCAGGGTCACCAGCAGCATCAGCACCACGGCGTACTTCTTGGGCGTGGGCAGCCCGCGCAGCACAGACATGACGGCCGAGGTGGCGGAGTTCTGCGGGGCGCCAGTTGAGGAAAAGGGTCAGCCGTCAGCAATCGGCCGTGCTTACAGACCTAGCGGCGGCAGCATTCGCCTGGCAAGGGCGTGTGTCCCCACAGGCTGCAGCCAGAGGTAAGCTGAGGACCCGAAGATGACCGCAGCACCCCCTTGCTGTCCGGCCCACCTTGTTGAGAGACGACAGCAGCGAGCGGCTGCTCTGCGCGCTGGACATGGACTCCGTGTCGTCCTCGCTCAGCACCGACACGAAGCCGCTCTGCGGCAAGGGGGTCGGGACGTGAGGCTCAGCACCGCAAGCTTTCCGCCAACCCAGCCACATCTGCATTACCGCTGCGTTGAACGTAGTTGGCATCTATGCCTTTTACGTCCCACCACGCCCTCCACCTCGCAGCACCATCCTTGTCGCACAGTCCCTCCCCCATCCCGCCCAAACCCCTGCTCCCCCATCCCATGCCTCCGCCACGCCGCTTACCACCAGCAGCAGCACCAGCGCAGGAACGTAAGGCTCAAGCACCGCTGGCTTACCCCTTGACCCAACAACACCTGCGCCGCCCGTCACAGCCAACGTGGACGATGCATGCTTGATATTCCCATCGACAACCAGCAGGACGGCTATCGACTATCGGCGGTGCCCGTGCGCAGCGCGGCGCGACCTGCCATTTCCCCGCACCACCTCCAAGCCGCACACCCGCGTGCCCGAACTCCGCCCGCCTGCTTCCCCATCCCATCCCATCCCATGCCTCCGCCACGCCGCTCACCACTAGCAGCAGCACCAGCGCCGTCCACATGAGCGACTGCGCCAGCCCCTCCGACAGCCCGTAGCTGTACACCGAGCCCGCCGGCGGTGCGCCCAGCAACACCGAAACTGCACGCGCCAGGAGGCTGCCGCCATTGCCGCCGCGTGGCCATGCTCCTGCACCCGTGGCGCCGCCGCCGCCGCCGCCGGCCCCCAGGGCCCAGCGCTGCAGTGTCTCCGCCAGCAGCGGCTCCCGCAGCAGCAGGTCGGCCAGCAGGTAGCCCACCACCAGCACCGACAGGAAGGCGTGCAGGCCGCCAGGCACCTGCACCAGGCGCGTGTAGGACGTCCGGGACTTACGTGTGGGAGCGTAGTACGCGCTGCCAGGAGACGCCCCGGTGTTGTGGGGTCAGGACACGTGTTGCTGGGCAGAGAAGTTGCCACTGGTGAGGGCTATGCAGGCAACTGCTCAACCGCAACGCGCCAAAAAAGCATACCTTGGTCTGCGAGGAACTCGGCGGGAAGAGCCCCGACACGACCACGGGGAGGAAAACGCCTGCGGAGGTGAGCAGGGACGCCAAGTGGCTCAAGGTGCGTGTTCAGCTGTAACATTCAGCGTGCTACCCACAGGTAAGCGACACACGTCTGGACATGCGCCTCCGGTAGGTCCCCCTGTCGCTAGGACCCCACACGCCAGGCGGTGCGCTTACCCAGCCCGGCGTAGCTCAGCAGGAAGCCTGTAAGCTCCACCAGCCCGCCCGCGCACAGGTGCGCCCCCATGTGGGACAGCACCACTACCGCGTGCAGGGGCAGGAACGCCTGCAGCGGACAGTCCTCCAGCAGCCACAGCACCTCCTGCGTTGGGTGTGCACAACAGGCAAGGGTGTTGAGCACACGGTGATACCGGGCATGGGGGAGCACAGAGGCAGGGCAAGGGGCCTGCACCAAGCAGAAGAGGGCCCCCAAGAAGGGTATACCGGTAACTTACGTATGCGAGGACCGTGCCCAGGAAGCTCCGCTGCACGGCCAGCCCCGTTGCGCCTGTGAGGTTGATGAACAGGGCAAGGCTGCCGACCGATGCAACGGACACCACAGGACTGAAGTCCAGCAGGAGCCGCTCAAAGTGGGGCACCAGGCATATTGTCATGCACCAGCATGTGGTTGCCACGTTGAGGTAGCTCAGAAGCAGTCCTGCAGCGACGGCAGCGCGGCCGTGTGTCAGCGGGCTGGTCCCAACACTCCTCCCCACTCTTTCCCTTACTCACCGAACACGTGCGACGACGTCAGGCTGGAGGGGCTGATTATGAGATGAATATACGAGACTGCTGCGGCGTACACAATGCCAGCGACAAGCTGCGCTGCGCGCAGCGTTCGCGCATGGTGCAGTTGTATCCTGCGTGGTCACAGACCTAGGTGAAGCTCCCGCCGCGGGAAGGATGATGTGAGAGGAATGCAGCAGCTTGTTTGCGCACCGTTTGGCAACGTACAGGTGAACCTGCTTTGCGCTGTGTTGCTGTTTGCTGTGCTTCATTTCGCGGAGAGCAAACCGCACACACCACCTGTATGAAGGAAGGAATGCATGATAATGATAATTGGATTGTACGTATACGCTCGTTGGACTGAAGCGGCTGAAGAGGACCTCACCAAAAGGCCGAACAGCACGCGACCAGCACCACAGGCCAGCCCAGGCGTTGTAGTATTCCACAAACCATTGCGGCTGGTCCACCTAACCCGCCCCGCAGCCACAGCGCGGGGCGGTCACGGAACTAGTGTGCTTGGAGGACTAGCATCCTGTGTAGCTGTGTCCCAACAGACTTGCATACCCCCATTGCGGAAACTGTAGTAACAGATGTTGTAGGCATGTCTGGATTTTCTTGTAGACAGGTAAGTCGTACTTGTCCTGGTTGTACTGGGCCTGTACACGCCGACAAGGAGGCGGCCTAGCTAGCGTCGCTCCCGTACGGCCCGGCGTCGACAATAAGACATACGCCAGGGACATGCGCGGAGGCAAGTCGATCACAACGCATGCACGTTCAGCAAAGTGGGGTGTGCGGAGCAGGGCCAGGCGGGAACACGCGCCACGTGTCAGCACAAAAGCAGCCTTGGGCACAGTCAGGTTTCTGTGTTTAATCGGAAAGTCCGTCTGCACGAAGCCCTGTCGTTCGTGACATGCAGTATGAATGGAATGCTGAGTGTACTTCCGGTAATGAGAGTGCTGCTCGCCCCAGCAGGCTGGCTTGCTTTCACTCAGACTCTGTAGGAGGTGCGAGACAGAAGTCTGTCTTGCCTAGCTATGCTCGCACCGCACAACGGCCATACGTACGTGCACGCGACCAGCCGACCAGCATGTTCCCCGGGGGCCCTGCCGTTGAAAGCCACTAACCAGCACTCACTCGGCGGCGCAAGCCAATGAGCTGGAGGCCCATACCGTTGTGCGTGGTGGTTGCCGCACGTAGCGGGACCCTTTCCTGGGGGACACGCCTGTAGGCGTCTGTGTCTAGATCTACGCCAAGGTCCGGCTCAAGACTCTCCAGGTAGTACACATTTTCACTACTTCACTGGCAGTGTTGCGGCCCCGCTGCATCCCTACCGTATGCATCGCCCAGGAGGAGCTGCTCATGTGTTGGCAGCCGCAGTGCGGAGGTGCTACTGCACTCCGTATCTGTGCATACCTTACAAATGGCCGGCAACCTCACCGTCAGTCCGCAGTCCCCACTGCTGTCGGCACACTGTATCAAAACACTTCTGCTAGAGAGGCGTAGAACGCGCCCACCAGCAGGTTGCGTCCGCTCTGTTGAGGTGGCCGGCAGCGACCCGCAGCCACATGGCTTCACAACCGGGAACACATTGGGGCCCTGCAGATAGGTGCCCGGCCCCGCCAGACCTGCACGTAGGTTGACCACCCCCCTGCATCCGCAATCCCGTGAAATAACACATGACAGGAAATAGCCTGTAACTCGGCCGCACAAGCTGGCTAGCGGGGCGTGTCGGGTTGCGGTTCATCTCAGCAACAACTACCGTACCACATTGTGGTCAGTCTTAATCCAAGCCATCATGCAGGTCGCCGAACGGAACTTGGTCTTGGCGTAGTGGTCGACATGTCCAGCTTCGGCTCCAGCGGCAGGGCAGCAAGCAGAGATCGTGCGACTGCGCCCCATAGCTCACCTACTAGTACTCACCCGTACTACATTGTGCGCTTTTGCCCGCACCATAAAGATCTTGTCCGCTAGCTTGCTGGCCGTAAGTCCACGCACCGATGCACGTTCCACAGCAGCACCTGCAAGTCCCACATCAGCCCAACCCAGCCCGCCATCGACCCGCCCACCGCCTCCTCCCCGGGCCCTGCTCCGCGCCGGCCACCGGCTTCGGCCCCTCCGCCACCGCCGCCAGTGCGGCGAACTGGTCGCTGGTGGCCACGCCGCGCTGCACGTCCGCCGTGGTGCCGCCAGCAGGTGGCTAGCGGCGGCCGCCAGCCCCGCCGGTGGCTGCACCCTTCACTGGCCCCGATCACCAGGTAGCACCGGCCGTCGTCGGCTCTGTCGGCCGTGGGCAGCGCCAGCGTGGTCTCCACCGCAGGCGCAGCAGCCGCGGGGGGCGGGTGCAGCAGCGGTGGGGGCCGCGGGTGTGGCGGCGACGTAGGGCCTGCCCATGCGAGGGGTGTGGCTCCTAAGGCTGCCGTGGGCCAGGCTGGGCACTTGGGCGGGCTGCTGCCGTGACCGCCGAAGCGCCAATCCATCTGCGGTGGGGGCCGCTACGCCGTACAACAGGCCGGCCAGACCTCCGTCCGCCAGGGCCGCGACCAGCGAGGGGCGCGCTGCGTCAACACACGAAAAATGGCGTGAAACTTGTAGGTACCGTTCCACATTCAAGGACGCTGTGGGACCACCGAGAACGACCCTGCCCAAGGGCGCCCAGGACCCTAACTTCCAAGGGGTTCCCGTACTTTTTCCCTGCTCCGAAAGAATGGACCCCTGACCCCCTGGCAGAGGTCGCCAACGGCGCAACAGCAGTGCACGGCGGCGGACTTGAGGCACTTGAAAGCACATCAGGATTATAAAGGGCCCCTGTGCGCGTAGGTCTTTTAGGTTTCTAGCCCTTAGATACCGCTCCTGTGCTGGGCCGCTGTCAGGAGAGCTCCATCCGGACGGTAGGTGGTTCTGACACGTGCCTGTCAGGTCGGCAGGGAACGCGCCAGCGCGGACCGTGCGGTTTTCCTCTCTGCCAAGCAACACGCGCCTCAACTATGGTCCCGCGCCTAGCATGTTCATCGCTCATGTCGCGTTTGCGTGTTGGTAGCTGGAAAGCCAAAGGACAGTTGGTGGCGGAAACGGAGAGCTCCACCGCATTGCGCAGTGCGTGCACGCACATGCTTCCACTGTACTGTGCTTATGTAGATCTATTTTTCCCCGTGCCGACACACCCACAAAGCCTCAGAACAGGAACGGGGGAAGCTGTCGCATGTGCCCATAACGTCCAAAGGGTTGTAGAACCACATTTACGAATACACTTCATAACTTACAGCAACCATAGGTACCAACTTTGTCATAACAATCACGACGCAGCCCGGGCAACATTCTCGGGCATACAAAGGCCAATTGAGCCCACTCGTGCTGTCCTGTCCTGACGAGACGGGTACACATAACCGATTTAGATATACTTATTCGTGAGCGTATAGGATAACATTTAGGGTGTCGGGAGTCTCGTCAAAGACCATGCAGCTTTCTCAAAAGCTCCTAGCTCCTGGAGCGACCTGCTCTAGGGGCACTGGAGTTGCAGCCCCACATGTAGCTCCTGTGGTGCGGTCTAGGGCACCAGTCGCTGTCCGCACGGTGTCGGCGAGTCCATCGCTGCCACAGCAGTCGCCCCTCATCTGCAAGGTTGCAGCCCCTGAGGCGGCCACCGACGATGTCAGCGTGACGGTGGACCAGTCTAGTGACCCGACCTACACCGTGATCAGCGTCCAGGCCAACAACAAGCCCGGCCTGTTGACCAGCATAACGGTGCGAAACTATCAGTGGGTCACGTCTGCACGTGCCCTTCAATACCCGCTGGTTGCTGGGTGATCATGGCTCGATTGCTCTCATACTGTATTGTGCAACGCACCAGGGCTCCGTTCAGGGCCTAGGGGCTCACCGACACAACGCGCACACCCCTTTGACAACAGGCGCTGTTCCGCGACCTTAACGTGGACGTCGGCAAGGCTTCGGTTGAGGGCGATGATGCCAGGGTTAACGACAAGTTTTACGTCCGCCTGCTGTCGGGTGGCAAGCTCCCCGAGGACAAGGCGGCGGACTGCGTCAAGGCGCTGGAGGTGCTGCTGCGCTCCAAGACGAGCAGCGCCGATGTGTCCCGGCCCAAATTCGAGGCCGTGGGTCACCAGAAGTCGGGCAAGGCGCGTCTGCAGACGCTCATGGGTGAGCGGTCGGAATAGGTGGCCTTTCCACGGAGGATGATTCTAATTCTGACGCCGACACCTTGCAACAGATCACCCCCCGATACAGATGGCTTGATAACAGTAGGATAAGGGTATTATATGTTATCTTCGTGTTGGGAGATACGGGCAAACCCTAGTCTCTGCACCCGCCCCGCGCAACACCCACAAAGAGTCGCTGAAGCACTAGGTTGTGCCTGGGACCGCTGAAGCCGCCCTTGTCCATGCGTTGCCAGCAGAGTGCCCTCGACGCGTGCCTGGACCTCCTCCTCCCCGCTTCGACACACCTGGCCGCACTGCCTGTGCTCTCACGGTCAAACCAACAGCAACCCGCATGCAAGGCGAGGGAGTCGTTACACCTTGCCACCACAGCCACGGCTCCCTGCCTGACCTCTTGTCCCTCCCTCTCCCGTGCTTGCAGACACGTACATGAAGAACGACGTCCTGTCCATCCAGGAGGACATCGTCAACCACGTGGAGTACACCATGGCTCGCTCGCGCGTCAACTTCGACAACTTCGAGGCGTACCAGGTACGCACCCCTGCGCCGTCATCACTGGCTCCCCTTGCACAGCTTGGTATTCACATACACCTGTGCCACTCTTTGCAGCACGGTTCTGCTTACGTGAGCCGCTCTCCAGCAGGGGTTCCTCGAACTTGTGCGGCCCTGCCCAGTGAGCACCTTGCCACATCGGGAGTCCTGCGTTGTGCCTTCATCCTCCCTGCCACCCCTCCCCCTGGCACTGCCTTTCCGGCCCCCAGGCCACGGCGCTGTCCCTGCGCGACCGCCTCATCGAGCGCTGGAACGACACGCAGACCTGGTTCAAGTGGGTGGTGGTTGGTTGTGTGTGTGTGTGTGGGGGGGGAAGGCATTGTACTAGGAAACGCGAGGATGTTGAAGTTCAAGTGGGTCGCGGGACGGGCCGCAGGGGCCCTGTGGGGCCGTTTGGCTTGGACATCGGTGTTCAGCAAGCGGCGCGCAACACATTCGGGGGCTGGTTCAGACTTAGGGTCCCTAGATTGCGGCTCTGGATGCGGAACTAGCTATTATGCACAACAGATTAGACGAGAGCAGCAGCGCCGTCGTGCCTTCCTACAGCGGCGTGCGTACCACGCAGGAAACGTCGCAGGCGCGAACCGACAAGTCAGCTCGACACAAGTACTGCTGGGTGCGCAATAAGGCACGTTTCTCGGTGGTCGCCGTATCATTAAAAAACTGCGATCCCATTCTAGGACCCACGCCACCGTGGGCCGCGCCCTGCGCCCCTGCCCCGCGCCCCTGCCTCGCCCAGGGAGAAGGACCCCAAGCGCGTGTACTACCTGTCCATGGAGTTCCTGATGGGCCGCTCGCTGCTCAACACGCTGTACAACCTGGACATCAAGGACGCGTACAAGGAGGCGCTCATGGAGCTGGGGTGAGTGGGGGGTGGGGGTCGGCGTGTGTCCCTTAACACATACTGCCTGTTTGCGTGCACATACATACCGAGCGCCTAAATGAATGGCATGTGCGAGAGGATGCGTGCAAGAAGGGGCGGGGCATGGTCAGTGGTCAGCTTCGTTCTTGGAAGGGATGGGTCCCCATAGTCGGTGGTCACATTGCGGGGTGGTGCGAGGGCGAGGCGCTTTGTAAAGCGTTGCATTGGTGCTTGTGCATGCACAAAAGAAGGAGCTTACGGGCAGTGCAGGGAGCTGGAGGAGCACGTTCCGGAAAGGGCGGGGACGGGGGACAGGGTCTTAGACTGGGGGAGCGGCGCAGGGGAAAGCGGGTCAGGTGTAACCACGCGGCATGCAATTGGAAGTGAATTCCCCCATATCGGGTGTCACCACCTGACGTTAAGCACAGCTAGACCCCGCAAGCGACAGCACGCGAGCCAGAGACTTTGAACGAGGGCACACGCAGGCACATGGAGCTGCGTAAAGCTGCGCACTGACGCAACCCAACTCCATCCAAAACTGCACCTCTGTCAAAGAGATCTGCGCCCACTCCTCACCGCCCTCGCTCCAGCTACGACCTGGAGACGCTGGCCGACCTGGAGCGCGACGCGGCGCTGGGCAACGGCGGCCTGGGCCGCCTGGCCGCCTGCTTCCTGGACTCAATGGCCACCCTCAACCTGCCCGCATGGGGGTACGGCATCCGGTACCAGTACGGCATGTTCCGCCAGGTGGGGTGGGGGGTGGGGGGCGTCGAAGTGGTGGAGAGGGAGGGCGGGGTTGCGGAAGGGGAATGGGGGGAGGCGGCGGGGCGGTAAAGGACCTCCCGGGGGTCGGGAGAGGGAGAGGGACGTGCAGATGGGGCAGCGGCAGTGGAGATGTCGGCGGAAGGCAGCTGCGTAGTTGGCTGAGGAATTTGGGAAGGTCAGCATGTGTCTTAAAGTGCATCATAGCATGGGAATCCAGCATATGCGTGGTCGTAGCGGGGATCGTGGCACCCAACGGCGGTGAAACCTCCGTGTAAATGGGCGAGGCGGTACTTACGAACGGTAGCAGCGGGTGTAGGTATTCAGCTGCTCGGTGAGGGGCGAACGGCGAGGCTAGAGAGGCCAGCATTGATTGTAAGCAGCACGTCGCAACGCGGGGGAGGCCCAGGGGACTGACGGTAGGGGCAAAGGGCAAAGAAGCACAAGATCGGGTATAGGAGGAAAGCGACATGGGTTGGGGCTGGGGGCCGCGCACCATATTGGCCTTCGGTGGCCTGCTGTGGCACAGCCAGGCACCCAGGTTGCAACCCCTTCTCACACACCGTCTGCATGCATGGTACCTTTCTGTGCGCACAGACCATCAACAACGGCTTCCAGCACGAGCAGCCCGACTACTGGCTGACGTTCGGCAACCCGTGGGAGATCGAGCGGCTGATCGTGCAGTACCCCATCAAGTTCTACGGCCACGTGTCGGTGGTCAACGAGGACGGCAAGCAGATCTTCCGCTGGAACGCGGGCGAGCAGGTGCGAGCAGCGCGGGGGGTTGGCGGGGGCAAAGGAGGGGGTATGGGCCGGGGCGGGACATGGTGCGGGTGAGTACACCTAGGGCCGATGGGCATGTGCAGGTCCAGTGCTGTGGAAAGGCCTCCGTGGGGGAGTTACGGGAACCAGCTGTCTGGGGGAGCAGAACGGAGCGGGTGGGGGCCCAGCCTTGCGCAAGCGGTGCTGCCAACAGCGCTGACCGTGTCATGCGTGCCGTCGTGGCCCGCCAGGTGACTGCCGTGGCGTACGACAACCCCATCCCCGGCTTCGGCACCCGCAACTGCATCAACCTGCGCCTGTGGGCCGCCAAGCCCAGCAAGGAGTTCGACCTGGAGGCCTTCAACACGGGTGAGGGGAGAGCGCCCTAGGGGCTCGTTGCGGGTCGGAGGGTTTGTGGTGCTGGGGGTTCCTTCAGGCAAAGATGCGGGGCGGAGATCGGGTCACGTGGCGGCAGGTGGGGTGTGTAGGTCTGTCGAGGTGGGGGCTTTTGGCCGCACTATACGAGTTGCTGCGGCAGAGTGGATGTGGTGGCACGGGCGGAAAGAAGCAGCACAACTGAAGCAAGCAACGGCGGTGCTGCCCCCTGGCGGCCCTTGCCCCCTCGTCCATCCGCTGACTGGACGACCGAGGAACTGTGTTGCCTAATCACCGCTGAAAGTCAAAACGAATACGACTATATAAAGCGTAGGTGGTAGTCCGGCTAAGCGCTCCCTGCACACGATGCCCCCAGGTGACTACGTGGCGGCCATTCTGAGCAAGCAGCGCGCCGAGACGCTGTCCTCCGTGCTGTACCCCGACGACCGCACCTACGAGGGCAAGGAGCTGCGCCTCAAGCAGCAGCACTTCTTCGTGTCCGCCACCATCCAGGTGGGTGTGCCGGCATCGACCGGTGGTAGGCTGTCACGCGTGTGTGCGTGGTATCGTCACATGCACAACTACCCACGCGACGCTCCTCACTGCACACAGAGGGATTGCACGCCAGGCGAGGCCTGCCTCTTCACGCCATGGCTGTTTCCCTTGCTCGACCATCCGCTCTGACCCGCCTGTACAGACCATGTACAGGACACTGTGCGCCGCTACTATTCCCTTTCTCCACCGTCCACTCTGACCCGCTTGTACACGACCACGACCTGTACAGGACACTGTGCGCCGCTACCGCGAGGCGCACCCCACCACGTGGGACCTGTTCCCTGAGAAGGTGGCCTTCCAGCTCAACGACACGCACCCCACCATCGGCGTGGCGGAGCTGATGCGCGTGCTCATGGACGACCACAAGCTGGGATGGACCAAGAGCTGGGAGATCTGTACCAAGGTGCGGGGGTGGGGGCAAGGAGGGGGTGAAGAGCAGCATGAGGGGCAAGGTAGGGCATGGGGGGCAGCCACGCAGGACGGAGCGGGTATACCGTAATGCCAGGACACCGATGCAATGGGGCCTTGGGATGGGGATTGCAGAGAGGCCGCACGGAATCGGCTGCAATACCAATACGTGCTGGGAATGGGGTGGTGTAGGTAGTGTCCATTCCCCTCCTGTTCCTTGCACACCCGATCACCTATCAACCCGCTTGTCCTCACCGTCCTCGCTCCTTGGTTCTCCCCCCGTCTGCAGGTGTTCGCGTTCACCAACCACACGGTGCTGCCCGAGGCGCTGGAGCGCTGGCCCGTGTCGCTCATCGAGAAGCTGCTGCCGCGCCACATGCAGATCATCTACGACATCAACTGGCGCTTCCTGCAGACGGTGGGGTGGGGATGGGGAAGTAGCGTTGAGGGGTCAAGGCGCAGCAGTAGCAGCAACAGCAGCAACAGGCGGAGGCAGCAGGCGCACAGGGCCAGCTTGCTGTGTTTGTGCGGGTGACGAGTGTCCAAGCTAAGCTTGTTGCCTGCGAGCAGACGGAGCCAGCAGGGATGTAAGGATCAAGGTTTGGGAGGCCACAGCGGTTTCGAGGGGGATAAGCTGCAGGAGCAGCGCATAGCCGTCAGATCTCGGTACTGACTCTCTGCTGCGCGCCGGTCCTCCTTGGGTTGCTCCCCGAGCGCAGGTGCGCCAGAAGTGGGGTGACGACTGGGAGCGCATCGGCCGCATGTCCATCATCGAGGAGGGCGCCAACTCGGAGAAGTGAGTGCAGAGGACGCGGCTTTGGGGCGGGGGCAGGGGGGCGGGGGCGGGGATTGGTGGGCAGGCGGATTTGAAGTAGCATTCGGAGGGGCTGTTCGTCAACACACAGTAAACGATGTCCACTAGGGCGATAGGCACAGGCTGGAGTGCTCCAGGGCAGTGGTTTGGCGAAGGTGCAGCGGTGCGCGTGGAGGGTGAGGGATCTTGGCGGAGTGAGGGATTTGGCAGAGCCGCAACATTAGCAGTGTGCGGTACACAAGGAAGGCTGCGCCGGGGCTGTGGCCAAGGCAGCAGTCGGGCTCACTACGCGCGGTGGGCCCTGACTGGCCAGTGGTGGCCCACAGCACGTTGACTCGCAGAAGGAGCAACAACTGAGGAACCTACGGACGGCGGAGGGACCTAACACACGGACAGCTTGTGGGGTGGTAGTGCGGTGACGCAGCAGCTCGTTTTCGCCCGGGAGCAGCCTGCTGGCACAGCCAATGAAGGGCAGCAGTGCAGGCTGCTGCATCTCAATGCAGGCCGCAATGGAGAGGCCGATGCCCTGCCCATTTTCCAGCGTCAGCAGCTATCTACCCTCTACCGACGGGGGATCACAGCCCCATGCGTCCCCTCTCCCACCACCTCTTCTGCACACGCGGACCTTGCGCGGGGGGCGAACCTACTGCCTCTTCTCCTCTGCCTGACCACACATGCAAACAAAAGCTGCAGGCAATTACAAGCATGCATGTCACTGCACCTGAACGTGCCGCATCTGCCATCTTCTTCTGCACAGGTTCGTGCGCATGGCGTACCTGGCGGTGGTGGCGAGCCACACCGTCAACGGCGTGGCGGCTATCCACTCGGAGATCATCAAGGAGACCATCTTCAAGGACTTCTACGACCTGTGGCCCAACAAGTTCCAGAACAAGACCAACGGTGAGAAACCGCGCACGTGCAGCCAGCGCACTGCGTTGTGGAAGTAGTTGAGGCCTACCCTTGGGCTCACATGTGCATTTCAATACTGACGCGCTTCCCGTAGGTTCCAGGCCTCTAGCCATATCCCTGTTGCGGTTTGCTGCAGACGGCACACCCCGGCGTTGGCCGCTGCTTATGGCATCGCTATCCTTCTGCATATCAACCGGCTCTCCCTCGCCGCTCTCGCCCCACCCGCAGGCGTGACGCAGCGCCGCTGGCTGGCGTTCTGCAACCCGCCGCTGCGCAACCTGGTGACCAAGACGCTGGGCAACGACGACTGGATCCTGCACCTGGACAACGTGCGCGAGCTGCGCAAGCACGCGGACGACCCCGCCTTCCAGGCCGAGTGGCGCGCGGTCAAGCAAGACGCCAAGGTCCGCGCCGCCGCCCTCATCCAGCGCCTTACCGGTGGGTGTGCCTAGTAGTGCCCTACACACGGGCTCGTGGCGCTCCTTCCTGGACACGGTCGGGGGTGATCCTTTCCTATGTGTTCGCTTGTATGGGATTCTGATATCCCGTTCCCGCATCGTATAACCAGTACACGGGCTCATGGCCCTGGCGTGCGGCACTGGAGGGGCCTCGGGGATGTTGCTGAGAGGGTGGTGGGCAGTGCACGACGGGGACATGTATCCCGCGTCCCTGCAGGATTGTACGGGTATCCAATATACGTATTACTTCTGATCTTCACTGAATAACTTTCCTGTCGGTTGCTGATGATGCCGTGTTGCCTGTGTCCCGTGCAGGCGTCAAGGTGAACACGGACGCCATGTTCGACATCCAGGTCAAGCGCATCCACGAGTACAAGCGCCAGCTGCTCAACGTCCTGGGCATCATCTGGCGCTACGACCAGGTGGGGGTGGGCGCATGGCTCGGCGTTGTTGCGCTGGTGGACGGCGAGCAACATTACCACAGGCGCGCTGTTCAAGCCCCTTCCAACGAAGTCAATCATGCTCCCCCAAACTGTCGCATTTTTGTAACGTTCACTTTCCCTCCCTCGTCCTTCCCCTCGCCCTCGGCCCGCAGATCAGGAAGATGACCCCCGCGCAGCGCAAAAACGTGGTGCCGCGCGTGTGCGTCATCGGCGGCAAGGCGGCGCCCGGCTACGAGATGGCCAAGCGCATCATCAAGCTCATTTGCGCGGTGGGTGGGCTGGCGGGGAGGGTGGCTTGGTGCAAGGCACCGTGTTTGGTAGGACGTGAAGGACGTGGGGACGAAGTGGGAAGCAGCGGAACGTTTGACTCTGTGCAACAAGCGCAGCAGGCCTTGGCAGCTGTTGCTTGCCATGTGCGCAAGGGAGGACACCCTCCTGCCACTAGCGTGGCATTGCGATTCGCGCCGGCCTCCCGTGAACTGCACATTCCGCACCTCATCCGCTTACCTTACATGGCATTGGCCGAACCGGCAACGCGCGCAGGTTGGCGACAAGATCAACGGCGACCCCGACGTGGGCGACCTACTCAAGCTGGTGTTCGTGCCCGACTACAACGTGTCGGTGGCGGAGACGCTCATCCCCGCCACCGAGCTGTCGCAGCACATCTCCACCGCGGGTGCGTGCTGCCGTTGCATACCCGTGGTGCCGTTGCAGCCACGTTTCCACCGTGGGTTGATGCGCGTCACATGCCCCTCGCGCGTTCCTGGTCAGCGCTATCGTCCTGTCCCCGCCCCACCTGTATCTAGGCACGGGGGCGTGCGCCACGCCCAGCAGTCACCCCGACCATCGCGTCTTGCGCCATGCCTGCTCTGTGCTCACCCCTGTGTTGACCAGGCACGGAGGCGTCCGGCACGTCCAACATGAAGTTCCAGATGAACGGCTCGCTCATCATCGGCACGCTGGACGGCGCCAACGTGGAGATCGCGGAGGAGGTGGGCAGCGACAACATCTTCATCTTCGGGGCCAAGGCGCACGAGGTGGGTTAGCGCGGACGCGGAAAGGGCCTGGTGGGGCCGCGGCCTTTGCTGCGGTGCGGCCAACAACGGGAAACACGTGTGGACGACCCTCATGGCGGGACCCGTTCACAGGCACTTGCTGCACCTGTCTGGCGGCAGGAAGCACATCCAAACGTCCCCTCAGCTCCCGTTCACCGCCATCCGTGCCGCACGTGTGTGACAGCACCCCGCCTGTTTGAGCGTACCCTGCTGCAAATCACCTAGCTGTGCCCGCTCCATCCTCTCTAACACACGTTCCACCCATCAGCACCAATGCACTTGGTCACTCTCTCTCCCCGCTGCCCGCCTCCACCCCCAGGTGGCCCGCCTGCGCTCCGAGCGGCGCACCCTGCGCACCGACGACCGCTTCAACCACGTGGTCTGCATGATCCGCAGCGGCTACTTCGGCTGGGAGGACTACTTCGGGCCCATCATGGACTCCATCACCACGGGCGGGGACTACTACCTGGTGGCCAACGACTTCCCGGCATACGTGGAGACGCAGGTGCGGGGAAGCAGCGGGGGGAGTGGGGGCGGGCGGGAAGCTGCACGAAGGTAGCAGAGTGCCTGGGCACGCTTGGCCTGTACCTGGTAGATGGGGGATGCCACTCACCGATCAGGTAGCGGTCTGTAGTCAAGGCAGTGCCGAGGAGTTCCTGCGTTAGATGTGCATGGCAAGTGCGCGGCAGTGTGTTGTGCGATAGCATCTGACACCTTCCTGACCTGTTGTGTACCGTGCATTATTGCGTTGTTGTGCAGGCCAAGGTAGACGAGGTGTACCGCGACCAGGCCCGCTGGACGCGCATGTCCATCATGGGCACCGCCAACAGCGGCAAGTTCTCCACCGACCGCACCATCGCCGAGTACGCCAAGGACATCTGGCACGCCGCGCCCTGCGCCGTGCCGCAGCCGGGCGTGTCCGGCAACGGCAAGTAAGGAAACAAAGGGCGCGAGGAGGAGCGCGGAGGCGGCGGAGGAGACGGAGACGGAGGAGGGCGCGTGCTCAGCCTGGTGGCCGGCGTTGAGGGGCGCCAAGCTGCGTTCGGTTCGTTTGGTTGGGTTGACACCGGAGTGGCTGTACTTTGGCTGGCAACGCGGGCGGGCGGTTGAGCGTTGACCGCTGGGGTGGTGTGAAGGCCTCGCACGCGGCCAATTGGCCTCAGCCTCGGTCCGCACCGCACCGCCAGTGGGTGGTGGATGGGGGCGGGGCGCGGGGTGCTGTGGGAGCGGTCCGCGGCTGGAGGAAAAGCGGCGGAGCTGCATGGCAGGGCAGCGGCCTTGCTGTGGGGTGGTGAGCGGGTGGTATGTGGGGCTTGGGTTGGGGTAGGATGCATGTGAAGAACGTTGTGGGACGGCATGTGCTGGGTGTACAACTCTGGACACTGGCAGCGGTGGGCCGGGCTACGCAGCTGCCATGGACCTGGCCTGCACAAGCAAACGGGACACATGTTCCGTGCGCCCGCAGGTGTGCTGCAGCAGACGCTGTGACGTACAGAGTCTGACTTGGGGTGGCTTCGTTTGGGCTCGGCAGTTTGGACTCGGCATCCACGAAAATGTGGCAGGTTGACCCAGGGCACGCGGATGCTAAATAAGTGCTGCACATCCGCATTAGAGGTAGGGTAGAGCTTTCACCACCTAACCGCCGAGAGGCTGCCTGAGCACAGAAGATTTCTGTCGTGTTGGGGTTTGGACGTCCGGCAGTGTCCATCTGTCGTGCACGGCTGTCTTGGGTGAGAGGGCCCGCATGGGCCCGTCTGCGCTGTGACGGTCCGTTTCCACAAATGATTATTTTTTGCACAGCACTGCATCAGTTGGCACCCTGCGTTGTGTGCCCGCGTGGCATTGCGCTCAAGGCATGCTCTGGTCCTGTGGGTCAAGCTCACTTGATTGGAGCTGTCCCACTGCTGTAAGGACCTCGTTGGGTGGGTTCACACGTCGCCATGTGCCTCTGTCCGGAAAAGGCAGCCGGCCTGTCGCCTTCAACCATGCTGTGGACGACGTTGTGCGATTGTCCGCTAGGCTGTGGGATCAGGTGGGATCTCCCTGGATCATAAGTGCAACACGGTGTGGAGCCAGACTCACTCCTAGTCCACCGCGAAAGGCAATCTCAGTGCCACATTACGGCATGGGCCGGTACGTAGCACTCCGCGTGTGTACGACGCAGACGTCAGGCCAGAGTGTGTATCTCCCCCACAGGGCTTTTAGTAGGAGCCGCAATAGGTTTACCCGAGTTGCCAGGAATGTACCCAGATGTACCCCTTCTGGAGTAGGAGGTGTGTTTCCTACTACAGGGCTAGTACCGAGGGCGGTGCATCCACAGTTGCAGCTTCAGTTCCACGGGCAGGAAACCTTAGACACAGGCACAAGGTCCATCGTCCATGTGACCAGGAGTCGCACGTTGGACCAGTCTAAACAAAGCCGGAGACGCAGTCGTGTCTGGGCAGCTGCTACGATATACCGTACATACCGGTACACTACTAACAGGAATGTGACCCATGGTAGCATAGTATGACTGGCAGTTCATAAAATGAGGCGAAAAACTGCAACCCTGTACCGCAAAGTTGGGCAAGCGGCGCCCCGCATGCTGCTTAATAATCCTAGCACTGCCCAGTACTACCTGAGGAGCAGACAAAACGGCCCTTCTTGCTTCCACCAGCAGTGCTACACCATGTGGAACGGTATTACCGGCCAGTATACTACGGTAGCCCTTTGCAACAGGCACGCCCAACAAGGCAGCAGTACGCAGCCTCTCACCGTACAGCAGCGAAATGCACCCCAGGGAACAGGGGAGCTCTCATGCCAGAGCAGCAACAACACCGTGACGCGCATGCAGAAACGCACTTCGGTGCGGCTGCCCCGATCAAATCTAGCATTGTTACTGCAGCAACTAGGCGCACCGTCTGGTAAGGCAGGCCGAACCAGATCCTGGCCCCTTCCCTGTTCTGCTATTCCTAAAAAAGCTACCGCAAAGCGCACGTGGCAGGCAAATGCATTTGCCCGTCGGAAATGCATTTGCCCGTCAGAATGCAACACGCCCATAGCACGTGCACGCCATGCAATGCTTCCAAGCCCCAACAAGGTGGTGTTATACTTGAGATCACAACCTAGCCAGCCTCTTTCACACATCATCCGCATACAAGGCACCCTAGCTGATGAGGCACAACAGACGGCTACACACGCACGCGTAAGCCAACTACCGTAGTTCAACTCCAGACCAACCACAGGGCTAGTGATCTTGCCCTCCTTTCAAGTTCGCAGGTTCGCTCAACATCAACATGTGGTGCACCGAGCAAAGGCCCGATACCCCCTGCTGAACACACATGGAAGGGCGGGGCACTCCTTGCAGTGAAGATAGACGAAACGCTCGCTCACACCTTCAAAAAACGCAGGCGATGAATCTGCTGCCATCAATTCAGACGCACCAAATAGCAAGGACCTCCCTAGCGCCTACACCTTGTGCTTGCTGGGTTGATTCATCACGCGTACATCGAACAGTTCAGGTCACTAGAAGCAAACCAAGTGCAGAAAATGGTCACGAGTTGTGAGCAGTACCGAAGATAGTATGCACATCCATGCTCTCTCCTGCTGCCTAAGCGTTCTGTCGCAGAGCCCACCGCCGTCGTCTAGCCTACCTGCCGGCAGCCGAAGTCCCCCACTGGCCTTACTCGCCGCTCCCATTCCACACATAGAGCCAACACAGCACAACGCTGAAAGTCACCGCTGTAATCAGCAAATAGCCATCCAGGGACACCGTATTGCTCTTATTGACTGTCCAAGCCAGCTGCCCTGCACCGCTTATCAAACAGCGCGACCCTACGTTGCTCACGTAGTATATGTTCCCATTCGCCCATACACTGTACCCACCTGCCTCATCAGCGCTGCACACGCATGCATGTGCCCACAACCCATAACCCACAACCCATAACACCACCGCCCATCCCGCCCGCACCGCTGCACCTCCTACCACCACGCAACGATGGCGCAGCTCACGGTGGAGCACACACCCAACTCCCACAATCCTGCGCCCTGTTGTTCGTACCGTACTACAAAACAGTAAAATCAAGACACCTACAACGCTCACACCTGGCTGTCGAGGTCCTCCGTTTCAGGGGTAAGCCAGAAGGTAGACATGATGCCCTTGCCCTTGATGTCCACCAGACCGCGGGCGTGGACCGCGAACCTCCGCTGCTTGGGGGCCTTCGGACCCCCTGACCGGGGCATGCAGAACTGGAAGCAGCGGCGCTCCTCCTCCTGCTGCTGCTGCTGCTGTTGCTGGTGGTCGAGCTCCTGCAGCTGTCCGGAGGACAGGGCGGGCGGGGGGTGCTGCACGACGCCCGCCAGCCGCACCCCGCCGCGCAGCAGCAGGTCGGCGGTGGTGTCGCTGACGTGGATGCACATGGGCGCGCTGTTGGTCTCCATGCGGCTGGCGGTGTTGACCGTGTCGCCTGCAGCATCATCACAACCAAGTCGTGCTTACAAAATACGGCTTAAATGGTGGTCTTGCGCTACCGTAGTGGCAGCGCCACCACCTATCACATGTCGGTGTGGTTGCACTGTTATACTCAGGCAGGGCACTCAAACGGCTCACAACCCCCGCCCACAATGTACTAACCTCCACCCCCGGCCCGTCCCTTTCTCGCCCGTCCAAACTTGCATGACCGCAGCATGCAGCGGCCACGAATGGGCCCTCGCCGCTGTTCCTGCTCTTGCATGCCCCACCGAAAAGGTGACCCACACCTACCGAACAGGCAGTACCGCGGCATGCGCTGCCCGATGACCCCCGCCACCACCGGCCCGCTGTGCAGCCCGATGCGTATCTTGACCGCCAGCTCCTCCGCCCCCACGGCGCTGCGGAAGCGCTGCACGCACGCCACCATGTCCGCAGCCATGCCCGCCATGCGCACGGCGGCGGCCACGGGGTCCTCGCGGATGGGGCAGCCGGACACGCACATGAAGGCTGGTGGGGGGAGGTAGGTGGGGAGGGCAACGGCACACGGGGGTTGGCCAGTCGTAGGCCGTACGGTGTCGTCGGAAAGGCCTGAAGACACGTAATGAGCCGTCAGGAACCGGGGCACGAGCTCTGTGCAGGGGCCCGACGGAGGCTTCGGCACTTACCGTCGCCAATGGTCTCCACTGCGCGTCCCGACGCCGGAGCAGGGGCAGCAGGGCAGCGGGAGGAGAGGAGAAACGTACATAGTCAGCTGGTATACGTCGTACGATACGAGGTAAAAGGCGCTGGACGGTGGACGGTGGATAACAGCAAATCAGCTGTCCGCCAGTTTTGCGTTTCGTTGAACCACTGCTCTCCCAAGCACCACTTCGCTGTCGCATCGGCTTCCTCGGCCGCGGACGCTGCCAAACAGCTGCCGCACACCCTCTCCTTGCGCCGCCCCCTCACCCTTGTACACCCCGTGCTTGTCCGTCAGCGTGTCGAACTCGGTGTACAGGTCGTTCAGCAGCCGCACAACCTGCAGGGTGTAGATTGGAGGGGGACCTCAATGGCTGAGCGCCAGATCACGGCAGCGCTAGAACTGTTGCGTGGACCCCCCGATGGTGTCTGCCAACCCAGCAGGTGCAAAAAGCAGCGAACGAGGGGCAGGCACCGCGAGCAAGGCAGCTGTGCGTTGCTGCCCCGTTCGTGTGCCGCCACCTGCACTCTACGCACACCCCACGGCCCCACCTGCAGCGGAGTGAGCTGCGACGCCACCTCCGTGTACGACACGATGTCTGGGGCAGGGGGTGGGGTGGGGGCAGCAAGGCATGCGATGATGGTCGGCCATGGCACCGGAGGCAGTTCCAGTCGCAACTGAGCCCATGAATATTGCTGTACCCGAGGCGGCTGTAACCCAAGGCCCCCTGACTTTTTCCGCCGTGCCGGTACACTGAAGACGGTCGCCTAACTGCAAACCCCCCAAAGAACGCGTGCAGCGTTGGCGCAGAGGACGGCGTGGCAAATGTCGAACTAGCCTTTGGACTGCGCCCCTTTTCCAAACCGGCAGCTGAGTGGCATGCCCGCGATCCCCCCCGGCCCCTGCCCCACCCGAGAACAGGATGGTGACGGGCTCCGGGAACTCCTCCACCACCGTCTGCTCCCCTCGCTGCAGCCTGCGAATGACCTTGCGCGGCAGCATGGCCCTCAGCAGCATGGTGTGCTTCTCGCGCGTGACCAGCAGCCACAGCACCAGACAGCACACCAGGCAGCTGCCCACAACCACAGCCGCGAGGCACGGGTCGCGCCAGCGCGGCTCCCAGCCGCCCTCCGGAGCCACCTCCAGCACCCACACCAGGTTGAACTTGTGGATGGAGGCAGTGACAGGGTCGCGGGGCAGCTGGGGCGAGGAGCTGATCACGGCGGCGGCGTTGGAGGCGTCCGGCAGCTGGCGCAGGCGGTACAGGTAGTGCTGCTGAGTCAGCACCTGGAACCGAAAGTCCTCCTGCAGGTGCACGGCAGTACGGCACGCACGGCACGGGACAGGGTCTTCAGTAAGCAGCAAACGCGCAGGACGTTTCTGACATTGGAAGTCGTCCTGCACGTTCGAACCATGGACGAGCGACAACTTTGCGGGCCTGGGTGCCATAACGAAACGGTATGTTGGTCGCATATATACCGCATCACATGCACACGCACATGCATTGCAACCCCAGGGGCAGCAGGAGAAGCAGAGCGTAGCTAGCCCATACGGCCCAAAAAGCATTGGGCGTCTGTAGTGCAGCTCTAAGGCAGTGCATCACGGTACCTCCAAATGGTCGAGGGAGATGAGGCCTAGGGCCAGGCCCCACAGCTTGAGCCCCTCCTCGGGCAGCCAGCACACGCCCGGGGGGCAGTCCGTGGGCTGGCGGTTGCAGCCCCAGTCGAATGTTGCGTTGGGCGCCGGCAGGAAGATCGGGTACGACACGACTGCGGGTAAAAAGAGGGCCATGGGAGGACGCGGAGGGCTCTGAGTTCGTGTTTGCACATAGGCACGCATGAAATGATGAGGCGGCAAGGTGCAATAGGGCATAACCGGGCGGATGCGTGCACCGGACGGAACAGGACGGGGCTGGCGCCGTACACTGCAAGGCCTGGGCTGACGGTGTGACGCAGGCGAGGTACGATTTGTTTGCCGTACGTACGACACTCACACATGGCCATGAATCCCTCCAAGAGGCGGTACGGCCCAATGAGCAGGCGCTCGTCGCGCGCCCTGATCTGCGCCAGCGTCACCTCCCGGTACATGGGCACGCCCAGCATGTCCCGCCCCATCAGGATCTGTACGGCAGGGGAGTTGTACGGCAGGGCTAGCAGCATAAGTTGATATTGCAACTCGGCGCACCGGGTGTGGCGTGATGGCATCTGCGAAGTGACGTTGCGCCGGTGCAGCACTACAAGCTTTGCCACATGCTTGACATCGAGGCATACACGGTGGAGCTGAATAAAACAGACCAGACGGGAACGAAGGGTGCAAGTGCGTCGTACAACAGATCCCCTGGTCCGTACGGCACCTTGGCAAGCTCTGCGTCCACTGGCGGGTACACGTACTCCAGCGCGGCGGCGGGCAGGGCCTGGATCTGGTACACCAGCTTTTTGGCGTCCTGACAGTAACAAGGACAGGCATTGGAAAAGACAATTCAGCGGCTTGTGGTGGACATGTGAAAAACTCGTGGTCCAAGTGATGAGGGTGGCGGCACTTCTGCGACGCTGTAGCTGCAAGCACAGGCACGCACAGGCAGCGAAAGGTGCAGCACCAACAGCCGCGTTTGGTGTCTTCACGACTCCAGGAGGGGGGTATGACAAACGGCAGGCCGGAGCAAGGGGGCCGGTGTGGCAGGTGCCGCACCACGGCAAAGCTTCAGCGAGGCTGCGTGTTGGGGCAGTACTGGGACCATGCATGGGATCCCCAAGGTTGCAGAGTGGCGGGCAAGTGCCTGTGCCAGCTCGCTGGCGCGCAGCAGGATATGGTGGGTCCGCCAGCAGCCACGCCCAGCCCGCCCACGTACCCAGGACAGGATGCGGCTGGCTAAGGCCTCGTACTTGCGGTCCAGGGTGGAACACTCCGGCTCCTGGGTTAGGTAGGTTGACAGGCTCATGACGGCGAAAGTGGCAATCTCCAGCTGCCCCGCGATGGCGTTGGCGGTGGTGGAGGCGAGCGCCTCGCGCGCGTAGGCGCGCTGCGAGGTGACGTGCCGGTCGGCCGCGAAGACGACGCCGAAGACGCCCAGGCCGCACAGCAGGCAGCACAGCAGCAGCGGCACCAGCAGCACCCAGGGCTTGCGGCGGACGATGTCGGAGAAGACCTGCGCCAGGCATTGCAGACTCGTAAGGACGGGGCTGATCAGGCAGCATGCAGGTGTGCGCCAGTGCCGTGCTCGTTGACCGCGTCTTCAATCACTGGCAGGGAAACTGGCACCGGCACCTGGGTGGTGCGCCTGAGTGCGCATGATGAAAGCACTTCATCTAGTTTAAGCCGCAGACCGATCCACCTACCTTTCTTTGCAGCTTGAGTTGCTGCCAAATGTCCACGCACAGCATGGGGCTCTCAGGGGTTGCTCCGGTCGCCTTGTTTGGGATCCCCTTGTTGAACTGCGCGTCCGCAGCCGCCTCGCACTCCTCCCCGCTGCTGGTCCCGTCCGTCCCTTGCTGGTGAGGCTGCAGGTCCCCTTGCTGCTGTGGTGGGTGACCCTGCACCTGGCACAACTGCGCCGTGAGCGGTGGAGATAGGTTTTGGTACGTGCCCATGAGGTGTTGGTCGCACATGCGAGACGTCAAGATGGAGCCCCGGTCTGGCCGTAGGGAGGCGTACAGGTCCAGGGTGACGGACGGCAGGCCGGACGGCGCCAGGCGTCTCGCATGGCTCCCAGGCTCTGCCACTGACACGCCGTCCGTGCTCTGCACGGTGCTCCTCCTCATCAGGCTGGCAGCAAAGTCGCTGGTGTTTGAGGAGTGTCGTTGGTAGGGGATAGGGTGGGTCAGCCTGGGCGGATGGCCGCCCAGGCTGAAGCGGCAGCGATAGTCCTCCGGAGTGGGGTGCTCCCGGAGAGGGGCGGACAGTAGCGGAGCGGAGCGGTCGTTGCCTGCACGCTGGCCTCCAGAGCTGTATAAGACATTCCGTGGTACGATTGGGGGTGGCGTGGGCCTGGTGCTGGCGTCGCGGCCTTGCACAAGACAAAAACCGGATTCTGGAATTGCTAATTGTTCCAACGCCGTGGCCTGGTCTCCTCGACCGTCGGCAACTCAGTTTCAGAGGCGTAAGCCATCTCCACTCGGCGTGTGTTATCTCGTGCACTACGTCTATGGAGTTGCAGTAATGGCGAAACCTGCGGAGGCGCCAAATGCGACATCGCTTAGCAAATGTGGCTTAGTGAGCCGGAACCCGGAACGCAAAGCCTCATCATGTCTTTGCAGCGCTTGAGTCGATGAAACATCGCAAGAATGATCTAGTGTATCTTTGATGTGGACAGCACCCTAATATGCCCTTACCTCCGTTTCTCTGCCGTTTCTCTGCCCAGCGCCGAGGGCTCCTAGACGGCGCTCGACCTTTGCATAAGCGTCTTGTAATCAGCCAAGTGTAAGCGCTGAACAGCTAACAAAGTGACGCGCCAACCTGCTTGAGAAAGGTTACAGCTGCTCTCTTCCGTCCCAAGCAACAATAGCTAATTTGTCAGAGCAGTGCTGTGCATTATGGATCAAATAAGACTCTCAGTTTGCGGCAGGCGCAGCCGCAAACGTCGGACAAGTAATGCAGGTACTGGATTACGAACAACAGCAAACTGCAAGCGAAGTACGTTGTGACCCCTACCCTGGTAATCCATGTCCAACAAAGAAACACGCACACAAGACCAAAGTACAGAAACAAGTACGGCAGCTCTTAGTCACTCCACATCCCAGCTTGCGTTGCCTAGGCATTACCTGCTATCATTCAGGGCTGGTAAGGTTATGCAAGTTAGCCCCTCATACTTGGCACCACTCCTCCACCCTGTACTCCTGTTACAACCGGTTACAAATGCGGGTAAGCAGTACAACCGCACACTGATACAGTACTAGAGCTATTCGTGCCTAGCAGCACGGCGAGGCCGCAGGCACGCAGTCTACCCGCTATGCCAGATAACAAAAGGAAGCCGTTCACAGGATCCCCGTCGGCTCATTTTACATCGCTCAGCGGCATTGCGCCCTGCCTACAGCAGCTATATTTCGGAAAGCGCTTTGGGCTGGTTCGCCGAACCCACAAGCCAACAGCTTAACGATATTGTCCAACCGCCACCGCCACCGCTCCGGTGCTCTTCCGTGATCTTGTACTCCTCACCGGTGTATGGTGCCGCACACATGGAACCACTCACGTCCGTCCATAATGCACAAGCACCTGCAGGCTCATTGGAGCCCTATCTGTACCGTAGTGCAGAAGCACGCTGCCGCGCTTGCGTACGACCCGTACGTCGTGTGATCCTGACCGTTAGGACGCTGTCCAAAATGCCGGAGCGCAAGACAGCTCGGCTACTACAGTGTTTGCGGCTGGTGCATCGCCATCGTCGGCCCCAAAGAGCCATATGCAGTGCAAGCGCCTGACCTCCAGCACGGTCAACACAAAACAGCTTCCCGCTTGATCACATGCCTTCCCGGAACAGCTACAAGCATGCATCCCTTCAACATACCCCCTTGCTCACTCCCCCTTCTTCCACTTAATGGGGAAGTAGTCCGTCTCCTGGCGGTACATCAGGTACGGGTCCTTGGGGTTGCTGTACACCTGTACGGCGGACGCGTCGGGCACGGCCGACACGTCCCCGGGGGCGGGCGCCGCCGCCAGCTGCTCCTTGGGCACCACGTGCGTGGGGAAGGGCAGCTGCCACGTGGCACGCAGGCGCGCGTCGGCGAGGCGGCTGTCGCGCAGGAACACAGACTTGCCCGCGGGGCCGGGCACCTGGCCGCGGATGTACAGCAGGTTGCGCTCCGGGTCCACCTGGCGGCAAGGCGGCGTGAGCACACGCAAGGTACATGAAACACAAGAGCAGGACCTCGCTTGCCGACACCGTGGGATATGGGGGTACGACTGTCCCGGGTCACACACATGCAGACACCATGATGCAGGAGGCGGATCTGCTGGAGTGTAGGGTGGCAGCCATCGCACACGGGACGGGCGCCCATCCACCGCCGACCCGACCAAGAACCGCCACAACCCACATCAGCACACCAGCGTGTCTTAACCCACCTTGTACACCAGGCAGTTGTGCACGGTCCGCCGCTCGTTGCCCATGTGGCCGGGCAGCTTCTTGCCCTTCCACACCTTGCCCGGGTCCTGCCGCCCGCCGATGGCGCCCGGCGCGCGGTGCGACAGCGACACGCCGTGCGAGGCGGGCTGCCCCTTGAAGCCCCAGCGCTTCATCACGCCCTGCGCAGGCAGGCAGGGCAGGGCAGGGCAGGGCAGGGCAGGGCAGGGCAGGGCAGGGCAGGGCAG
>VFQN01001281.1_pt1 | contig 42841 bp, 59 predicted proteins | sample 3512371 | NCBI WGS metagenome assembly VFQN01 (sample SAMN10412370, study PRJNA504923) | tailings metagenome | isolation source: Replicate 2 from Balatoc abandoned mine | place: Philippines: Itogon, Benguet | collected 2017-08-28 | reverse complement strand
GCACGGTCCTTGAAGCGCGGCGGCCCAGGTGGGAAGCCACTGCGCTGCCGCCGTCACCCGGCTGATGACGAGGCTCCTCCGTCCCAATGCGCATGAGGGAGAGGTCCTTCAGCGCCCTGAATGCTCGTGCGCCATGCTACTGGCGAAAACGGTAGTCCGTTCGGCTTGCACCCGGGTGGTGGGCATGCGGCCCGAGCCGCCCGACACACAGCAGCATGAAAAAGGTCATAAACCAAGGTATGTGGCATGCCGTACAAGCGCGGCATCTCGCAGCAGTAGCAGTATCCTTCCCATAGACCCTGCCCCACTCTATCCGGCTAAACACAAAGCCTTGAAGTTGTAAAGCGGAACGTGGTCTTGGCGGAGTTGTTCACATGTCCGGCTTATTTTCTGCAACCGCCCCCGCCATCACCTTGCAGCAGTGCGCGAACCAGCAGTCATCACGGTCCCATCCCACCGCCTTGATGTACTCCCCGAACCGGTAGCCGTACAGCTTCTGGGTGTACACTATGTCCTCCTGCTTTGGCGAGTGGAAGGCGAAGCAGCCGGTGGGGGTAGGGGACAGGAGGGGGGCTTGGGTACAGGGGCGGATGAAGGGCGGCGCGGCATACCGACATGCAGAGCAGGTGGAGGCGCAGACACCAATAACATGGGCAACTATGCCAGTGCCTGGAGCTTTCCTTTCAGCTCCGCATTACCGCTACTTTGAAAGCACCTGCTTCCTCAGCCCCAAGAAACACGCGCTCAGGCTTAGCCCACCAGGTGCACCTGCACGATGTACAGCCCGGCAGCATGACACGACCACGAAAGCTGCCGTAAGCAGCTTCCAGCAGCTTCCCTGGTCAAGACCTTGCTGTGACACTTGCACAGACTTGCTAAGACACATGCATATCACTCACCTCGTTCTCCGCCAGGTGCGTGTGCAGCCGCACCCCCGGGTGCTTGCGCGCCAGCTGGGCTGCGGCGACCATGAGGTCGTTGGTGACGGTCTTCTGGGAGGCGGGGCCCAGCGATATGCGCAGCATGGAGTACCTGGGGGCAGCAGGGGTGGAGGGAGAGGGACAAGCAGCATGGGTGGGGACAAATGCTCACTGGTGGGGGCAGGAGGGCCGGAAGGTGGGAGGCGGGGCCCAGCGTCCTGCGCAGCATGGAGTACCTGGGCGTAGGAGACAGGATTTTGTTCTAAAATGGCAACACCGACGTCAGACGTCACTCGCTACGGTTGTGGAGCGTGTTGAGGCACCGCCACACCTGCTGCAGCACCCGACGGCTGGGGGCGCCCTAGAGTGGAAACAACGGACGCGAGTGTGCTCTAGAAGGCGATGTGATGTTGGCTTGCTGTGTTGTTACCTGAGCCAGGCGAAGGCAGCAAGCGGGTACGACCTCAGTTCACTGCGGAGCACGCTTGCGCTACCGTTGTGACCAAGGTCATGCCCGCTCGCTGCCATCACTTGGCTCGGGTGACTACAGAGCAAGCTAATATCATGCCCCCTGTTGCCACACACTCGCGTCCGTCGTATGCACTCCAGGGCGCACCCTTGCCAGGGGCGCCACAGTAGCCGGTATTAGAGCGCACTGCACCCACGGCGCCGCGTCACACGCGCATGTACCCTGCACCCCGCACTTCACACACTACACCACATGCTGACACCCACTTGCTGTTGTCGTGGAACTCGTGTATGCACCGCTCCATGTCCGCCAGGATGTGCTCCTCCTCCTCCACCACATCGTCAGGGGCGATGCCGCCCTTGCTCACCCCCGCGCTCATGCCGCCGCGCACGGGGTGGAAGCGCAGCCCCACCTGCCGCGCCGCGCGGATGGTGTCGTCCAACCTGTTGCGGAGTGTTTGCGCACCTCAGTGTGTTTAGACACGAGTGGGCGTAGGTCGGCATGGTCAGCAGCACTGCACGCGCCGCGAGGGCGGTGTCGTCCAGCCCGGGGGCGAGCGGGAGGGTAGCGCATGAAGTGAGCGAAATAGGAGGACGGGCGTGTGGCTTGGAGATTGGGGTGTGGAGTGCCAGGGTGGAAGCGAAGGCCCACCTGCCGCGCCGCATGAACTGTATTGTCCAACCTGCAGCACAGTGTCGTCTTGACCACTTTGGTGTGTTAACAAGCGAATGGGGTGTGGGGTGGCACGGTCAGCAGCACGGGCACTAGCAGGAGATAGCGCACCAATTTGGCCACGCCTGAGCGGCATTATGGTGGGTGCAGCGGTGGCGGCAGGGGGCACGGAAGAGCACACCGGACCGGGGTTCAGCACGCGGACTTTGCATTGGGTGCAGACATGCCATGCGAGGCGGCCTTGCCCCCCTGTGCCCCTGTCCCCAGTTGCACACTCACTTGGACCCTCCGGGGAACATGTACATGTGGTCGCTGCTGGTGGTGCAGCCGGTGAGCACCAGCTCAGCCATGGCCACCAGCGTGGCCACGAACACGGACTCGGGCTGCAGGTAGGATGTGGGGCACGTGTAACAGTTGGTGCATGTGTGTTAACGCTGCTGGTGTGCAGCCGTTCAGCAGCAGCTCCACACCATAGCCACACGCGTGGATATGAACACCGCTACGGACTCGGGCTGAAGGCACGATGCACCGCATATGCAAGGGGGCATGCGCTAGGTGTGTCCGCGTGTTGTGACGCACGTGGGCTGGGTCATGCCTCATGCGCCACTGGGCCGTGTGTATTACGGTGTGGGCCTGCAGGGGCGACTCCCGTTGTGTAGTGTTGGGCGCAAAGCTCCCAGGTGAAGACATACATGCATGTCTTACATGCCTGGCCCTCCATCCATCTGCACTGCCGACGTCAGCCCTTGTGTGACATTGCACATGGAGTCCCCCAGCGCACCGTGTGCTTGCTCCACACTGGGTAGAGGCTCTTTAGCCAGCCGTGGAGCAATTGGTCCTGGGGTGTGGGTCAAGGCAACGGGGAAAGGAACGGACAAGTGAGGGTCCTCGAGAAGGAGAAGGGCAGTCCCTCATATCCCACGAAGTCCTCACCTGGGCTAAGCAGCGGCTGAGTGATTGGAACATATGGGCGTGGGTGTTTACCATGCCTGGAAGCAGCACGAGACCGGGTTAACGTTATGCGAGTATCGTAACAGCTTGGTGTCAGGGCGCACGTGACAAAGCAAGGGGCAACACAGCAGCGCAAGAGATGTTCATCATGCTCCTCCACAGGCGAATGCAGTTCGGTGCATCGTGGCGTTGGAGACACGTGTCGTGCGGTGCTGCTAGGGCGGCCGCTCGACGGTTGGCGCACCATAGCGGTGAGGCAAGTATACTCCTTTCACCTGGGATAAACACATGGCCCTTAGCGTCTATGACCCTGTCGGCGTCCTGCATCGCCACGGGGAGCTCTGATGTCTGGCCAACCCACTCGATGACATTGCCACAAATGAATACGGCCGCATCCGCAATCTCTCCAAGGTTGTCATCTTGTGTCAACAACTGGTCTATGTTGCGGATCAGCAGCGTAGACGTAGGGGGAGGTCGGGGCACGCCCGCACGGGGCAGGCTGTTGTCCATGGTTGTTATAATCTATACGTTATGCTTTCAAGGGGACGCCTGTTTCAGCAACATGCTCAAACGGCTTTCTATCGAGGATTCACTCTTGGCTGTAAAGGAACGAAGCCCACAGTTACAGCGAGGCGGTTGCACAGGCGGTTGGGCGCGATGCACACGCGGTTGGGCAAGCAGCACAATAGCTAGGTCACGCCGTCCTGACCATGCTATGAATGTCTTTGACAGCTCACTGCTTACCTAACGACGTCCTGCTGGCAGTGTGGCACCACTGTCTACGCCATGGTTAGGCTTTCTGCCGGGGCACCGATAGGCCATTTGCGACGCGTGCACAGATAAGCACCACAAGACAACAATGGAATTCGTTGAGTCCCAAGGGCGTGGCAACAGGTGCGGCGCAGCGTCTTCGTGTCGCTTGTGCGGAAGCCCTTGACAGCAAGACAGCACAGCGCACGGTGTGCAAGGATTAGAGTTTCTGATCTTTGAATGAGTCTTACATATTCTGTGCGTTCATTGCCTGTAGGCTCTCCAGGCTGACTGTGACGCTGATTCCGGAGCGCGCGAGCTGGGTCTTTGTCTCCGGACCTGTCGCTAATCAGCTGTCATCTGTCAGGAGCTTTCCGGTTGTATTGGAGCTGCGTGTGCTGGACCCAGCGGGTACGGACCCCGGGGTCGTTTCTGACGTGTGCTGCGGCCTGCCGCGCAGTGCCCGCATCGGCATTGACTTCCACCTTTTGCCCACGCATGGAGCCACTTTCTGGCCTGCAAATGAGCGTGCAACAGCACCGCTATTGCTCGATGCCCATGTACAGCCGCAGGAAGCATGCTGTGCCTGTGGCTCGCCCCTTCTCACCGCTTCAAGCCAATCCCCATGCAAGCGCCCATACCGCCCCGCACCCCCCTGACCCCTTACGCCTGCCACCCCACTCCATCAAACACCTCATTCACAGGCTACCCCACCAAGCAACTACACCACGTCGCGTGGTATGGCGGCACGCTGCCTCCGGGTGTGGGGGGCGGCGTCCGGGGCGGCGGCGGCCCCAGGGCGGGTTTCGGGGCGGGCCTGGGGGCCGGCGGCGCCACCGGCGAACCGCTGGGCGTGCCTTCGGAGCTGGCACGTGGCCTGGGGCTCACCGAGGGCACCGCAGTCCAGGTGGGGCTGCCAGACTGCAAGCATGCGGGCCAGCGCAACCCATCGCGCCCTGCGTCCACCCTTGAGCACGCAGCTTACCACCGTTGGCCTTGCGTCCACCCTCTAGCCAGTTGCTCCACAGCTGCACCGCTGCCAGCCTGCTATCATGCCTTTCTGGGCTTCGGTTGCGCTCTGGCTAAAGCTCCTTGGCACACGTGTCTCCTTGCTGCGTGCCACATGTGACACGTGCCGCTGTCCCACGCGTCGTCCCACACACGTGTGCCCTACGGCCCCCACACCAGGCCACCGTGCTGTCCGACGTGCCCCTGGCCACCGAGGTGGAGGTGGAGCCGCAGGGGCCCAGCGACTGGGAGGTGGTGGAGGCCAACGCGGGCTTCCTGGAGGAGCACCTGCTGGGGCAGGTGGGTTAGCCAGTGCGTCCGCGGTATGTGTGTACCGCTCTTGGTGCATGGTAGCAGCTGGGCAGGTAGTGGGACTAGTGGAGGAGGCCCTGCTGCTGCAGGTGGGTTGGCGGGTGGTAGCGTGGGTTTGCTCAGGTGGTGTGGGGTGTCATATCAAGTGTGTGTCCTGTCCAAACTCCGGAGACATCCTATTGGGGTCCAGTGTTATGGAGGTGGAGGATGAGGAGGACGAGATGGAGTGCCTGTTGCCACACCTTCACGGCACCTTACCACTTGTTCCACCGAGCATGCAACGGCCCTTCTCTCCCTCACAGGTCGGGGTGCTGTCCCGCGGTCAGGCGCTGACGGTGTGGGCACGGGGCGGTGCCGCCGTGCGCTTCCGCGTCCTTAACACACAGCCCTCGGCGCTGGTGCGCCTGGGCCCGGGGTGCGAGCTGCACATCGCTCCCAAGCCGCGTGCGCTGATGCCCTTTGGCGGTGTGGGCCAGGCGCAGGACGCAGGCCGGCGGGGACAACAGCAGCAGCACCCAGGAGGAAACTGGAGTCTGGAGCAGCAGCACCAGCAGCAAAACGGGACCGCTGTGCCATTGTTTGGAGGCCCTGGTCAGCGTGGGCCCTGGCAGCAACAGCAACAGCAGCAGGCGGTGGTGAATGGAGGGGTTGCGAACGGAAGGCCTGAACAGGGTCAGGGTCAGGGCCAGGGGGTTGCGGGAGGGGCAGCAGGGTTTGCGGTGGGCGGGCTGCAGCCGCGGCCGGCGTGGGCTGCCGCGCTGCCACGGCCCGCCCTTGGACCGTGGGGCCGGTACGACAGCTCAGGGCGAGCACCGTACGACAGCGGCGCCTGTGGTGGGCGTGGTGGGGCTGACGGTGTGGAGGGAGCATCAGGCGGCGGTGGTGGGCGTTGCGCCCTTGCGCCCGCGGTAACTGCCGGGGCGGTTGCTGGGAGCACCACAGAAGCAGGAAGGGGTGATGGTATTAGTGTTGCGGGCAGCGGTGGCATGCTGGACGGGCAGCAGCGGGCTATGCTGGCGGGACAGGTCAATGGGAGTGCCAGCGAGCACGGGTACGGCAGCGGGAATGGAAATGGGAGCGGGGACGGTTTGGGGAGTGGGCAGCGTCGGGATGGAGGCACAGCAGGACCAACCCCGGGTACACCCGGGGAGCTCAGGACAGCTGGAGCTGTGGCAGCCCGTGAAGTACCTGGCGCAACGCCGGTGCAGGGGCAACAAGGCGAGCAGCAACAGCTGCAGTTGGCGGTCCCCATCGCGCAGGTGCTGCGGCTGCGCGTGCTTGACCCACCGGCGTCCAAGTACCTGGTCCCTTTACCGACCGCACATGCAGCACCACAGGAGGTAGCCCCAGGGAGCGGCCCGGATGCCGTTGGCGGCCCAGGCGAAGGCATTAACGGTGCCGTGCCCGCCGCCCCCGCTGTGCACACGTGGCTAACGGTTACAGCCGCCGTTGCTCCATCAACCGCTGCAGCCCTGCTCGGGCTGCCGTACGAGCATGCCGTACGAGGCAGCACCCGCGCAGGGATGGACGAGAGCGGTTTGGATAACAGCAGCAATGGTTGTAACGGCTGCATGGACGGCGCCCGGGTGCTCGTACGGCTGCACGGCAGGAGCGCCGTACGGGACCTGCTTGCCGTACTGATCCCGGAGCCGTGCTGCCCGCCCGGCCACGTGATGCTGGCGCCGCCGCTGCAGCACGTGCTGGGGGTGCTGCCTCACATGGCCGTGACGGTTGCGCCGGCGGTTGGGTTGGGCGCCGCCGCCGCCACTGCAGCCGCCGCCGCCGCCGAGGCGGCGCCGCTGCCCTCCCTGGCGCTCCACCCGCTGCCGGTGCCTGCCATCGTAGGACGCACGCCGCAAGGCGTGAGGCAGGTGCAAACGGAGGCGGGTGTCGCTACTGGTAGCAGCAGCAGCGGTAGCTGCGGCAGCAGCGGCAGCAGCGGCAGGAGTATGATGCAGAGCCTGCCGGCAGGCATGGCAGAGGCAGCCGCCACTGCTGCTGCAGCGGGGCTGGAGAGTGCGCGTACGGCACTGCCGTACCAGGCGGTGCTATCTGCCGTACTAACGGAAGGCAACGGGTCAACCGCCGGCGGTGCTGCTGCTCCCAAGCACGGGGCCGCTGCTGCTGCAGCTGCGGGACAGCAGCAGCAGCAGCAACAACAAGTGGCGGAGGTGCATCGGGCGTTGTCGGACGCGGTGTTGGCATGGTTGGCGGCGCAGCTGGCTGGCGTCAGGGCCCTCATAGCCGCAGTGCGCCATGCCGACAGTGGAGCTGGCACTCGCACCGGTGCCAGCTTTACTTGTGCGGGGCCTCGTGGGTGTTCGCACACAGAGGAGCTGCTGCACGAACATGTGGATGGCGGGAAGGGCGCGATGGGAGTGGGCGCAGGTGTGGGGCTCCTGCTGCCTGTTGCGTCGGGCACGGTCATCCACTTTCGTACAGCTCTGCCAGACGGAGGTGATATGGCTGCCAGCATCGGCGATGGGCGTGGCAATGGAGCACCAGGTGGGGGTGGGGGTGCGGCCAGCGACTTCTGCCTGCTGGTCCACGCCGTGAGCAGCAGGAGGCACAACCACAACCACAACCACCACGCCGAGGGGCAGACACAGCAGCAGCAGCAGCAGCAGGCAGGGGGGCGGCACCACAGCCCCGCGCTTCACGTGGTTTCGGAGACACGTCTGGCGGCCCTCCTTGCTGCTGCTGCTGGTGCCGGTGGTGACAGCGTGAGCACCGGCGCTAGTGCCCCTGTCGCCGCCGGCGCTCACCACCACGGCCACAGCACCGACTCAAAGCAACAGTTGCACCAGCAAAACAGCAGCACCAGCACCATCCTCTCCGTACGCGTAGGTGGGCCTGTCACACTGCCCGATGCGTCGTACGCGGGCGCCTCGCACACCGCAGCCATCGCGGCCCGGCCGCTGCCGCCCTGCCCCTCACCTACCACCCTACACCCCCAGCAGCCCACCAGCAACCTGCGACAACACCATGTACCACACAGCCTCGTGTCACCCTTCCAAGACCTCGACCTCGCCCTAGACCTGGAGCGTGACCTAGGCGTGGACCTGGCGCACGTGTCCTGGCTGGGCGAGCAGCTTCGCGGCAGCTGCCGGCGGCTGCTGCCGCTGCTGGACCCGCGGGTCGGCGGCGCGGTGGCGGCGGTGGGGCTGCCGCGGCCGGGCGGCGTGCTGCTCACAGGGCCGCCGGGTGAGGGGCGCCGCCAGGCGTGTGATCGTGGGGGTCCGCGTATACCTAGTTGCGTTGTGCGGCAGTGGGCAAGGAGCACCGGTGTGTGCTGCATATTAGGCCTTAAGGAGCCTTGCACCTCGTACGTCACTGTGTGCCACACAAGCGTACCGGTACCTGAATGCTGGCGCGGCGCATGGGATCGGGAGTGCAACGGTGCGCCTGCAAGCGCTGTGACCCACTCTGCCCAACGCAGGCAGCGGCCGCTCGCAGCTGCTGGCGGCGCTTGGCGACATTGCGGAGCGCCACCCGCGCCACCACGCACACGTGATCACCGTGCGGTGCAGCCAGCTGGCAGGTGGGGCTGCTGCGAGGCGCCTGGGGGCTTCCCGGGCCGGGCAATAGGCTGCGTGCAGCAGGGTAGTAGCGTAGAAGGTACCGTATGTTGTGGAACCCTGCAGCACACGGGCGTACGGGGCCTCTCGGTTGTTGTGTGAACAAAGTTCCCGCCTTGCTACGTCCTGCGCCAGTTTGTATGCACCTGAACACCAAGGTATGACAACGTCGTGTTGCCGTTCCGCGCCAGGTGCGAGCCACTCCGCCGTGACCGCGGCGCTGTCCGCGGCTGCTGCCGAGGCGCTGCAGTGCGCACCCTCCCTGCTGCTGCTGGACGACCTGGACGCGGTGTGCCGCTCCAGCCCGGTGGGTCAACACACATGTATCCCTTTATACACAAGCGCACGCACTCCATATTTGCTTCTGCTGCTGGACGACCTGGACGCCATATGCCGCGTCCAGCCCAATGGGCTAACACACATGCATACCTAGGCACGTTGCTTATTACTTACCCCATTGGCGTTGCCTGTTGACCACAGGAGGGCTCCGATTACGGCACGCAGCACCCCGACGGCGCCGCCGCTGCCGTACGCCTGGCGGACTGGCTGACGGCGCTGCTGGACGAGCTGGCGGCGCCGCCGGCGGCTGCGGCGGGAGCAGGGGAGGTTCCCGGGCCGGTTTTGGAAGGCGCGGGCGCAGCAGCGGCGGTGGCGGGGCCGGTCGCGGTGGCGGCGGCGGCGCGGGAGGCGGGCGCTGTGCAAGCGGCACTGCGGCGAGTCGGGCGGCTGGACTTCGAGGTACGTGTACCACGTACAATGCCGCACACTTCAGTGCATCCAGATACCTTGGGCCCTTGGTCGCGCGACTCCTAGGGCATGTACAGCTTGTGGGTAGCAGCATTGTACCTTTGTACCCTAGAGCACGTGTTCGGGTGTAACACCGTACGAGCAAAGGCAACGCCCCATGGCCCCTTGATGCGATGCCCACACCCTTAGGTCCGGCTGCCCAACCCGGGCGCCGCGGGGCGCGCCGTCATGCTGACTTCCGCCGCACGGCAGCGAGGGGTGGTTCTGGAGCGGGGGGTGGCGGAGGAGGTGGCGGGGCGTGCGGAGGGCTTCGAGGGGGCGGACCTTCGGCTGCTGGTGGACAGGTGGGTAAATCATGTGGTGCAAATTTGAAGATTCGATGCTACACAGGGTGCCTGAGGGCTTGGCCTCAAGGTAATGCAGGTTAGAGACACGCTCCGGTGCAGCTGTGCTCAAGGCCGCGCTGGTTGCAGTGCCCTGACGTGTATCCGCTAGGCCAACCTTGCTGTGCAACCATCCCGTCGCGCCAGGGCTGTGCACTGCGCGATACGGCGGCAGCTGGCGCAGAAGGGCGCTGGCCCTACTGCCGGCAGCGGCGAGGTAGCCTTCTGGGAGGCGACCGGGGCGGCGGCGGCGGCGGCGGCGGCTCCGGCGGTGACGGCGGATGACTTGAACGAGGCGCTGCGAGGCTTCGTGCCGGCGCCCTTCTGGGGCGTGCAGCAAGCAGCTGCCGCTGCTGGCAAGGTGCGTGCGCTCGACGTTTCCACATCCTCCTGCCACCTTGGCCATCCCTCCGCTGACGCGCTTCCAGCGTGGTACTCCTATGCCGCTACGTGCGCCGGTTCCCTGCCCACGGTATCTCGACGCCCGAGCAGCTTTCTTTTCCTTTTTCTCTGTGCAAGCCCATATGTTGTCTCTGACCCTATAATGCTTTATCGCGTCCCCGCCCAGGCCGAGGGCTGGGAGGACGTGGGCGGTCTGCGCCACGTGGTGTCCGCCCTGCGGGAGGCGCTGCTGCTGCCCGTACGGTACCGGCGGCTGGTGGCGGGCGCGCCGCTGCGGCTGCGTACGGGCGCGCTGCTGTACGGCCCGCCGGGGTGCGGCAAGACGCACGTGGTGTCGGCGGCGGTGGCGGCGGTGGCCAAGGTGGCCAACGTGCGGTGAGGCGAGGGGGCAGGGCGATCCGACTGGCTGCTGCTGTTTGTTTGTTTGTTTCTTATATTATAGGATCCGGAACCCAGCGTGTTAGGATCCGTGTACGAGCCAGGGGCACCAGGGCTGGCTGCTGGGTGGCTGAGGTGACAGTACATCATCACTTATGATACGGTAGCCGTGGAGGTCGATGTCGAAGGCTTAGGGCAGCGTAGCGAGTGGGTTCTTTTTGAACAGAGGTTGCACGCCTCGGTGGCCAAGCAACCCTATTCTACCGCACCATGACAGTCTGTCCTGCCGTATGCCCTGCCGTACAGCTTCCTGTCGGTCAAGGGCCCCGAGCTGCTCAACAAGTACATCGGCGCCTCGGAGGCGGCGGTGCGGGACCTGTTCGCGCGCGCCTCTGCCGCCGCGCCGGCGGTGCTGTTTTTCGACGAGTTCGATGCCATCGCGCCGCCCAGGGGGCACGACTCAACAGGTGGGGCGGCAGGGTGGCGCTTTGGCACCATGATTACAAATCTGGCCAATGCCTTCCGCGCAAGAGCGACTGTAAAACATGGCGTAGACTCGCATTGGCGTTCGTGGCGGGTACGACTGGACAGGTGGGGCGTCAGGGCTGTGTCATGGAGGTGCCCCTACACGGCTTCCGTTCAAGCTGTCACCGGGGACTGCATCGGTGCGGGCGGTACCTGAACACGACGTGCATGCGCCCACATACGGTAGCTGGCAACAATCAAGACACCTCGGTGACTCCCCTCCTCCGCCGCCTCCTTCCTCTCTACGCCAACCCTGCGCCACACAGGTGTCACGGACCGTGTGGTGAACCAGCTGCTGACGGAGCTGGACGGCGTGGGGGGGCTCAAGGGCGTGTGCGTGCTGGCGGCCACCAGCAGGTGGGGAACCCGCCGCAATGTGATGCATGTATGCACAGTTCAGTCATAGCCCGCTACGTGCACATGCGTGACCCAGCTTCACTTGGCTGGCGGCGGTAAGCAGGTGGGAGCCGCGCTCGTGAGCTGGGACACATCTGCCCAACACGCAGAGCTAAACACTGATTGCTCGTTCTCCCATCTCTTTTTCGTGCGCCTGCGCAGTCGCCAGCCTGAGCATCCTGCGGGCCCCCCGCTCTGCCTCCTGCTCATCAATGCTTGCCCGGCCGCCCGCGCCATGCACCTAAATGCCGTGACGTAGTTTGTGAACCTGTCCGCCAATGACCCGTGCTGTGCAGGCCCGACCTCATTGACGCGGCGCTGCTGCGGCCCGGCCGCCTGGACCGCCTGCTGTACTGTGGGCCGCCTCAGGGCGCGGGAGAGCGGCTGGAGGTGCGTGCGGGCCCAGTGCGTGGGTGTGCACAGTTAGCACATTGCGATAGCTGTTCCATGTACCAGAGCTATGAACCAGAGAGGGAGGAACTGGGACAACGCTACACGTGTGGAGGACAAGATCGCCATGCATAACCATGTGTGCATCCACCAAAACCTTCTCATTCCGTTGTGTTGCAACAGCGATGTTGAGCCATCTGTGTCCACCTTCCTGCAGATCCTGCGCGCGCTGTCCCGGCGGCTGCCGCTGGCCCCTGACGTGGACTTGTGTCGCATCGCCGAGGGGACTGAGGGGCTGACAGGTGGGCGAATGGCTGGGTGTTGGGTGTTACAGGGCCGGGTTGGTACTGCGGGTATGGGACTGAAAGGTGGGGCTGGCGGCTGACTGAATGTTGGGATATTTTATGAACGACTTGGGGACATGGATGCATTGCAGCCGGGGCGGAGTAAGGGCTGCTTGGGGCCGTCAACGCGTGACAGCAACCATCGTGCACGGGGCGGGTGCTGGGGACCGTCATGGGCGGGTCGGAGAGTGCGAGTTAGTCACCTGTACGGTTTTCCAAGCGAGCCGGGCTAACATAGATGCACGCGCCCTCGCTGAAGACAGGTGGATAGCCCCCTGCCGCTGCTGCACGCATGTGAGCGTGAAGCGTTGAATGCATCATGAAGTCTGTGCACTTTGTCCGCGCATGCTCGCAGGTGCCGACCTGGGAGCCATCCTGTCCGAGGCGCAGCTGCTGGCCATCAACGAGACGGTGGAGTCCATGGAGCAGCAGCAGCAACAACAAAAGCAGCAACAAAAGCAGCAGCAGGCGACAGGTGAAGCCCAGCCACAGGGCCCCGCGGGCCAGCAGCCATCCGCGGCGGCCGCAGCCCAGGAGCTCAGCGGTGTATCGGCCTCATCAAAGACGGAACCGTCGAGCGTCCAAGGGGCGCCAATAGAGTCCTCGTCTGCCTCTGAGCCAGCGGCACACGACCCGCGCGGTCTGACTGTCCGCATGTCGCACCTGCTGCGGGCGCAGGCGGCGGCGCGGCCGTCGCTGCCGGCGGCGGAGGCGGCGCGGCTGGCGGCGCTGTACGACAGGTTCCGACGGGACAGGGAGCCGCCGGCGGCGCGGGCGGCGGCGGGGGAGCAGGGGGCGGGCGGGAAGCGGGCGACGCTGGCGTAGGGGGGCAGGGAGGGTTGTGATGAGGAAACGCGGGGCACGGGGGAAAGGAGTGAGGACGTGCAGTAGGGCCGGGGTGGACCGGCAGGTAGCTGTATGCGGGCGTGCACTGTGGTGTTTTGGACAGCAACAAGGGGCAGCGTGGGTGTAGTAGGGCATGCGCAGTCGCGAAGGTGCAGCGTAGGTGTAAGGAAAGGGGTTGTGGGCTTAGGGGACGCTTTCCAACGCACAGTGAGTGTGCAGACGCTGAGTTGTGTTGTGCATTGGGAAGGCCAGGGCTGCTAATGTCGGATTGGGAGTGGCTTCCACTACTTCCTGCACGGGCAGATGGTTATGGGTGGACACCCCACTCGCGGAAGGCCACGGGACGGGGTGGTAGCGTTGGCCTCCGCGTTGCAAAGCATTAAGGGGATAGTCAGGTGCTGCTTACCAGCGAGCCACTGGCAGGTGCGCTGTTTGTACGGCCGCCCACAGCTCCTCCCAAGAAGGGGGCTTGACGGAGGGCTGAAATCACCGTCAAAAACCCGCATCGTGCAAATAGGGCTGGGCACGGCATCGCTGGAAAACCGTGGGCTTGACAACTGGAGCCACAGATGCTGCGCATTCAGGTTTGAGCCTGAGATCGTGCTGGTGTGGACGGCTAGTGCTGTGCATGCAACGACGCGTTCCTGGGCTGCCTCAGACTTGTTAGATGGCTGATTGCGTAATCGGCTTATGATGCGGTACCAGTGCAATCTCTCACTGTCTGGACTCTGGGCGCATGGCCGAACTTACACACGCCAGTCCAAGGATTCACGTTCATAGCTTCATACTGCTGGTAGGTGGTAGCAGGCAGGGGAGGTGTGGCCTAGGTGTGGCTTCAGGAAGGCGCACGAAGGTGCATTGCACTTACCGGGGCCAACTTGATGTACTGACCAGGTAGCCAGGGCCCGCCAAAGATGCCAGGGTCTGCCGGCGTGCCGGCGTGCCGGGGCCCCCCATGGCAGCGTGGCTGCGTGGGGCTGTGCGGCGCCTAGCAGGGGAGTTCCCCTGCTGCCCACAGCACAGCACGCAGCATGCCAGTCGCTAGAGTGACGACGGCGAGCAGATTGAGTGTCGCAGTATAATGAAAAGTGCATAACGGTGTAATGCTGTTTGTGAATAACCCAAACTGTGTCTCTGGATCGCCAAGAGTACGGTGTGTGACAGATTGGGCGCCAAACAGCCAAACGACAACAGTGTAAATCATATCACGCTAACTTAATTGTAGGAGCACTCAAGGCGCTTAGCAGGTAGTGCCGGGGCAGCCCGCTTTCTCGCCGCTTTGGCGCGGCAAATACCTCACAAGCGGCCATCAGCCCAGCAGCGACATAATTCTTACTAGCCTGAGCAGCAACCACTTCTTTCTTGCCGGCATCGATGCGTGCCGGGAGCGCAAAGGGTTAGTTTGCGCCAAACACCACTTTGTCCTGTAGCTTGCTCCCCAGCTCTATAAGTGCCATACCGGCACGTCCAGCTCACATCAACTTGAGCACATAAATAATTGGAATGTTCGCATATCGTGCACTTTGGTCTGGCCGTCGCATCTTGTAGTCGGAAGGGCCCCGCCATGCCCCTTCGTTCCGACGCTTCCCTTCTCAGCTAAAAGTCCGTAGCTTCACGAGGACTACCTCGCATTGCTGATTGCCGAAGCATGAGATGCGCCGTACCTGTGGAAGGGCGAAAGGCCTTGGCGCCCTGTGTGTTACACGGCGTGCTCGCACCTGCAGGAGGGAATGGTGGGAAGACCATGACCACGGAGGCGGCAGGCGTCGGTGGGGACAAGCCTGATGACGTGGTCAAGGGTGAGTGCCATAAAGCTTGTACGGGCCAGTATAAGTAGGAATGCAGGCACTTCACGCTACACACCTGGTTGTAGGTCGCTGCATCCTCTGCTGCCGCTGTCGCTGTCACCTTCGTCACTGGCGCACACCTCTGTGATGCTTCCCTATCCACACGCCAGACGTGTATACCTGTAGTGTCTCGCAGTGCCCAACTTGCCGTGACACGCGTCCTCTCACCGGGCACTCCAGGCGTGAAGCGCCCTGCCGCGGGCGGCGATGCAACAGAGCCACTCCCTGCGGCTGTGAAGCCCCAGATGGCCACCAAGGACCAGCAGCAGAAGCAGCAGGGGAAGAAGCAAAAGAAGGGGCCAGCAGCGGACGCTAGCATTATTGCTACCGGCCAGGGTGGTGCCGTGGGCCGAGACTCTGCAGTAGCAGAGGGTGGCGGGCCGAACGGGGCGCCTTTGGCTGAGAAGCTGCAAGGGTCACAGGAGAACAGCGGCAGTGCTGGCGCGGGCGCGAAGAAGGCAGCTGCGGTGGGCAAGAAGGCAAAGGCCGCAGCGGCCGCAGCGGCAGCAGCAGCGCAGGGTGGGGATGAGAACGGGCAGGGCGGCGAGGCGCCCGGCGTGGAGCCGCAGGAGAAGGGACGGCTTGGAGAGGAGGGGACTGGGGTGACCAAGGGGCTTACGGCAAAGGCAAAGGCCAAGGCTCCCAGTCGCCCAGCAAAGCGCGCAAAGAAGGAGGAGAAAAACAAGGGTGCTGGGGAGACGGAAGGGGATGGGGGCAGCGGGGGCGAGGAGGCTGACGGGGAGGGGGAGGGGAAGGAGGGGGGTGGCGGCGGGCGTAGGGGCGGCGCGGTGCGGTCCCAGAGGGCGGCGGCGCGTGGCAAGCGCTATGCGGGGCAGGATGAAGACGGAAGCGAGTCGGACGTGCAGGTGGGTTGGACTAAGGGGTGCACGCGGTGGGGTGGGGTGCGGCAGTTTTTGTCTTTCAGCAACCCGATGTCGCGTTGCTTACGGGACGAATGGGCTACGCGGCCTGCAGCCGAGATGCAGATGTACGTATGCCCAGAGCACCTAGGGGTGCGGCATCTGCAAGGGAGGGGTAGTTTCTGGGTTGCGCACTACAAATGCTACATGCTAAGTGCTACAAATGCTATATGCCGAATCGTACGTAAAAACCTGCAGGAGGACGAGTTTGAGGATGTGGTGGAAGACGAGGTGCTGGCGGAGAGGGAGGCGTGGGAGCGCACGGCGGGCCAGGGGGCGGCGGCGGGCGGCCTGCGCAGGTAAGGAGCGGGCCTGCGCCACCATCACTGCTCGTGCCGGGTGTCCATGTGTATGTACCTTCTGACATGTACATAGCCAGACGCTGCAGAGGACTAAAAAGTCGCACGTGGTCTGCATTCAAAAGCGATTCGTTCGATTCTGGTCTGCTTGGGAGCATGGTAGGGAGGGGAGGTCCATGTCGGCGGTTTCGCTTCAGCAGGCTTGCAAGGCCTGTGACGGGGCCATCCTGCAAAGCACGCATGCCTTGCTCTCCTTGTCCCGTCTGTGTTTTACCTGACCGCCAACTGCACGCCCTTGATCTCGTGCCCGCCAGCGCGCCTTCCGAGCACCACACCTAAATGTACCGCCGCATCAGTGGGCCGTGCGCTGCATGGTAAAGTTGAGTCCCAGCTCCCCTTAACGGCCCTTCCATTTCTCCCCTACCACCACCACCACCACCTCTCAGGCTGTTTGACTATGTGCTGACGGACCGCGAGGGGCGTCATGAGCCGCTGGACAGACTGGAGGCAGTGCCGGGGGGCATGTTCCTCACAGGTGGGCTTATCTGTGGTAGTGGTGGTGGTTACGGAGTTGTATGGAGGGTGTGCTTTGCCAAGCTGGAGGGGCTGCCCATCAGGTATGGGTGCAGGGACCGCCGTGCAACTCCGATGGGCCCGCCGTGCAGTGTGCGAAGTTGCGAACGCAAGGGCAAGGCACGGTGGGATTGCGGCTGGGTCGTTCGTCGGGTACACAGCCCGAGGGTGGTTCCAATACGCTGAACCTGCACCTGCCTCGTGGGCCGGCAACAGTGCACAACGCATTGCCTGGATATGTACACACCACAACCCACGACCCTTTCGATCACCTGCAGGCCGTGTGGAGCCGCCTGCTGCTGCCGCGGCTGCGGGCAAGGGCAGCCCAGGGCCGCGTCGCACAACGCCCCCACTGTGGTGTAACACACACCCCACAACCCCTTCGGTCGTGCGCAGACGTGCTGCAGCCGCCCGCTGATACCGCTTAAACGTTTAACATGACCCACAAACTGTTCGATCTGCTGCAGGCATGGTGTAGCCGCCTGTTGCTGCTGCCGCTGCCGGCAAGGGCGGCTCCTCAAAGGCGAAGTCCAAGTACACTACCGCGTGATGTGATCCGCGATTCCTTTGATTGCGCGCAGGCATGGTGCAGCCGCCTGCAGCTGCGGCCGCTGCGGGCAAGTCCAAGCCCAAGTCCAAGGCCCCGCGCTGCCGCGTGGAGCGAGTGGGGCCGCTGGCGGGATGGGCGGTGCGCTACTCGGCAGGAAATGAGCCCAGGGTGCGTGCGAGGAGGGAGTGCGTGGGTGTGGGCTGTGGAGCGTGTGGGGTGGCAGTAGGCGGTTCAAACCAGGTGGCTTGGGATGTGGGTGGATGGCAGCCTGTCGGGTGGCGCTGCAAGTGCTTTGTGAACAGTACGAGGTACGGGCTGTTCCGGAAGGAGCAGGAACAGCTGGAGCCGAGGAGCTGAGGGGAGAGGCTGCGTAACATGCTAATGCGATGCGTGCCGCCGCTTGCGCCGCCGGTGCGGGTGTTGGTGCAGCTGGTATTGTTGCTGACTGATGACGGTCCTGCTGCTCGCATCTTGATCCTTTTGCAGATTGTCCTCCGTACGGCTGCGGGGGAGTACGAGGCGGCCAAGCCCGCCGCCACCTACCGCAAGATCGCGGAGCAGCTGGCGGTGCAGGTGGGGTCCAGGGGTAGGGGAGGGTTGGGGTGTGGGGGCCACAGTACCACAGACCAGACCGCATGCGTAGTATTTCGTCGTATGTGCACCAGCACCGACCTTAGCCCGTTCCCAGTGCTGGTCCAATCAAGAGCCCTGTAATGCCCCAAGCAAAGGTGGAGCTGGCCGACCTCCGCGCCCCCAAGCTGACACTCCTGCCTCGCTGCTGTAACACACCGCCAAGAGCGCTTGCATAGCTTGCCAACCGCATCGTTGTCGCGATGCTCATTTGGGTACACAGGTGGAGCTGGCGGGCTGCGTGCACCGCGCGCTGTGCCCCACCGCTCCCGGGGGCCGCCCCGACGCCTCCCTTGACGACGTGCTGATGAAGGTGGCGAGGCTCAAGGTAAGGACGTCCCTCTCTGGTCTAGTGGCAAGTGTGCAGTAGCTGCATTATTATTGTATCGTTGCTGTACGACGTGCTGATGAAGATGCCCAGCCTTAAAGTAAGGACATCCCACACGAGTGCAGGATATATCGTGCCAAGTGTCCAACAGCGGGCTACGGTGTGCCCGTACCCGTACCCGTACCCGTACCCATACCTGTATGCGCACCTGTGTCGCATGGGCGGTGTGCCTGAGCCTGCGAGCTCACGCGAGCTCACTTGCGACGGCCCCCTTTGAGTGTAACAGGCATTGCCACACCCCTGCAGGTGTCCAAGCAGTACGGCGGCGCCCGCAACGCCCTGGTGCTCAACGGCCGCTTCGTGATGGAGCAGCTGCAGGTGCGCGTCCGGGATGGTGGGCGGGATGGTGGGGACACGGCAGATGCCATGTGCGGTAGGGGCCTGCCCTCCGCCCTCAGCCGACCACTGGCGTGCCGCTGTATTACCCTCAAGGCAGCCTCGGGTGGGCGGGGAGCTGGCGACGCAGCCGCCATCATTTGCACTGACTACTGTGTATATTCTTCGACTACCGCTTCAGGATGACCAATGCCGTAAGCACTGCTACTTGCCGGCCCTGGCCCCCACGTGTCCCACAGGCCATGGATGCAGCGGAGGGGCGGCCCCAAGGCGGCGCGCCAACCGACAACGGCAAGGGGCCTGCCGGCGGTGGTGCTGCGGCCGATGTCGACGACAAAGGCAAGGGCCCGGCCTTCCCACGGCCATGCGACGCCGACGGGGACGACAAGGGGAAGGGACCCGCGGGCCCGCGGCCCAGCGGCAAGGGCAAGGGGGCGGCGGCGGTGTCGGTTGGCGGTTGGACGTACGCCGGCGGGCCGTTCGCTCGAGGGCTGGAGGCGGAGATGGTGGGTAGGGTGATAATGCAGCTTAGGGGCCGGGCGCCAAAGTACGCGGTGTGACATGTAGCTGTCTGTCGTAGCTCCGGTTCACGGTGTACCGTAAAAGGACCGGCACCGGAGGCTCCGGCCGAACCTGCGGCCCACTGCACATTAGCCTGGGCCAGCACCTTACGTCTGTCCCCTCTGCGTCCCGCCTTCACAAGACGCAGCCGAGGGGTGCAGCGCTCCACCCCACCTGCATGGGGCCTGCCTGCACAAGTACCTAACACTAAGCTGTTGCGTTTGAACTCTAAGCTGCCCCCTGAAAACCACTTCTGCACGCCGTTCCTTCAGGCTGAGGGCGTGCAGCCCCTAGGCCCCTCCACCGCGGCACTGCTCGGCCCCGGCATCCGCATCTGCGAGCCAGCGGCGGCGGCGGCGGCGGCGGCGAGCGGCGCCGGCGAGGGCGGCGGCAGCGGCGGCGGCGGCGGGACGACGGCGGCGGCGGCGGATGACGACGAGGAGTTTGCTCGGCGGCTGCAGGCGCAGATGGATGCAGAGGCGATGTACGAGGACGCCGCGGGGTAAGCCGTTGTATCGGCAGCATGATCTTGCACTTTGACAACATGGTATTGGATAGCTAGCCGCTTCGGAGTGCGTGGTCAGGGGTAGTGTAGTCCGTAGTGCAATCCGCAGAGCTAGCACGCACAGCGTTTGCGTCTTGCGGTCCGGTAGTGTGCTGTGAAAGGCCGCTACATGCCTTCCTGCCGTTCTGGTCAGTCCTAGACCTCTCACTCTCACCCTCTCTTTTGCACCCATGCCGGTTACAGACCGGGGGGCAGGCGCGGCCGCGGCGGAGGCGGTGGGGCGCGCGGTGGGCGCAGCGCTGAGCCCTACCTCCAGGTGGGGTGGGTGGGGCCCGGTGGGGTAGTGGATGTGACAACGGTGATGTTATCCTATAGCGCACGCGGACGATGTGGAAGGCCACGGACCAGGGTGTGCGTTGCGGTCATCGAGTAACTGCAGCACAGGGCAGAACGCCTACGTGGGTGGTCGGGTGGTGGTCGGGTGGGGCGGGCGGGCGGGCGTTGTGAGGAGGGGCCCCAAGCAAGGTGTTGGGGCGGGGATTTAGGCTCGGGGACAACGGGACAGACGTGGCTCCCTTACCGGTCGTGGTAAAGGAGTGCCAGGCGTGTTGGGGCGGAATGTGGGGCCAGAGCATGCGGTGTGGGTCCGACGGTGTACGTGGGTTCTGCACAGGCCGCCGACAAGATAGTGTATCAGCAGTAGTCTATACTTGTTACCAAACTGAGGTCGTCCTAACCCTGCGCTGCGCAGGTCCGCGAGGAGGAGATTGCGTGCGACTACCCGCTGCCTAGGGAGTACAGCCCTGGGGACGACGCAGACGACGAGGTGGACGAGCTCAACATGGTGGTGGGTGCACCTGTGTGGCATGTGTGTTAGCGCGTATGTATTAGCGTGTTTACATGTGAGTGTCAGCGCCTGTGCATGCCAGCGATGCCGCCGACGAGGTGGGCGAGCTCAACATGGTGGTGGGTGCGCGTGTGTATTAGCGCGTGTTCGCACGTGTGTATTAGCGTCTGTGCATGCAGCAGGGTGCAGAGCGGGCAGGCGGAACGAGTTGGACATAGCGGCGGGTGGCGCGTGTGTGCGTGTGTATTAGCGTGGGTACTCCGGAGTGGTACTCTGGTTCGTGTCCCCACTCGATGCCCCAGGACATGGCCGACCTGGGCTGTGGCCTCATCCACCCTTAAGACCTTCCCCACCACCACGCACATGCAACAATACCGGTACAAATGCGTGTTATCAACAGTTACTGGCACGATCCGGTGGCACTAACATGTACTTTTTCTATTCGCTGCAGGACGTGGCTGACCTGGGCGGCCCCACCCACCCCGAGGACCTGCAACGCAGCACCCTGGACCAGTTCGCCTTCGACAACTCAGAGGGGGGCAGATTTTGGCTACACCAGTGTGGTGTGTTAACACACTAATGGAGCGGGTGTGGTACCCTGGACCAGTTCGCCCCTCTACAACGCAGAGGTGGGCAGAGTGTGGTTACTTTAGTGTGGTATTATCACACACTAATGGAGTGGTATGGTTCTATGGTACCCTCGATGAGTTCGCCTTCTTCTACAACGAAGAGGTGGGCAGGGCGTGAATGTACAGCACTGCATGTCAGCGCAATGGTGGAGCTGGTGTGGTACCCTCGACATAGACGGAGAGGGTGTGCTACACTGGCGGAAAGAGGGTACAGGACCGCCCAGCTGAATGCGATGCCGGGACGTTGTTGACGGGGAACGGGCTGAGCCCTGCAGGTGCTGTCCGAAGCTCATCCAACAGCCCCACCGCACCAAAGCGCCTCACCCTTGATGGCTACACGAAGACACCACGAGCCAGTACTCAGTCCAGACTGGCTGCTCCCAGGGGACCTAGCTGCCTGCTGCACCCTCACGCCTTATGCAAAATACCACAAAATGCGCTATCGTAACGCCCGTATTCCCATACTCTCTGCTGACCAGCCTGGAGCATACTGGCCAGCCTAACCTCAACAACGCTTTGCAACGATTTTTGAGTTTCCCGTTTCATGCTCCTCCAGGGCCTGCTGACCAGCCTGGAGCTTTGCCCACACAGCTTTACCAGTCCCCCTGCAATTAAGGACTTGCGTTACACTTCCTTGAACTTTCCGTCTCGCTTCCCCCCCCCCCCCCTCCCCCCAGGGCCTGCTGACCAGCCTGGAGCTGGTGCCCATGGCCTCCGGCGTGGAGGGCACCACCGTGGTGTTCGCCAGCGGGGTCATCGCCCCCGACACGGGGGACTGGGGCAGGCAGGAGGCGGAGCAGGAGCAGCAGCAGCAGCAGGAGGAGGCAGGCGGGTCAGGTGGGTGCAGGGATGTAAGGGGAGGAAAGGGGCGTGTAGAAGTGGAAAAGGGGCGCGGGAAACGGCGGTCGTACGCCAGGGCAGGATGGGACGGGACGGGACGGGACATCTTTTGGGGCACAGGGTGCGTCCGGCGGTCACAAGCGTTGGCTATGCCATGGGATGTACGAGGGTGCACGGTGTTGAGGTACGCAGCTACGTGCGCGCGCAGGTGCCGGCGGCAGCGGGGCTGGGGCCAGCGGCAGTGGCGCCGGCGGCAGCGGCAGCGGCGGCGGGTCGGCGGCGGCGCCGCTGCGCTGGTTCACCACGCGCGTGCACGAGTGCTACGTGGAGGCGGGGGCGGGGCAGGTCTTCTTCAACGTGCGCACGGACGCCGCATGGTACCGCCTGCTGAGGTGGGTGATGGCAGTGGGTGGGCAGACACGTGGACAGGTGGGTGGAGGACGGGCAGCTGGGCGGGGTGCGGCTCAGGCCTGCATGAGTAAGAGACGTGGCCAGGCCGCTGCCGTACTGTGCTCCCTTGCACGCCCGTGGCCCCCGGTAGCTACTCTGCACCCCGCCGCAACCCCCAACACCCTCCTGGGCCCCCCTCCACGCCCTGCCGTCTTTTGCACAGTCCGCTGCCTCAGTACGCCCCTGGCGCCCTGCCACCCCACCAATGACAACCCCCCTGACCTCTCTATCCCATCGCACCACCCCACTCCCCGCCCTCCCTGCCCCTCTCCTCCCCGCAGCCCGCTGCCGCAGTACGCCCCCTGGTACAGCGTGGTGCGCCGCTGCGCCCACGCGGCCGTGCGTCTGTGCGGGTGGCTGGGCGAGGCGGGGCGCGCCGCCAAGCTGTCCTTCGTGGATCTGGTGGGCAAACTGGCGGCGCTGCCCAAGGACGACCCGGCCTACATATCCAGCAAGGTGCGCGAGATGCAGGTCCTTGAACGGCAAATGCAACAAAATGTTTGTTGCGACCTACAACCTGCGATCCCCTTGCTTCTTGCATGTCAATTCCGGACCCCCGACCCCCCACCCCTGGCCACTGGCCCCCGGCCATGCCGCACAGGTGGATGCCGTGGAGCGCTTCATTGTGGTGCACGGGCAGGTCATCCTCAACCAGGTGAGCCGGGGGGCGGGTGTAAAGTTTGTGGGTTAGGGTTGTGGGTTACGGTTGACACGGTGGAGCGCTTCATTGTGGTGCACGGCCAGGTCATCCTCAACCAGGTGAGCCGGGGGGCGGGTGTAAAGTTTGTGGGTTAGGGTTGTGTGTTAGGGTTGACACAGTGGAGCGCTTCATTGTGGTGCACGGCGAGGTCATCATCAACCATGTGAGCCGTGGGCGCGGTAGGTTAAGGTGGTGGGTTAGGTGGTGAATTAGGTCGTGGGTTGGGGTGGTGGGTTGGGGCGGTGGGTTGGGATGGCGGGGCGCTTCCCCTGAAGGGCCGCTGGATTGCACCGCAGTAAAGGGCACACGCAGCCATGCCGCTTGCACGCATGCGCTGCGGCGGCAGCACCTGCTGCTGAACACGTCACGGTCCGCATGGTGCATGCACCCTCGCCGCCCCCCATCTACTTGACCGCTGCTTGACTCTTATCTACATAACCAAACTATGGTTCCGTGCTCTGTGCGTGCGCGCCTTTGCCTGCGTGTTTGCATGGCCCTCTCGCCGGCCCCCCAGCTGCTTGACGCCTTTCACCTCTTCACTCACTGCTAATCAACATGTTTCACTGTCCTCTGCAGGTCAAGAACTGGCCACGCAAGGAGATCGCGGGCAGCGGCTTCGTCAAGACCCTCAAGGACAAGCTGGCGCAGCGCAAGTGCCTCAAGCTCAGCTGCGCGGGGGCAAAGGGCAAGGGAGGCAAGGGGGCGGCGGCCTTCGCTGCCGCGGCGGCCAAGGCCATGGTGGTCAACCCCATGCGGGTGAGAGCTAACCGACCGATGCACACCGACCGATGGGCGCATAGGCACCAGCGTGGACTTGCTCTTACTCTTGCAAGAGGGACTGCCTAAACCGTTCTTCGCCGCGCCGGGCCTGCGTAACCTGGCACGCGCTGCCGCATGAGCTGCACTTGCACTGCACAGCGGTGCTCCGGTGTGCACATTGCCTCACTCCCCTACGCTGCCCTCGCCGCGCCGCTGCGTCACCTTGCAGAACCGCGAGAAGAAGGGCGGCCGGCCGGAGCCCATGCCCGCCACAACCACTGCGCAGGTTGGTTCGCAGTTAGAACAGATTGTCAAAGCCGGCACCGGCAGCTGCCATGCCGAGGCGGAACCCGAAGCTGCCCCTCAACCCACACGCCACGTCTGGGCCCTAGCACCTGCATGCCGAGGCTGGCCCGCTGCGCCGCCCTGCCCTGTGCAAGCCCGCCGCCGCCGCTGTACCCAGGTAGACGTGGTTTAACTTACTGTCCCTCGCTGCGCGCCTGTCCGCGTCCCAGGTGCGCCGCATCTGGTCCGAGTACTTCGGCAACAACCCCGTCATCCGCCACCCCCAGGAGGGGCAGGAGGGAGGGGAGCAGGCGGCGGCGGAGGGGGCAGAGGCCGGGGCGGCAGGGGCCAAGCTGCGGAACGGAGCGGAGGCGATGGAGGTGGACGGCGGCGCCGGCAGCGGCAGCAGTGGGGGCAGGTCGGGGTCGGGCGCCGTGGTGCCCGCCGCACCTGCTCCCCCCGCGGCTGCAGCAGCGGTGAGGCAACCGCTGCGGGATGAGTGTAGGATGCCCGGGGTTGCATGCTGCCAACGCAAAGTCTTAACAGACACACATACTCGAAAGTTGCGAAAGGCAGAAGCAGTACGCAATGTGCAACATTTGTCCTGGTTCTGTTCCACACCCTGCGTCTGCGCCCGCCCCCAAACTACCACAGCCCCAGCCGCTGTCCTGGCGGTTGGTGGAGCCCGGCACGCGCGACCGCACCACCGGCCGTACGATGTACGGCGCCGCCGTGGCGGGCGACGTACGGATCGAGCCCGGTACGGTGGTCCTGGTACTGCCGGCCGGCGAGGACGCGAAGAAGGACGAGGACTGCTCGAAGGGCGTGGGCCGGGGGGGCCGCAAGGGGCCATTCTCTAAGAAGGCCCGGAGCAAGGGGATTAGCAAGGACAAAGCTGAGCTGGAGAAGGAGAAGAAGAAGGAGAAGGATGGGGAGGTGGATGAGGACGGGGAGGGGCAGCAGGCTATGGAGGTGGAAGGCGGGGCGCAGGAGGAGAAGGGGGAGGAGGAGCAGCCGGCTGCGCCTGCGGCGCCCCACTGGCGGGAGCGCTACGGTCTGGTGCAGTGCATCTTCGAGGAGGCGGGGCAGGCACGGGTGCAGGTGGGCAAAGGGGGGTAACCGCAGAGCGGCAAAGGGACGAAGGGAAACATTGGGCCTGCGGAGAGCGAGGTTAGTGGGCAAAGGGGGTGGGGGAGCTGCAGAGTGTGTAATATAGTAATATATGTAGTGTGAGGGCAGCGGGGCATCTTCGAGGAGGCGGGACAGGCACTGGTGCAGGTAGGCATGGCGAGGGAAGCTGAAGGGTACGCACGCACGCAGCAGGGACAGTCGCATATGTAGCGTGAGGGCAGATGGGCTGGATGCTCCCGGGGGGGTTGCTTGCGTTGTGAAGCAACATCCTCATGTAGCCTCCTGTTCCGATACAGGTGGTGGAAGAGATTGTCAAGCCGTCCGTTTGCTCATCGCCATTCCTCCTGTCGACGCCCCTCCCTGATCTGCCGTCCGCTTCTCTCCCTCGCTCCCCTGCGCCCCGCAGCTGCGCACGCTGCTGCACGGCCGCCACACGCTGCTGGGCGACGTGGCCTCCCCCCACGAGCTGTTCCTGCTGGACCACGACCCGCCGGCCCAGGCGGCGGCAGAGGCGGCGGCGGCGGCGCTGGCGGCGGCGCACGGCGACGGGGGGCTGCCGCCGCGCGGCGCCCCACTGTGCGACAAGCTGCCCGTGCTGCCGCTGGCGAGGGTGGGCGGCGCGCCGGAGGCCAGGTGCCTGGTACGGCCGTGCGACCACAAGCACCGGCTGGCCAACGCGCAGGTGGGTTACCACGGCTGCATTTCAACTTGGAGGATGCTGGTGGGTACATCTCACCCGGCCGCGTGCCTGTTCAGTCTAAGCCGGCCTGGAAGGCCTCTGCGTACGGTGCGGTTGCCTGAATGCCACGTGCCGTGTCGTGTCGTGTCGTGTCACCACGTCCCCGCTGTCAGTCCGACCTGGAGCTGGCGGAGCTCAACGCGGCGCGCGCCGCCGCCGGGCAGCGGCCCGTGCTGTCGTACCGCCACGTGTACTGCCCTGCGCGCGGCATGTTCCGGGAGCTGCGGAGGGAGGAGCTGGCGCTGGGCAGCTTCCTGCAGGTGCGTCTTCGTGTGTGTGGTTTGTGTGTTAAGGGTTGGTGGTACCGGGTGGCTGCATGGGCAGGGGCCGGCGCTGGGTGGCAGCTCTGCAGGTATGCATTAGTGCAGTTGCGGGGATGACAACAGCATCACAGCAGCAACATCGGGTAATTAGGTATTGGTGAAGCGAGAAGGTGTTTCTGCGGTATGTGTGTGTTTCAGACGTTGAGGAGCCCCGGTTAAACCTGGAGCGCCCAAGCATGAAAGACTGGCCTGCGCTCCCGTGCTTCCCCTCGCACAGGCGTATCGCCCCGGGGCCCTGAACGCCTCGCTGTCGGCCGACAGTTTCGTATGGCACGGAGTGACGTACAAGGTGGGCGCTGATACTTGGGAAAGTGCGTGGTCCCGTGCCGTACAAGGTGGGCCCCTGCTTTTTGGGAACCAGCCCCGTAGTTTCCAGGGTCCTGAACAGGTTGCAGTACGGTGCAGTGCTGATGGATGGCGCTACGGCCATGTGCGCAAGGAGACAGCAATATATTGTTCTCGTACCTACATATGTGCCACCCCTTAGCCACACCTTTGGGAGGCTTGCGTTGCGGCCGTTGAAGCACTTCACTGCAGGGATTACCCTGCGTCGCAAGTGCTCCCGACATCGCACCCTCACTTCCTGATTGTCTGTTCCCCCCAGGTCGGCGACTTCATGTTCGTGCGGGCGGAGGCGGTGAGCCGAGCCCTGTCCCTGGATGACGGAGAGGAGGAGGCGGAGGGAGCGGGGAGCGACTTTGGGGAGGACAAGGAGGAGGAGCCAGAGCAGGAGCAGGAGCAGGGGCGCACGGAGGGGGCGAGGCGGAAGCAGAAGCAGAAGCAGGCGCGCGCCGGCGGGAAGGGCAAGAAGGGCAGCAAGGGGCGGGGTGACCCCATGGTAGCGGACAGCAAACAGGAAGGGGAGGACAGCGGGGCGGAGGAGGAGGATGCGGGCGCGGAGGAGGGAGCGGGGGCCAGGGGGGCCAAAGGAGGGGCCAGGAGGCAGGCTGCTGTCAAGGCGGACGCGAGGCGGAAGCAGCAGGAGCAGCAGCTGGCAGGCAAGGGGGAGGAGGGCTCGGAGGAGGGGAGTGGGAGCGACAGCGAGACCGTGGGCAGCGGGGATGAGGAGGAGGTGGAGGAGCAGGAGGAGGAGGAGGAGGAGGAGGACTGCGGTGAGGGCGAGGGCGCGCGCCGGAAGCGCAGGGCCAAGGTTAAGACGGGCGCGCACAAGGTGAGCGGGTGGAGAGGTGTGGTCAATGTGGAGCCACCGTGCATGCCGCGCACGTTGCTTGCGTGCGCGTAGGTCCGCTAGTGACCAAGTGCCGAGCGTCAGCACCCATCGCATAGCTGCGGCCTTATGCAGCTGTTTCATTAGCAAAGTCCTCGTTGTGGGTGTTCCGCTCTGGTGCTGCCCTCGTCTTGTCTTGTGTTGGTTTCTGGGCCCTGGTCCGTGCCCAAGCCAACATGTGCTGCACCTCACCCCCTGGCCCGCCCTCCAGGGCTCCAAAGAGGGACTTGATCAATCTCTCGTGGCCCTCGTCTGCCGCGCCCTTACGTTTGCCATTGTTGTTGTTTGTTTTCCTGGCCCTCGTCTACAGCCTAACCGACCTGTTGCTGCCATTGGAATCCCAAATGCACCCTTCAGGGCTCCAACGAGGGACTTAAGCCATGGGCTGTGGTGCAGCTGCTGGCGTTGGGTCCGAGCGGGGGCGAGGAGGAGGGGGAGGGGGGAGGGCGCAAGGCGCCGGAGCTGGTCAAGGTGCGATCGTGCGGCTATCTGCCATGTTACCGGTACTGTCGTGCTGCATCGTGCTGCTACTGCGCGCGGTGTGGCGGCCTTACGCTGCTGTCGGTATAAGCCATTTCCAGCTTCTCCTTGCAGCATGTCCTGTTGGGATTGTTTGCAACTACCCTCCGGCGCCGCCTACTACCACTACTACCTGAGCATGACCTACCCAGGCCTGACCACTGCCTCGTCCCCGTCGCCCAGGTCCGTCCCTTCTACCGCCCGGAGGACATCTCCCCTGACCTGGCCTACCGCTCCGGGTACTGGGACCTGTACGCGCCCGCCACCTGTACGGCAGGAGCTGCGGCGGGCGGGGGTACGGCAGCGTCATACGAGGCGAGCTACCCATCTGCGTTCGTGTGCGTGGAGGAAGTGTTTGGGCGCTGCGAGGCGGTGCTGGGGAAGCGGCCGGAAGGTGGGCGGTGGGAACAGGGGCAACGAAGTGCAAGGGTGAGGTGATGAGGGGCGGAAGCAGTCGGGGGCTGTGGTGGAGGACACGTATGCGGCGTGTTGCGCGGCCCCACAGTCTGTGTCTGCAGTTGAGTGACTGTAGCTTCAGCAACGGAACACTTTACCGGAAAATGCACTTGGTTTCAGGTGCTGCAAGCACAGGCCCCCACGCCACGTGTGGATTCTGGGATGGGCGCTAAATGGGATCTGCATAGCTCCGCCCACTTCCTGTTGGCCCTTCTATCCTCTCCGGGTGCCTAGAACACCGGTTCCGTCCTCCTTATTGCCCTTTCCATTCCCCCAACGTGCGTTACAGGTGCCAGCGACACCACCTTTGTGGTTGTCGGCTGCTACGACCCCAGCCGCCCCAAGCAGCACGGCCCGCCGCCCGCCTCTCTGGCCCTGCCGTACAGCGGGCGCGAAGACGGAAAGGCGGCCGCAGCTGCGGCGCCCGCAAAGAGTGCCAAGGACCAAAGGCCGGCCAGCGGCAAGCAGCAGCAGGGGAAGCAGGGAGGAGGAGGCGCTGGCAGCTCCACATCCGTCGCCAAGAAGGCAGGGGAGGGAGGGGACGAATCCAAGGTGGCGCCCCTGCCAACCATGGACATCTTCGCGGGGTGCGGCGGCCTCAGCGAGGGCTTCCACCAGGTGTGTGTGGACCAGGCTGGGCCTCTGTAATGCTTCAGTACTGTAGGGTGGTTGGTGCGCATGTGCCAGCTCGATCATGAAGGTGGAGAGGTGGCAGCTCTAGTATGTACGTGGAGGTGCAAGCCAGGGCACATGGTACCTACGGAGTCTTAGCTCTCGGTTTTGAGATACGCGGTGGCCTGAGAGATATACCGGATAACCTCCAGAGACGACAGCGATCAACGTTAGCGGCATTTGACCATACCCTTTCACCCTTTTTTCCCCCAGGCGGGCATTGCAGACTCGCGTTGGGCCATCGAGTACGACGCGCAGGCGGCTGAGGCCTTCAAGCTCAACAACCCAACCGCCACCGTGCTGTGCAACAACTGCAACGTGCTGCTCACGGTGGGATTAAGGGCCTGTGGTCCGTGGACTGTTGTAACCGGGCGCGTGTGTGCATGTGTGCCGTACCTGGGCAAGGGTCTCAGAGCCCGATGCGGTGTGGCGGGGAGTTTCACCTCCTCCTAACGAACCCCACCGCCCTTATAACCCTGCCTTGACTTCCTTCGTCTGCCCCGTACAACACCCCCAGGCCGCCATGCCCACGACATTCATGTGTTACCTGCCCGAGTCAGTCGGGATGTGCTACTGACGACCTCAAAAGTCCAAACGCCCTCCATGCCCCCTTAATACACACCCCCAGGCCGCCGTTTCCAAGGCGGTGCGTCGTGGTATCCAACCTCTTCCCAACGAAATCTGGCCCCCTGACAAACGTGTCTTGACTTGTTTCATCCGCCTTTTGCAACACCCCCAGGCCGCCATGACCAAGGCGGGCCAGGCGTCCGACTGCGTGTCGCACCCCAGCGCTGAGAGGGGCGCCAAGGAGCTGCCGGAGGAGCAGCGGGCGGCGCTGCCGGGGCCGGGGGAGGTGGGGCTCATGATGGGCGGCCCGCCGTGCCAGGTGAGCGGGGGGGTGGGGAGAGGTGGCTGGGTGGGATGGTCAAGGGTGCTGGCGCGTGGAGGCACGGTGTGGTGTCACGGCACGTGGCACGTGGCATGCCTGGGTCCACTTGCCCATCCCCAACAGATCTGTTGCCCAAACACCAGTGCGTCCGCCTAGCGGACTCCTCAGACGCATTGCTGTTTGGGCAACAGATCTGTTGGGGACTGACAGCTACAGGCGCTCGTGCATCGCGTCTGTTAAGCGCCCCAATGGGACCTTGCCCCTCCAACGGGTTTGCCTCTCTAGCAAGGACACGAGGACCGGTTTCTGCCCACGCGCTCGTTGCTGCTCAGGTTGTTGTGGGGTTTTATAACACTCTGTACACAGTACTCGTCGCAAACCCCATTCCATCCTCTGATGCCGCAAACCCCATTCCATCCTCTGAGGCCATTCACGAGTCATACAATCTCGCCCCCACCCCCCTCCCCCTCCCAGGGCTACAGCGGCATGAACCGCTTCAACAAGGGCACGTGGAGCCAGGTGCAGAACAGCATGGTGAGGCGGTGTGGGCGGGGAGGCTTAAGGGGGGCCGGGGTCGGCCAGGGGCCAGCATGCATGCATGCATGGCCCCATGGGTAATAGGCAGGTTGCGGCTGCTACCCAGGTGCAGGATAGCATGGTGAGGCCGATGGGGCCGGGGTTCGTGGCAGGTGCATGATGTGCCGGCCAGGGAAGCGTGTGTGTGCATGACCCCGCATGCACACCACAGCTTGCGGTCACCACCCTGCGAGGGTGCAAGACAACATGGGGAGCCCTCAACACTCTCCGCCCCCTACCTCGATTCCTACTTCCACCTCACAGTTCTGCCAATCCTACCGCCCGGTGATGCATCAACTTGCAAATGCCATGATTCTACCCCTGCTCCCCTGCCCAGGTGATGGCCTACCTGTCGTACGCCGACTTCTACCGCCCTCGCTTCTTCCTGCTGGAGAACGTGCGCAACTTTGTTGCCTACAGCGGGGGGAGGGTGTTCCGCCTGGTGCTGCGGACGCTGCTGGACCTGGGCTACCAGGTGTGTAGCGGATGCGGGTGCCGCGGTGTGGGTTACAGTGTGGGTTACAAAGTGCGTGACGCGATGTGGGTGTGCGGCTGCTGGACCTGGGGTACCAGGTGGGGTTGTAACAGGAGGAGAGTGGGCGTGGGTTACGGTGCTACTGTGGGGCAACCTGCAGTACATCGGCCCGGTGCCCATCACACTTCCCAGAGGTGCCGTTAGTGGTGCTGGGCTCTGATGTATCAGGTAGGTGAATGTGTTCGGAAGTGGAAGGTGGGAAATGTGAGGAGTGCCGGCTGGGGCAATAGGTACCAGGAAAGAACCATGGTAACGGTGGGGTAACGCGTTGCCGGATAAAGGAGACCAGGGGTCGACCAGTGCCCCTTCCCACCCCTAACTCCCAACTGCCGTACTGTACTGCCTTCCAGGTCCGCTTCGGCGTGCTGAACGCCGGGCTGTACGGCGTACCGCAGTCCCGCAAGCGCACCTTCATCTGGGCGGCGCTGCCAGGGGAGGACCTCCCCGAGTGGCCCGTGCCCCGCCACGTCTTCGTGTCGCGCCAGCTGGGCGTGCGCGTCAGCGCCACCTGGCGGCCGTACGACATCGCCGACGTGCCGTCGTACGACGGGGACGACGGCGAGCACGGCACGCGCACGGCGACGTGGTACTACAATGCCGTACCGCCGCTGCCGGGGGCTCCCCTGCGCAGCGTGACGGTGCGGGACGCCATCTACGACCTGCCGCCAGTGGATAACGACGCGACAGAGTGAGTTCAACAATGGAGATGGCTAGTATACAACGCAAGTTTGCAAGGAGCGGGAGTACGGCATTAGTTATGGCTCCGCGGAGCCGGGTGGCCTCGCGCCGAGGCAACTGGTGTCTGTCACCCTCACAGTGCACACGAGCCTGGCCCTGGTCACCCCGTCACTCAAAAGCTGCACTCGCATGCCAACGCGCAAAGTAACTCGTACGGTCATTTTGACACTCCCTCTGCGCCTCCCGCCCTCCAGGGAGGAGCTGCCGTACCCGGGCCAGCCCCATGCGTGCAGTGTGTTACCTACCTCCTTGCCCTCAACCTGCTTTGCACATTTGCTGCCTTGGTCCCTCTCCTTCTCTCCAGGGAGGAGCTGCCGTACCCCGGCCAGCCGCAGTCCGCCTTCCAGCGCCTCATGCGCGGCCCCCAGGCGGGCGCCCTGCTGCTGGACCACGTGTGCAAGGCCATGAACGCACTCAACCTGGAGCGGTGCAGGTGCGCAAGCCGCCCATGTTCATCCTTTTGTCCACAGGCACGAGCGCCCAACGCTGCCGTACTGCACGTGCGCGGGTACCGGCGCGGCACTGGCGTTATTGCCCACCGTGCGCTCCGTGCGTTCGCTTCGCCGCTGGCCACTGGTGCCACGCACTGGCGCCGTGCCTCCCTTGAAACTCCGCCTCCTGCGCCAACTCCAACTCCAATTCCATCCCCCAGGTGCATCCCCAAGGGCGTGCCGGGCGCCGACTGGCGTGAGCTGCAGCGGATTGTGCGGGAGGACCCCAGCAGGGAGCTGTACCAGGTGGGAGTGGGGTATAGGGGGACCAATGCAACGCAAGCACCACCAAGATGCGCGGTGTACGACGTCACGTACCCACCTGCGTAACACGTCACACCTCTTGTTTTAATGCACATCCCCACCCTCAGGGCCAGCCGCTGGTGCCCTGGTGCCTGCCCAACACGGCAGACCGCCACAACGGCTGGCGCGGACTGTACGGCAGGTGGGGAGGGGTTGGGGGCGGGGGAGGGGGCCCGACGTGGGGTTTTGGGTACGGCACAGCCTTGACGCGTCCCTCACTGTTCTCTTCAGCACCACCCCTTCGACGTTCAACGGTACCCCACTTGCTCCTTTCCGCTGAACCGCGATGGCTCTGAACCTCAGCTAGAGAAGGCTATAGTCCGCATTCTCAGCGAAAACCGTTTGGGCCACGCACCTTTCCTCACTCCTTCCCCTCAGGCTGGACCCCGACGTTCGCTGCTTGCACCATGCCAACAGATTGTGTCTTAACATGCCCACGCCCGTGTCTCTCCCCGCCCTCTTCACACCCCTCCACCCCCAGGCTGGACCCCGACGGCCACTTCCCCACCGCCACCACCGACCCCAACCCCATGGGCAAGGTGGGGCAGGTGCTGCACCCCAGCCAGGACCGCATCGTGTCCGTGAGGGAGTGCGCCCGCAGCCAGGTGGGTGGTCGGGGCTCGTGGGATGGGGGCAGCGAAGCGGGGAGTGGGGAAAGGGGCAGCGGGAGGTTAGGGCAAGGAGCAGGGGTGCGCCAGTGCTCTAGTGCGCCAGGGGCAAGGTGGGTGTGGGGCCGTGTTACGTTACTGCGCTCAATAGGCATTTCGTACACTGTGTTGTGCAAGGGGTCATCTGGGGTCTCTTTTACGCTTCCCCGGCCTACTCTCTCATGTGGTAGTACGGTATCAGCGGTTGGCCACTCGCTTGCGGTCCATATGACTCGGCTGCCGCCGAGCGATAGTCCCATCCGCGCTCCCCTTCCCCATTCGGCAGGACTGTGCTGTTGATCTCCAAGCTTGTGACACGTGTTTCCTCCCCCCTCCCCTTCCCCCTCCCGCCCAGGGCTTCCCCGACCACTTCAGGTTCTACGGCAACGTCAGCTGCAGGCACCGCCAGGTGCGTAACACGATGCAGTGCAGGAAGAGCAAAGCATGTATCATGGCTGTGTAGTCGTAGACTAGTCATATGTCTAGGGAGGCAGTGAGGCAACATTGCTGGCAGAGAGGCAGAGAGGCAATGTACTGGCAGAGAGGCAACGTCAGCTGCAAGCACCGGCCGTCCGGTGCATGCCGCGACCGCACACGTGTCGCCGATACGCACGTGGGGGCAGTTCGCCCTTCTGGAACACACACGCGCACGTGGCGGTGCCTGCAAACTCCGAAAGCCCACCCCGCCCCGCGCCTCATGCAGCAACTCACACGGCACCGCCTGCCCCGCATGTGCGCATGTCGCCTTGCGCCTTCGCGCCAGGCCTCCCCTGCGTTGGACGCAGCCTGCCCCACCGCTACCCAACAGTCAACCTTATGCACCACAGGGAAAGCGCTGAAGGCCCGATTGTCCACCCTGCCGCCCCACCCTACTGCCCAACCACCCCCATTAACCGTCCAAACCACTAAAACCCATGTGCAGGTGGGCAACGCGGTGCCGCCCCCGCTGGCGCGCGCCCTGGGAAGCCAGCTGCTCAAGGCCCTGCAGGTGGGTGGGTACCTGGTGGGTGGGTGGGTACCTGGTGGGTACCTGGCGAGGGCGTTACTAGGCGAACGGGTGTCACAGCACGTGTATTTCTGTGTTCAAGCTCAGGGCGACACCGACGCGGCTGGCCCCCTCCGGTCCCGTCGTGCGCAGGCGAAGGCGAAGGCGGGGGCGAGCAAGGAGGCGCAGGAGTAAGCATGGGACCAGGAGGAGGTTCCCCTGCAAAGGACCTTCCTGCAGGAGTGGGTGGTCCACCAGCTCCTGTACATTGCTGCTGCGCGCTGCAGGATGCAGCTGGGGAGTGTCTTAGTGCGGGTGGCGAGCGGTCGTGCGCATGGGTAGGGGCTTGGGCAGCTCGACTGCCGGCTCAGCTAATACACGTTGTGCGTTGGGCAGCTAGCGGAAAGGTGGGGTGCAATCAGGGCAGGGGGGCCCAAGGCGCAACGGATTAGGGCACGGCATTTGCCATGGGAGTGTAGCTGGTGATCATTGCTAGCATGCGGATGTACCGTACGTGCCTGTTCCTGGCACTATGGTACGACGAAAGGCAGCTGACAGGAGGGCTGATCGATTGAGTCTATCTGTCGGGGTGGTGTGGAAAACGCAGGCAGGGGCAGGGTCCCCTTTTGCCAGGTGGGGCTCGGCGCACTCGCCCATACGTGAAACGGTACATTACCGTAATTGCAGGACGCACAAGCCCTGTGAGATGCATGCTCGGTGTTCTTGACCACATTGCGGCGTGATCAGGTGTTGTAGGTGTGGTCAGTGATTCTGCGTATTGTCGGTTGTGCGTTTTGTTTCCAGAAGTGGGCCAACTGTACGCAAGACCGTGTGGTTACCACGTTATTGGGAGGTATTACCGTATTTTGCACTCATTTCCACACAGTAAGCCTTGCTCGCCTGCCTTGCAAAGTAGGCTAGTACGGAGACTAGGTGCCCACACATGGCGCCACCAGGGGAGCTCCCCAAGTCCCTGTATAGGTTCAGCGAGCAACAGCTATCAACTCTGAGATACAAGCCCCCTTGTAACCTACGCCACAACACAGGTGCGGTAAAAACTGGTGAGCTGCAGAGGCTTGGCGCACTGCCATGGAACACTCGGAATGGTATGGGTAGACCTGGGCACACCACTCATGGCAGATGATGGTGCATGGTGGCTGCCGGAGAAGCGGCCAAGCCGCCTGCTATGGGAGCGAGCGGTCAGAACGGTCAGAGCACGGGGTCCCCGGGAGACGCATGGGGAAAGCCAGGGAGAAGGCAAGGTGGGCGCCCTGCAGGGGGAAGGGGGCTGGGCCGGCGAGGAGAGACACTTACGCCGACGGCACCAAGCCCAGCGGCTGTGGGGTGTGACTATGTGGGCGCATGCAAGGTAAGCTGAACGGTGGAAACCCCACACATTCGACAGAAAGTGTCCCGCCAAGATGTTGTGCGGCTGGGCTTTGGAGAGTGAGGCAGGTGACGGAGCCACGCTGACGAAAGCCCTGCAGACGTGGAGACGAGGTGCCAGCTCCTAAGGGCCAGCTCCGCAGTCCATGGGCCACAGACTGCCGCTCTACACGAGATCTGGAGTCAATACAGGGCGAGCACACCCAAGGAGTTTCCCGGCGTTACTGCCGTGGCAATAAGCTCTGATGGGACTTCGCCTCAGCTCTGCCTCGTGCCTGGCTCTGCTGGTTGTTACGGCCTTTCGACGCGGCGACGACTGGTTAATGCTAATGCACTGTACTAGATATTTATGTTAATATGCACTACAGCTTGGGGAAAATGTCTGTAGCCTTTCAGGAGCCTGAGCCTTAGGCTGAGGCCCGCCTTGACCGCGGCCCAAATCTGCGGGGCTGTCGTGTGTGTCGTGATTTTGACCGTACTCAATAGTGCACCCAAGGCAACTCTATGAAGCTACACAACGCTATTATTGGGTGAGTGGTGTATGCCTTGCAAAGGGCAAGGCGGCCTTTTGGCACTTTATCCAGGCCAGGTCACTTCCTGCAGCCCGAGGAAAACTTGGCTGGGCGAGAGCCCAATTACGTTTCATGCAACAATGGTTACCACCTGCCATTTCGGCGCGGGGCGAGGAGGCCCAGTGGGCGTGCCTGCGGCCCAAATCGATCCACTCGACGTCCGAATCCGTATCCGTCGTTCCGCAATCGGGCAATCCTGCCAATCCACCTTCCCGGCGACAAAAAGCATCTTACCGTGCTCGATAGTAGCCCTCGCGTTACAATACAACACGTACTTCGCGCAGTTGCAAATATAGAACGCAATAGTCTCTTTGCAACACCTCCGAGACACGGTTCCAGCTTCGTTCGGACACAAGCGTTCTCGCCCTGCAGCGCATGCTCGCACCCCAACCAATGCTGTGATGCCACTCCTACAAGCAGCAAGCCTAATGACGGCAGCAATGCCGTCGCGACACCTGCACCCAGTGGTCGCCCCAATGCTCCCCGCCCGCGCCCGCGCCCTCGTGGTGCGTCATTTGTAGCAGAGTTGGAGCTCTAACATCTCAGTACAAGACTAGAGACCTGTGACACCAGCTTCATTATGCTTTAACAGGTGGATGACCTCCCCGTCAACCGCCTCATCCTAAGCAGGGTTCTCGGAAAGGTATGTATACGTCCGCTCGTCACTCAAAGACTTGACTTGCTTATCTACGGCCTGCTAATGGTATACGCTACATTGCGTGCGACAGTCGAGCATGGCGGGGTGTTGCTTTAGAAGCCAAACGCGGACCGGAACCTCACCACCACTTTGAATTAATCAACAACTACTTGATGAACTACCTAGGATGATACCGGGGCGAAGATTTTCCCAGATTTTCTCGTGCGTACCGATTTTCTCGTGCGTACCGGCAGTGCAGGCGCTCACTCTGTAAAATCCCAGGATTGCTGAACACTGCAATCGGAACTGCTGTATGCGCCTTCCAGCTTGACGTTGTCGGTTGTCTGACGCGGTCAACCCCCCCCCCCGTGGCCTGGCTGCAGCTCGGGTTTGACGTCCTTGAGGCCGAGAACGGCCTGCAATGCATCGATGTCTACACGCAAGAGCGCACGAACATCACGTGTATCTTCCTGGACCTGCAAATGCCGGTCTGCGACGGATACGCTACCACGAAGGCGCTCAGACAGTTAGAGGCGCAGGCGGGGCCCAGTCGGCGCGTCCCAGTGGTTGTCTGCACCGCCTCCTGCCTCGATGAAATGGTCGGCAACCAAACGGTTGCTCAGCGCGCTCTATCCCTTGGCGCAGATGGCGCAGTGGTGAGTCCACATGACCTTCTTGTGCCCTGCCTGCCGCTCCGTCCCTGCCTCTCTGTAACTGCAGTACATCGAAGGCAAAACCAGCTTGCGATTGCGCACGCTTGTGTCGACCAATCACTCACACCTACCGTCCGCCCTTGCATTGCTGCGCAGAAAAAGCCGCTGTGCCTGAGCGCGGTGCAGCAAATCCTCGACGACTACGCCCCCGGCTGGCGCAGTGCCGTGGCCACCCCACCCCCCGCACCCCCGGCCACCAACGTGGCAGCTGCTGCCAACACGACCCCAGCTGCTGCCGCTACCGCTACCGCTGCTGCTGCACCTTCGCCCCCGCGCCAACCCACCGTGCTTGCACCAAAGCACGCGCAGCAGCTGCCGGGGCACCAACACCAGCTGCAGCAGCTGCAGCAGCCCCCACAGGCGGCGGCGGCATACCACGTGCCGGACCCACGCAGCGGCCCCCAACCCCACGTGCCGCAGCCCCACGCGAGCGCAGGGTCCACCCCTCCCCGCTCCTCCTCCCCGGGGCCCCTGTCCGGCCGCGGAGGTGACTTGTTTGGCAGCGGCTTCCCGCTCTCGGTGTACTCAGCCTCGGAGCCCGGCCTTCCTCGCCCTGCCGCCTGCACCTCCCCTGACGTCGGCAACGCCTTCGGCAGCAGCAGCTGCTTCAGTAGCAGCAACAGCGGCGGCGGCAGCAATGGCAACAGCAAGCCCCGGCCCTCGCGCAGCCACACCTTCCAGGTCCTCCTCGGCTTCTCGGACAGCTGTGTGGAAGCGTACCCAATCGCCACGCACTGCCATCCGCTGCTGCCGCACGCGCCCGTGGTAGCAAAAGCCCACAACCACCACTCGCACGGCCACAGCCAGCAGCAGCACCAGCAGCAGCTGCCACACTCCCACGCCCTTCAAAAGCACCACCCTTGCCACCAGCCCCCGCCACGCGTGTCCCGGCCGGCCATGTCGAGGCGCATGTCGTGCGACTTCAGCGCGGTGGCGCTGCTGGTGCAGCAGGCGGTGCCGCAGCCGCTGTCGCCTCAGCAGCAGCAGCAGCAGGCGTGCGGCAGCAGCCCATCCCGGTTGCCCATGCCGATGCCTCCCTTGCCCACGGCGGTTGCGCGCTGTTGAGCGGACGGGGCGTCTCCGGGGCGCACAGAAGGGACGGGGCCGCTCGGGTCCATTACTGAAGCGCTAATGGGCACCGCACGATGATGATGGGTAATGACTGAAGGAGCAACTAGCACTAGGGGCATTTTCCTCGGGCATGGTAATGTCTCCGCTGTGCAGAGGGCTGCATCCCTGCGCACCGGTAGCGTTGGCGGTGGGTTGGCCAGGGTGTGCACACGTGGTGTGCTGCCCAGTGGTACATATACGCAAATCATGCAGGACGGAAAGGAGGAGGAAGGTATTGGAAGGAGGTGGTAGGGGGTGAAGAGGTATCGTCCTGACGTGGCACCTGTGACATGCCACGGATGGCCGGGCACTATTATATGTACTTCAAGGGGCGGTCCGGTCAGCCGCGGGTGCTGGCAGCGCACGGAGGCAGTGTTACCGCGGCTGAGGGCAGCGTGTTGCACGGTACTGCGGTGTCTGGTGCAGCAGTTGTCGGGAGTGTGGGCTGCGGGTTAAACCGCGCGGCCGCCGCCCCTTGCTCGGTCCCATTGGCATTACCGTATTCGTGATAGGTCGTTGCGCGTGCAGTTCAGGATGGTCTTGTTGATGGAATCGTGTTTCTGTTGGTTGGCATTGGCATTTTGGTCCGTCAACTAAGGCTGGTTGCCAAAGGAATCGGAGGTGTGGGGGGTGGGGACGTAAAGCCACGGCATTTATCCCGCCTACCCGCGCTGCACTTTTCCATCGAAGACCTGCTCATTCACTGACTGGTGCTGCACTCATAACATACAAAATTGTCGCACCCTGTCCTGAAGGGTGGTGGTATGCGGCCGCATGGCCATTACATGCCCGCAGCTGCTGCCTAGGAAGGGTGGGGTGCGATGCCCATGCAGCTTTGCATGGGCGCCCTTGGGTGCACACGGACGCTGGTAGGGACGTGGCATGGTTGCTGCCGGCCCTTGGAATGCGTGGAAGCACAAGTGCCACTTCCCCATGCGATCAGAACGCGGCCAGGTGGACGAAGCCTGCAACATTGTCTTGTTACGTTGCCTGATGCCCGTGCCATCGTGCCCGGGCATGCTATTACAGGCGCTGCTGATGTGTGGTTGATGGTGCTGCCCTTGCTGCATGCATCGCATGTTTTGGTTGTGGTGCAAGTACCCGGTGCATGGGGCTTACTTTCCATTCCTTTGTGCCTTGCCGCGCAATCCTGGGCTTGGGTCTCCCCTGTATCATAACCAGCCCCAAAGTGGGTTGTGCGGCAAGGGCGGATCTGAAGGGCCGGTATCCTGCCGCGCCATGCCGTGCCGTCTGAGTTGCGGCCAGGAGGTGCTTTCGTGCAGCTCCCTTGCTTACCTTAGCTAGCATACTGCCTGCACATCACTCTAGGAGAGCGCACCGATGGGAAGATAAGAGCGATTTCCCCGCGTCGGTGGCCGTCGTGGTGGTTGACGATGAGGAGACAATTATTTGTGCGGCTGCTGCAAAGGCGATCGAGCTGCGGCGGCCGTCGGGTTGCTGCTTCCACGGTTGCATGTACACCTGCCCTGCCTTACGGTGTACCGCCCAACACGTACTGACCTGTGGGTTCAGGGCAGGGTCGTACCTAGCATGCTGTGGCAGTCGCTTGTGGCATGCCTCGAGACCTGCAGTGCACCATGTAGGAGCAAGCGTATGCAGGCGTGGCCTTGGTGGTGTGTGGGTACAGTGCGCGCAGCTGAAGAGCATGACAATGTCTGTGTGTGGTGTATTTGTGCTGGCAGGTATTGCTTTTCCGTGTCGTTCTGACGTACACTGCTATTGCGTTGCTGTGGTAGTGGTCCCGATGGCTGAGGCGGCCTACGCCGTTCCAAACCTTCTGGTCTTGCAGGGGACGGTAAGGGACCTCCCGGGTTACCGGTATGTTCTGCGGCAAAGCCTGGCGTGTGAATACTGATGTACCGCCTTGCACTGTCTTGTGGTGTTGTGATGCGGCGGAGCAGAGGTAACTGGTCATGGTCATTCCTTATTCGGGCAGTAAAGGCGCACCTGTGGTGGTCAGGATCCTACGTGCAGCCGGTACTGTGTGGACTGAGTACGGTAACAATGACACATTGGCAGCTGGATCGATGGCGGCCGTGCGCGTGCACGGTCCAGCAGAGGTCAGCCGAGGGTGCCAAGGAGCACATGAGCTGAGCCCTCTGTGTTGTAACGTGCCGGAATGGTTTTTTTTTTTGGTTTGCTACCAACGCGCCTGTCAGTACGGAAGGGTTATGGGAAAGGGTGCCGCCCCGTGCGGTTGCATGAAGGACTGCAACGCATCGAAGCGCGACAGGGGAGGACTAGTGTGACAAGCCCAGTCACAGGCAACAGGCTAGCTGCGTACCGTATCCGACAAACGATTGCCCACGACGACGATGGACAACCCAGAGCGCACGGACGGAAAAGGCAAAATGGGATGGGCCAGCACCCCGTACGCACCTGAGATGCTTACCATACACGCACTTGCCGTAAACGCTTCTGGTGGTGGCATGCTAGCACGGTTGCAGAGGGAAAAGACTCATGCCGTGGCTCATCCCTGCTGGCTCGGGAGGCTAGCGGCGCGTGCCTGAGCCATGATCAGGACAGGAGGCGCGTGGAGCCTGGTGTGTGGATGGTAGGAGTAGGTAGATGTAGGAGTCTGGTGTGCAGGTGCAGCTGCTTGATACGCCACCAGGGCGAATCAGTGCTTCAGTACCACCGGAGGGCGACTCAGCGCTTCAGTACCACCGGGACCAACAAGGGTGTTGTGCGGTCTCACCGCCTGAGACGTGCCCCAAGCAAGGGGTGGCAAGCGGGCAACCCCACCACAACGGGTCCTTGTGCAGGTCACGGTAACACGCACTGCAGGGCATTGGCGCCCCACACCAACTGCAAGGCAGCCTGCCTCCCTGCCAGTGTCCGCGCAAGGACAGTCGTGAGCTCGTGACCAGGGGACCTGGTGCTGGCTGGCCAGCCAGGACGGGCAGGACCCAGGACGTGCCAGGACCCACAGCCGGCACACGCACAGGCCTGCGGTCGCCGCGTAGCCCATGGCAGCTGGACCCTTCCTACGTCTCCCAGCCACCAGCACGCGAGGCAGTGCACGTGAGATACAAAGAGGGGTTTAAGTGACTTCACATGTCTTGTGGCAAGGGGAGCCACTCCAGTAGAAGAGTGCCTTACACGGCCCGCCAACCAGGTTGAAGCGCGGCTGTTTCATAAGTCTCGGGCTCCCAGGCTCCTGGCCTGGCTACGCTGTCAGCTGACCGCGCCCCCGCAGGGGAGCTCCCACTGCCGCCAGCGGGCTCCCCAGCTCGCCGCCTACCCAGGCGGCTCCCTCCCTGGCTGTCCGGCTGCATCCGATACGTAAGCACCTCCTACCGGTGCTCATCACATACAGGTGCGCCCGCACTGCCCACTCTTATACGGCTTGAGCATACCGGTACGTAGCCGCTTTGCTTGCAACCCTTCAGGTGGGGGCGTTGCCAGCTGGGTCCTCCCCTGGTTGGGTTTGGTTTCCCGCAGGGGGCCCCTTCCAGTTGGGGTACCGTCGGCCCAGACCCAGAAGCAGTGTCAGTGAGCAACCAATAACATCAGGAGAGCGGCGTGTCGGCATGAGGACTTGAGGAGCACCAGCAAACGTCTCTGGGGGGCCAGGATCGGGTATGGGGTTACGTAGGCAGGTTACACGCGGGGGTGGACCTCGTGTGCCCGGACGCACCAGGCAACATTCAGGCCTCAAAGCATTGCTGGTGCGGTCCTGTTGCACCTGTTGCACATGACAAGCGCCGCAGGCAACACACCCAGGACGGGGGCAGGGCGGGGCAAAGTCGCCGGTTAAGATAGGGTTTGCCCAGGGGACCACTTCCGGTCGGGGTCTCGCACCACACCCACCAACAAGAGACGCTGAATTGATTTGGTTTGGTTCCTTACAGGGGACCCCTTCCGGTCGGGGTGTCGGACCACACCCAGACAGCCCTCCCAAGCAAAAAGGTTTGGTTTGGTTTGGTTTTTTACAGGGGACCCCTTCCGGTCGGGGTGTCGTACCACACCCACCACCC
>VFQN01001280.1_pt1 | contig 42875 bp, 38 predicted proteins | sample 3512371 | NCBI WGS metagenome assembly VFQN01 (sample SAMN10412370, study PRJNA504923) | tailings metagenome | isolation source: Replicate 2 from Balatoc abandoned mine | place: Philippines: Itogon, Benguet | collected 2017-08-28 | reverse complement strand
ACGCGCGTCACCTCGCCGGCGAAGCCGTTCAGCTGGTCGACCATCGTGTTGATGGTCTCCTTGAGCTGCAGGATCTCGCCGCGCACGTCGACCGTGATCTTCTTGGAGAGGTCGCCGCGCGCCACCGCGGTGGTCACGTCGGCGATGTTGCGGACCTGCGCCGTGAGGTTGGTCGCCATCGAGTTGACGTTGTCGGTGAGGTCCTTCCAGGTGCCGGCGACACCGGGCACCTGGGCCTGGCCGCCCAGCTTGCCCTCGGTGCCGACCTCGCGCGCCACGCGCGTCACCTCGCCGGCGAAGCCATTCAGCTGGTCGACCATCGTGTTGATGGTGTCCTTGAGCTGCAGGATCTCGCCGCGCACGTCGACCGTGATCTTCTTGGAGAGGTCGCCGCGCGCCACCGCGGTGGTCACGTCGGCGATGTTGCGGACCTGGTCGGTAAGGTTGCCGCACATCGCGTTCACGGAATCGGTGAGGTCCTTCCAGGTACCGGCGACGCCGGGCACGATCGCCTGGCCGCCGAGCTTTCCCTCGGTGCCGACCTCGCGCGCCACGCGCGTCACTTCCGAGGCGAAGGAGCGCAGCTGGTCGACCATCGTGTTGATGGCCTCCTTGAGCTGCAGGATCTCGCCGCGCACGTCGACGGTGATCTTGCGAGACAGGTCGCCGTTGGCCACCGCGATGGTCACGTCGGAGATGTTGCGCACCTGGGCCGTCAGGTTGTTGGCCATCGAGTTGACGCTCTCGGTCAGCTCGCGCCACACGCCCGTCACTTCGCTTACCTTGGCCTGGCCGCCAAGCTTGCCCTCGGTGCCGACCTCGCGGGCCACGCGCGTCACCTCCGAGGTGAATACCGCGAGCTGCTTGATCATGGTGTTGACGATGGTCGCGGCGCGCAGGAACTCGCCCTTCAACGGACGGCCGTCGACATCGAGGCGCACGGTCTGGAGAAGGTCGCCCTGCGCCACGGCGCCGATCACGCGGGTAACTTCGGTGGTGGGCCAGATCAGGTCGTCGATCAGCGTGTTGACCGAGCCTTCCATCTCCCCCCAGGCACCCGCCGACAGGTCGAACTTCACGCGCTGGCGCGTGCGACCCTGCTCGCCGACTGCTTTGCCGATGCGTTCGAGCTGCCGGGCCATGCTTTGGTTACCAGCGGCGATGTCGTTCACGACCGAGGCGATTCTCGCGAGCGTGCCGTCGTGGTCGCCGGTGAGGCGGGCCGAGAAGTCGCCGCCGCGCAGGGCCTCGAGCACGCCCAGAAGGTCGCGAAGGTCGTTTGAGGGGGGTGGCTGACGGCGCGGCGAGGACGGCGCGGTCGGCGGTCCGTTGGCCAGTGAAGAGCCAGCGTTGGCGGTCATGCAGAAAGCCCCCTCTTGGGGAGCGCGGCGCAGGGACATTTTTCAGTTCCGTGGGAACCCGCCCCCGACGCGGTCAGACCTCCCGCAACGACGGAAGTAACGCCTTATGCCCTACGGGGTTGCCACGGAGACCGGCTTTTTTCATCGATGCCCGGTCTGCCGCGAAGCTGTCATTGGCCGCTGAACTGCATTGCCTCGCGGCTGCCGGCTTGTTCGTTGGCCACCATGACGAGCCCGTACGTCACCACCAGGGTGAAGACGATCGTGGCATAGAGCGTATAGGGATGACTTACCGCTCCTGCACCAGGCGGGAGAATGTGGAATACCTCGCAGCCGAGGACACCGGCGCGGGCGACGCGCGCGATGCCGAGGCCGACGAAGGCGAGCGCCGCAGGCAGCCGGCTTCTGAGATCGTCATTGCGGCGGCCCCGCCAGATCTCCCAGCCGGAGGCGAGGCCGAGCAGGCCGAGGAACAGGGAAAAGGGGATCGATGCCGCCAGCGGTCCCGCACCCAGGCCCCGCAGGACGAAGAACAGGGCGAGAAAGCCTGTGCTGATGGCTGCGGCGATCGCAATCAACCGGACCAGATCGGTACGGCCTTGGTTGGCGAAGCGCAGGCTCTGCCACATTGCGGCAAATCCGGCGACGATCAGCATGTCGGCAACCAGAACGGGGGCCAGATCGGCCTGTGAGGTGCGGACGCGCAGGATGAGCGCGCCGAGGACGGTCAGCAGCAGAGCCGCGGCCCAGGCACGAAGCCCCGGAGCCTCGCGATGGTGATACCAGGTCAGGAGCGCCGCGCCCGCACTGGCGACGGTAACGATGCCGCCGATCAGGTAGAGGGTCTTGAGGTTCAGTTCCATAACGGGGCGGGCGGTCGGATGGACGATCAGCCCGGCGGCGCGACGGACAGGCCCTTGACCTGGTGACGGTCGATGAAGCCCTGCACCATACCCGACTTCTTGGCCTTCTCGACGAAGTCGGCGAGGAAGGCCGCGCCCTCGGTATTGCCCCTGGCCGTGCCGACCGCCTGCTGGACCGCGGTGAACTTGCCCTCGAGAATCCTCAGTCCCGGCGCCTTCTCGACGTCCTTGAGCAGGCCGGGGCGCAGACCCGCCAGCACCTCGAGCTTGTCCGACATGAACTTTTCGTAGGCCGCGTCGAGACCGCTCACCTGCACCAGTGTGGCGTTGCGGATGTTGTTCACGAGCCAGAGATCGTAGGCGGAGCGGGCGGAGACGGCAATCCGCACGCCCTTCTTGTCGACGTCGGCGATCGATTCGATGGGCGAGCCCTGGGGCACCATGTAGGTGGCCTCGATCTCGACATAGGCGGCGGTGAACTGGATCTTCTCGGCGCGTTGCGGTTCTGCGCCGATCAGGCCGATGTCCCATACGTCCTTGCCGACCTGGTCGCCCAGCTCGCCGGGCGACTTGAAAGTGACGTACTTCACGGGCACGCCCAGCGCGGCCCCGATTTCGCGCGCCATGTCGGGCGCCACACCTGTCGGGTCACCGCTCTCGCTGCGGCCCGTGACCAGCAGGAAGTTGGAGAGATTGATGCCGGCGCGCAGGACGCCGGTCGGGGCAAGTTGGGCTCGGACCTTGTCGTTCATCGCGCCAGTGTATGGCCAACCGGCACTGGATGGTAGGATGATGAGCAAACAGGGGCCGCCTCGGATCGAGGTGCGAGCCGGCAGGATATTGCTACGCTGCGGTCACAGCGCCAGCCCGTCCGTTTCGCGCTAGAATATTTCCCATGAGTTCTGAAATCGTCGTCGAAACCAGCGCCGGAAGGATCCGCGGCATCCGCGATCGCGGCGTCGAAACATTCAAGGGTATTCCATACGCCGAGCCGCCGCTCGGCGAGCTGCGATTCCGGCCGCCGCGCAAGCCCAGACCCTGGACCGGCATTCGCGACGCGTTCGAGTACGGCAACATGGCGGTGCAGAGCCAGAATGTCTTCGCGCTGCCCGACGATCTCCTGCGCCTGTTCACGCTCGCGGGAAAGCAGCAGCTCGACGAGGACTGCCTCTATCTGAACGTCTGGACCTCGGGGCGCGAGGGACCGGAGCGGCCGGTCCTGTTCTGGTGCCATGGCGGCGCCTTCATCACCGGTTCGGGATCCTCGCCCTGGTCGGACGGAGCCAATCTCTGCCGGCACGACGATGTCGTGGTCGTTTCGTTCAACCATCGCCTGGGCGCGCTGGGGTACCTGCATCTCGAGGACATGGCCGATGGCTTCGAGCACGCGGGCCTCGCAGGTATGCTCGACATCGTGGCGGCCCTCGAATGGGTGCGCGACAACATCGCCCGGTTCGGCGGCGATCCGAACAACGTCACCATCTTCGGCGAATCGGGTGGCGGCGCGAAGGTGAGCGTGCTGATGGCCATGCCGCCAGCCAAGGGACTGTTCCATAAAGCCATCATCCAGAGTGGGCCGGCCGTGCAGATGGCCAATCGCGAGGACGGCACCAGGACCGCGCGCCAGATGCTGGAGCATCTGGGGTTGGAGGCGGCCGATGCCGGCAGGCTTCGCGAGCTGCCGGCGGCGAAGCTCCTCGAAGCGCAGGTCAAGGTGCTGGCGGGCGTCAGTCGCGCAGCCTTCGCCGACCGGCGGCGGCTCGGTTTCAACCCGGTGATCGACGGCGCGCTGTTCCCGGGCGGACCCTTTGCGCCCGAAGCGCCGCTGCCCTCGATCAACGTGCCGCTGATGATCGGCAGCAACAAGGACGAGATGACCCTGTTCCTGGGCCACATGCCGTGGGTCGCCGATGCCACCTTCGAGAGCCTGCCCGAATCGCTCACGCCCTATCTTGGCGCGCGGGCGGCCGACATCGTCGCGGTCTATCGCAAGGCGCAGCCGAGGCTCCGGCCCGACGAGATCGCCATCGCCATCGTCTCCGACCAGGGCATCCGCGCGCCGTCGCTCGCGATCGCCGAGCGCAAGCTGGCGCAGGAGGTGGCGCCGGTGTTCGTCTATCTCTTCGCCTGGGAGACGCCGGTGCTGGGCGGCCGCCTGCGGTCCTGCCACACGCTCGAAATACCCTTCGTCTTCTCGAACCTGGAATCGGCGGAACTCACCGGTGAAGATCCCGCGCGCCTGCCGCTCGGCGAGGCGATGAGCCGGGCATGGATCGCCTTTGCGCGGAACGGTAATCCCAACCATCCTGGCTTGCCGGTATGGCCGGCCTATGCGGTGGGCACGCGTGCCACGATGATATTCGACACCGTGTGCCACCTCGACATCGACCCGCTGGGTGCGGAGCGGCGGGTCTGGGAGACGAAATAATGAAGATCACCGACGTTACGCTGACGCTGTTCGCCTGGGACGACATCCCGCCCACGACCTACGGGGCCCACACCGGCCGCTTCTCGGGCAAGAGCGCACTGGGACTGTTGCGTGTCATCACGGACGAGGGCCTGGAAGGGCACGCATTCCTGGGTTCGGCGATGAATCCCGCGACGACGGACGGGCAGGGGCTGATCTCCCATCTCAAGCCGGGGCTGATCGGCAAGGACCCCTTCCAGCGCGAGGCCCTCAACCAGGAAATCTGGAAGCGCCAGCGTTCGGCCGGCGTGCGCGCCATTGGCGCGGTCGACGTGGCGCTGTGGGATCTCGTCGGCAAGGCAATGGGTCAGCCGATCCACCGCCTGCTCGGGACATACCGGGAGAGCGTGCCGGCCTATGCCAGCTCCGCGGTGCTGGCCTCGCCCGCCGAGTACGCCGAAGAGGCGATGCAGTTCAAGGAATATGGCTGGGCGGCCTACAAGATCCATCCGCCGACGCGCTGGAAGGAAGACATCGAGGTCTGCGAGGCGGTGCGCCGCGCCGTCGGCGACTACACGATCATGCTCGATTCGACCTGGAGCTACGATTACCCCGCCGCCATCCGCGTCGGTCGCGCCGTCGAGGAGATGGGCTTCTACTGGTACGAGGATCCGCTCGCCGACCAGGACATCTACAATTACACCAAGCTGAAGCAACAGCTCTCGATCCCGATCATGGCCACCGAGTATCCGCAGACCGGCCTCGATTCGTACCAGCCCTGGATCCTGCAGCAGGCCACCGACTATCTGCGCGGCGACGTCGCCGTGAAGGGCGGCATCACCACGCTGGTCAAGACCGCGCACCTCGCCGAGGCTTTCCACATGAATTACGAAGTCCATCATGGCGGCAACTCGCTGAACAACGTCGCGAACCTCCATGTCATCGCCGCGATCCGCAACACCGAGTTCTTCGAGGTCCTGTTGCCCGACGGCGCTCAGAAGTACGGCCTCGAGAAGGACATCGTCGTCGGACGCGACGGCATGGTGCACGTCCCGAACGGCCCGGGCCTGGGAGCGGCCATCGATTTCGCGCTGATCGAGCGCAAGAAAATTGCCGTGCTGAGCTGAACTCGGAGAGAACGCCGCCGAGGAGGCTGCAATAGACATCTATATCGATGCCGATGCCTGCCCGGTGAAGGCCGAGGTCTATCGCGTGGCGGAGCGCTATGGTCTCAAGGTCTTCGTCGTGGCCAACGCCTACATCAACGTGCCACGCGATCCCCGCATCGAGCGGGTGGTCGTGAGCGACGGCTTCGATGCCGCCGACGATTGGATCGCCGAGCGGGCCGGCCCCGGCGACATCGTCATCACCTCCGATATCCCGCTCGCCGATCGCGGCCTCAAGAAGGGCGCCGCGGTCATCGGCCCGAACGGCGTGCCCTTCACCGCCTCCTCGATCGGCATGGCGATGGCGAACCGGGAACTGATGTCCAACCTCCGGGCGATGGGCGAGATCACCGGCGGACCCAGGCCGATGGCGCCGCGCGACCGGTCACGGTTCCTGTCCGCGCTCGACGAGGCCATCCAGAGGACTCGCAGGCGGCGCGCCTTGGAATAGCCCCGGAGCGGGGCCTCCAATAGAATGTGGGGGCATCCTGCCGCGCCCGGCGGCGTTCACGGGCACGAGGCGTTCACGAGTAGATGGCCATGCAGAAGCGAACCTGGATCCGGAGCGGCGTGGCGGTCGTGGCGTTTTCCGCGCTTCTCGTGCTCGCCGGACTTGCGGCGCCCACGCTGTTGAACATCGACCAGTACAAGCCCGCCATGATCGCGGCCGTGAAGGAGGCGACCGGCCGCGAGCTCGTGATCGAGGGGCCCCTCAAGCTCACGGTCTTTCCGACCCTTCGCATCAGCGCCCGGCAGGTGCATTTCGCCAACGCCGTGGGCGCGAAGGGCGCCCAGATGGTCGACGTGCGCTGGGTCGGTATCAGGCCGTCCTTCTGGGCGTTGCTGCAGGGGCGCATCGAGGTCGGGCGGCTCACGCTGTTCAGGCCGACCCTCGTGCTCGAGACCGATGCCTGGGGGCGGCCCAACTGGGAATTCCATCCCGGTGCCGGCGCGGCCCAGCCGGCCGGCGCGCCGAGCAGCGGCCTCCATCTCGCGATCGGTACCCTCAAGATCCGGGAGGGGACGCTCAGCTACACCAATCCAACCACCGGCCAGACGCTGAAGGCCGAGAATCTGGAGGCTCTCGCATCGGTTGGCTCCTTGCAGGGGCCGTTCGACTTCGACGCAACGGCGACCGTCAACGGTGTTCCACTGTCGCTGATGGCGAAGGTCGGCGCGCCGACTGACAAGGGCAGCGACATGTCCTTCAAGCTCAAGGTTCAGAGCGGCACGCTGAACTTCGACGGCCATGTCAGCCGCATCGCCCCCGATGCGGACGTGAAGGGCAGGGTCTCCCTCGCCACCGGCGGCCTGACCGACTTCGTCGCCAGCCTGATGCGGGCGGGCGGCCAGCAAGTGCCCGCCTTCGATACCGCGGCGATCGGCTCGTTCGCCTTCGACGGCGACATCGATCTCTCGGCCCAGAAACTGGCGCTGACCGACTTCAGAATGGCGATCGGCACCGAGAGCGTGTCGGGCAGCGTGACCCTGGTCACCGGTGCCAATCCGTCACTGGAGAGCCGCCTGTCGCTGCCGAAGGTCGATGCCGAGAAATGGCTCGCGCTGTTGTCCAGGCCCGAGGTACTTCGACCCAAGCCCGTTTCGGAGGCCCCTTCCGCCGCCCCCGCCGCGCCTGCCGCCCCCGGAAAGCCAGCCGCCACGCCCGTGCGTGCCTCTCTGTCGCCTTTCCCGGCCGAGTTCACCGTTCTGCTGTCGATCGACGCCCAGGAAGTGACCTATCGCACCGGCTCGGCGCGCGACGTCGGGCTCGCGGTCGAGATCCGAAACGGCGTGATCGCCGTCCCCCGCCTCAGCGCGATCCTGCCGGGCGACATGATCCTAAAGGCGAACGCCACCGCCACCGCCGCGGCTGCGGCTCCTGCGACGCCGGCGCCCAAGCAGGGTGCCGCCCCCGCGGTGCAATCCGCCGGGCAGTTCAGCCTGACCGGCCCGCGGCTGCGCGAGATGCTGGCGTGGCTGGCGATCGACACCTCGGGCGTGCCGGCCGGCAAGCTCCAGAGTCTGGCGATCGAGGGCAAGGTGGCCTCGACGGCCAACAGCCTGCAGATCTCCGATCTCACGATGGACTTGGATGGGCAGCGCGCCACCGGCAGCGGCAGCATCACCTTCGGCCTGCCACTCACCGTGGCGACCTCCGTGCAACTCGACAGTTTCGACCTCGACGCCTACCTGCCGCAGCCCCGCGAGCCGTCAGACGCCGCCGACCCGGCTGCATCGACAGCGCCCGCGCCCGCTCCGGCTGCCGCGCTCGTGGCGCCCGACAAGACCCTGCCGATCCTGGGACTGAAGGCCAAGGTGGCAAAGCTCGTGTTCCGCGGCGGGACCCTGAACGGCATCGACGCCGAACTCGCCGTGCAGGGCAATCTCCTGAAGGTGAACGGGTTCAAGGTCGCGGACCTTCTCGGCGCGAAATTCGACCTCAAGGGGCAGGTCGCCGACTTCGGCACTGCGCCGCGTTTCGATCTCACCTTCAATACGACGATGCCCGATACGGACAAGCTGCTGGTCTACGCCGGTTTGCCGAAGTTCCTGAACGGCAAGCTGGGCGCCGCGACCGCGGGTGGCAGCGTTGCCGGCACGATGGAGGCGCTGACCCTGCGTAACGCATCGGTCGCCGCGGCCGGTGCGACCGCCCGCGCCAGCGGCTCGCTGGTGCTGGGAGACAAGTTCGCCTTCGACCTTTCGAGCTTCACCCTGGAGGCGGGGGATGCGAGCGGGTTGGTGTCGGTGGCGACGGGCAAGCCGCAGACGGGGCTGGGCGGGCTGGTCGCGCAGGGCGCCTTCAAGGGCAACGACCAGCGGGCATCGTTCGAGGGCAGCCTGACGGCAATCGGCACGCAGATGGCGGGGCGCATCGACGCCACGCTGGGGGCAAGGCCCAACATCGCGGCCAACCTGCGCATCCCGGGCACGCTCGATCTCGACGACTGGCTGGGCGTCACCGACGGGCCTGTCCCTGCCGTACCCACGCCCGCGCTGCCGGCTGCCCCGGGCGGCGCAAACGCCCAGGCCGTGCCGCTGCCATCGCGGGCCGCGCGCGTCGCGCCGGACAAACAGATCGACCTCTCGGGCCTGCGCGCCTTCGACGCCACGCTGAACCTCGAAACCAGCGCCATCGAGGTCGGCGCCCTCAGGGTCACCTATGCGGACATGAACGCGACCCTGCGCAATGGCGTCTTCAAGGTGTCGAAGCTCACCGGCCAGTTCTACAGCGGCGCCGTCGACTTCGCCGGCACGGTCGACGCCTCGAAGGACACGATGACGGTCGATGTCGCGGGTACCCTGCAGGGCATCTATGTCGGCGAGATGCTGCGCAGCGCCGCCGGCCAGAACGTGTTCGGCAACGAGCACCTGAAGGTGGCGGTCGACGGCAAGATCAACGTGATGAGGATCGCACTGCAGGGGCGGGGCAATTCGCCCGGACAGATCCGCGATTCTCTGACGGGCCAGGGCCATCTCTCGGGCGTCATCTATCCTTCCGTTGCCGGCGGCTCACTGGGCTTCGCCTCGTTCGCGACCGGCATTGGCAGCCTCTTCAGCACCGAGATGGGGTTCAATTCGGCGGTCATCTCAGGCTTCATCAACGCGCAGAGCACGATCGAGGGCGACATCACCCTTTCGAACGGCGAGATCAACCTGCAGAACCACGCATTGAAGGGGCCGAACGCGACGGCACGAATCAACAGCCGGACCAGCCTCACCGCGGCGACCACCGAGACCACGATCGCGCTCGACTCGGGTTCGAATGGCGCCACCGACTATGTGATGACGGTCAACGGGCCCGTCTCCGGGCCGACGATGAGCATTCGCGGCAGGTGAGAGGCCTTGCTTCGACGCCGCTCTACGCGGCGCGCTCCTTGAGGATTTCCCAGGCGCGGCGGAAGGTCTCGGCCATTTCCTCGGCCGGCACGGCGCCGGAGAAGAGCACGTGGCCTTGCAGGGCGAAGCTCGGCACGCCCTGGATGCCGGCGTTGCGCGCCATCTGGTCGCCGGCCATCACTTCGCGGCGGCCTTCGTCGCTGGCCAGCATCGCCAGTACCTCGGCGCGGTCGAGCCCGGCCTCGGCTGCCACGTCGCCCAGTATCTTGGAGTCGCCGATGTCGGCTCCCTTGCAGAAATAGCTGTCGAACAGCTCCTCGACCACCGCGTCCTGGACGCCGCGCTGGCCGGCGAAGCGGATCAGGCGATGGGCGTTCACGGTGTTGGGCGTACGGGCGATGCGGTCGAGATGGAATTCGAGACCGACCGTCGCGGCGGTCTCGGTGATGCGCTGGTCGAGCTGGCGTGAGCGTTCCAGGCTGCCGAACTTGGAGATGCGGTAGCTGGTGCGCTCGACGCCCTCGGCCGGCATCTCGGGATTGAGCTGGAACGGATGCCAGGCGACGGCGACCCGGCAGTGGTGCGCGGCGAGAAGATCGAGGGCGCGTTCGAGCTGGCGCTTGCCGATGTAGCACCAGGGGCAGATCACGTCGGAGATGACGTCGATACGGCCGGTCGGGTTGACCTGGTCCATGGCTTGTTTCCTTCCCTATTGCCACCAAGCCTATACCTGCCCGGAATGTGCGGCAATGAAGGTCTGCCCGCCCGCAGCTCCCTACCAGGAGAAGCGCCAGGTGAGGGCGGCGCCCGTCACGAACTGGTTCCGCGACCCGCCAGGGCCCGTGACGATCGGGGAATAGGCGACCGTATCGGCCAGGTAGTTGTAGCTTCCGAAGGCGACGAAGCTCAGCTGGTCATGGATGCGCCACAGGGCGCTCGCCCCGACGCCGACGCTGCGCAGGCCGGCGCCCGGATAGTATTGCGAGTAGCCTGAATTGATCGACTGCAGGGCGTTGATGCCGAAATAGGCCTGGTTGAAGGTGCCGTCGGTCACAGAGAGGCGCGGGCCGCCGGACAGGAACACGCTGTCGCTGACCCTCACCTTGCCATCGAGCAGCGCGTCGAAGATCAGGCCATTGCTGCCGCCGATCCCGCGCCGCAGTTCGATCTTGGCGGCGAAGAAGGGCTGGTCGTAGCGCAGGAAGGCGCCGCCCTCGATCGTGAAGGGCACGTTGCCCGTCCCGTAAAGATAGCCGCCATCGCCCTGGTTGCGCGGAAAGCGGTAGCGGAAGATCGGGCCGGCCTTGAATCCGGAGATATCCAGCAGCGTGGCTCCGATCCCGTCGCGCGCCGAGATGAAGACCTTGTCGCGCTGATAGCGCAGGTCGAGGTTGGGGATCGGCAGAACGCGATAGTTTGCGCTGCCCTCGAACCACGGCGCCAGGACCACACCCGGTCCGATGTCGAACGTCCAGTCCTTCGGCGGCGGGCCGGCGGGCTCGCTGCCGATGCTCGTGGGCTGGGCGGAGGCTGTTCCTGCGTGCACGGTGACGAAGGCGAGGCAGGTCGCGAGGAGACGGGACAAACGCACAGGCAACTCCGCTGTTGACGCTCCTCTACGCGCCCGGCGGCCCTGCGGATCAGCCGTTGTGAATTAAAGCGACTCCTCGAGCATCAGGCGTGCCGCGTGCAGGTCGTCGAACACGCGCAGGCACTTGGCGCGGACTTCGGGCAGCGGCGGCAGGATGTCCGGCACCATGAAGGCCATCGTGCCGGCGGCGTGGGCGGCCGTCAGTCCGACGTTCGAATCCTCGAAGGCGATGCAGCGCTCTGGCGCCACGCCGAGCCGGCGGGCAGCCTCGAGGTAGACGTCCGGCGCGGGCTTGGCGTTCTCCACATCGTCGCGGGTCGCCACTGCGGCGAAGCGATCGATCAGACCGGCGCGCCCGAGGTGGCGCTCCGCCGTGAGGCGTCCCGAGCCGGTGGCGACGGCGAGGCGCAGGCCGCGACCGGCCAGGAAATCGAGCATTTCGACGGCGCCGGGCTTGACCGGCAGATGGCTCTCGAGGCGCCGCCTCGCATGGGCCGAGAAGCGCTCGCGGAAGCGGTCGATGCGGAAGTCGGCCCCATAGAAATTCTGGATCATGACGTCGCATTCGCGGCCCGAGATGCCGATCATCGAGTGGCAGAATTCCAGCGTCATCTCGATCTCGAGATCGCGCGCTGCATCCTGCAGCGCATCGATGTAGACGGCCTCGGTGTCGATCAGCAGACCGTCCATGTCGAAAAGCACGGCTTCAACGGGTTTCTTCAGCATGCTTTCGTTCTAAGCTGTGGCGTCGAGAGGGCAAGGGAGAGAAAAATTCATGCGTATCCATAACCTGTACGTCGATGCCGACGGCGAGACCCATTTCCGCGACATCGAGATCGAGTGGAAGCACGAGGGGCGGGGCGGCAAGACCTCGGCCACTCTGCCGGCCACCGGCATCATCTTCCGCGAGACCCCCGGCACCTACGACTACGAATGGCATCCGGCGCCGCGCCGGCAATACATCATCAATCTCGATGCCGGCGTCTCGATCCAGGCCAGCGACGGCGAGACGCGCATCATCGGCGCCGGCGAGGTGATCCTGGTCGAGGACACGCACGGCAAGGGCCACTTCTCCAAGGCGATCAACGGCCAGCTCCGTCACTCCATCTTCGTTCCCATCGAATAGCCAGCAAGCGTTTCAAGTAGAGAGGCATCCATGAACATCCAGACTCCTGTCGACCCCACCAACGACCTCGTCGAGCAGGCGCGCCGCGTGCTGCCGGGCGGCAGCTTCGGCAACATGCCGGCCGAGGTGATCCTCAAGGAGGGCAGGGGCGGCCGGATCTACGACGAGGCCGGCAAGGAATATGTCGACTTCCTGCTGGGCTCCGGCCCGATGTTCATCGGCCATGCCCATCCCGAGGTCACGGCGGCGGTGCAGGCGCAGGTGCCGCTGGGCACGACCTTCTTCGGCAACAATCGTCACGGCATTGCGCTCGCGGAGGCGATCGTCGACGCCGTTCCCTGCGCCGAGCAGGTGCGGTTCGTCTGCTCCGGCACCGAGGCCGACCTCTACGCGATGCGGGCCGCGCGCGCCTTTCGCAAGCGCGACAAGATCCTGAAGTTCGAGGGCGGCTATCACGGCATGAGCGACTATGCGCTGGTGTCGCTGGCGCCCAAGAACCCCGGCAACTTTCCGCGCGGCACGCTCGATTCGGCGGGCATTCCGAAGTCCGTGGCCGACGAGATGGTGGTCGCGGCCTTCAACGACATCGACATGGTGCGCAGCCTGATCGAGGAGCAGAAGGACGAGCTGGCCGGCGTCATCGTCGAGCCATTCCAGCGGCTGATCCCGCCGAAGCCCGGCTTCCTGCAGGCGCTGCGCGAGGTGACGGCCGAGCACGGCATCCCGCTGATCTTCGACGAGGTGGTGACCGGCTTCCGCTTCGCCTATGGCGGCGCCCAGGAATATTACGGCGTCACGCCCGATCTCTGCACGCTGGGCAAGATCGTGGGCGGCGGCTTTGCGCTGGCGGCCATCGCCGGCCGCGCCGATATCATGAAGCACTTCGATCGCCTGGCGATGACCGACGAGGATTTCATCTTGCAGGTGGGCACGCTCTCGGGCAATCCGGTCGCCGCGGTCGCGGGCCTCGCCACGCTCGAGGTGCTGAAGCGCCCCGGCACCTACGAAGGCGTCTTCGCCAACGGCCGCAGGCTGATGGATACGCTCTCCGAGCTGCTGAAGAAGCACGGCTTCAAGGCGCAGGTGATCGGCGAGCCGCCGCTGTTCGACATCATCTTCACCGACCAGCCGGTCAGGGACTATCGCGACATGCTGAGGGCCGACACCGCGATCCTGAAGCGCTTCAACCAGGCCCTGCGTGCCCGCGGCATCATGAAGGGCGACAGCAAGTACTATGTCAGCGTGGCCCACACCCAGGCCGACATCGACCACACGATCGGCGCGTGGGAAGAGGCGCTGAAGGAGATCAAGTGAGCCGCTGACGCGAAGGTCCCGCTCTACGGACTGTCGAGGCCCTTCGACTTCAGGATCTTGCCGTTCTCGGGATTGGCGAGCGCCAGCAGGAGGGCGTCGGCAGCGGCGCGGTTGCGGGAGGCCACGGACACGCCGCCGGAATAAATCGTGTAGTTCTGCAGCATCAGCGGGATCGGGCCGACGAACTGCACGCCCGGCACGCCCATCAGCTCGCTGCTCTGCTGGAGCGCCACGTCGGCCGTGCCTTTGGCGATCTGCTCCGCCGCCAGGCCACCCTGGACCAGCACGCTCCTCGGCTTGAGCTGGTCGGCGATTCCCATCTGCTGGAACAGCTGGGCGACATAGATGCCGCTCGAACCGCCCGAGGCCGGATCGACGTAGGCGATGGCGCGGGCCGCCAGCAGTGCCTTCTTGAAGCCGTCGGGCTCGGAAATGTCGGGCACCGGCGCACCCTGCCTGATGGCCATGCCGACGCCGGCGCGGGCCAGTTCCTTGGCGCTGCTCTCGTCGATGCGATTGCCGAGGAACTGCGCCATCGGGATCGGCGGCATGACGACCACGTCGAAATACTCGCCGGCGGCGACCCGCTTCTGCAGCGCCCCGGTCGTGCCGCTATCGATCGTGACCTTGTGGCCGGTCTTCTTCTCGAAGTCGGCGACGATCTCGAGCGCCGCCGGCTTGTAGGCGCCTGCGGTCAGCAGCTTGAGGTCGGCAGCCGAGGCGCCGCCTGTGGCGAGGACGAACAGAAGGACGAGCAGGACGCGCATGGGTTCCTCAGGCTGGCGAGCCCATGATGTAGGGCTTCAGCGCAGCATACATCAGCGCGTGTGTCGGTGTCGGGACATTGTGCTTCCTGCCCAGCTCCACGACCTTGCCCGACAGCCAGGGCAGCTCGATCCGGTTGCCGCGCAGCAGGTCGACCGCCATGGACGCCATCAGCTGCGGCGGCGCGTTTCGATTGAAGGTCAGGGTCCGCTCGACGATGTCTGTCGGCAGGGTGACGCTCAGGGCGCGGCCGACTGCCGCCACTTCCTCATAGGCGGCGCGAAACATCGTGTTGATGTCGGCGTCGTCGCGCAGCTTGCCGACCGGCAGGCGCGTGAGCGCCATGACGCCAGCATTGGAGGCGAGCAGCACGAACTTGATCCAGAGGTCGGTCAGGATGGCCTCGCTCAGCACACCGTCGATGCCGGCCTTGCCGCACATCTCCGCGAAGGCCGCGGCGCGCGGGCTTCGGCTGCCATCGGGTTCGCCGAAAACCATGCGCATCACCGTGCCGGTCTGGCGGATCAGGCCGGGCCCGGCGATGGTCGCGCTGATATTGGCCACGCCCGGCATGACGGCGCGGGCGCCCAGGATCGGAATCAGCCGCTCGTGGGCGTCGACGCCGTTCTGCAGGGTGATGACGGCGGTGTCGGAGCCGATCATCGGCTTGATCGCCAGACCGGCGCTCTCGACATCCCACAGCTTCACGCAGAACAGCACATAGTCGACCGGGCCGACCTCGGCCGGGCGCTCGGTGGCCTGAACCGGTTTCAGGTGCGCGTTCCCGCGCACACTCTCGACGCGAAGCCCGTCCTGCCTCAGCGCCGCGAGATGCGCGCCGCGCGCGATGAAGGTGACGTCGGCGCCGGCCTGCGCGAGCGCCGCTCCATATCCCCCTCCGACACCGCCGGCGCCGACGACCGCGATCCTCATGGAGTTCGTCTCCTATGGTGCCGTGACACTGCCCACCAGCAGGCAGCCCACCCGGCCGCCCAGCCGTATCGGCACGGTGATGTCCAGCCGCAGCGCATAGTCCGACGCCAGCCGGCGCTCGTCGCCGTGTATCGCCAGCGTCGCGTCGCCGTGCGGACTGTAGGCAATGTGCGTTCCCGGTTGCAGGATGAGCGTGCGGTCCTCGTCGAGGACGGCGATGTCGATCTTCACCAGGGCCCGGTTGCCGATCAGGTTTACGACCTCCACCGGCCCGGCCTCGAGCCGGCTCACGATCGGAGTCTCCCCGGCGAAGCGCACCGGCCGGAAGGGCTGCCGTACGTCTATCTCGCCCTCGGGCGTCTCCAGCACCAGCCCGCTGCCGGAGACGAGGACCTGGACGCGATCGAAGCCGGTATAGTCGGAGAAAGGTCCGGCCTGCACGATCGGCGTGCGGCCGAACCGCCAGACCTCTCCCGAGAAGGCGATGTCGACGGTCGTGCCGCCGCCGTTCTTCCACGGCGTCCGGAGATAGCTCGCGGGATCGAGCAGTGTGATCACGGCCCGCCCCTTACGGCGTGAGCGTGACGTTCAGCGTCTTGCCGACCGTGTCGTTCCAGGTCTTGACGCAGTCCGGGCCGCAGCGCTTGGCGAAGGACGGCAGGATCGCCTTGGTGAGCGCATCCTTGCGCAGGGCCTCGTCGGCGGGCGTGACGGGAACAAGCTTCATGTTGGCGGGCGCGCCCTCGCTGCACGGGCCGGTGCCGGTGTTGCAGTTGATGCCGGTCTGCGTTTCGGTCCGGGCCTGCTCGAAGATCGACTTCTCGAGCTTGTTCAATTCGGTCTGCAGGAAGGCCTGGACCTTCGGGTCGAGCGAGTTCCACCACTTCAGGTTCGCGAGCTGTGCGGCCACGCCGAAATTGACCGGCATGGGCGAGATGAACTTCGCCGACTCGTGCCACTTCGACTTGTAGCCCGACAACGCGCCGGTGATGGCGCAGTCGACCACGCCGCTGGCCAGCGCGGGCTGGACCTCGGCGAAGGCGATGTTGAGCGGTGAGCCGCCGATATGGGTGACGAAGGCCTGCTGCGAGGCGCCGGACGCGCGGATCTTGCGGCCCTTCAGGTCGGCGATGGTGACGAAGGCGTCGCGGCAGTAGAGGACCTGGGCCTGGTACGAACCGAAGCCCAGCAGCTTGATACCGTGCTTCTCCTCGAGGAACTTGGCGTAGGCCGGCCGGATCGCGTCGATGACCTTCTCCAGTTCCTCGACGGAACCGACGAGACCGACCAGATCGGCGGCCTCGTTCATCGGCACCTCGCCGGAATTGTAGTTCAGCACGGTGGTGGCGAACTGCAGCGTGCCGCTGGAGACGAGGCGGAAGATCTCGGCACCCTTGAAGCCGAGTTCGGTGAAGGGCTTGACCTGCACCTTGAGCGCCCCGCCCGATTCCTTCGGCACGGTCACCGTCCAGAACGGCAGTTCGCGGCTGGTGTACATCGACAGGCCGCCGATGCTGCCCACGACGTTGAACGAGGTCGAGGGCAGGGCGGGCGGCGTCTGCGCCATGGCGTTGCCGAAGGCGAACGAGCCGGCGAGAGCCGCCGCCGCGACGAGATGCTTCAGGAACATGAGATTCTCCTTCTGGAAATCAGGCCTTGAGAAGGGCCGGCAGCCACAGGGCCAGTTGCGGAAAGGCAATCAGGATGCCGATCATGACGATCATCATCGTCACGAACGGAAGCGCGCCGATGCAGAGGTCGTAGAAAGCGCCGCCGCGCCGCACCGCCTGCACAACATAGAGATTGAGCCCCACCGGCGGGGTGATCAGCGCGGCCTCCATCAGGATGACGAAGACGATGCCCCACCAGACGGGGCTGTAGCCCAGGGCCACGATCACGGGCACGACCACCGGCGTCGTGGCGATCATCATGGACAGCGTTTCCATGAAGCAGCCCAGGACCAGATAGAATGCCACGATGGCGATCAGCATGCCGAGCGGCGAGAGGCCCAGCGCCAGCACCGAGTCTGTGATGGCCTTGACGAGGCCGATCGACACCATGACGAAGTTCAGGAAGAAGGCGGCGATCACGATCAGCATGACCATGCAGGTCGTCCGCACCGTGCCCTCGAAGGCCCGCAGCAGGACCGGCACCGTGAGCTGACCGTTGGCCGCGACCAGCCCCAGCGTGGCCATCAGGCCCAGCGCCGCGGCCTCGGTCGGTGTGGCGATGCCGGCATAGATCGACCCCACGACGACGAGGAACAGGCCGAGGGGCGGCAGCAGGTTCTTCAGGCCCGAGATGCGCTCGTGCCAGAGGTTCGCCGTCTCCCGCCGGGGGCCGGCCCATTGCGGACGGAACAGGCAGAGCGCCAGCACCATCAGCGAAAACAATCCCGCCAGCATGAGGCCGGGGATGAAGCCCGCCGCATAGAGATCGGCCACCGACGTGTCGGTCAGCACGGCATAGATGATCATGTTGATCGAGGGCGGGATCAGGATGCCCAGGGTGCCGCCGGCGGCGATCGAGCCCAGGAACAGCGGCCGGTTGTAGCCGCCTCTGTCCATGTTCGGGATGGCGACCGTGCCGATGGTGGCAGCCGTGGCCACCGAGGAGCCCGAGGTGGCTGCGAAGACAGCGCTCGCGGCGATGTTGGTATGGATCAGGCGGCCGGGAATGCGCGCGAACCACGGCGTCAGCGCCGCGAACAGTCGCTCGCTCATGCCGGACCGGTGCATCAGCTCGCCCATCATGATGAACATGGGCGCGGCGATCAGGATGAAGTCGTTCGACGAGTTCCAGGCGAGCTCGCCGATCGCGCCGGTCATCGGAAAGAAGGCGTAGCGCTCCGACAGGATATAGGCCATCAGGCCGAGCGCGACGGCGACGGGCAGGCTGATGCCCACGAGGACGACGAGCAGCGAAAAGGCTGTGCCGATCATCGCGGCGTCCCCGTCGCGGGAGGCACCTGTTCCACGCCGGCCTGGCTGATCTCCTCGGCAACCCGAAGGCTGCCGATCAGGGTGTCGAAACCGGGACCGTCGCCCGCCAGCAGGCGCAGCACGGCCTGGATCGGCAGCAGCACGGCGACACAGGCGAACCAGAAGATGCCGACCCACCAGATGGACTGCGGCAACGCCATCGGCGTCTGGAGGGCCGAAACCGACTTGGCGTTCATCGCCATGGACTGGGCGAGCGTGCCCCAGCAGAACCACGCGAGCGCGACCGCCAGCAGCGCCAGCGACAGCGACGCGAGAAGGTCGAAGGCGACCCGGACGGGCCGTGGGAAGGCATCGAGCAGGATGTCGACGCGGATGTGGGTCTTGGAGGTGGTGGCGAAGCCGAGGCCGAGGCCGATGCAGGCGGCCAGCGCATAGCCCGAAATCTCGAAGCTCTCGACCATGCCGCGCTTGAAGAGGAAGCGGGTGAGGACATCGATGGTGATGAGGCCGCTGCAGCCGAAGAGGATGACGGCGCCGCCCACCCAGGCCAGGATGCGCGAGATGCGCTGGGGCCAGGGCTCGGGCGGCAGGAGGCTCGATGACTCACTCATGTACGCATTGTTCCCCCGAATGACGGCGCGCCCCCCGCAGCCATCGCGATCCGAAGCAATGTCCGGGCCACGGTCCCTTGTAGTCTGCCCTTCGGCGAACCGCTAGGGCACGATCCTCTCCTTGCGGAAGCGCGTCAGCAGGCGTTCGAACATGGCCTCGCTGTCGACCACCTCGTGGAAGCCGTGCAGCCGGCTCTTGGTGACGTCGGACATCACGTCCCAGTCCGAGCCGAACACATAGTCGGCGAACGGCCAGGCCACGAGCTGACCGAAGTCGAACGACTTAAGGCGGTACTTCTTCGTCATCTCCGCCCACAGCTCGGCCTTGTCTGCCATCTGCTGGGTCAGGCTGATGCTCTGAAGCTCGCCGACCTCCATGTCGAAGACCCGGGCGATGCGCGGCCAGACGTTGCGCCAGCGGAAATAGTCGCCGTTGGTGATGTTGTAGGCCTGGTTGGCGGCGCGCTTCTCGGTGGCGGCCCACAGTGCGGCACTCGCGAAATGCGAGGAGTCCGTCACCTGGTAGATCGTGCCATAGGCGCCCGGCTTGCCGGGGAAGCGCAGCGGAAGCCCGAGCTCCCTTGAGATGGCGGCATAGACGGCGATGGCCGGCATGATGCTCATCGCGGTGCCGGGCGCGAAACCGCAGAGCGTCTGGGGCCGCAGCTCGGTCCAGCTCCAGCGCTTGCCGCGCTGGAAGCCGGTCAGCCAGTCGATCTGGTCGAAATAGAAATCCGGCGGCATGTGCCGCGGGTCGGTTTCGCGCATCGGCGTCTTCAGCGGGCCGAGATGCGTGCCGTAATACTTGGTGCCGGTGACCAGTACGACGCGCTGAAGGCTCCTGGATGCCTTGGCGATGGCGGTGACCGAATTCACCAGCATGTCCCGGTTGGGGGCGATCACAGAGGCATAGCCCGCCGCATTTCCGGTGCCCGCCTGGAAGGCGGCGTAGAAGATGTGCGTGACGTCGCGCAGGTCCTTCAGTTTCAGCGCCACGTCGTCGAGGTCCAGCAGGTCGACGGAGACGTGCCGGTAGCAAGGTCCGTTCTTCTCAGGCCGCCGCGACAGGCCCACGACCTGCCAGTCGCCCTCGGCCACCAGCCGCTCGACGATGTAGCGGCCGATGACGCCCAGGGCGCCGACGACGACGGCTTTTTTGTTTGTGGCCACGGCTTCCTCCGATCAGAACGGAGTGTAGGGGTGTCGCCGTTCGGCGACAAACGGCATATGTCGCCGTTCGGCGACTTATTGCTTGTCGCCGAACGGCGACAATGGCAATGTCGCCGTTCGATGACATGAGGGATCGATGCCCATCCGCACCGTCGAGGAACTGGGCGCTGCCATTCGCCACCGTCGCCGCCAACTGAACTGGGATCAGCAGTCGCTTGCGGAACGCGTCGGCGTGAGCCGCCAATGGATCGTCGAGATTGAAGGCGGCAAGCCGCGGGCCGAGATCGGGTTGTTGCTGCGTACCTTGCGAATTCTCGACCTGCAGCTTGAAATCTCATCCGAGCCCGAGAGCATGGTTACGCGGGTCGAAGGCCGCCACCGACGCCTGGACCTGGACTTCGACATCGATGCCGTGATCGAACGGGCGAGAGGGCTGCGGGGATGACCGTTCGGGACCTCGTCATGCTGATCGGCGGGGCTGTTGCAGGCGGGGTGGCGCGTAGTCGTGATGGCAGGCTGACCTTTGCTTATGATCGGGAGTGGCTGCAGTCGGACATGGCGATGCCGGTCTCGCTGTCCTTGCCCCTCGAGGCCGTGCAACACCCCAGTCCAAAGATCGAGGCCTTCATCTGGGGCCTGCTGCCGGACAACGAACTCGTGCTCGCAAAGTGGGCCAGGCAATTCCATGTTTCGGCCCGCAGTCCCTTCTCGTTGATCGCCAATGTCGGCGAGGATTGCGCCGGCGCCGTCCAATTCGTCCGCCGGGAGAGGCTCGATGATCCGGCCTTCGATGCGCCGCGCGTCGACTGGCTGACCGAGCATGATGTGGCAGAGCGGCTGCGGGCGTTGCGGCGCGACACGACGGCGATGCGTCTGCCGAGGGACACCGGTCAGTTCAGCCTGGCCGGTGCGCAGGCGAAAACGGCGTTGCTGCTGCACGAGCGGCGTTGGGGCGTGCCGTCGGGCCGCTTGCCGACGACTCACATTCTGAAGCCGCCCAGCGACGAGTTCGACGGGCATGCCGAGAACGAGCACTTCTGCCTGGTCCTCGCCAGGGCCTTGAACCTCCCGGCTGCTCAAAGCGAGGTGCGGCGCTTCGACGGCGAAGCCGCGATCGTGGTCGAGCGCTACGATCGGCTCTCGACATCCCGTGGCGTTGCCCGCATCCACCAGGAGGACATGTGCCAGGCGTTGGGGGTCATGCCGACATCCAAATACCAGAACGAAGGTGGGCCTACGCCAGCGGACATCGTGGGCTTGCTGCGTCGGCACTCGAGCAATTCCCAAGCGGATGTCGACACGTTCGTTCAGGCGCTGGCCTTCAATTGGATCGTAGGCGGAACGGATGCGCACGCGAAGAACTACTCGCTTCTCCATGCGCCGGGCGGTCGGGTCAGGTTGGCGCCGCTCTACGACATCGCCAGCGCACTGCCCTACGACCATCTGGACGAGCGGCAGCTCAAACTGGCGATGAAGATCGGCCGCGAATATTTCCTTACCCGGATTGGCCCGCGACAGTGGATGCGCACCGAGCAGGAGCTAGGTCTACCCGAGATGAGTTTGTTGCGTAAGGTGCTCAGGCTTGGCCGACACATGCTGACGGCAATCCCCGATGTTGCGAATCGGTTGCGCAATGATGGTCTTCGGCATCCGATCGTTGGACGGCTGGAGACCGTGCTGATGCGTCGCGCGGAGCGTTGTCTACGGGAACTCGATGCGTAGCAACCGGGACCGGCCTCGCTAACCCGTCGCGATGGTGCCGTCGGCGATCAGCGCGTCGATCTCGGCCGCCGCGTAGCCGTGCTCCTCCAGAATACTGCGGCTGTGCTGGCCGGGGACCGGGGCCTCGGCGCGCGCCGTGCCGGGAGCCGGCGGCAGCATGCCGGGCAGGGCGGGCACCGGCACCTTCTGCGGCATACCAGCCTGTTCGAGCCAGTGGATCAGGCCGGTTTCCTTCACATGCGGCTGTTCGAGGAAGTCGGCATAGCTGTTCAGCCGCTCGTGCATCAGCCTGGCCTCGGTGAGCTTCCGGCTCCAGTGGTCCGAGGGCTTCGCCTCGATCATCGGGCGTATGATCGCGTAGAGCGCCGCTTCGTTGGCGAGTCGCGCGGCCGGCGTGGCGAAGCGTTCCTCGTGCGCCAGCGCGGGGACCTCCATCAGCCGGCACAGGCTCTGCCAGTCGCTGTCCTTGAGGGCGAGGATCGACATCCAGCCATCCGCCGTCCTGAACACGCCGCCGGGCACGCCGCCAGGCTTCATCGTGCCGCCTTCGAGATGGCAGGCCATCAGTCGGATCGACTGCAGGGCCGTCGCCGACTGCATCAGGCTGACGTCGATGTAGCGCCCCTTCGTCTCGTCGCGCCGGGCGTAGAGCGCCGCGCTCACGGCCTGGAAGGCGTAGAGCGCCGTCGACATGTCGACCACGATGACCGGCACGCGATGGGGGATCCCGTCCTCGCCGCGATTCTCCGCCATCATGCCGGTATAGGCCTGCAGCACCGGGTCCATGGCCGGCCGCTCGGCCAGCGGGCCGGTCTGGCCGAAGCCCGAAATCGACACGTAGAGCAGGCGCGGCACGCGCGGCGACACCGCTTCATGGTCGAAGCCCAGCCGCTTGATGACGCCCGGCCTGAAGCCTTCGAGGAAGATGTCGGCGTCCTTGAGCAGGCGCCACACGACCTCCTTGCCGGCCTCGCTCTTCAAGTCGACCGACAGGCTGCGCTTGCCCATGTTGCCGATGATCGAGAAGGCGCTGTGGCTGCCGTAGTGAACCCCAAGGGTGCGGGCCCAGTCGCCCTCGCCGATTCCCTCGACCTTGATCACCTCGGCGCCGTGCTGGGCCAGCAGCATGGCGCAATAGGGGCCGGCAATGCCCTGGCTCAGGTCGACGACCTTGAGGCCGGCGAAGGGCGCGTCGTAGCTCATGCGAGCTTGACCAGCATCTTGCCGAAGTTCTCGCCGCGCAGCAGGCCGATGAAGGCACGCGGCGCCTTCTCGATACCCTCGACGATGTCCTCGCGGTACTTGAGCCGGCCGTCGCGGATCCATTCGCCCATCTGGCGCATCGCCGGGCCATAATGCTGCGCGAAGTCGGTGACGATGAAGCCGCGCGCCATCACGCGCTTGCCGACGAAGGTGCCGAGAAGGCGCGGTCCCATCGAGGCGCCGGTCGCATTGTACTGCGAGATCGAGCCGCACAGCGCGACCCGGCCGAAGAAGTTGATGTTGCGCAGCACGGCATCGGTGATCTCGCCGCCGACATTGTCGAAATAGACGTCCGGCCCGTTGGGGCAGGCGGCGCGCAGCGCCGCGTCGAGGTCCTTGTCGGCCTTGTAGTCGATGCAGGCATCGAAGCCGAGCTCGTCCTTCACGAAGGCACACTTCTTCGTGCCGCCGGCGATGCCGACGGTGCGGCAGCCCATGATCTTCGCGATCTGGCCCACCACCTGGCCGACCGCGCCGGAGGCGGCCGACACCACGACCGTTTCGCCCGGCTTGGGCTGGCCGACATGGAGCAGGCCGAAATAGGCGGTCATGCCCGGCATGCCCAGCACGCCGTTTGCGGTCGAGATCGGCGCCAGCGAGGGATCGACCTTCCGCAGGGCGGGGCCGCCGCCGATCGCGTACTCCTGCCAGCCGAGACGGTCCTCGACGATGTCGCCCACCTTGAAGTCGGGATGCTGCGAGGCCACGACCTCGCCCACCGTGCCGCCGGTCATGACCTCGCCGAGGCCGACCGGCGAGGCGTAGGAGGCGGCGTCGCGCATCCGGCCGCGCTGGTAGGGATCGAGCGAGAGATAGTGGACCTTGACCAGCACCTCGCCGTGGCGCGGCTCGGGCACCGGCACTTCCTCGACGCGAAAATCGGATTCGGCCGGTTCGCCGGGCGGGCGCCGGACGAGGACGACGCGGCGGTGCGTTTTGGGAATGGTCATGAGCGGTTGCCTCCGATTTGCTTTGGGGCTCACCATAGCGCGGGATTTGCAGGAGCTGCCATGCCGACGATCCGCCGTCTTTCGTTCATCGGACTCGAATACGCCTTCGCGCCGGAGAAGGCCTACGGCATGTCGCGCGGCGGCGGCTTCCGCCGCCAGGGCGGGCTGGTCGAGGTCGAGACCGACCAGGGCGTGACGGGGATCGGCGAGGCCTTCGGCAATCCTCATGTGACGCGGGAATATTTCCGCATGCTCGAGCCGATGTTCCAGGGCCGCAGCGTCTTCGACTTCGATCATGTCGAGGCCAAGGTGCGCAACGCGATCTATCACCTGGGCGTGGGCAACCAGCTCACCTCCTGCCTCGCCGCCATCAACGTGGCGCTATGGGATGCGATGGCCCGGGGCTTCGGCGTGCGCGTCTGCGATCTGATCGGCGGTTGCGGCACGACGCGATTCCCCGCCTATGCTTCGACCGGCTTCTTTTCCGACGATCCCGGTCGCCAACTCGAACACATGATGGCCGAGGCGGCTTCTCATCCTTATGCCGGCGCCAAGATCAAGATCGGTCGCGGCATCAGGAGCGACGTCGAGAGGGTGAAGCTCGCGCGCGAGGCGCTGGGTCCGGACAAGCTGCTGCTGGTCGACATCAACGGTGCCTACACGGCCGACGTGGCGCTCGAATGCGCCCGGGCGATCGAGCCCTTCGACATCCACTGGATCGAGGAGCCGCTGCCGCCGGGCGATTTCCGCGGCTATGCCGAGCTCAGGGCGCGCTCACCGATCGCGCTGGCGGCCGGCGAAGCGCATCATACGGTCCGGGCCTTCCGCGCCTTGATCGACGGGCGCTGCATCGACATCGTTCAGCCCTCGATCCCCGGCGTCGGCGGCATCACCGAGGCCAAGCGCATCGTGGCGCTGGCCCATGCGCAGAATCTCAGGGTCGCACCGCATGTCTGGGGCGGTGCGGTGGGCCTCGCGACGGCCTGCCACTTCCTCGCCGCGTTGCCGGCCACTCCGCACACCGACCACCCGCCGCATCCGTCCATGCTGGAATACGACATGAGCGACAACGAACTGCGCACCAAGCTGCTCAAGATGCCGCTCAAGCTGGAAGCCGGGCACATCCTGTTGCCGGAAGGGCCGGGCCTCGGCATCGAACTCAATCGGGATGCCGTCGAACGTTACCGGGTCTGTTGATGACACCGGTCAAGGTCGATCTGGACAAGGCCCGTGAGTTTCCGACGGAAGCCGGACGAAGGAAGAAGATCGCGAGACTACGCCCCTTTCGGCGCTCGCTCAGGACGACGGGAATAATTTCGCTTTTGCGTCGTTAGCTTAGCGCAACGTCGGATCGAGCCGATCGCGCAGCCAGTCGCCCAACAGGCTGATCGACAGCGTGGTCAGCACGATCGTCGCGGCGGGGGCCAGCATGATCCACGGCGCGTGGCTGATATATTCGCGGCCGTAGCCCACCATGTTGCCCAGCGAGGCGAGCGGCGGCTGCACGCCGAGGCCGAGGAACGACAGGCCGCTCTCCAGCAGGATGATCTCGGGGAAGGTGAGCGTCATCGACACGATCAGGGTCGAGGCGATGTTGGGCAGGATGTGCAGGCCGTAGATACGGCCGGGGCCGGCGCCGAGCTGGCGGATCGCGGCGGCATAGCCCTGCTCGTTCGCCGCCAGGGTGAGGCCGCGGGCGATGCGGGCGTAACGTTCCCAGGAGTGGAATCCCATCAGCGCGATGAACAGCGGCAGGCTGTTGCCAAGGAAGGCGAGCACCGCCAGCGCGATGATCATGAACGGCATGCTGGCCTGGAAGTCGATGGCCATCAGCACGACCTGCTCGACGCCCTTGCGGAAATGGGCGGCGAGGAAGCCCAGCGCCGTGCCGAGCGTCGCTGCGATGATCGTGCCGAAGAAGGCGATCAGCAGGCTCATGCGGATCGACATGATGAGCCGTGAGAGCACGTCGCGACCAAGCTCGTCGGTCCCCAGGAGATGGGCCCATGTGCCGCCCATCAGGACCGGCGGCGCCAGTCGTGCCTTGAGATCGAGCGCGGTGATGGAATAGGGCACGAGGAAGTCCGCGCCCAGCGCCGTCACGACCATCAGCGCGAGCCACGCCACGGCCAGGGTGACGCCCAGCGGCAGGGCGAGGAGGCGGCGGTGGACGGTCGGGACAGGGGCGCGTTCGGCGATGGCCATGCTGCGCGTCCTAGTGCGCCGCGGCCGTGCCGCGCACGCGCGGATCGAGCCAGCCATAGGCGAGGTCGACCGTGAGGTTGGCCATCACCATCCAGGCCGCGATCACCATCAGGATGGCCTGCACGACCGCGAGGTCGCGATTTGCCACGGCCGATACCAGCAGCCGGCCGACGCCCGGCCAGGAGAAGACGCTTTCGACGACGACGGCGCCGGCCACCAGGCTGCCCACCATGAAACCGATGATGGTTACGGTCGGAATGGCGGCGTTGGGCAGCGCGTGGCGGGTCACGACGGCATGCCAGGTAACGCCCTTGGCCGAGGCGGCACGGATATAGGGCTGCCCCAGCACCTCGAGCATGGCCGACCGCGTGAAGCGCGCCATGATCGCGGCGCCCCCTGTCCCCAGCGTGACGATCGGCAGGATGGCGGAGGCGAGCCCGCTGTTGCCGCTGGCCGGCAGCCAGCCGAGCTGGACCGCGAACACCAGCACCAGAAGCAGCGCCAGCACGAAGCTCGGCATGGTGAACCCCGCCACCGACGCCGCCATGGTCAGCCGGTCGGCCATCGAGTTGCGATGCAGCGCGGCGTAGATGCCGGCCGGAATGCCAAGGCCGATCTTGAGGGCCAGCGCCGGCAGGGTGATGGCGAGGGTCGCCGGCACCCTTTCCATCACGAGGTCGATGGCCGGCCTGCCATCGCGCATCGACTTGCCGAAGTCACCGGTGAGGGCATGACCGATATAGGCGAGGTATTGTTCCCAGATCGGCTGGTTGAGACCCCAGGACTCACGAAATGCCGCGATCGCCTCGGGCGGCGCATCGACCGACATGATCAAAAGCGCCGGGTCGCCCGACAGCCGCAGCACCACGAAGGCGAAGGTCATCACGAACAGGATGGTGAGGGCCGCGCGCAGCAGGCGCGAGGTGGCGAACATCAGCATCAGGCGGCGACCTGCAGGGCGGGTTCGTGAACGCGGTGGCAGGCGACCATGCGGCCGCCCTGCAGGGGTTGCAGCGTCGGCGACTCGGCGCGGCAGTGGGCGGTGGCAAAAGGGCAGCGCGTGTGGAAGGCGCAGCCCGGCGGCACGTTCACCGGATTGGGCGGATCGCCCTGCAGCAGCAGGCGCTTGCGCTTCGGTCCGCCGAAATCGACGGTCGGGATCGCCGCCACCAGGGCGCGCGTATAGGGATGCGCCGGCGTGGCGAACAGGCTCTCGGCCTCGCCCTGCTCGACGATGCGGCCGAGATACATGACGGCGACGTCGTGGCTCACCTGGCGCACGACCTTGAGGTCGTGGCTGATGAACAGATAGGCGATGCCCAGCCGGTCCTGCAGGTCGAGCAGGAGGTTCACGACCTGCGCCTGGATGGAGACGTCGAGCGCCGAGATCGGCTCGTCGCAGACCAGCAGGTCCGGCTTCGTCATCAGGGCACGCGCCAGCACCACGCGCTGGCGCTGGCCGCCCGACAATTCATGCGGATAGCGTTCGTACTGGTGTCGCTGCAGGCCGACCGATTCCATTGCCGCCAGCGCGCGGTCGCGGCGCTCCGCAGCCGGGGCCTGCTCGTGGATGATCAACGGTTCCTCGATCTGGTTACCGATCGGCAGGCGACGGTCGAGGGCGCCCAACGGATCCTGGTAGACCATCTGGATGTGCCGGCGCAGGCCGCGCCAGGCCTGCGTGCCAACGGGCGGCAGCGTCTGTCCACGATAGTGCACGGACCCTGACGTGGGCGGCACCAATCCCAGCACCAGCTTGCCGGTCGTCGACTTGCCACAACCCGACTCGCCCACCAAGCCCAGGGTGCGGCCCGGATGGAGGGAGAGCGACACGCCGTCGACCGCGCGCAGCACCGCCTTGGGCGCGAACAGACCGGGGGCGCTGCGGACCCGATAGTGGCGCCGCAGGTCCGTCGCCTGGAGCAGGGCGCTCATTCTGCGGCCTGGGCCTGGGTCCAGGCGGACACGCCCGGCTCCAGCCGGTGATGGCAGGCGGTGACATGGAGGAATCCGACGGTGCGCGACGGCGGCGTTGTCGTCGCGCATCTCGTCTCGGCGACGGGACAGCGTGGTGCGAAGGCGCAGCCGGCCGGCATGTTGCCGGGTTCGGGCACGGTGCCGGGAATGGCGGCGAGACGGCGGCGCGGACCGGTGAGGGCGGGCAGCGCGGCGAGCAGGCCCTGCGTGTAGGGATGGCGCGCGGCGCCGAACAGGTCGGCGCCGGGCGCCTCCTCGACGAGGCGCCCGGCATACATCACCGCCACGCGGTCGACATTCTCCGCGACGACGCCCAGATCGTGGCTGATCAGCACCAGCGCCATTCCCGTGTCGCGCCGGATGCTGCCCAGCAGCGCGAGAATCTGCGCCTGGATGGTGGCATCGAGCGCCGTCGTGGGTTCGTCGGCGACCAGCAGGTCGGGTTCTCCGGCCAGGGCCATGGCGATCATGACCCTCTGGTTCAGGCCGCCGGAAAGAAGGTGCGGATAGTCGGACAGCCGCCGCCGGGCGTCGGCGATGCCCACCTGGTCGAGCAGACGCAGCGCCTCGGCCTCGGCGGCGCTGCCGCCCAGGCCCCGATGCAGGCCGAGCGCCTCGACCAGCTGGCGGCCGATGCGATGGACCGGATTGAGACAGCTCGCCGGGTCCTGGAAGATCATGGCGATGCGCTTGCCGCGCACCTGTTCGAGGTCCCTGCGCGAGGCGCCGACCAGTTCCTTCCCTTCGATCCGGACCGAGCCCGTCACGCGGGCCCTGGTCGGCAACAGGCCGAGCGCGGCCAGCCAGGTCACGCTCTTGCCGGAGCCCGATTCGCCCACGATGCCAAGCGCCTCGCCGGCCGCGATCTCGAGGCTCACCCCGTCGACGGCGCGCGAGGCTTGCGCGCCGCCCGCGAAATCGACCGTGAGGCCGCGGACCGCGACGAGGGGAGCCGTCATCGCGCCGCCCTCAGATCGAGAAGTTGATGCTGCGGAATTCCATGGCGAAGGACGGCGAGGCCTTCCACTTGATGTCCTTGCGCTTGGCCGTGAAGGTCGCGTTCTGGTGCAGAACCGTAAAGGCAGGATCCTCGCGCTCGCAGATCTCGAGCATGCGCCTGAACATCGCCTTGCGCTTCTGCATGTCGGTCTCGACCTCCATCGCCACCGAAAGCTTGTTCATCTCCTCATTGGTCCATTCGCCGACCTGCTGCTGCTGGCCCTGCGGCCCGTGCTGGGCGACGATCGAGGAGATCGGGTCGTTGAAACCGGCGCTGTTGGACCAGTCGCGCACGGCGCGCGGGCTGTTGGTGTCGAAGATCTGCTGCCAGTTCTCCTTCATCTCGATCTGCACGTTGAGACCGGCCTGGCGCCACGTCTCGATCAGTACCTGCGCGGTCGAGACTTGGTTGGTGTAGTAGTTGTTCAGGAGGCGATAGGGGATCGGATCGCCCTTGTAGTTGGCCTCCTTCAGGAGCGCCTTGGCCTTGGCGAGATCGAAGGACGGCACCGTCCAGTTCTCGACGAACATCGGCCCGTAGAATTCCCACTGCAGGCCGGCCGGCACGCGGGTGCGGCCTGACCACAGTGCCTCCACGATCGCCTGACGGTCGATTGCATGGGTGAAGGCCTGGCGGATGCGCGGATCGGCGAGACGCGGATGGTTCTTGTCGAACACCGTAAGGCGATGGTTGACGATCGTGCTGCCCAACACCTCGAACTTCGGGTTCTTCTCGATGCCGGGGATCTGGTCGGGCGGCACGTCGCAGATGAAATCGAACTGGCCGGCCAGCAAGCCGTTGATGCGGGTCGCGACTTCCGGCACGACCACCAGGCGCACGCTCTTGAGCGGCGGGCGGCCGCCCCAATAGTCGTCGTGCGCATCCATCACCAGCACCTGATCGGGCTTGAACTCACGGACCTTGTAGGGACCTGTCGAGACCGGCGCGCGTGCCCAGTCGAGCCAGCTCTTGGCTTCCTCGTAAGCACGACGCGAGATGATGTCGCTGCCCAGCCGGCCGATGCGGCCCTCCAGCGTGACGTCGGGCGTGCGGTTGGTGAAGCGCACCGTGTACTTGTCGACAGCCTCGACCTTCTCCAGCGCCGGGAACAGGCGCTTGGCCACGGCCGGCACTTCCGGCGGCAGGTTCTTGCCCTGGTTCGAGTCGCGGATCAGCACCGAGGTGAACAGCGTCTTGGTCGAGGAGATGTCGTAGTCGGGACCGAACATGCGGTCGCGGCTGAACGTGAAGACCACGTCGTCGGCCGTCATCTCGTCGCCATTGTGGAACTTGACGCCCTTGCGCAGGGTGAACTCGACGGTGCGGGCGTCGATTCGCTTCCAGCTCTCGGCGAGACCCGGCTTCTCTTCCAGCTTGGCCAGCAGGTCCTGCATGATCAGCCGCTCGAAGATGAAGGAGAAGACGCGCTGGCCGACGTTGGACTGCTCGCGCAGCGGCTCCAGCGCGGCGCTGTTGGCGATCTGCTGCACGGCGATGGTGATGGTCGGCCGGGTCTCGGCCTGACCGAGCGCGATGCGCGGCAGGCCGAGACTCGTGGCGGCGAGCCCGGAGGCGGCGATCAAGGTGCGGCGGCGCAGGACCATGATGCGAACCCTCTGAAAACGAGGGCGGCACGCTAGGGCGCTTCCGTGAACGCGAGGTTTCGGGTCAGTGACGCTTCGCTTGTTGCGCTGCGGGAGATCGTCCACTGTGCGTCGGCGCTGACGGTGGCGGCGTGGTCACTGTAGAATGGAAATCCGGCCAAACCCGGGGAGGGTCATTGCCAATGTTCATCAGGAAGCTCGCGACGTTTGCCCTGGTGGCACTCACGCCGCTCGCGGCCGCCGCCCAGCAAAACGTCGAGGTGAAGTTCTCCTTCAAGGAGAACCCCAACAACATCTCGGGCTGCATCCAGGCCGACCCATCCTTCACACGCGAGCACACATTCACGATCGTCAATGGTCAGGTCGAGCTGAAGTCGGCCGGCGGCATCGACGTGAAGATGAAGCCGATCCGCCCGAACGTTTATCAGGGCACCTTCAACCTCGGTCGCATGAACATCATCTACACGGCCGATCTCGGCGCCACGCCGCCGACCCTGGTTGCGCAGAGCCAGGACGGTGGCTGCAAGTGGAACGCGGTGAAAGCCTGATTCTTGCGGCCTTTGCATTCGCCTGACGCGTGATGCCGGAACGGCGGTCGATTCCGTTCAGCGTCACGATCCTGACGCTGATGGCCGTGGTCGTGGTGCCCCTCACGAGCGTGCTGTTGTGGCTGGGGTGGCGGTCGGTCGACCTGCTCGAGCAGCGCAGCGCCGACCAGCGGGTGTCGCATCTAGAATCGGCGGTGGAGGACTTCCTCACCGACGGCCTGCATGTGGTGGTTTCCGTCGGCCAGACCCTGGCCTTCGGGCCGAGCTTCAATGCCACCGAGAATCCGGTGACCGACGAGGAGCGCCGGCACCAGCTCGTGGCCATGCTGGATCGACACCCGGCGGTGCAGTCGGCGTTCGTGGGCTATGCGGACGGCAGCTTCATCTACGCCGGTCGGCCGGAGACCTTCACCATCGAGCAGCGTATCGAGCTGGATGCGCCGGACGGGGAATCGATCATCGTGCGGGTGATCGAGGCGGGGGCGCCTCCGCGCAAGGAAACCTACTGGTTCTATCTGCCGGACGGCAGCCACGGTCCCGCCCGGACCACCACGACGACCTTCGATGCCCGCACCCGGCCTTGGTACGTCGAGGCGATGAAGGCGAGGCAGGCGATCCTCACCGATCCCTATCGCTTCGCCCAGACGCCCGACGCCGGCATCTCCGCCGGCATCCCGCTGCGCACCGGTCTCGGTGTATTGGGCTTCGATTTCACGCTTCGGACCCTGTCGGAGCTGCTCACCGCATACAAGATCACCGAGAATTCCGTGATCGTGGTGGGCCACTCGGGTGGCAAGGTGGAGATCGAATCGGAACCCTGCGCGCCGACGCTGCCCGGGTGCCTGCCGGCCGACGCGGCCGTTCGTCAGCTCCTCCACAAGGCCGTGGAGGAGGCGGTGGCGACCGATGCGAAAATCGATCGCCAGGTTTCGGCCGGCGGCCACGCCTATCGCATGATCGTCCACCGCATGGCGCCCTTGCTGGGCCAGCGCTTCGTGATCGCGGCAGCGGTGCCGGTGCTGGAGCTGACGGCTGAATCGCGCGTGCTTCTGCAACGGGCCGCCATTGCCGCCGCCGTCGCCGTTGCGCTCGCGGCGATCGCGGCGCTGGCGGCGTCGCTGATCCTTTCACGGTCGATCGCCCGCATCGCGCTCAAGACCGAGCGCATCCGCCAGCTCGATTTCTCCGACCAGCCGCCGGTGCGCAGCCGCATCACCGAGATCGTCCGTCTGTCCGATGCGGTCGAGAACATGCGCTCGGGCCTCGAAATATTCGGGCGCTACGTCTCCAAGAATCTCGTGCAGCAGATCATGCGGTCGCCGGAGAGCAGCGGCGTTGGCGGGACGCGTCGCGAGGTCACGGTGATGTTCACCGACATCGAGGGCTTCTCGCTGCTCACCGAGTCGATGGAGCCAGAGCTGCTGACCAGCCGCCTGTCGCGCTACTTCGAGGCTCTGGGCTCGGCCATCACGGCCAATCGCGGCACGATCGACAAGTATATCGGCGACAGCATCATGGCCTTCTGGAACGCCCCCGAGACCGATCCGCAGCATATCGCCAATGCCTGCCGGGGTGCGCTGCAGGCCGCGGCGGCGGGCCACGCCCTGTCGGACAAATGGCGCGTGCGCGGCCGTCCGGGCTTCCGCACGCGCTTCGGCCTGCATACCGGGCCGGCCGTCGTGGGCAATGTCGGTGCGCGCGAACGCATCAACTACACGCTGGTCGGCCAGGTCGCCAACCAGGCTTCGCGCCTCGAAGGCATGAACAAGGTGTACGGTACCGAAATCCTGGCGAGTGGCGAGGTCGCCGGGCCGACCTCCGGGCTGTTCGTGTGGCGGCACATCGATCGCGTCGTGGCCGTCGGTACGACGGAAGCGCACGACGTCTATGAGCCGATGGGCGAGAATGCCGGCCGCGCCGAGCATGCCGCCTTTCTCGCTGCCTGGGAGAAGGCCCGCGAGGCCTATGTCGCCGGCCGCTTCGACGAAGCACTGGCCGGCTTCCGAGCCGCCTCGGCGATGCGCGAGGACCCGCCCTGCCGCGTCTTCATCGGGCGCTGCGAGATGTTCCTGCGGGACGGCGTACCCGCCGGATGGGACGGCACCTGGCACATGGACCGGAAATAGCGTCGGACCGGCGCATCAGAACCGAATGGTTACGCCAATCGTGAAGAACTTTGTGCTCAACTCGTCGTAGGTCGTACCCACGAGCAAATCGAAATCGAAGTGTGGATGGGCGGCCGGCGTGTAGCGCAGCCCCATCTGGTTGCCGATGATGCCGGGCTGGCGGCCGAAGGCTTCCAACATCAGGGTGGTGTCCCAGCCGACATTGACCTCGACCTGACCGCCCCAGAAGAAGGCGGTGGGATGTTCGGCGTTTAGATAGCTCCAGCCGGCATTCAGATTGATCCGGAACTTCTCGGTGATCGGAACGGTCACCAGGGCGAGCAGGCTCGCCAAACCCAGTTCGCCGGTCCGGGCGTTGACCGCCGCGTTCATGCCCAGCGCGACACCCACACCGTCCGAGGCCGGCTGGAAATTGATCTTCAGCGCCGGCCCGACCAGCGGCGCGGCGGTTTCCTCGTCCCAGTAATGCTGGTAGTTCACGCCAAACTGCAGCCAGGGAATTTTCACCGACGTGCAGGCCGGCCCGACATTGCCGTATCCGTCGCCGGGCACGAAGCGCGACACCCATAGTTCGAGATGGCAGGTGCCGGGCGTCTCGACTTCGGAATCGTCGACGATATGGGCGCCGCCGGCGGCCAATGTCGGACTGGCAAGGATGGCGGCGGCTACCCAGAGCAGTGTGCCGAGGAAGAGGCCATAGCTGTTGTTCTTCAAGCCGCGCGAATTTCGCCTGGGACTGTTACACGCGCAAGTCGTCTTCCGTGCGCATCAACGCCCGCACATGGGCAGCGACGGACTCGGCCAGGGCGGCGAGGTCGTAGCCGCCTTCCAGGACGGATACGAGGCGTCCGCGGCAGTGACGCCCGGCCACGGCCAGAAGTTCGTCGGTCAGCCAGACGAAGTCCTCGGTCTCGACGTCGAGTTGCGCGAGGGGGTCGCGACGATGGGCGTCGAAGCCTGCCGAGACGATGATGAGTTCGGGCGCAAACCTGTCCAGTGCCGGCAGAAGCCGGTCGCCCCAGGCCGCCCGGAAGGCCGCGCTGCCGCTGCCGGCGGGCAGGGCGGCGTTCACCACATTGCCGTCGATGCCGCGCTCGCGCGGCGAGCCGGTGCCGGGATAGAGCGGATACTGGTGGGACGAGGCATAGAACAGGTCGGGGTCGGTCTCGACCACGGCCTGCGTGCCCTGGCCGTGATGAACGTCGAAGTCGATCAGGGCGATGCGCCGGGCGCCGTGGGCGGCACGGGCGTGGAGGGCGCCGATCGCGGCATTGCTGAACAGGCAGAAGCCGCCGGGCACGTCCGGCGTGGCGTGGTGGCCGGGCGGGCGCACGGCCGCGAAGGCGGTGCGGACCTGTCCGCCCAGGACGCGGTCGACGGCGGCGACGACGGCCCCCGCGGCGTGGAGGGCGGCATTGGCGCTGCCGGTGCTCATCACCGTGTCGGCATCGACATGGACCAGTTCGCCTTGCGGCGGGCGGATTCCCAGGATCGCGTCGACATAGGTCTGCGGATGGACCCGGGTCAGCTGCTCCATCGTGGCGGCGGGCGCGATCAGACGGGTGAGGCCTTCGAATTCCTCGTCGGCCAGCGCCGCGGTCACCGCGCGCAGCCGGTCGGGCCGCTCCGGATGATAGTCGCCGGTATCGTGCTCGAGGAACGACGGATGGCTGATCAGCAGCGTCATGCATCCCCCTCTAGCGCGGTTCGGCGATCTGCGACAGAGTCACCCGCAACCCATCGATCGCTGTGAGGTTGTTTTGTCCAAGTTGCGCTGTCTGGCCGTTGCCGCCCTCGTCCTCTTCGCCGGGCAGGCGTCGGCCCAGGAAACCACCTTCCGGCTGAAGAATTCGATGGCCTATCCGATCGCCCAGCTCTCGGTTTCGCCGACCCAGCTCAACATGTGGGGGCCGAACTTCCTGCGCCCGCCCGCCATCCGGCCGGGCGAGGCCCGGGAAGTCTCCTACCGCGCGCCGACGGACTGGTGCATGGGCGACCTGAGGGTGACCTTCGCCGACGGCGGTCCGCCGGCCGTCTGGGGTTACCTGAACCTCTGCACCCTGCAGAACATCTCGCTCCACTACGACCGCATGAGCGGCATCACCACCGCCCGTTACGACGAGTAGCCACATGGACGCCTTGCCGGGTCTGCCGTTCGACAACAGCTATGCTAGGCTGCCGGAGCGGTTCTATGCCCGGCTGGCGCCCACGCCGGTGGCGGCGCCGCGGCTGGTGAAACTGAACGAGCCGCTCGCCCTGCGGCTCGGCCTCGATCCTCACGCCCTCGCGTCCCCCGAGGGTGTGGAGATGCTGGCGGGCAACCGCGTGGCGCCGGGTTCGGAGCCGATCGCGCTCGCCTATGCCGGCCACCAGTTCGGCAACTTCGTGCCGCAGCTCGGGGACGGTCGCGCCATCCTGCTGGGCGAGGTGGTGGACCGCGACGGCGTGCGTCGCGACATCCAGCTCAAGGGCTCGGGGCCGACGCCCTTCTCGCGCAGCGGCGATGGCCGCGCCGCGGTGGGGCCGGTGCTGCGTGAATACATCGTGAGCGAGGCGATGGCCGCGCTCGGCATCCCGACCACGCGGTCTTTGGCCGCCGTGACCACCGGCGAGCCGATCTGGCGCGACGGCGAGCTTCCGGGCGCCGTGCTGACCCGTGTCGCCTCCAGCCATGTGCGTGTCGGCACCTTTCAGTTCTTCGCCGCGCGCGGCGACACCGAGGCGTTGCGCCTGCTGGCCGACCATGTGATCGCGCGGCACTATCCGCAGGCTCGCGAGTCCGCCGATCCCTATCGCGCGCTGTTCGAGGCGGTGATCGGCCGTCAGGCCGCACTGGTCGCCAGTTGGCTTCACGTCGGCTTCATCCACGGCGTGATGAACACCGACAATTGCTCGATCGCCGGCGAGACGATCGACTATGGCCCCTGCGCCTTCATGGATGCCTACAATCCCGAAACGGTGTTCAGCTCGATCGACCAGCAGGGCCGCTACGCCTATGCGCATCAGCCCAGCATCGCCCACTGGAACCTGGCGCGGTTCGGCGAGACCCTGCTGCCGTTGCTGGCGGAGGGCAGCGACAAGGCGCTGGCGATCGCCAACGAGGTGCTGGGGACCTTCCGCCGGCACTATGTCGACGCGCTGATCGGCGGGCTGCGCCGCAAGCTCGGCCTGTTCACCGAGGAGGAGGGCGATGCCGCGCTCGCCCAGGACCTGCTCAATGCCATGACCGATGGGCAGGCCGACTTCACCCTCACCTTCCGACGCCTGGGCGATGCCGCCGCCGATCCTGCGGCCGACGCCGGGGTGCGGAAGCTGTTCGGCGACAAGTCGCAATCTTTGGACGCCTGGCTGCTGCGCTGGCGCGATCGCCTGTCCCGCGAATCTCAGGGCGGGGCCAGCCGCCGCGCGGCGATGCATGCGGCGAACCCGCTCTACATTCCGCGTAACCATCGGGTCGAACTGGCATTGGCCGCGGCGGCAGAACGCGAGGATTACGCCCCGTTCGAAGAACTGCTGGCGGTACTGGCGAAGCCGTTCGAGGAGCGGCCCGAATTCGCCGCCTATGCCGAGCCTCCACCCGAGGACCAGCGCGTCTATCGAACGTTCTGCGGCACTTGATTAAGGAGGGACCTTTCTATTCCCAGCCTCAAAGATTGATCGCGGTCGGCCGCGCATCCTTCCAGTCGATCCACCGGTCGAGATGCATGAAGCGGCCGTCGTCGGTGCCGATTTCCCGGGCGATGAGGGCGTTCAGCTTGCCGTTCATCATCGCGATCAGGTCGCGGTTGCGCTCGAAGTCATGGGCGAGGTTCACGATCTCGTCGGGATCGTTCACCAGATCGTAGAGTTCGAGGTCGTTCTTCGCCCTGAGTTCTTCCAGCGTCGCCGGCGTGTTGAAGCCGTGAAACGAGAAGTAGCGGCTGAACTTGTAACGCTCGTCGACGATGGAGCGGATGCAGACGCGCAGCCTCCAGTCGACCGGGAACGATTCGATCTTCCTGAACTGCTCCGACCGCACGATCGACTTGTCCTGCAGGGTCTCGTACAGCGTCCGCGTGAAATTCGCGTCGTGCACCATGAGCTGGCTGTAGCAGAACAGCGTTCCCCCGCGCTTCTGCGTAAAGGCGGGATTGGCCGGCTGACGCAACAGGGGCGAGAAATCCTGGCCCTTCATCCGCGTCATCGTGTCGGCCACCGGCGCCGTCGACTTGCCTGTCAGCGCGACGACGGTCGGCACCAGGTCGAGATGCGAGGTGAGTTCGAGGCAGCGCTGTCCGCCCTTGATCTCCGGATGCACCACGAGCAGGGGCACGTGGTTCTGCTGGCGGTAGGTGGTCGTGCCCTTGCCCTGCAGGCCGCCATGACTGGCCAGCAGCTCGCCGTGATCCGAGGTGAAGATCACGATGGTCTTGTCGGTGAGGCCGAGCCGGTCGAGCTGGCCCAGCACCTGCACGATCTGCTGGTCGGCGTCGCGAATGGCGTTGAAGTAGTAATTCTGCCGCAGCCGCATGCGCCATTCCTCCTGGGGGATCAGCCCGGTCAGGATGGCATTGGCGCCCTTGTAGATGCGATGAGCGGGCACACGGTCGGGCGTGTCGAGCGATTGCTGCCACGTTTTCTGCAGCGGGATCTCGTTCCATTCCCGACGGTAGAAGGAATCCTCGGGCGGATGGTCGATCTTGAGCTTGGCCTCGACCGCCTGCACCGGCTTCTCGCCGCGCCTGTCGGTGTTCACCCACATGACGTCGTGCGGGTTCACGAGATTGACCGCGAGATACCAGGGCTGCTTCCGGTCGGTCATCGGCCGGCCCTTGGCCTTCAGCCACTGGATGGCCTGGGCGGCCGTGATCTGGTCGTACTGGTAGCCGCCCTGCGCGCCCTCGATGAAGTCGCCGACGCCGGTATAATCGTAGAAGCCGTAGTCGCGATCCATCATGGTCTCGAACAGCGCCTTGATGTCGCCCGCGTGATTCTCCATGGCCATCGCACCGTTCAGGTGCCACTTGCCCTTGTAGGCGGTGTAGTAGCCCATCCTGCGCAGGATCTTGCCGATGGTCGGCAACGCAGGATCGAGGCTCTTCATGTAAGGAACGCCGGCATTGTCGAAGATGCCGTTATGCGGCATGTGAAGGCCGGTATAGATCACCGCGCGCGAGGCCGAGCACATGTCCGCCGCGATCTGGTGATTTTCGAAGTAGGTCCCCGTCGTGCGAAGCCGCTCGTGTCCCGGCAGCGGTATGGGCCAGCCCGGCCCCATGTAATGCTCCTGGTCCGTCAGGATGAAGAGGATGTTGTAGCCGCCGTCGTTCGAGCCCGGCGCCTCGGCGGACGGAAAGGCCGATTGGGTGCCGCCGGTGATGCGGGCGGACTGCGCCAGGACGGGCGTTTCGCACGCGGCCGTTGCCGCGAGTGCGGCGGTGCCGGAAATGAAGGTCCTGCGCGAAGGATGGGTCACGGAGTCCTCAAGCTGAGTTCTTTCGGTTCGTAGTTCCGAATTGTGGCACGCGTGCGAGGTCCAGCAGCCGCGCACAGGCGACGTGTTCTTCGAGGTGATCTGCCAGCCGGTCGAGCGTGTCCTCTATCCCGGCCTCGTAGTCGAGACCGGAGCACGCGGTGCCGACCCGCTGCAGCCAGTGGCGCCTCTGGCGATCGTCGGCCAGAAGACCGTGGATGTAGCAGCCGGCGACCCGTCCGGTCGCGTCGATCGCGCCATCGGTGTCGCCGCCGTCGAGTTCGAGCAGTGGGCGGGCGGTCGTGGTCGTGCGGCCGACATGCATCTCGTAGCCCTTGAACGGCACGCCCTCCGTTATGGTCTTCCCGGTGACCTCGACCAGGACCTTGTCGCCGCCCAGCACGGTTTCCACGTCGAGCAGGCCAAGTCCCTCGACGCTGCCCGGCGGGCCTTCGATGCCCTCGGGATCGGTTATGCGCCGACCGAGCATCTGATAGCCGCCGCAGATACCCAGCACGTGCCCGCCCCGCCGCAGATGTGCCCGGAGATCGATATCCCAGCCGGCCTGCCGCAGGGCGGCGAGATCGGCGATCGTGGCCTTGGACCCGGGCAGGATGGCCAGGGCGGCGTCGCCTGGGATCGGCTCGCCGGGCCGCACGAACACGACATCGACGTCGGGTTCCTGACGCAGCGGATCGACGTCGTCGAAATTGGCGAGGTGCGGATAGGCCAGCACGACCACCTTCACGGCACCGCCCGGAGCGGTTCTGCCGGGCAGGCTGAGAGCGTCCTCCGGGGGCAGCCTGACGGCGTCGGCGAAGTAGGGCACGAGGCCCAGCGCCGGCCAGCCGGTCCGGTCGGCGATCAGCGTCATGCCGTCGGCGAACAGGCTCGGGTCGCCGCGGAACCGGTTGACCAGGAAGCCGACGATCATCGCGGCGTCTTCGGGATCGATCACCGTCCTGGTACCGACCAGGCTCGCAATGACGCCGCCGCGGTCGATATCGCCCACCAGAACGACCGGCACGCCGGCCGCCCGCGCGAAGCCCATGTTGGCGATGTCGTCGGCGCGCAGATTGACCTCGGACGCCGAGCCGGCACCTTCGACCAGCACGAGGTCGGAGTCGGCGGTGAGACGGCTGAAACTGTCGAGCACGGCGCCGAGCAGGCCGGCCTTGATGGTCTGATATTCCCGTGCCCCGGTGTTGCCCGCGACGCGGCCCTGCACGACGAGCTGGGCTCCGACGTCGCTCTGCGGCTTCAGAAGCACCGGATTCATGTGGACGCTGGAGGCCACGCCGGCCGCCCGCGCCTGCAGCGCCTGGGCGCGGCCGATCTCGCCGCCGTCGGCCGTCACGGCTGCATTGTTCGACATGTTCTGCGGCTTGAAGGGCCGGACTCGCAGGCCCTTTCGCGCGAATACCCGGGCGAGGCCGGCGACCAGCAGCGACTTGCCGACATCGGAGCCGGTCCCCTGGATCATCAGTGCGCGTGCTTGCATGGGCATCCAAAACAGGGGCAAACTCAGATATGACAATTGCACTTTCGGTGCGAATATCAGATTCGGCGGGCGGGATCGCAGGAACCTATCTGGAATGAACGTGCGCCCCAAGAAGTGCCTTCAGGGAACATGATGTCGGTTTCGAAACGATTTGGGGGGATGGCGACGGGCGCGCTCGTCCTGGCATTGTGGGTGTCGGCCCATGCCCAGGGAATGATCGACGAGGATCCGCCCAAGACATTCGCCGAAGGCTTCGTGCAGGGCGTGGGCCTTCCGGTGATCAGCCTGTATCATCTCGCCGCCATGATCGGCATCGGCATCCTCGTCGGCATCGCCGCGCGGGGCATCGTGCCCGTACTGGCCTTCGGACTGGCCGCCATCGTCGGTGTGGCGGTCCAGCTCAGTCCCTTCGACATCCCGGGCGATGGCGTGTTCGTGGCTCTGACGACCATGGTCATCGGCCTCCTGATCCTGCTGCGCCAGCCGCTCAGCCCCAAAGTGGCGTCGATCGTCTTCGCCATCGCGGGCCTCGTGCATGGCTATTCGCTGGGCTCCGTGCTGGTCGGCGCCGACACCGTCCCGATCGTCGCCTACATATCGGGCCTGCTGGTCGCCCAGACCGCGCTGGGCGTCGCTTCCTGCGCGATCACCCTGGGCGCCACGAAATGGCCCGCACAGCGGACTGCCCTGATGATCGCCGGCTGTCTGGTGATTGTGGCCGGCGGCGTCGCTGCCATCGAAGCGGCCGGCCTGATAGGCTGAATCCGGCATCGGCGCGCGTCGGAGCCGACGCCACCGACCGCCACTGCCGTGATCCCTCTACGGGGGGGGGGTGACCATTCTCGATTTTTCGTTCATTCGGTGGAGTTGATGACGCATCCGGTTTTCGACGCGGCCTTCCGGGCCGAGTTCCGCGAGCTCGTCCTGTGGCGGCGCGACGTGCGGCGCTTCCGCTCCGATCCGGTGGCGCGCGAGCGCATCGACGCCTTGCTTGAAGTGGCCAGCCATGCGCCGTCGGTTGGGCTGAGCCAGCCCTGGCGGTTCGTGCACGTCGAGTCGGCGGAACGCCGCCGTGCCGTGGTGGAGAGCTTCACCCAGGCGAACGAGGAAGCGCTAGCCGGCTACGACGGCGAGAAGCACGCGATCTATGCCGGCCTGAAACTGGCGGGTCTCAAGGAGGCGCCCGTCCATCTCGCGGTTTTCTCCGACGATGGCACGCACACCGGCAGCGGCCTCGGCCAGCAGACGATGCCGGAGACGCTGCACTATTCGGTGGTGGCCGCGATTCAGACCTTATGGCTGGCGGCGCGCGCCGATGGGATCGGCATGGGCTGGGTCTCGATCCTCGATCCCATGAAAGTGACCCGGGCGCTCGACGTGCCGGTGGGCTGGACCCTCGTCGCCTATCTCTGCCTGGGTTTCCCGGCCGAGGAGCATCTCGACCCCGAACTGGAGCGGCATCACTGGGAAGTACGCAGCGACATGAGCGCCGTCGTCTTCACGCGCTGACGCTTTGACACCCGGTTCATGCCGGTCATTATTGTCGCTCATCATCGGAGGCGGCGCGTGAGTTCAGGAGATCGACCGGCAGAGCAATCGATCTCCGATGGTGCCTTGTACTTTCTGGCCGGCCTGTGCGGCCTGGCCACCGGCGTCGTCGGTGCCGCCTTTCACCTCGTCGTCGACATGCTGGTCCACTGGCCCTCGTGGCTGGTCGAGCGTCTCGGTCCCGGTACCTTGACGATCGTCGCGGCGGCCGGGGTTGCCGCCAGCGCCCTGGTCGTGTCCTTCCTGCTCACGCGTCGCATCGCACCCGAAGCCGCCGGCAGCGGCGTCCAGGAGATCGAAGGTGCGATGGAGGGACTTCGCGATGTGCGCTGGCGGCGCGTGCTGCCGGTGAAATTCGTCGGCGGCGTGCTGGCGCTGTCGTCGGGGCTCGTCGCGGGACGCGAAGGACCCACCATTCACATGGGGGCATCGATCGCGCAGGCCGTGTCGGAGCGCATGAAGCTGACGGAGGCGGAGTTGCGCGGCCTGCTGGCGGCGGGCGCCGCGGCCGGCCTGGCAGCCGCCTTCAACGCGCCGCTGGCGGCGATCCTCTTCGTGATCGAGGAGACACGCAAGCAGTTCCGTTACACCTTCCGCTCCTACACCGCCGTCATCATCGCTTCGACGGCCAGCGCCATCGGCATGGAGCTGGTCGGCGGCACGGCGCCGCAACTCGAGCTCGACAACGCCGAAATGCCGCTGTCCCTGCTGCCGGCGTTCCTGGTGCTCGGGGTCTTGCTCGGCGGCCTTGGGCTCGTGTTCAACCGCACGCTGCTCTTCCTGCTCGACTGGGTGTCCGCCACCTTTCGCAAGATGCCGTTCGTGCCGGCGCTCGTGGTCGGGGCGGCGATCGGCGCGCTGGCCATCGTGCTGCCTCAGGCCGTGGGCGG
>VFQN01001279.1_pt1 | contig 42883 bp, 70 predicted proteins | sample 3512371 | NCBI WGS metagenome assembly VFQN01 (sample SAMN10412370, study PRJNA504923) | tailings metagenome | isolation source: Replicate 2 from Balatoc abandoned mine | place: Philippines: Itogon, Benguet | collected 2017-08-28 | reverse complement strand
GCAGCACGCCGATGACGCACGCAAACTCCATCAGCTCGGTGGCGCCGGGGAGGGGCTCGATTTGGGCTGCAAACGGTGAGGGGGGCGTGCAAGGGTTGCAGGGGTTGGTCGGAAATGTGTGGGTTGAGGCATGCATGCGGTGGGACTGTCAGCCAGCACCAGGGCACCCGACATGCGCGTACGCGTAGCGGCACACGACCCCAAGCTCGTGCCAGGGATGGGCCTGGGATGAGAGGAGTAGTAATTTGGTATACGTGTGGGATTGCGTCCGCAAGGCGTGCATGTCTATAGTCTATGAGGCCCGGGATGCCGCTTTAGCACCTGCTCGCCGTCTCGTGTGCTTACGGTAGGCTTCGCAGTCCGGAACACTTACTGCCCCTCATCCCCGACTAACAGCGAGCACCCCTCCCCGAGTCCCGGGTCCTAAATCGGGCGGACGCGGCTCACCTCCCCCGAACATGCCCCCCGTGGGCAGCGGCAGGTAGGAGTTGATGAGCGACGACTCGCGCACCTCGCCGCCGCTGCTGGTCACGCAGCGCTCAACGTCCCTGGATGGTGCACAAATGGGGGGCATGGTATTTCTGCCGGTCAGATCGAAGGGGGCACACGGCGTAGCCAGCACCTTGGCCGGCCGTGCCACCGTATGTAACCTAAGCAGCGCTCAACGTCCCTTGAGCCAACGTGCGGAAGGGTGTGGGTTAGGGCGAGGATGGGGCGGTAAGGGATGGTTGCAGGGCAGTGGCGGTCGCAAACCGGCCACGGAGTGGTGCGGAGGCCAGGGGGAGATTCGTTTCTGCCGACACGGTCACAGGGGAGGTTTTCGTGCAGGTGAAAGCAAAGGGCACACGTGGCGCAAGCTAAACCCTTCCGTATGTGACGTAGCGCTGCACATCCCACAATGCAGTCCTTGCTTGCCGGTGCGTGCCACGCCGGCCCCGCCCCATGCGTTCATGCACCCATGCGACTCAAGCCCGCCCGTGTAAGGCACACCAAGGCGGGGAGAGGCGCAGCGTACGAATGCCCAGAGCCCGCCAGCACCCGGTGCGGCACATTCAGGTCAGGGCACACACACAGAACACAATGAAGCTCCGGAGCACACACCGCTACCCACGTGAACACGATGGACCCGAAGCTGGGCGGCAGGGGCGACCCCGCCAGCACTCGGCGCAGGCCCTCGCGCTTGTAGGCCAGCAGCTGGGCGCGCAGGTCCTCAATCTGGCCGGGAGGGTCGCGGACCTGGGGACACAGGGGTTACGGAGGCCAACGGCGAGTCGTGCCGTGAGCGGTCCGCGGGCCAGGCGTCACGCGCACGAGGACGGCGTCGGGGTGCTCACGGCTGTGTCTACGGCCGTATAGTTGAAGGGTGCCAGTGCTGCCAAGGGAGGGCCCTAAGGAGAGACCCTCGACCCGAGGGCGGTGCGGAAGGGGCTCACGGACTCCAGCGCGTACGTGTCCCAATCTGGACCCGGGCGGCAGTGCGAGGCCCGAGGCTGGACCCACATTGCAGCTGTCAGCAGCGGTGCTGGCCAGGGACCATGCAGTATGGTCGTCTGTTTCCCTGCCGGTGTCCATGTCTCCTGACACGTGCCATGGCCGTCACACACGTCCGTGCGGCACGCGCGCGTGCGCATGCAGGTGGTGCTGGTACATGTACCTGTGCCGCGTGCTGTGCTGCTGGTGGTGCTGTGCGCGCTGTGGGGCTGGGAACGGGAATGTGGGCTGTGGTGCTCCCTCGGGCCGCTGCCGTGTTGCACCACCATTCCCTAGACCCGCTGCTGCTGCTGTGGCCGCTGCGAGTGAAATGCAGACGCTGACGCCGGGCGAACGTTCCCCCGTTGCCGGCCCGCCGGGCGTAGACACCCAGCCGTTCTTGCCGCCGGCGGCGGTTGCATGACTAGACCCCATCCGCGGCCCCAACTTGCTAACGAGGTAAGACCTGGACTGCGTCCCCGCATTCCCACTGCCCCCGCCACCCGCAGTCCAGTGCCTGTTCGCCCCAGATGCGGAGCTACGCTGGCACGGTAACGGCCCATGTCCGTACCCGTACCCGCACCCGCACCCGCATCTGTACACGAACCCTGGGTTCGTGTACGGTATAATGCTGTCAGCCACGGCGCAGGAGGCGCCTTGCGAGACAGAAGATGAAGACCCGCGCCGGAGCCCCGCGCCTGTTCCTGAAGCACTGCCCCTGAACTCTACCAGCACCGCCTCGTGATCTCGAGCCACATACCCGGATCCGTAATCAGGGCCCGGTAGGCCACCTGTGTCTCATTATCTGCCTCCCCGGCCACCGACGCTGCAGGCTGCCGGAGCCCAACATGATGCTGCTGCTGCTCTACTGGTGGTTGTGCTGGCGCGACGGCTGCAGCTGGCGGCTGCATGGCGGCCCACTCCGTGCCCACCTGCTTTACTGCGTCGGGCAGCGGCAGCAGGGGACACGGCGCTCCCAACGCCTTGCCCTTCCGCCACACCACCTGCACCTGCAGCGTGTGCACCCCGGGCGCCTCGTACTCTGGGAAAGACGCCAGCATGCTTGACGAGTCGCGGCCGCTCCCCGGTACGGGATTTACACTGCACGTGGCGGTTGGCGTTACGGTGGGCCCTACGGTTGGCCGACGAGCCATCCAGCATGGCGCTCGGGCCGCCGGTGCTCCTGCTGCTCCCGACGCCCGTTCGCGCGGGGCCCCATCGCCGTATTCGCCGCTCTTCACGCTTTCCAATGCGCTGCGGTTGGAGTCGTCACTGTGGCCGTTGTCGGTGCGCTCTCCGCCCGCTGCGCCGCCTTCCCCTGCGTGGTCCCTGCTGCTGCCCCGCCCGTCCTCCATGGCAACGGCCGCGGCCTCGGTTTCACTGACCTGAGCGTCCAGCAGCGAGCCTCCGGGCCCCATCGCAACCGCCACCGCCGTCGCCGCCGCCGCGCGAGGGAGCGGGCACCAGGGAGCTGATGGTGGGGGCGTCGGGCGCCTCGGCCACAAAGCGGGAGGGGCATCCGAGATGCGAGGCAGGCCCCTCGCAGCCCTCGTCGTCTAGACACAGCATAGCCACAGCCATACCTCCCGCAACAGCGGCCGATGACGGCGTACTAGCGCCCCCCGCGCAACATCTGCACAGTCCGCCGCTCCGGCGGGGCCAACAGGGCGGCTGCGGTCTCGCTGCCTGGCGGCGGGGCCGGAAGGGGCCTCCAGGGTAAATAGAATACGCCGGTCAGAAGGTAACTAATCGGGCCCTGCCTTGCGGCGGCGGCGACGGCGGAGCAGCAGGATCTGCGCTGAGGCCACGGGTGCGGCAGCTGTACCTCCCCGTCGGTTAGGCCCTCCACCGTGTCGTCCAACTGCGACACCGACAGCACCCCGGTGCAGCACCATGCCACCAGCTGCGAGACAGCTGGCCCCCTAGTACGACACCCGTGGTTTGATGCACGCCGCCGCTGCCCGGACGGCCGCCGGCCGCTGCTGACGTTGTGGTGGTCCAGGGGCGGGCTGCTGCCGTCGGTGCTGCCCACGCATCCATGGGCAAGCAGGCGCCGGCAGCGGCATGGCGCACCCTGTGGGGTGGAACGCGTGCAGCAGATGAAAGGGAACCTCACGTCCGACAGAGATATGATCACCGTTTGAACCGCAGTAAGCGTTCGCAAGGTGAAGAGAGGGCACAGACAGAAGGACAAGGGCCGTAGGTCAACGCGCGGGGGGGGACCCAGTAAAAGCGCACCTTGCTAGCCCGTCCGCTGGCTCCTTGGCCGTTGCCTCCTGGCCTGGGAAGCGCACCGCCAGGGAGATGGTGCCTGGGGCAGCGGCGCCCAAATCGGTCGGCGGGCGCAGCGCAGCTGCAGCAACTGCACCTGCATCCACACCCGCAGCACCTGCTCCGTTGCCGCTCTGGACCTCAGCCCTGAGAGCAGCCGTTGGCACCTTGTTGGCAAAACCGGGGCCCCGCGGCTGCTGATGCAGCGGGCTGCTACCGGGTGGTAGTGCCCCTAGACGGCCCCAAACCGCTGCTGCCACCGATGGCCTCTTCGGCGCCAACGCGAAGGTCCACGGTGTGTAGCGGGCGGCTGGGGGGCCACGTCCACCGCCGCCCATGGCGACGGCCGCATCTCCCTGCCCCGCAATAGTGGCGGGACCGAACAGGACAGGGCCATGCCGAGGCTGTCGTCCGCCCTGAAGCTCTTCTGTATCGTCCTCCAACATGACCCTCCCTGCCGGGCTCGCTGATGCTTCTGGTTCTGCAATCGCTGCCGGCCCCATGCCCGAAAACACCGGCGCTGCTGCTCTTGCTCCTGCTGCTGGTTCTGCTGTTGCCGTGGCTGTTGCTTTTCCGGTGTCTGGTGCCGCAACACCTGCAGTGCCGTGCTGGTGCGAAAGCCCCTCGACGTCCGGCCCCAGCAATGGGGCCAGCGGCAGCAGCAGGGCGCCAACCGCTGCAATCCCCGCGGGGGCGGCCAGGCGAGGCGTTGCATCGGGGCAGCTGGCGGGGGGGGGTCGTTGGAGGCTGACCGCGTTACAGTGGACCCTGCGAATGTGGGGCTGTCGGCAGCTGTAGCAGCGGTCACGTTGTCGTGAAAGCAAAGCTCCGCAGGCGCCGGTCCGGGGGCGGGGATGGTGTCCTCCCCCAAGATGTGCGACAGCTGCTGCACAAGTTGCTGCAACCGCTGCTCGCGCTCGTGCCGCCCTGGCACCCTGCATTTGCTCCAGGCCCTGACCTCGCCCCAGTTCTGGGCCGGTCCCATGTCCGTGCTCATGGCCCTGCCTCGGCCCTGAAACCTGGCTGTGGTTGCCCGGCACAAAGGCTAGGGCCCCGGTCGGTAGCCTCCCAGACTCCGGCGCAAGCATTCACTCCAGGGTCATAATCGTGTTGCTGCCTGCCGTGCCGTGTACGCCGTGGTTGGAGCAGTCATCGTGTCGTACTTCGATGCGGGTGCCAGAGCGTGGCCCTCAGGAAGCATCCCCAGCACGAAGCCCGGCAACTGGGCCAGCAGGGAGCACGCCGCGAGCCCTGCTGCTGCGCCCAGGGCAGCATGCTAGCCCACTGCACTCCCCGCCCCGCCACCGCCGCCCCGCGCGCCACCTCCAGCACCACCACCACCCGGTGGCTGCAGCCCTGCCCCACCGACACGTGCAGCGGGGGCATGCGAAGCTCCTCGGACAGGAGTTGCTGCACGGGGGACACGAAGCCCTGGGGAGGATGAGGAGTGGCGGGGCGGGAGAGCCGGGACAGCCAGGGGCCAGCAGTGCCGAGGTTGAGTGAGAGCAAGTCCTGGATTGTGCATTACGCTACGGTAAGCTACAGAATTGCTGTGTGTTGTTGGCAAGGACGGGAGTTGCGCGCGGGCAGTCAGGCAGGACATGTGCCTCCGTAAGCTGCCCTGCTACACCCCCCTGCAGCGCCACAGGAAACGAAAGGTTCTCAATGGGAGTATGCACACGTATGTAAGGTCCATTTATCATCAGCTGCAGTGTGACGGGACGAGGAGCAAACAAGCGAAATGGGACGTACCAAGTGCGACCGGGGAGCGCTGAATGCGGGTGAGGCGCCGCTCACATTTAAAATTTACTAAACGCCGCCAAGATGAAGCCAGTAAAACAACAGCGCCACTGAGGCAACAAAGCGATCGCGACGATTCAACTGCCTGCGACGGAGCGTGCCTGGGAGCGTGCCTAATAAGTTATAATTAATCTAAGAGATAGCATGTCTTCCAACCTCGGCTTCTGGGCCGGCTTGGGCTGCAATGCGCTGGCCGCTGGGCACCCGGAAGGCTTGGTTTCACGCCCCACGAGTACTGGGCCACGTTCCAGCAGGTGGGCCTTTGCCACAAGATAGCAGGAGACCACGTGCAAATGGCGCTGCCTCCTTGCTGCTCCCATCGGATATAGGTGACCGAAGGCACGCTGAAGTGTAGCGACTAGCGAGTGGCACCTTCCCTGCCCTCACCCACGCTTATCCAATCGATGAGCGCCCATACACCACGAACCTGCCCTGCAGTATCCATCGCTGCTGAAGAGTGAAGGAGCAACCCTTCAAAGTAAAGACGTCGAGCAGATGGAACGGGAGGCGCAGGGCAAGGTGCGTGAAGCACAGGAGCAAGGACGCTCTGTGCCGTAGTGCACGCGGTCACCCCGTGCCCCACCTGCCCCATTGTTGTCACCCTAGCCTAGCGATCACTATGTGCAGTTCTCACTTCCACTACAAGAACGTAGCTACCAGTCTGCGCCTGCCGGCCTGCAATATGCGTAACCTATCTGGTGTTGCCTGCCACCTGTGTGTCACAACCTGCAGGCCCACCTCAAGCTCAGGCTCAGGCTCAAGGGGCCCACCTCACGCTGGGCCCCTCGCCTCGCCTGCGTGGGTGTGGACCTCATGCTGGGCTCCGGCATCTTCATCGCACCGGGGGAGGTCGCCGTGGAGCTCACCGGCCCCGCCGTGTGTCTTAGCTACCTGGTGGCTGAGCTGTCCGCCTTCCTGTCCTGCTTCTGCAAGTTCTCGGTGGATGTGCCGCTGGCGGGCGCGGCCTACAACTGCATGGCGGGAGACGTGGGGCATGGTGCTGGCGTGGTGAAGTCACCTCCAACATGATAAAAGTACATTCTCGCGGCAGCCAGCGTCATCCGCAGCCTATCGCCGTACTTTGCCGTACTCATTAACCAGGTGCGCTGCTAACTTGCTGAAGCTGCGGCCAGAAGGGCATGGTTGCTTAAGACGTTGCTCCACAGACACCTGGGTGCTGGTGGATCATGAACTGAAATGCGCCCCTGCGGAGAAGACCCATGGGCCATGGCGTAATGGCCTTCTCAGCCGCATCCACACCGCTACTGGAGTCCTGGGGGGTTCGTTGTGAGTGGCGCGTTGGCAGTCTAGGCCCAGCCTACCAAATGACCGGGTTGTGCTGTGTCCCACCACGACGCCACGGCCAGCAAGTCACTGCTAGCCGCAGACGCGTGCTTCCCCGTACTTCGCTTACTCATACCCAATGCATCCCCCTCGCCCTCCTCCTCATCCACCTTCCCGCAGCTTCCAGCCTTTCTTCCCGGCGGACCAGCCCGAGGCGTGGAAGCACGCGATTAACGGGGCCGGTATCGCCTTCTTCTCCTTCATCGGCTTCGACGCAGTGGCCACTGCGCGTCGAAGCCACCTCTGCAGAGCGAGGAGGTGGTGGACCCCGCCCGCGTCATGCCGCTGGGCATCCTGGCCTCGCTGTCCACCGTCCGACCGTCATGTGCGTGGTGCTGTGTCTTATGGTGCCCCGCGCCGCCATCGACGCCAAAGCCACCTGCCTTTGCAGCCGCCTTCGAGCACGTGGGGCTGCCGTGGGCCAAGCACATCGTGGCGCTGGACGCACTCATGGGTGAGTGCATGCCGTACGGCTGCCGTACTACATATGTAACGTCAGAGCATGCTGTGTTTGTACGAGCGCCGTTTGCCGAGCAAGGCGAGCGTGCCTTGCGAGTGGAGGTACCGGTGCTGCCAGCTAGGCCACGCCTCCCGCCACGTAGTGAAGGTCCTAGCTCCAGGACCGCAGTGAGCGAGCTGCGGAACAACTCCAACGCGTGCTCACCTATTGCTTGTGCTTGTGTGTTGCAGGCATCCTGACCTGCACCATGATGGACATCTACGCCGGCGGCCGCATCCTGGCCAGCACCACCCGCGGAGGCATGCTCCCCCCGTGCTGTCCTGGGTGCCGTGGGCCGCCGCCAGGCCCCCTGGGTCGCCACGTGGCTGGTGGGGCTGTGCATCGCCGTCATCGCGCTGCTGACGGACTTTGCCGCGCTGTCCAACATGGTGTCCATCGGCACCTTTGTGGTGTTCGGTTCGTGGCGCTGTCGCTGCCGTGGCGGCGGCTGCACGTGCCAGGCCCCAGCACGCCCAGCCGTTTGCCGAAAACGCTGCTGCACCTGGCCGCCATGGTGGGCTGCTCGCTGGGCTTACTTCGTGCGGGTGTGGACGCTGCCGCTGTACAACACCGTGGACGGCGTGCGCTGCGCGTGGGCGGACCACCAGTGGAAGCTAGTTGCGGATGGTGTACTACATAGACTTTTGCGTGTGTCAATGATGCTGCACTCGACTTGCCTGGCACCACCACAGTCACGGTGCATCTTGTAGGATCACCCTGGATTGCCCACATGGCTGCTGCTGCCCTGCTGGCTGTGTGTTAAGCCCATGGCATTTGTAGCAGGATGTGCGCAAAACCGCATGCGCTGAGGTTGAAAGCCTATGGATATGCCGTGGAACGGCATGCCACCGTGCGCTGTAATGCCAGCCGTTCACGTGCTGTGAGCCTGTGACGCATGCGATCGACGTGCGCATGTGTATGTGCAGTAGGAGTCGGAGCGTGCAGTGCTGCTTGGTTGTCTGGAGCCGGGGAGCTCCCCTGGTTTGGAACTTTGGACGACCAGAACGGCTACTGGGAGTCAAGCCAAGTCTGCTTAACAGCAGCTTGGCAAATTGGCCGCGGTACCTGGTGGTGGTGGGGGGGGGGGGGAAGGGGGCAGGACAAGATAGAAGGGGGGCGGGGTGAGCAGTGAGCGGCGGGCGGCATGACACGGAGTCCTGCCGACTGCTCTCACCCTTGCTGATATTGTAGACAACGAGAAATGATCAGTTGTGACGCCCTTTTGTCCCGCTACCTACATGGTAGGCCAGTCAGGGCATGCACACGCATAGCACGCCCCTTCCTTCCTTTCAGTTGCCGTGCTTGTCGTGTGCGTGCGTTACTGCACGGCACGGGGAGCATGACGCCATAACGTAGAGCAGCTTAGCACCCTGCTTTGCACTGTCTAAGGGGATAGCCGGCGGCTTTCGACGCGCGAGGCTGCTGGTGCGAGTCCACTGTGAGCGAGGCGTGGTACAACCGAAACGTCTACTGCCCGAAGCAGCGACGGTTGACTGGCGTTCCGCATTAGTCAGGTGAAAGTCATGCAATACCAGTATCCGCGTGATACACTACAGAAGATAAACACTTGCGAAGTTGCTTGGCATGGCTCGTAGTCGTAGCTGTCAAATCGGCCGAGCGACCGTCTCGAGGCAGCAGTACGCCTCTTCTACCAAGCGTTTGTCCTCACAGCGCTAAAACCGATTCCCATAGCATCAAGCTATTTTCACCTGGCCCACAAGCAGTTGACGTCACGTGGAATAGACGTGCACGCAGCAGGCACGCAGTGGCCGAGCTTGATTGACCGGCAACCCTGCCAACCTCAAAGCCAGCACCTTTCGCCTACGAAGCATACAGGATATTGTGGCCCCCGTACCAGCCCACATCATCTTGAGCGGAGCAACGCTGAGACGCGGGCCTAAGCTGATAGTCCCCACCCCGCTCAGCAGTACAGTTTCCGCAACCAGCGGCTCGTCAACAGAGCCGTCCGGACTCTGCAAGGCACTTGCACATCGTGCATCGAGCATAGGGATCTTCGATGACATGTAAAGCAAGCGCTCGACACGCCCAGCTGCCTGACACGACTTCTGACACTGGAGGCCGAACATCGCCACGTGTATGGCCAAGTGCGTCAGCCAAATGCCTGTGAGTCGAAATATGTACAGGCATGCCGAAGCGATATGACTTGCCTCGCGTGTAGCAGCGCGAGCCTTTTTATTTCAGAGCTCTTCATCTGCGTGTCGGATGCCATCCTACGCAAAACTGAGCTGTTTGCTGCTTCGCACCTCAGGTTCACGTACACACTGTGTTATGCTATCCTTGCGCTTGCTGCGTCGGCGTCGGCTTCACGAGGCGAGAGGCGTGGACTTGGCCAGGGACGAATGACCGTCGAGTTAACGCGTCCCCGCAAGCTGAAGCAGCCATGGGAGCGGCTGGTGCAAGTGGATACGCGTAAGTGATCATAGCTTTCCTGCTAGGGTTTTGAGGTGCCGGTGCGCCCTACGGCCACGGCAGCAGCAGCAGCCCTCGCCCAGCCACGTGCGTGGGTCAGCATCCTCGGGGCTCCCTTCCATCGTTCCATGGAACCGTGCAACTAACACTACCCGAGCCTGCTCATATGACCCACCACTGTCCCTTGCCACTACCGGTACCGGGTCTACGCGCTCCATGCCCAGCAGCTGTTGCCCCAGAAACCGCAAGCCGCGTTGTATGTGTCTGCTGCTGCCCACATCCGCGCGTCCGCAGGCCGACGCGCACTGGGTCGACTCGAGGCCCGCGTGCCCATCACCGCAACCGAGACGCTCTTCCCCAGCCACCTAAAGGAATCCAGCCGCAACCTAAGCGATCCTCTACACCGCATGCGCCACTCCCGCTCGCGTGCACTCAACGGCAACATCAATACCTCAGAAACCCAGCACAGCAGCATTACTGCGCCCCAACGGGCGGTGGCCCCCCGCAACCGACGCCCCGAGCCGCCTGCCGACCAAGTCCGTGTCTTCATCGGCATTTTCAGTGCGCTCAGCCCCTTAGGCACGCCCGCGTTCACCAAGTACGACTACGCCGCCCGGCGCAACATTGCGCGTGCCACGTGGGTCCGGGAAGCCCTGCAGTACGACCACGTGGCCGTGCGCTTTGTGGTGGGCCACTACCCCATCAGCACCAGCAGCAGTAAGGACGGCAGCAGCAGCAAGGAAGGCGACAATGCTGCCAGCAGCAGCGAAAAGAGTCAGCAGCAACGGGACCGTAGGGGTGATGGTACCGGTGCAGTGGGAGCAACGGGTGTCAGCGGCGGTGGTGCCTCCACCGCAGTATTCACGCACAGGCGCAGGCGGATGTCCAGCAGCCGGGCCGACCTCATGCAGCACCAAGCCCTGGTGCAGGAGATGGAGCGTGAGGGGGACTTCCTGCAATTGGACGTGCAGGGTGAGCAGTGCACTGCGTGCAGCGCGTGGCCTGCTCAACCGGTCAATGTCGCGTTGGACAGATTGTGTGACAGGGCCACAGCAGTACGCTGGGCCGAACAAAGTGTGCTGTCTCGCAACAGCAGTGCAATTTTTTTTTCGCACCCAATCATGCATATGCGTGCCTGACGGCACGGCGGCTGGGTGCAAGCAACGGTGTGCTGGTCTGTCTCCCCCGCTTCCCCCCCAGAGGGCTACTCCTGCCTGGCCAACAAGACCCGCGCCTTCTTCCGGACGGTCGCCCTCATGTACCCAAACGTGGAGTGGGTCATTAAAATAGGTGGGTGGCTGGTCGCAGTGCCTGCGGTGCGTTTGCATTTTGTGCTGGGTCCTGACTCTCTGAGCATGTCCCGTGCGTGCGTGCTGGCCATGCCATGGTGCTGCGGATGTTATGTCATGTTGGCATGGCAAGCCTACGCTGTCTGACTGATGAACGGACTGTGGTCAGCGGCGCAGCAAGTCACGTGACACCTCCCGGCTGTCCCCCTCCATCCTCCCCACTACTATCCATGCAAGATAACACACACCTTCTTGTCCCCCTCCACCCTCCCCTCAGACGACGACGCCTACCTGCTGCCGCCCCGCCTGCTCATGGCGGCAGCCCATCACGCACTTGCGTCCCCTGGCGCTAATACACATGCTAACACACACCCCTGCCTCTCCTCCTGCCCCAGACGACGACGCCTACCTGCTGCCGCCCCGCCTGCTCATGGCGGCCGACCAGTGGTCAGCCATGGGCGCAGAGTGAGTAAGGGGGCAGGGTAGCACGTGGCTGGCAAGGGGAACGGGTGTCTAACGGGTCCGGGCTTCACAGGGCGACGCGCTTCACACACGGACCCCGCGTCCGCCCCCCACGGCGCGCACCACACCTAACCGTATACCACTATCGGGTTGAACCTAGGCGCTGGCTATACCACCTACACGAAACCTCACGCCGTGCGCCGCTCCCTCCCTCCGTCCCCTTCCCACCCCGCAGCCTGGTGGGCTGCATGCTGCACGGCCCGGTGCACCGCCAGCAGGGGCACCAGTGGTACGACCCGCTGGGGCACGTGCTGGGCGTCAAGTACCCCCTGCGCGCCATGGGCAGCGCCTACGTCATGAGCGGCCGCATGGCACGCGAGGTGGTGGCGGCACGTGGCGACGCGCTGCGTGTGTCGCACAACGGGACCTGCAGCCCAGAAGGTGTGTGTGGCAGCTGACTACAGCCGTTAACGGTGTGCTGCGACCCTTAATCCGTTCAGGTCTGCACGCGTCGACTTGTTGGGTGGACCAGGGGTGAAGCGGTCCTGGACTGTCCTCGGCTGCTTGCCTGCTTGTTTTGCTTTACGTGCCTTGCGCACACTGCCAAGTGGGGTGCGTCCGTACGGCTTGCTTGCTGCTAAGCGGTATCCTTGCCTGCCCCTGCCTGTCTGTACGCACGGGAACGCAGATGTGGCCGTTACGCTGTGGATGCTTGGGTCCGGTGCGCGCTTCTTCGACGACACGCGCATGTGCCGCCGCACGTGCTCCGACGCGGCGGCCGTGGCGCTGTACGACCCGCGGGCCATGGGGCTGACGCTGGACGAGATGGTTGCCGTTCACTTGGACCCGCGCTGCCACGTGTCCGTGCCGTGGCCGCTGCCGTACAGCAGCAGTACGGCCACGGGGCTGGAGCCGTGGCACGAGGAGCGGAGGGACAGGCAGCAGGCCACCATGCTGGTGTAGGGTGTGGGTGCGCTGCTGGTCAGGCTGGCGATGGCGGTGGAGGGCACTGGACGGTACCTACACTGCGCACACTGATGGCTTGGCACTCTCATGGTACTCTCATGGTCGTCTGGTACATGCATGCTCAGGCAACGAGTGGGCAAGCGCCTGGCTGGGCCCTTCCGTGAGGCAGCAACATTGTGCTGCGGTGTGGACTGAGTGGAGCAGCGGAGAGGTGTGCATGCGCGTACTGTGCAGTTGGGAGATTGGTGAGCTAACTCGGCCTACCGTATGGCGCTCATGCAGGGTGACGCTTTGATGACCGTGCCCTAAGTGATAGGTCCACAAGCATTACAGGTGGTAGGGGGAACATGTTTGCACTTGAATGTCGATGGCTTGCAGGACGGTGGGCCGGATGGCAGGGATGGGGAGCTAGAGGCAGGGACCGTGCGCACGTAGGATAGCTGAAGAACTTACTGGAACTTACGCACAGGTCACCAGCCCAAAGGGGCTTATACAAATAAATGTATTCTTTTAGCGGGCCACGTGTGCAACGGCAAACACCGCCCTAGCCGTACCTGTATGCCTTCTTTGGCGGGGCGTCTTATATATTGAAGTCGTTGTTGGTGGGACATTATAGCCAAGTCTAGCTCATAAGCACATCCCTGGCTGTCTCGGGGAGGGTTGCACAGAGTGCAGGTACGTTGATACCGGTACGTGCAGGCAATCTTTCGGTTCACCCTAGCTCACCGTGACGAGGGGCTAGGGCAGTACGGCATAGCGGCTAACGTGTGCAGGCACGGCACTTCTTCGTCTATATTTGAGGGGCCGCATGATATGCACTGCGTGTACCGGTACGGTATGTGCTGCGTTGTTGCCTGTTGGCATACGTGCAGTGGCAGGTCATGGCGGCAGGTCGTGGTTACCAGTGCCGGTTATGTACATCGAACTGCACCGGTGGGGAACGACCTCCCCGATACGGGGACCCTTTGTTTACTTTCGCTTGGGGCATGACGGACTGCTTACCGGTGTGCGGTAGGTAGCATCCCGCATTTCCGCACAGCTGCACCTTGCCTTCATTCGTTGTCCTGTTGCATTGCAGTTGCGTGGCTGGGTAGGGAAGCGGTGGCCTGCTGGCTGGAGGGTGGGAAGGAGGAGGAGGAGGAGGAGGAGGAGGTGCACTCCACCCCGACTGGTCTGAATACCGTATGCGTTGCGAAGCACATCCACATTTCTAGGTAGGCACACGTGGCGTCGGTATGCATATATAGGACTGCAGCATCTGCCACCCACACACCAAGAGACGTAGCAGCAGTCCCATGCTGGGCGCGCGGACGACTAGCGTCCCTGTGTCGCCAGCACCAGGCTGCGGGGATGTGCACATTGGTTGCGTACCGGTATGTAGTTGCTTGCACTGTGTCAGCGTGCCTGGGGGTTGGACACACAGCTCCTCGCTGTGACACTTGCGACTGCTTGCGACGGATCGACTGACTGGCTGGTGCTACAAGGTCATTGCCAGTATGCCAATAGATTTCTTACTAGTGCGTTAAGGTGTGCATCAATCAACTTGACTAGGGCTGCTGTCCGCTTGGCTGCGGCGTGTGGGGCGTGGCCCTCCATGGCTTCTTTCACAGCACAGCAAAAAAAAGTAACTCGTCATCCAGTGGTTGTCCCAGCTGTAAACGCCCGCGAAAGGCACAGCCAAGGTCATCGGCGTTTGTCATACGTCTTGCGGCAAGGAGCTGCTGTAAGATGGCATCAGCTACCGGTATCCATCAGCTTCAGACTGGCACAAGCCCCCGCACTGTTCGGCCCGTTTCTTCCCATGTGCGCGCCTTTGTCACCCTTTGTTACAGCACGTACAAAGTACTGCGTCCGTTCTGCAACGACAGTACGTATACCAAGCTCTCATTCGTACACTTCATCACTTGACTGATGCTTCCTTCGGTATCCACTGTACGGTACACACCGTACTCCCCATCAGGACACCCCCGACCAACTATGCCAACCATGCTTGTGCCCCAGTCGTCGTTCCCTCGTGCCGCTCCGCAGTTACCCCCTTGCCCGTCACCTCCATCCAACGACCATGCTCCGCCTCACCCCTCCGCCACAACACACACACGCCCCTTCCCGCAGCTCTACCCTCCCAAACCCCCAACGCAAGCCCCTCACGCGCTCCCCCTCCCCTTGAACGGCCGGCTACCTCCCCCCCTCCCCCTCCTCAACCGGATCTCCGGCCCCGAGCCCCACTCCCGCCGCTGCCCCTGCCGCGCCCCAGCCGCCCGCCCGCCGCGCCGCCGCCCTCGCCCTCACCCTCCGGCCCTCCCTCCTGCTGCCCCTGCGAACCCCCTTGCTGCTGCTGCTGCTGCTGCTGCTGCTGCTGCTGCTGCTGCTGCTGCTGCTGCTGCGCTGCGGGCGCCGCCACCGCGTCCAGGACCTCCCCTGGCTGCTGCGGCGGCAGGGCGTTCATTGCCCGCAGCACGCCGATGACGCACGCAAACTCCATCAGCTCGGTGGCGCCGGGGAGGGGAGCGATTTGGGCTGCGGGACAAGGGGATGCGCGAGGGTCGCGAAAAAGGTAGAGGGTTACAGAGAGTGTGGGTTAAGGCATGTGACTTATGGGGCTGCAAGCCAACACCAGGGAGATGACAAGTGCGGCGGCAATATCAGGAACAAGAGCAACTACATGCAAACTGCAGATAGGGACATAACGTCCACACACTCGTGTGCAGTGGGCTTATTCTCGCAGGGCGCGACCCGTGCCCCCACGCCCCCTCCCCAAGTCCCGACCCCGAGTCTGGCGGACGCGGCTCACCTCCCCCGAACATGCCCCCCGTGGGCAGCGGCAGGTAGGAGTTGATGAGCGACGACTCGCGCACCTCGCCGCCGCTGCTGGTCACGCAGCGCTCAACGTCCCTGGGAGGGGTGGTGCGGGATGTGACGTGAGGATGCATGTTCAGGTGAGAGGAAAGGATACATGGCGTGGCTAGGGCCTTTCGCGACTGTGTCATCGCTCCTGGGTCACGCAGCCCAACAAGCCTGGCAAGCTGGACGGACAATTAGCTCCGCCCCAGCCCATGCACCCACGTGAACACGATGGACCCGAAGCTGGGCGGCAGGGGCGATCCCGCCAGCACGCGGCGCAGGTCCTCCCGCTTGTAGGCCAGCAGCTGGGTGCGCAGGTCCTCGATCTGGCCGGGAGGGTCGCGGACCTGGGGACACAGGGGAACAAAGACTGGTTAACGCGAGGAAGTAACAGTGGGACCTGGGGACAGGGATGGCACGGGCCAAGAAGCTTGGCAACGCTGAGCCTACACTCCGCACCACATTCCTCTGTGCAGCTCCCAGACTGTTGGTTCGGGGTTGTCGGTGTGTCATGGGTGAGAGGTTGAGGGGCAAGCGTTGGTGGTGGCTTAAACAGCATGGGGCGGGATGGTGCCACGATATGGCCCCCGCCGCATCTTTTAAATTGATGAATTCCATCCAGAGCCCCTCCGCACCCTCCAACCGCAGCAACTGCCCTCGGGACGAGACAACAGGTTGCATGCACCAACGGAACCATGGCCTTACTGCCCTCGGCACCACCCGACCCGAGCAAGTCCGCAATTAGAATGTGCAAAATCACATACGATGTTTCAATTCTCCGCTTGGTTCAATACGGTACGCCAAGTGTTACTGCCACTCACCATGACCTTGATGCGGTACCCCCTCCGCACCTCCCCAACCCCAGCACTCGTCCGCAAACAATTGGAGACATAAATAAGTACATTGTTCCACTACTCCATTTAATATTCACTCACCATGACCTTGATGCGGTAGCCCCTCCGCACCTCGCCGTCCAACACCACCGTGCCGTAGTTCTCGTCCACGCTCTTGAGCTGCGCGGGCACAAGAGCACAAAAGGCGTGATACATAAATCACTGCAGTGGTTGCGGCAACAACATAGTAGACGTCATACAGCAACGTCGCGAATTACAAAGCAATTACATGACCACGGTAAGCAAGCTTCGCGTAGCCGAGGCAGCGCGACGCCCGCAATCCACCAATCATCCCAGCCGCGCTTTCGCCATGCTTAACCCGTCGACCCTGGACGACTTGCCGCCTGTCCGCTAACATGGCTTTGTTGATCCTACAGCCGACTTGCGAGCCGTGAAGCCCCTTCGCTACCCCACCAGGCCCTCTTTGCATCCCCTGCCTCTAGCCACCACCTGCATGATCTCCCAGTCCGCGGGCCCCAGCTCGTCCAGCGGCTTGGTGGTGTCCGCCGCCACCGCCACCGCGCCCCATTGCATACACACACCACCAGCCCTAACACACATGCACCCACCTGCATGATCTCCCAGTCCGCGGGCCCCAGCTCGTCCAGCGGCTTGGTGGTGTCTGCCGCCACCGCCACGGCGCACGTGGACATGACCTCCTCCCACTCCGCGCTCTCGCTGCCCAGAGCCTCGACCTGTGCAAGCGGGGCACGCAAGTGCACGGCAGTTCGGCTGGCGGGCAGGGGAGCTATGGTAGTACACTGCCTTCAAAATGCTTCACTCGAGCTCATTACGTCACCTTCTCATTTGGCACATGCACACCAAGCCCGTCTATGCCGCATCCATCCCATGGACCTGTGTCGCAACAAAGGTCGCGATCTGATCATTTAATCACACAGCTGTAACACCGAGAAGTGTAAGTTTGTAGTTGATCTTAAAGTAACATATCAGCCCCCCTACCCACGCACCACGTCGATGATCGCCGCCAGCGCGGGCGTCCCCGAGATGCCCAGTGCCCCCAAGGGGGACAGCTCACTGGCGTCGATCTCCATGTACTCGGCGTCTTCATCGTCGCTATCATCATCGCTGTCGTTCACCATGCCGCCGCCGCCGCCGCGCCCGATCGCGCCGCCAGCCCGCCCGCCGCCGCCGCCGCCTCCCGCCGTACGGCCCGGGAACGAGTTCGGCACGACCGACGAAGACGATCCCGAGGAAGACGCAGCGGACGATGAGGACCCGGGGGTGGCTGACCCAGATGGAGAGGAGGCGCCAGGCCCGCCGGGGAGGGTGGAGGAGGGGGAGGAGGAGGAGGGGGCGTCGGGGAGGGCGGGCGGGGAGGGCGTGGGGGCGTCGCGTGCGTCGCTGACGGTTAGGATGTGGCCCGCCTGGTGGCTGGACGGCAGGGACATGGGCATGCTCATGCTCATGCCCATGCCCATCCCCATGCCCATGCCGGCCCCCAGGCCCACGCCCAGGCCTGCCGCGGTGGCCTCCACCCGCCAGATGTTCTCCGTGGGGGCGCGGTAGCCCTGGACAGGCGGGCAGGAGCGGCGGTTTGCAGGGGAAAAAAGCTCCGGAAAGAAAGCGTAGTGCGTAGAATGCTGGGGGACAGGTTTTGGCCACCGGGTGCAGGATTCGCGGGAATGCGGCGCGACAGTTGAGGGGGCCTACCTACCGTACCCACCCGTGCAGGCCGGCCGCTGATCACGTACCTACATTGCTTAGAAAGTTCCAATGAGGAACTCCCGCGTAGCTACTCCACGGCATTCCTTTTGCTTGGACCCCAAGTGCCATCATCCCCGCTCCCACCAACGGTAGTCCTACCCTAGTTCCTAAGAACAAAAGGACGTCTGCAACACCAACGCGGCACGGTAGTCCACCTTTTACCAGTGCTTCGATTCCCCCACCTGCGACACGATGGTGTCCAGTTTGACGTCCCCGTGCAGCACCAAGCACACCGCGCCGTACAGGTACATCCCGTTGTCCATCGTCGTACTGTCGTTGTCGTCATCGTTCGTACTGCCGCCGCCGCCGCGCCCCAGGCCGCCCAACAGCCCGCCGCCTACCCCGCCGCCCCCGCTGCTCTCCCCGCCCTTCCCCGTAAACTTCCCGATCAGCCTCTGCAACCAGCCGCCGCCGCCGCCGCCGCTGCTGCCACCGACCCCATCCGCGCCCGCCGCCGCTCCCATTGCGGCACCGCCGCTGCCGCGCGCCACCGCCGCGCCCGCCGCTGCTGCCGCCACGGCGTTGGGGCTGAGGCTGCGGCGGGCGCGCACGTCCTGATCAGCGCTCCACGCAAACATGGCGCGCTGCCGCGACCGCACGCCCACGCTCAGCATGCCGCCTAAAGGAGGAGGCCCCAAGGATGTAGGGTCGAGAGTGTGAGGTGGAGGTCAAATTGCTAAAGGAGGGGAGAATGCAAGCCCACGCTCACCATGCCGCCTGTGTGGGACCCAAGGCGGTGTGGGGCCGAGGATGGAGGGGTGCAACAAAGACGGTTGGAAGACGCAATGCACCTTCACGCTCGGCGTGCAGCCAGCAACACGTGCCGCGTCGCGAAGCCAAGTGGGGCTCTGCCCACCCAGCTTGGGGGCGCGCGGGAGGCAGTAGCTCAGGCGCCCCACACACTCGTAACCGAATCAGCGACAGTGACCACATGTCCCGACATGCCACACTCCTGGCTTGCCTCGCCTCGCTTTTTCCGCTTGCTACTCCTGTTTGTCTTATATCGTATAAGGCTCACTTGCCTACATCCCGCACCGCATCCGCTACACTCGTAACCGGCACGCGCGGCAAGTGACACGTGGCAGCACGGCACGGTGGCACGCACCCAGCTTGGAGGCGCGCGGGAAGGAGTAGTCCAGGCCCTCCAGGATGCTGTACAGCTGCGTGAACCGCGGGTCGCTGAACATGAGGAACGACACGTGGCGGGACGTGTCTGCCGGCACGCCCACGAAGCTGGCCCAGCGCTCCACGGCCGCGTCTGCGTAGAGGGACACGGCGTGCACGCTTCAGGACACATGCAGGAGCCAACGTAACGGTACTTGCAGGCGCCCTGTGGCAAAGTCCGAGCGTCCTGAAGCGCTCTGCATCTCTGCTTCAGCTCCCCGCGCTCGTCGAGGCCGCCGCGCCCACCCAGGCGCCTCCCAACCCCCAACCACTAGCGCGCAATATGTCAATGGCCATACCGTCAGCGCAACCCCTCCCCCGCCCCAACCCACGACCCTGCTTCTGCTGCTGCTGCTGCTGCTCACCCGGCTCCGGCACGCTGCTCCGCAGGGTGTGGAACACGCGGATGTCAACCTGTGGGTCAACACCAATGGAGAGACGAGGGGTGATGCTGGTGACTTGCAGCGTGCTCGCCCACTAGCAACGCTGAGCCAACCTTCACTGGTGCCGCGGCACTCCACCTCCCGGGCGCCTCGTCAGTGGACGTTGTTTGTGCCGATGCATCGCACCCTTGGCCCGCCCCTCTCCATCCAACGTGATACCCATGCAACCGCCTGATACGCAGACGCATGGGCTGCTGAACCCTGCCTAGTTCCTGGCCGCCGCCCGCCTTGCCATACACCCCCGCCATCCCCCATGCACCCCCGCTGGGTCAGGTTTGCGTCATCCCTTCCCTTTCCCGGCCCCCACCACCATGCAGCCCACCCTCTCCTTGCCGCTGCACCTGCGTACCCCCATAGCAGGCGCTGCCCCCCGCCCCCCCGCCCCCTATCACCCTGCGGGCCCCACTCGCACCCACGCTCGGCATGCGGCCCACACAACTGCTGCCCCGCACCCACCCCCGGCCGGTCCACCTTCCCTCGCCCCGCCATGCGGCCCCCACTCGCACCCCTACCCACCCCGGGCAGGCGGCCCAGACTGAGGCTGAGCGCCGGCTCGCCGTCCGCCTCCGTGGTGCCGCTCTTGCCGCCGCCCATAACGCCGAACGCCTGGGGGAAACAGAGGGCGAGGCAGGAAAGGGCAGGGATAGGAGGAGATAGGAGGAGAAGATGGGAAGTCAGAAGGTTACCTGGGCTTGGCGGCGCGCTGGGCCAGTTGTGGGCTCCCAGTGGCGCGCTAGCTAACAGATGGCACTACCCAGGTTGCGTCCCTCCAGAGCTATTGGTGCACGTGCCGCCGGCCCCGTGCCCAAGGACTGCTGCACCCGAACACGTGCCTGACAGGGCAATCGCTTTAGGATATGCAAACGCTTGAAACTGTCCAGTCGCTGGCCCTGAACTCCACACCTACCGCGTTTCACGCGTACCCGCACCCACCGAGCACCCGGACACGCTGCCCTTTGCGGTACTGTACTGCTTTTGACTGCCCCTGCATCGCGCCACGACCCACCGAGCACCCGAACACGTGCTTCAGGGCGGGCAGCCGCTCCCGCAGCAGCGGCACCAGGCGGTCAAAGTCGTTGCCGAAGGCGGCCGACACGAACACGATGGCGATGTCAAGGTCGGAGGTGGGGTCGGAGCCGGACCCCTGGGTGCCACCGCCGCCAGGTGGGGAGGAGGAGCTGCGCATGGCGCGCTTGATCTGGGTCACGCACTCCTCCAGAGCATCCTGTACGACACACATGCGTGGCGTGTGGGGAAGTGGGTGTGGTGTCAGTACAGGTGGAGGCGGACCGGCGCGGGTTAACATGGGTGTGGAATGAGCATGGTGTCTGGCCGAGGGTGGTGCTATCCGGCAGTGTACCGGTGTGGACGACTGAGGACTGAGGAGTGTGGGCCTGTATGCATTCCTTGCTGACACCTGGCGGCGACAGCTAATGTGCCATTAGGCGCGCAGGGTGTCCAACTGTCTAATGCATGGTTCATGCCCTAGGACTCGGATGCAGGATCGTGGGGCGGGGCACTGTGCAGTTAGCCGCTGTTGTTGGCGCGCTGGAGGCAAGCAAACCCTGGTCGTAACACCAAGCGCACCTCAAGCGTGGAGCGCTTTGACAAGTAGCTCCCCCACTTGATGGTGCCGTTTGGAGTGCGAACCTCGGAAGCTATCCGCGCCTGGGTCGCGCCGTTGGTGCTCGCTTGCGGAGGCGGGAGCATCCCGGGCCGATGGCGACCGTGCCCCAAAACAAAGCGGCATCCTGGGCCTGATCTGAGTGTGCTGCTCCATACTGATGCTGTTGCTGCCTGGGAGGCCAACGGTGTCGCAACGCCAAGCGCTCGCGCGGGGCAGGTTGGAGTTGCCTGAGCCGACGCGAGACACTGACTCTTAGCTCTAGAGTGTAGACGACATCTGGTACGCGTTGCTGATAGAAATGGCGAAAGCCCGCCTCTTTCCATCGAGTACCGGGTTCGGGTGCCTTAATAGTTGCCGCAAGCCAAGCCACTAGAAAAGAGCGCACCGCATCGAGGAAGACTGATCAAATGACGCAAGCCTCGGTAGCAGTCTAGGGCACCCGCGCTCATCAGCTCGCGTGGCATCAGGACTCCCCGGGAACTCCCCCGGCCGCCGAAGGGGCAGGTGCTGTCCCGTGCCCCCCGTACGCCACTGTATACCCCAGCCCCAGCCCCAGCCCCCGCACACCCTACCCGTACAGCAATGTTGCTGCATGCAGCCATGTGCGAGCCTTCTAAAGGGTAGGGCCGAGGGGTAGGCACGGCTCTGAGTCGTCCGGCCAGGCTGCGTGGTACAGGGTGGCGCGTGGGCCCCTGGCCTGTGCCTGCTTTCCCCGATGGCCAGCATTCGCGGGCGGCACCCTCGCAGCGGGCAGCGCCAGTGCAGCATGATGAGCTGCATTGTAGCGCAAGTTGACATCCGTTGTGGATGAACACACCGTGTGTTCGTGGCTGCTCTGCACTTGCAGGGAGTGTTGCTCGCACCGGTAGGCAGCGAAGACATGGCTGGCTTGGCCATGGGCCACCGGACTTTGCTGGCTGCGTAGACCAGGGACCCAGGGCACTGCAACATCCTTCATGCAGTTAATTTCATGTATCGGGTATCGTGTGCGCTCCGGTATTATTCCAGCCTAGGGCGCTAGGCTGCACCCCGCTGCACCGCACGTGGCACGTGTGCAGACCTGCCTTGCATGAGAAGGCTGACCGCCTTCGATGTTGTTAGCTTCGGTTTTCAGTCATGCCGACCGGCAAGGCAAATAGCTCGTGGCCTCAACTAGCACCCACGGGAGGCTCATCCTGCAGAGCCGCTAGCCTCGACAACCCACACCAACCGCGCACCCACCACCGCACCCGCTTCACTGGCCGGCCCCGCACACCGCAAGCACGATGCAAGCCTCAACTTCTGGTAGAATATCTGCATGCGAAATCAGGCGACTATCGGTGTTACCTAGGGGTGTTTGCCCCGCGCTCTGCGGGAGAAGAAGGGAACGCATGGTGCTTCGCGCGACAGACGACGAGGAGGCTCCCATGGTGGCCGGTGACTGGAGGGAGTTTCGAGCCAAGATGATTATGAAAACTGGCAAGTCGTCATGCAACACTGGGTGTCCTGGGGAGGCCTGAAAGTACCAGGGGCTATCGTGTGTTCGCCAGGTACACACTGCACGCGAACCGCTCACGCACTTTGGTCTCTCTGTATCACAAGCATTAAGATCATTTGTTGCTGCCGCGAGGGCAGCGACACAAACCCTGGCCGGCCCACAAGAAGCAGAGCCCGTGGCCGGCTCCCCTTTCCCTCGTCACCCCTCTGTTGCACGCTGCACGTTGCCGATGGGGAAGGAACACAGGGCCTCCATCCCAAGTTAGTCATTGTGCATAGATTGTACTAGCCATTTGCTTCACGTGCAGTTGGGGCCCTGACCTGTGGGCACGCGCAAGCCGCACGCGTGCATACCGTACTGCACCGTGCCACACTCCGTGCCTGCCGGCTGTTGACCTCCATGAACGTTACACTCAGCCACTATACAGCAGTACACTAGCATCCAAGATTGCAGCATCCACGTGCTTCAGTGACTTGCACAAGCGTGTACAGGCAAAGCGCGTGGCCAGTCCAAACCCGCTGACCCGGTGCCCGAGCATGCGGCACCCCCGGGGATGTACGGCGCTGCGATGACACACACTGGCCCCCCTAAACCTCTATTTAGTCCGTATGTTTTGGCCACTCACTTGGCGCCTGCAGGCGGCATCTCGAGGGCCCTCGGCGCTGCACTTGCCCTTCGGCTTGTGTCCCGTAGCACACAGCTGGCTAACTGCCGCTACACTGCTATTGCAACCACTCACCCACACCGTGCAGGCGGCATCCCCGAGGGCGCTCGGCGCTCCGAGGCCAACCGGCGGCTGCTGGAGGTCCAGTCGCCCGCCCTGGCGGCCGAGGGGCTGTGGGCGCACGCCACCACGGGGCCGGAGGCGGGGGGGCTGCTGCTGTCCACGCGCCAGGCCCCCGCGCTGCTGCACTCGGAGCGCATGTGGCAGGTGGGGCGGGGGCGGAGACACGTTGCAGCCTCCTGCTGTACCGCGGCAGGCCCCCGCGTGGCTACAATTTGAGAGCCTGTGGCAGTGTGCGGTGGCTTGCAGTACGTGCGGTGGCATATGGGTCTTGTGCCTTGCGGCAAGTGCGTTAGCTGCCCGCTGTCCACGCGTCGGGCACCCGCGTCGCTGCACTTGGAGCGTCCCAGACGTGGCAGTGAGGGTACGCGTCGTACGGCTGGTGCAGCCAGCTGCCGTACGGCAAGTGGGACACGGGGCCTGCGCCATGTGGCGTGCAGGTGACGTGCACCCTCCACTCACCGATCAGGCAGCTCTCAAGCGGGCCCGGAACGGGCCATCCCTCTTTCTGGGCTGCTTGCGCCAGTGGCCGGTGCCTAGACCGCATAGAGCAAACACGGAAGCGTTGCACCTGCGTGGCATAGGGTCCCCATAGCATATCCCGGCATTCAGATTGACTCCATCTCCGCCCGTGTGCAATTTAATTGACAGCTCGTCATCTTCATCACCAGCCACGGCCCCGAGGGCACTGTGGGGCTCATTCTCAACAAGCCCACCGGCCTGGTGCTGGGCCGCAAGCCGGGGGGGCTGCCGCTGGAGCTGGGGGTAAGAGCGTGTGCTTATCAGGGGAGACATCTGTCTTGGTGCATAGTGGCATGGTGGGGGCGCGATGGCCGAGAGCCGGGGGGCTGTCGCAGGAGCTGGGGGTAAGAGCGCGTGATTACTCCTGCCTTGGTGCATGGTGGCGTGGTGGGGACGCGAGGGCCGCAAGCCGGGGCGCCTGCCGCTACAAGTAAGCGCGCAGTGTGCTCAACTAGGGAGCCGCCTGCCTTGGGTGCATGGTGGCATGGTGGGGGTGCGAGGGCCGAAAGCCGGACTGCCGCCGGAGCTTGGCGTAGGTGCACGGGCCAGGTCTTTGTACCGGTACCGGTATAGAAGCTGTGCAGTGGTCGTGCTGGCGTCGTACTGGCATGGTGATTGACAACACAGCCTGTCCTTGTTACATATTAATTTCGGCGCCCGTCCCGACCGCCGCATTGTGCCTGATTACTTGCCGTACCCGCAGGGCTCGGCTCCCGTGCAGCAGGTGTTCCAGGACAACCAGGTGTACTGCGGCGGCTACACGGCGCAGCAGGTACCTTCGCGCGGTGTGCAGTGCTGCCCCTGAGCGCGCGCCCAATGCCACTGTAGCCGTGCCCATGTACCACGACCATAAGGCCCTTACTGTCCAGGTTGGCGTGTTGGACCACACACGCACACACTGAAGAACTAGCACCGCGTCCGCTACACTCAAGAACCCATGGCATTGACGTACTGCACCCCACCTCTATGGGACTCAGTACATGTGCAGCCGCTCTACACCCGTACCGCAGCGAGACCCTCTCCACACACCCCTCCGCTGCCCCCCTGCAGGTGGTCCACATCATGCACGGCCACCGGCTGCCCGACTCCGTGCCCATCGTGCCGGGCGTGCACATGGCGGGCGAGGCGGCGGCGGCGGCGGCGGTGGCGGCGGGGCGGCTGCCGGCGGCGGACTTCAAGTTCTTCGCGGGGGCGCTGACGTGGCAGCCGGGGCAGCTGGAGGAGGAGATCGCACGGGGGGCGTGGTGAGCATAGCGAATGACGTGTACGCGGTGTCGCGGCATAGGGGCACCTGGTGGCGACACTAGTGCTACTGCTGTTTCATTGGAAACGTCGCCGTTGGGGCAGCCAGAAGCATTTGAGCTCTCTCCAAGCCGGGGCTTCCTGCGGTGCCCGATCGCCGTCGCATGTGTCTCTCCCCTGCGAGGTGCACCGCTGCCTGCCGCTGCCCGTTGGTGCTCTTGAGTTTGTGCTACCCTCCCGTCAGTGCCTGCCCGCTGCCCTACAAGCTGCTCCCTCCTTCGCTGGTCCTCCGCTGCCCCTGCCACGTGCCCCAGGTGCTCCTTTCTAGGTCTGTGATTGGCAACAACGCGTGCCCATGTCCCTTTTCTGTCCCCTTAGCCACACCCACAGGTTCACCGCCGCCTGCTCCCGGTGCTACCTGGTGCTCCTTCCCACGTCTGTGAGTAGCAGCAACCAGTCCACCCTCCCTCTTCCCTCCCCGTTGCCACACCCACAGGTTCACGGCCGCCTGCTCGCGGTCCCTGGTGCTCAAGTCGGCGCTGCAGCTGCCGGTGCCGCTGTGGTCCGAGGTGCTGCAGCTGATGGGCGGGGAGTATGCGGAGCTGGCGCGGGACAGCTACGAGGGGGACGAGTGACGGGGGCCTATCCATGGGTTCTAGTACTGCGTGCTGGCGGCCGCGGTGCACCAAAGGACAGTCCAGACAACAGGGGTTCTTCCCTGGTGCCGACACCGCCTGACGTAGGGCAGCTACGAGGGAGACGAGTAGGGGGCCTAGCTCTTGGTGGGTGGGAGTGGCTGGAGAATGGTCAGGGGGCTCTGCCGTCGTGCAGGCGCCGCCTGCCTAGGGGAAGCTACGATGGGAAGGAACAGTCGGCTTTGCTCTAGGTGGCGGTGGCGCTGGTGCAGACCGTAGGACTGGTGCAGCCCGGAGGACCGGGGGTGTTCCCTGGTGCCGACACCGCCTGACGCGGGGCAGATGTTGTTACTAGCAGCGGCCTAGGATGGGCTTGCATCTAGGTAGGGAACTTCCCATCTGTTGCTGACACCGCCTGGCGCGGGACGGCTACGGGGGCGACGCGTAGGGGGCCTTATAGCTGCTGGGCGTGGCGGTGTCGGCACCAGACGAGACCCCCCTGCTGCCTCTCGCTCGGGACGGCTACGAAGGGGACGAATAGCGCTAGTCGGCTGGCTGGTGCTGATGACAGGGTTGGGAAGGAGGTGGGACTCAGGAGGCTCAGCCGTGATACCGAGCTACGGTACTGACCCCGCCAGCCAGGCTTTGGACGACTGGAGCTGCGTCCTGCGTGTAACAGCGCTGATGGGAAAAAGCACGATCATGGAGTCGCTTCAGCCCTTGCCTGGTTGGCTGATCAGGTACAAGGGGAGTCGTGGCAAAGAAGGTGTCGGGGCATCTATGTCTGGTAAACACGCCTGCGGCGCATGGCGCAGCGTGCAGGGCAGGGGGGTTGATGCTCACTGGCACGGGTTGCAACCGACTGAAACCACTACGAAGTGCCTCGTGGTGATCGATCGTTCGCTTGCCGAACTACCGCAATTGTCAAAGCTGTGAATACACACCGTGCTACAGGAATACGTTACTGCGTGGTCGAGATGGTGACGAGCGGAGTTTGAAGTTGCCAGCCGGACGTGATCACGCCCGTTCCAATGCTTAAACCAGAACTATAGAGTAGGCGACGTAGCCGTCCTTTTGTCGGCCCAATAGGCTGCTGCGGTCGTCATGTCGTCGTCTCCATTGACTCTGGAGGAGACACGGACTTTTGATGGACAGCTCGATGCCTACGAAGATGCAAAGCAAGTGATAAAAGCACACGAGGGCAAACTCTGCCACGCCTTTGTCGCTCACGAGTTGTGACGGGCCATGTGCAGGACCCGCTTGCTGGAGCTCTGGCGCGCCGGAGACTGCAAGCAGCTGCTCACTTTGGACGCTTGCAAGCGTAAGAAGCATGCCAAGCCAACTCGGGACGTCCTGTTTGTGGCGTTGCTGCTGGGGTGTGGCTGACACTCTTCCGTGCCTGCGTGCCTGAAAACCTGCGCTGGCTCCTGCACAGGCGACTGGCCGAGCCACCTGGAACCCGTCCTGGATCCCTGCTATAAGTTCTTACAGTCTCATGGTCTGATCAATTTTGGCCTTGCCAAGGAGCCAGGTAAGGCCATACGGGTAGAGTGCTTGAGGCACAACTTGCCGGCACGTGTACCCTTGCGCCAAACCAGGTGTCAATACTGGTCATGGTCCTGACCAACCCGCGCTTTGGCCTAACCCTCCTACGTCATAATGAAACCTGCAGAGGACCCAGTCAAGAATGAAGAACCTGAGAAGCCTACTAAGGTTGGGAAGCGGCAGATCATTGAGCGCCTGTACGCTATCCTGCGCACCGCCGATCTTGAGGTAAGACATGGGAGGATGCGGTACGCTAAACCCGGCTTTTTCTGCATACACACACATCTGTTTGCGTTGACGTTACACCTTCTGCACCAGCGATACTCTCCTCTTTGCGTTCGCCGGCCAGGGCAGGGCGGATGGAAGCTTCAGCCTTGCTGATAGCATGCCAGCTAAGCCACATGCCCAACACTCGCCTCGGCCAGGCAGCGAACGACCCAGCAACCGACACGCGCCTTGATACTGGAAACTGGCTTGCATGTGCAACACTAGCTGGCTTCTGGAAGTGCCCTTTCGATCAATCGGTGCACAACTTGTCACAACATGTGTTTGCAGACAACGAGCGAGAAGCGCATCCGGCAGCAGCTCGCCTCTGAGCTGGGTGTGCCCATGGACGAGCACAAGGCCTTTGTACGGAAGCACGTAATGCACGTGATTGACCACATGGACGAGCGCGAGACGCTGGAGCCGCTGCCGTACACGGACGACGAGGACGAGGAGGACGGGGCCGGGGGCAAGGGGCGCAAGGCCAAGGGCAAGGGCAAGGAGCAGCCGCATGTGGTGGTCGTAGGGGCTGGGCCAGCGGGCCTGGCGGCGGCGACAGTGCTGCAGGTGCGCATAGCAACCTGTGCGCTTGTCATGAGCGTTAAGATGCCACAGCGCGGTCTTATGCATTGCGTAACAAGCTTGTGCTCGCCTGCGCCTCCTAGCTGCGTCTGCGGACCGTATGTGTACGACTGGCAGCAACTGTGCATCTCAACGCACAACATTCAGGCGCTGCCCTGTGCACAACTCCCGCCAATGCCCTGTGTCTCTGCCTACAGCGTAACGGTGTGAAGGTCACCGTCCTTGAGGCGCTGCCGCACGTCGGGGGCCGCCTCGCACGCCTCACAGCAGAGCAGCCCGTAGCAGCAGCAGGAGCAGCAGCAGCAGGCAAGGACGGAGCAAACGCTGCGGACCCAATTCCTCCAACCACGCAAGCCGCCCTCGCAGCCCTCGGCCCGACCGCCCTCATGTTCCCGCCCTCATCCACCGCCGGCGCCCGGCAGCTTCCAGCAGCTTCCTCTGCAGCTGCCGGCAGCCTGAAGTCGGCAACTGCCTCCGCTGGCATCGCGGCATTGCATGCCCTGCGCCACCAGCTGGAGCTGAAGTCGGTGCCGTTGGCGGAGACGCCTGCTGGGCTGAGGCCGGCGCTGCTGTACACAGCAGGCCAGGCGGGCGCGGAAGGGAAGGGCAGCGACGGAGGCGGAGAAGACAGTGCGGCTGCGGAGCGGCGGGGTAGCTACGTGCCGGAGGACGTCCAGGCAGAGGCAGAGGGGTGAGTGGGGCGCCATGTATCCTATGAAAACGGCATGGATTGGGCTGATGCCGGCGAGGCTGGCTGACTGGCTGGCCCTGAGTATTTGGGAAAGGGCCCAGGGTCCAGATGGGTCCAGGGTACGGTGGTGTGTGCAGGGGCAGGTGGCTGTCTACAAGCAGGCGGCCGCACGCACAGTCGATTGCGGCGAGCCTCGAAGGGCATTGATACTTACCAGCTCTGTGGTGCCCGCGCAGGCTTTTGCGGGAGATGCTGGACCTGGCACGGCAGCGGTTGGAGGTTAAGCAGCAGGCCCAGGACTCCCCTAGCGGCCAAAGGAGACCGACCCTCGGGTCAGAACTCCGTGCGGCGCTGCGGCAGCTGCAGGGCCTGCCACCGGCGGAGGGGCCGGAGCAGGGGGAGGGGCAGGCGGGTGGGGCGGGGGCCAAACGGCCCGCGGCCGAGGGTGCGGCGGATGCGAGCCTTGAGGATGAGGTGGGTATGAAGGCTGGAATGGGAAGCGGCGTTAGTAGCTGGGCTTGCGAATTTGCAGCTAGCCTTTAATGCTGTCATGGGGAACAGACGTGGACGTTACAAGCGCCTGACGCGGCTCATTGGCTGTGCGGGGGCACAGTTGTGGTAAGACAGTACCGGGGCTCTGTGTCCTTCTACGTCAACTTTGACGCTTGTGGATAGCCCAGTGCCTCTGCCTGTTGCACTGACGGTGCGGCAGCATGACGTACCATGACTAAGTTGGCCCCATGCGCTTTGACGCAATGCCCGCGCCCCTTCGCTCTGATTGAAACCCATCGTGCCATCGACTGTGCTGCTTTCGCAGGACGGCGCTGATGGTGCCAGCCGCCCCGCCAAGCGTGGGCGGGCCACAGTCCTTGGGGCCGACTCGGACGAAGAGGAGGGGCCCGCAGGGAAAGAAAAGCAGGATACGAAGGGCGAGGGGCAGGGGGCCGTCGAGCAGGCGGATCAGCAGCAGCAGCAGCCGGACGCGAATGGGGTCAAGGAGGAGGTGGAAGGGGCTGCAGGTGGAGGCGGCAGCGGCGCGGCCGTGAAGAGTAAAGGGGAAGGCGGGGCCCTGGAGGGGAGCGGCCCCAACGGGGGCCGAATGATCCGTCCGGTGGGTTCCTGGGCTCGGGACATTTGCGCAGGGGGCACACGTGCCCGGGCAAGGAGGTGCCCGAGCAACAGCTGCGGCCCCTGCCCTACCCCACGCTACCCTGAGCGCCTGCTTTCCATGTGTATGTCATGCACAGCGGTGTCTGCTCTGTACGCGTCACGGCTTTGATCCCGTTCCCTCTCTTATTATTACGCATTTCATTCTAGTCCGCACTCACCTAAGCCTTGTCCTCCTTGCTCCTCGCCCACACGCAGGAGGTCCTCCGCGCGCTGCACTCCCACCTGCTGCCCCTTCTGGAGCTGCAGCTGGGCGCACCCCTGGACGCCCTGGCACTGCACCAGCTGCGCCTACTGCCGCCCCTGCCGGCCTGCGTGCTGCCGGCCCCCACAGCAGCAGCAGCAGATGGCGACAGCAAGGCAGGGGAGGAAGCCGGCGCAGCGCAGGGCCCCCAGGGGGCGGAGGGCTGGGCCGTGCTGCCCGGCGGGGTGCGGGCCATGTGTGAGGCCCTGGCGGCGGGGCTGGAGGACGTGCGGACGGGGGTGGTGGTGACGGCGGTGGCGGCGACGGCGGCGGGGGTGCGCGTGACGTGCAAGTCAGGTGGGGCAGGGTGCGCAGGGGCAGGGCGGGAGAGGCATGGGATGTCAATTGACCGCCCAAATGCCAGTTGCTGCTGCACAGTTACTATGTTGCGGTCTGTACGGTACAGCGAGGGGCCGCGGGCACGTACTGGGCAGCGACCATATGTTGCCGCAGGCAGGTGACTCCTGCCTGAATGGGTAGCCGTTGAGTATCGACAGCGTAGGGAGCTGATGACAATGCACCACCGGCATGCCGCCGTCTCCCCTGTGCAGGATCGCCCATCAACGCCTCCGCCGCGATCCTAGCCGTCCCCCACTCGGCCCTGCGCCCCGGCGGCGGCATCTCCCTGGACCCCCCGCTCCCGCCGTACAAGGCGGCCGCCGCGTGCCGGCTGTCGTACACGTGTCAGACACGTGTCGTACTGCAGCTGCCCACGGACGATGACCAGGGGCGGGTTCTGGAGCTGCTGGGGCGGATGCTGCTTGGCGGGCGGCCGGTGGTGCTCGCGGGTGCTGAGGCAGGGGCTGGGGCAGCAGACACGGCGGCGGGGGCAGGAGGGAAGGCAGGACAGCTGGCGCCTGGGACGGTGGTGTGCCCGGCTGGGCCGGAGGGCCTGGTGGGCGTGCTGCTGCCGGTGTCGGCGACGACCGTCAAGGTGGGTTGATGACTGGCGGCACGCCTCCATGGAAGCGAGCGAGAGGGCCGTCTGGCTTCACCGCATATGGTATCGTGCATGGCGCCGCACATGGAGTGGCAAGTGTACATTGAAGCGCGATACATGCCATACGGTGACCTCTCGCAGGCCTCCCTGACGGAAGAGAAGCTGAAAGACGCAGCCATCGCCGCGCTCCAAGCAGCTCTTTCCGCCGCCGTCGCCAGCAACGCTCGTGCCGCCGCAGCGGCCGCCGCCGCCGCCGGCCGCACCCCCACGCCCGTGGCGGAGGCGCCGGCGGTTCCGGAGCCGGTGTGGTGGCGGGCGGAGCGGTGGCCGGCGCCGGGGCAGGCCGGCGGCGCGTGCGCTGCGCTGGGCCCTGCAGGGTCCGGGGCAGCAGCAGGCGCAGCTGCTGGGGTGTTCGGTGACGAACGGGACATGCAGCTCCTGGCTCTGCCGTCCAAGGGCAAGGTCTTCTTTGCGGGTAAGCGTCCTCCGTCTCACCGGTATGATTGACAGCTTGACACAGGCGCTAGCGTGCGGGCTGTCAGGTCGTGCTTGATGCCTTACAATGTAGCGCCGGCTGCGCCACATTGTGCTAGACTCTTTCGGGCACTGCAAGCGTCACTGGTCATGCCCAGCCCACAAGTACCCACAGCACCCGGCGGTAACCCCCTCCCTCCCCGCTCCCACTTCACATAGGCGAGCACACCGCCCCGGACACGCTTCCCTGCGGCCTGCTACCCGCGCTGCTAGCCAGCGGCCTGCGGGAGGCGGCCCGGGCCATTAAGGCCCTGCAGCCCCCAGCGGGGGACAAGGCCGGGAGCAGGAGCAGCAAGGCAGCGCCCGCGCTGGAGGTTGCCGACGAGCCGCCGCACGACAAGCTGATTGCCGATGCGAATGCGGCACTGGCAGCTGCCGAGAAGGCAGCCAAAGTGGCGAAGGCAGCGGCGGGGAAGGCCGCGAAGGCGCAGGCGGCGGGGGCCAGGGGGAAGGCCAAGGGGGAGGACGTGGAGGATGAGGTGGAGGATGAGGATGAGGGCGTGAGGAACGGCAGGAAGCGCGGGAGGCGGGTGCAGGTGGGGCGAGGGCGCGGGGCTGTTCCGCTGGTGAGGTGCCCACCATGCGGTGTAAGCCTGACCTTGCCATACGGTGGCGGGAGGGTCTGATGCTGCTTGTGGAGTCGCATTGGGGCTACTGCATTGCTTTTGCACGTGATAGCTCCACTCGTGTATGCATACTTCCAACCGATCCCCTGCTGCATTGTTCCGTTGGCAAACGGGACTGCAGGCTGTCTCTGATGAGGAGAACCTGGAGGACAGTGACGCGGAGGCCCCTGTTGCCGCAAAGAAGCAGAGGGGCAGCAAGGGCGCGGCCAAGAAGCGCTCGGGAGAAGAGGAGGAGGAGGACGAGGACGAGGAGGCCGGCGGCAGGCAGCAGGGCGGCAAGGGGAAAGGGAAGGCGGCTGGGGACAAGGGTGCAGCAGGTTCCGAGGGCGGGGACGAGGAGAGCATCGGGACAGCACTTGAGGACTCGGACGACGAGGATGGGGAAGAGGAGGAGGAGGGGCCCAAGGGAGGGAGGGCGGCGAGGACGCGGAAGGCTGCACGCAGCGAGAGCGGGAGCGAGGAGCCAGAGGAGGAGGAAGGGAAGGCTGGGAAGAAGAAGAGAGGGAAGGAGAAGGGCAAGGGGGTTAGGGGCAAGGGCAAGGGCGGCGACGGGGACGGCGGCGGCAGCGAGGAGGAGGAGGACGAGGAGGGCGGCCGGGAGCGGGGTGGGAAGGGCAAGGGCGGCAAGGAGCGCAGGCGGCGGCACAAGGAGGAGGAGACGGAGGAGGAGCGGCAGCAGATGGGCCTGCTGGACAAGTAAGGCTGGGTATGCGCACACGTGCAGGCTTTCATCCAGCTTTAATGGTAACTGCTACGTTGCTCGCTGGGCGCGGCGCCAGCCAACCACCATGTGTGCGCACGCTGCTGCTGTACCTCTTCTGCGCCATACATCGCCGTCCACGATGCCATGACCCCGCACGGCACAAGCCTTCTTCCGTTTTAAACCACGCTCCCGCGCCGCGCCCTGCCGCGTGCAGGCAGCGGCGCGCGCAGCAGCTGGCCAAGCTGACGGCCGACCGCAAGGACGTCAAGGTGCTGTACAAGGCCATGATGTCCGCGGGGAACGGTGAGGTGGTGGTGGGGGGCGCGGGGAGGGGGCGGTATCGGCTTCCTGGGGCGGAGCCTCTGGCCGCCGCAGGTTCCCCGGCGACTGCACCGGTACCTCGGGGAGCGCTGTTTCGAGGGTCTCAACGGTTGCTTTTGCGAACCGAGCAACTCTCTTGTGGATGCATGAGGCGTATGGGGGTTTCGAAAGAGTTCCCAAGGCTGCGGGGACAGTACTGGGTCCAGGGTGGAGGGCCAGTGCTGACTTGGCCGGTGCCGTGCCCACTCATTTGTGCCGATTCGCGCACGCCATGACGCTCGTGTGCCCTGGCACGCCCCCTTAGGTAACCTGGGTCCCCTGAAGGAGCAGCTGTCCTCATGCGCGGGCCTGGACGCCAAGCAGCAGGTGCTGCACGTGCTGCAGGTGAGGGCAGGGGAGGGGGGTAGGCCTGGGAAGCAAACAGTGTGTTGGTGGTCGAGGAGCTGGTGAGGACTGGGAGGGAAGCAAGGCAGGTGCGGGCCGTGCTATGCCACGTGCGGAAGAAGGCGTGGGCCCGACGATAACACCGTTCTTGTCGAGAGCGTCCTGCCCTGCAGCATCTTTACCTGCGATGCGCCACGTGGTACACGGTTCGGTTGATCCCTGTCTTGAGCGCGTGGCCGCCCTCAAACGCGCTGAGCGGTACAGCCTCCGCATAAATGAGTGGTGTGTAGGCAATACCCTGTGCTGTCGCCACTGGCGCATGTGCGTGTCCTTTGCCCCCCGGCGAACCCTCATGCCCCCGCTCTTCCCCCGCCGGGCCACCTGGTGCAGGGCGCATCTGTGGCCGTGCTGCAGCTGATGGCTGGAGACGGCACGCTGCTGCAGATCTTCGCCGACTGGCTGCACGTGAGTGTGTGGCAGGTGCATCGCGCACGGAAGGACGTGGATATGCGTACAACTAACAAATGGCTTGTGCTCATGGTTGGGCACAGCCAGTTCCGCCGACAAGGCGCACCTGTTTAGTGAACAGCCACAACATTCGCGTGTGCTCTAGTCAATAAATTTGCCAGGCACCTTGGACCTCCACGCTTTCAGCCGCTTGACCTTGATGCCCCCAGGAGCTGTGTGACGAGTTGAGGGCCGAGCACGTGGTCATGAAGACCGTTGAACCACGGTTTAACGCGCTGTGACCTGAACCCTCGACTTGGCCTTCTATCTTCGTCCTTTCAGGCGCTGTGCGACGAGATGAGCGCTGAGCACCTGGTCATGCAGACCTTCACATGCGGTTTTGTTACACTGTAAACTTGACCCCCGAACCGGCCCTTACCCTCTTTCCCTTCCAGGAGCTGTGTGATGAGATGAGCGCCGAGCACCTGGTCATGTCCCAGCTGCGCCTTATGGAGCGCCTGCCGCTGGCTGTGGAGCCGCCGGGGGCGGCAGCGGGCGATGGGGACGGTGACGGCGAGGGCGAGGGCGGCAGGGGGGCGGCGGCGGCGCCCGGCACGCCTGCGGCGCTGGCAGCGGCTGTGCGGTCGCGGTGCTGGGCGCACCGCAGCAAGGACGTCAAGGCGCTGGGGGCCAGGGTGGTGGCCACGTGGGAGCGGAGAGGTGGGTGGCAGGGAGGGCGAGCCATAGCATAGCTTGAGGCGGGAGCAGTGTGTGCGTGTGGGTGAACGTGCGGGACTGAGGTGTCTCGGGCCGCGGTTTCCTTCCCTTGTTTGGCCAGAGCAGCACCAGCTTGAAGGCGCAAAGGCGTACGATTGACACCGCGTGCAGTGCCTGGCCTTCGCTAGGTGTGGACAAGGAGCTACCGGTGTGCTCGGTTTGTGGTTGGTGGGCAACACATGCTATTCGCACTGCTATGGACCGCCGAGCCAACAGGTGGTGGGCTAGGAAACGCAGCCCCGAACGAACGGGGACCCTGAGAGACTGTACTCCGCTTCAGGCTTACGTACTGAGTATCCCTAACCTGTTTTCGGCCCCCACAGCGGCCATGAACGCCAACTTCCGGGGAGCGCATGGGGCCCCTGTGCCGTCGGCAGCTGGTCCACCTGGTGCCGCGGCAGGTGCGGATCGCCCAGCAGCGGCCAAGCCTGGTGGCTTCAACCTGGCCAGCATGGTGGCCCTGCGTGCTACGCCGCCGCCGTCGGCAGCGGCGGCAGCGCCACGCAGCGGCGGCGGCGCCGTCGTCGCCGGCAGCACGGCGACTGGGGCGGGCACGACGGCGGCTGGCAGCGGCGGGGGAGCGGCTCAGCAGCAACAGCAGCGGCCGCCGAGGTCTACTGCGGAGCGGGGCATGACGCCGCCGCCAGGTGCGACTGGTGAGCAGGGGAGCTGCAAGGCACCGTCGGCGGGGACCTGACTTGCTCCTAGGCTTACCCCGCTACTTGCAGCCCGAACCTGGCACTGCCGTTCTTCTGTGTGGTGCCGAAGCATGCCCTTCACCGCTCCTATGACCATGCGCCGCTCGTTTTCACGAAACTGGACAACGGCTTCTGGCGTGACCGCACCTTTGCGTGTGCTCACATTGTTTGCACCCTGGCAGGAGATGTTCCCAAGCCCGACAGCGGGTCTGCGGTCCCCCTAGACCCCGAGATTGAAGGGAAGCTGCGGGCAGTCAAGGAGGCGGCGGAGAACGCTCGGAGGGAGGCGGCAGCGGCGGCGCAGCGGCGGGCGGAGGTGCTGCAGGAGGCGGGCGGGGCTATCCCTGGAGCGGCGGGAGCGGCGGCGGGCGGGTCGGCCGGGGCGGGCGGCGCGGGGGCGGCCCGGCCGGCCGCGCTGCCTGAGATTGCGACATTTGAGGACTTCAAGCGGACGGAGAGGGGAGGTGGCAAGGGGCACCACCATCGGGAAGGGGGGAGCAGCAAGAAGAGTGAGTTGCTGGGGTCGGGTACAATGCCTGGAGCAGCTTGTACAACGTGCACGTTAGTGCGGAGAGGTGCTTGGTTGACGCCGCTTCGGCATGCACTTACACCTGAGGAAAGGCTTCCGTAGGTTTGCACCAGCGCACCACGTGTTCACTACGGCAACGTTTGCCCTGTCGGCCAGTTTTTTCCCCGAAGGGATGCGGTCAGCAGCGGAACCAACAGCTCAATGCACAACGGGACAACACGGTGTCGGCCTGCGTCCCTCTTCTCCAGTGGCCGCTTGTCGTTGACACCTTGACCCGTACACCTGTCCCTTGCCACTGCCCCTTGCAGGCAGCAGCTCTGCCTCCGTTGACCCCGAGGTCCTCAAGACCGCGGTCACCGACTACACCAAGCAGGTGCTCAAGGTAAGAAACACCCGGCCTCTCCATATCTCCCGGGCCCTCCAGCCGGCACTGCCGAGCGGCACGCTGTACGCGGGTATACTGTACGGTAGTGGTCCACTGCAAAGCGGTGACCTGCAAGCCCACTACATTCACGACTGTACGTCAAGGCGCCTTACCTGGCCACAGTTGCCGGCCCCTGCTCCCAGACCAACACGCATCGTGCCCTGGGGCAGCATTGGCTGCTTTGCGACAGCACTGCAGCGTCCCTGCGGGCGCATGTGCCTTTGACCAGCGTTGCCGTAGGCACCACCTCATTCCCGCTCCACACGGACCCCAGGGCTACCACAAGGCCGGCAAGATCAGCTCCTCGGCCTTCCGGCTCATCCTGGACAAGGCCTCGCGCAAGGTGCTCGAGTCGCTGACGGCGGCGGGCGGCGGCCGCGGCGTGGGCCTGGCGCCCGACGGCCGCAGCCTGGACGTCAAGCGCAAGGACAAGATCAAGGTGCTGGTGGAGCAGTACGTCAAGAAGCATGGCAACGCGGCCGCCAGCGGCGGCAGCGGCGCCCCTGGCGCCTCTAGCGCCGGCGGCAGCATGCAGCCGCAGCCGCCGCCGCCACCGCTCGGCGGCAGCAGCGGGGCCTCCGCGGGGGTGGCGCCGGCGCCGCCTGCGGCGCCGCCGCCAGCTCCCCCGCCTCCCCCTCCGCCGCCGCCAGCGGCGCCGGTGATGCAGCAGCCCGGTGCTAGTGTTATGCCGCCGCAGTTGCCGGGGCTGATGCCCCCAGGCCTGGGGCCGGCCCCGCTGGGGATGGCGCAAGGCGGCATGATGGTGCCAACTGGGTTCGGAGTTCCCCCTGGGTTGGGAATGCCATCCGGCGCGTTTCCGGGCATGGTCCAGCAGGGACTGCCTGCGGCTATGCCGCCGGGGTTGATGGGGAGCGGTCCAGGCGGTGGTGGGTTTGACCCGCACGCTAGGGTGGCGCAGCCGCCACCACCCCCGCCCCCGCAGTATTGATAGTGAGCCCCGTTGTTGCACATGGGGAGTAGGGGCAAGGTACCAAGGTGTTGGCGCTTGAGCGTTAAGCCACCTCCAGCCAGGCAGTCGGTTGTCGGTGTCGCTGCATTGTGGCTGTTAGCGCCGGCGACCCGGCGCAAGCACGGTTATGGGAGTATGGATTGCAGGAGCGGGTGCCGCCCGCTTTGTCCGTGCGAAGCCTGGTGCGAAGTGTGCGGTAGGCCGAGGGTACCAACCTTTCCGCAGGGGCTGGCGCAGGAAGGGGGCATCCTTGCAGCACGTGAGTTTGATAGCAGGACATTGATATTTGGGTGAGGCGAAGTGTGCGAACGTCCCTGGCTGGCAGCGTGCAGGGACGTGTGAAAGGGCCGGGGCGGGGGACTGATGACCCTGGCTCACTCGCCCCAGGTCAGCAACGGCAGGGCGTCATCGCTTCGGGCTACCACAGCTGAGATTCTCATGCAATTGCAAAGTGTCAACGTAAATATTGATTGTGGCATGCCTTGATGGTCTGCACGTTGAGTTGGGGATGCCTTGTGCCGTTGTGGCGAGTATCTGGGAGACCTGGCCAACCGAACAAACTGAACAAATCCCGCCTAGAATCTGCAAGGGTTCTATGCAATCTGGCTATCTTGAAGCTTTCTCTTCTTACTGCATGCCAGCCGCTAGCAGCGCGCTGAAAGGCAGGGTCCAACGGTAACGGCCCGGGTTTCGCGGCGCTGGCATGTTTCTGACCCAAACTCTTGAAGCGCATAGCGAAAAGAAACGCTCTATGTAAACTGCTGTAGCGCTCTATCATAGCGCATGCGGGCGGAGGGGGCTTTCAACAACCGAATCACGACTCGATCCGATGGTGAGGACCTTTTCCTACGCACCATCCAGTTGCAGACCTCAACGACATACAATCTTCTCCAAACAAATACACAACTTACTACTGCAAACCTTCCAACCACTTTTAGGCTGTCCTCGACAACCTCCTAATACCTGCTCTCTAGACCCCGTTGCGGCTTTCGGCCGCTAATGGCCTACGAAGGCTTCCTCGGTGGCATGAGGACTGATGGGAACATCCCTGAACAGCTGGTGCCGCTGTCACAGTCGCTCATTCCACCCCACGTTGCGCTCGCGTTCGGAATTCCATCCTTCGGCGCTTTGTCGCAGCAGCCCGCGCTTCCTCTTCAACCACAGCAGCTACCACAGACACACTCTTTATATGGAGGACTGCCAGGGCAAGGCATGCTGGGCTTTGGAGGACCTCAGTTTAGCGCTCCAGCGCCCCCTCCGCAATTCCCGCCTGGGCTTGCACCGGGAACGCTTGGCTACCTCCATGCACTGGCAGCAGCTGGGCAACAACATCACCAGCAACAACAACAGCAACAACAACAATCCGCGGCGCTGGCAGTGCTGCAGGCACAGATGGCTGCTTCGCGGGCCGCTGCCTCGGCGCCAACGCCCTCTGTGGACACATCGGGGACGGCGACCCAGCCGCAGCAGCATCAACAACAGCAACAGCAGCCAGCAAGTCGAGCTGCGGTTTCTGAAGCGGACCGGCCGGCACCGCAGCTGTCGGGCGCAACGTCCTCAGGCGTCACTGCGCTAAAACCTCCACCCGCATATAACACCGCGGCAAACAACGCATCGCTGCAACAGGCGCTTCTGCAGTCCATGTATGCAGCCGCTCTCGCCCAGCCGCACAACGCTTTCTCGGCGAGCCCGGCCCAAAGCTATGCGTCAAACATCGCGCCTTACGCTGGCCACCTACACGCCCCCACACCATACTACCCTCGCCCGGACAACTCCGCCGCTGCAGCGGTCGCAGCAGCAGCAGCCGCGGCTGCGGCTTACGGGTACCCGCCGAGCACCTCCACCGGTGAGTCATCGGCCGCGCCACCCAACCTCGGCAGGCGCTGCGACGAGAACTTCGTAGCCCTCGGTGCTCTTGGACGTACTTCATTGTCCTAATCTCACACCTTTGCCTTCAATATGTAACAGGGACGTTTAGCGGCTTCCACTCGGGCTACGGGGGCGGCGTCCTGGACTACCCCGGCCTGCAGTCCATCTACCGGCCGATTGCCCTGCCCGCAACGGCACCAGCGCCATCCCAGAACCTGCAGTCCCAATCGCTGGGCGACGACGACTGCGCCGACGACGGCTCCACGCGGGCCATCAAGCGGCAGCGGCTCGTGTGGACGCCGCAGCTGCACAAGAAGTTTGAGAGCGCGGTGCACAAGCTGGGCGTGGAGCGTGCAGTGCCCAAGAACATCATGCAGGTGCGCATGCTTACGTCCAACTGTAGATCGCTTGCGTAGTAGCACCTACGGTGTATGCTAGCCGCAATGGGACCACCATGCAGGTGGTACATTGCGCCCACTGGCGAGTTCGGGCGCCTATGCTTGAATGACCGTGCTCCCACGTGGCTCATGCATGCTCGCATCAGCGCCGCACATTAACGCTTCCCTGGCTGCATGCATGCGCGCCGCACAAATTCCTAGCTTTCCACGGCCCCTCCACCCCACAATGCCGCCTGCCACGTACGATTCTGACCCAGTACCACCCGCCCCGCTCCCGCTCCCCAGGAGATGAACATCGACGGCCTGACCCGCGAGAACGTGGCGTCGCACCTGCAGAAGTACCGCATGCTGCGCCGCAAGGACGCCACCAGCAGTGAGGGCCGCGACAGCGACACCAACACCATGCGCACCGCCGGCACCGTGGGCAGCAAGCGCTCCGAGCCCAGCGAGCCCGCGCCACCGCAGCCCGGCCCGGGATCTGGGTCGGGCTCCGGCTCGGGCCTGGCCCGCACGGGCGGCGGCGGCGGCTCGGGGGTGGTGGGCAGCGCCAGTCCGGCGGCGCCTTCGCCCATGGGCAGCCCCGGGGCCATCCTAGTGGCCAGAGGTGGATCGTAGGGGAACTGCCCCTGGGGCACTCTGGTAGGGGAGCTGCAGGGTGGGGTGTGGATGGAATGGAGGGGAGCGGGATGGGCGGATGTGGGAAGACGTTGGGTGAGAGGTTGGGCTGGGGTGTGTTGTGTGCAGGGCGTGGCGTGGGGCGGTAGGAGGCGGATTTCAGCGGGTGGATTTGCGGGGTGCGGAAGTGAGGGCATGTGGGTTTGGTTCAGGGCAAGGAGGACGTGTGTTGAGGCTAGGAGGGCGGCCGGGCCGCTGGTCGCTTTGCGGGGAGAAGGGCGCCAAGGGCAGGTGTTGCCCGAGCGGGTTAAGCCGCTGCCGCTGACCCTCTTGTGGGTCCTGGGCCGCACGCCTTGTGTCCATTCATATCATTCTTGCGGGGTGCATTGGCTGGATGCGGTGAAGGACAAGGAATAGCACAGGTTGTGTGAATGCATGCATGTTGGAAGCGACGTGCCGGGCGCTGCAGGCGCTGCAAGCATTGGCAGGCCAACCGCCCGCCGCATGAACGCCCGGCCTGGGTCTGCGCTGCGATCGGTGCCACGCCGCATCGCACCGACCCCGCCGTACCTCTGTGCGTGTGCCACGCGCTGCATACGGGGAGAAACCCTCCCACCCAAGACATGTGCGTGTGCCACGCGCTGCACACGGGGAGAAACCCTCCCACCCAAGACATGAACTGTTAGAGTGGAGAGTCGAGCGACTGCACCGCTCGTGCCTGTCCTGTATGCGTGTATATGTGCTTGCAAAGGAGTGCGGCGTTGACGTGCGGGTGTTGCACGAGAGGTACGGGGGGAGTTCAAACCAGTTGCACCAGGCACTAAGTGTTTACCGCTGGCGTGTCTCGCCCTGTGCCTGCTACAGTCCTTGTTGACTGCCGGTCTATGCAGCGCGTCATTGTGAAAGAGATATGTCGTGGTACCCTAGAGCGCGTCAGCCGACGTGCGGTTCGTTCTTGTGCAAGGACCGTCGCATGTCGTACGGCACGCCACGTGGCACAGTGCGCTCGGCGTGGGGTTGCCCGGCTCGTGTGCGGCCCTGGCCCCCCAGTTTGCCACCACCGTACCTGTACTGCCACATACGAATCTGTTTGTTTCCTGGATGCATACAAGGCACCGAGGTGGACGTGTTCCTGCGCCGCGGTTGCCGAGTCATTTTCATATGGAGTTGCCTCATTGTCTCATGGGGCTGGCATTTCTAGAGCCCACGTTCCGGGCCATAGGCGTTCGTGGCAATCTGTACTTATCAAGTTGCAGGTTCGGACAGCTTGAACAACTGAAGTTCACATGCTGGAGGTATGTTTGTAACGAGCCAGGGCTTGGCTCTGTGCATCATTGTTTCGTGCCTAGCTCTGTGGAGTTGTCGATACTGCTTGTTGGCTCGCGCGTGATCAGTAACGCCTAAGCCTTGTTGTTCTGTGCTGTCCAGGGCAGGGACCGGGGAGGCTTGCATGTTGTGGCTTCGCGACGTAGCGTCCTGAAGCATCACCTGTGAGGCTTTCCGTTCCCTTGTTGGTACCCATCCGCAGCCCGGATGGGCCAAGCCTGGTGGCAGTGTCGAACCGGCGTGTGGTACCGGTAAGGGTAACCCTCATGTCGTCTGGAACCAACTGTCGCACTGCAAGGATGCTTTTGTGCCTTGTTGCCAGGTGGAGCTGGGCGGCGTTAGTGTGCTATTTAGGTAGAGTTTGGCTGCACTCACAACACGAGCCCGTTGGTGGTTTGCCCCTGGTTTGCACTGCTGCATGTGGCAGCGCAGCAACGGGGAAGCTGTGGGGGCTGTGGGGCAGCCAGCGGGAGACGGCTCAACCATTTTGTAACGGAGACATATCAGTCAGCATGGCGTGAAATAATATGCCGATACGTGACGATAAGACGCTTGGGCCGAGCAACCGCAGCGGCAGCTTCAGGGTGCAAGGCGGTGGGTTACGGGTAGTAATGCCTGAGGTGCCAGCGGTTTGTTCCAGTCCATGAAACCCTCGGACTTTGGTATACCAAGTTGTGAAGCTGGGTAAGCTCCTCTGCCTTCCTTGGCCTGCAGCCGGGAGGAGGACCCCAGGGGAGGGCCCCTGGGGTACATGTGTCCTGTCACAAGGGCGGTTCAGCTGGGGCAGGTCAATGGGGGGAGTACAGTCAGTCAGTGTTACACGGCGAGGGTTCTCCCCTCCGCAAGAGCAAACGACCCGTGTACGAGCCGGGGGCTCAAGGGTCTCCACTCATAAAACCAGGGCATACGAATGGTAATTCTGCATTCATACAAAGCAACGCCTTC
>VFQN01001278.1_pt1 | contig 42894 bp, 56 predicted proteins | sample 3512371 | NCBI WGS metagenome assembly VFQN01 (sample SAMN10412370, study PRJNA504923) | tailings metagenome | isolation source: Replicate 2 from Balatoc abandoned mine | place: Philippines: Itogon, Benguet | collected 2017-08-28 | reverse complement strand
TACCGCAAACCATCGCGTTGCAGCAGCATTGTGAGAAGTCGTCAGAAGTGAAATATGTGCGTTTGAAAAGAAATATGTGCGCATCCATCCCAGGCGCCCCGGTGAGCCTGGGGCCATGGCCGAGAACGTACGGCATGGCCCCGGTGAGCCTGCGGTGGTGCGGCGCGGCGCGGTTTCGGGGCTTTGGGGGGCTTTTTGGGTTTCGGGGCGGTTTTTGGCCTGGACGTATTTTTAGCGTATTTGAGCGTATTTTGCAAGCAGACCCCCGTATTTCACGTATTTTCAAAAATACGCTCATTTTGGAACGTACTGTGCAGCCCAGGTGGGAGGCAAGTAAGGGAACTGCGCTGCGCTGTAGACAGAGCGTGTGGTACAGTACTGTGGTCGGCAGCAGGCGAATGAGAACAGAGGACAGGCTGCCAGTTGTGAAGCACGTGCGGTGTGAGTGTGGTAGAGGCTAGAGCTAGGGCTGAGATTGGGATGAGCAGAGCAAGTTGACCGAAATCAGCCTTTGCTGCTGTCTAGTTATGTGTTGTTAAGTGTAGCTGCGTCCGGTCAGGCAGGACTGAACCCTTGGACCACCAGTCTGTGTCGTACCCTCGTACACCCCAACGGGGTGAGCAACTAATGTAAGCATACTGGTGGCACTGGACGGCTTTGCAATCTGCCAGATAGCAACTAACCCGTACGGCTGTGTCTCCATGTGGCAGTCCCATGCCATCGATGAGGTGTCCTGCTGCCGTGATGAAAGGCACGTGGCAGCCGTCAGGCCAGGGGAGCTCCGTCCCCAGCGTTGGACAACCTGAAATGCACCGCTGGCTACAAATTACATGCCTTCATCCTGCTGCCAACGACCAACAGCTGTGCTACTGATGGTAGCTATGAACGATGGACACCAGCATGTTGTTATGCACACGCACTGCGCACACCGCCCGCGGATGCAATATGGCCACGCACTCGCCATGCGGACAAACCCGCGCGTGCTGGACAGACAGAGCCACACATCATACAAGCACACACCGGCACATGTTAGCACAGGTTCGCATTATACACGGCACCAAAGCTCCTTTGCTTGCACTACGATTCCATGCACGCACTGGTGCCAGCACAGCGCCCCGTACCTGGCACGCAGACGGTCTGCGCTCACCAGTTTGATGCCTCAGGTGGGCTGCTTCGCACCACCGCAGAACGAATCCTTGGCTACCCCGGCAGCTGCACCACCGCCCTATGCTACCGCCTACCGATGCATGAAAGCGGAGGAGCTGCCACTGCTCATACGGAAATGCTCACGTCTCTCCCCCGCTCTCTCGCGTCCCACACGCAGCATACAATTACGCTAGGTGCCCCCACAAGCCCTTCTGTACTCCTGACCCAGCCTCCTGCCGCCGCATCGCCCTCCGTTTCTCTGACTGCCCCAACCTGCAGGAGCCTTCAATACAGTAACCCATGCCGCTTACTACTAGTCTCTCTGCTCCCCTGCCACAAGTAATGGCGGCCCAAACCCGCCGACGGTGCCACACTCACAGCAGCACCAGCCAGCGTGGGACCAAGGAATGATCAACACAACCACGTCCACAACGAAGCAACAGACAGTGCCGCGCGTGCATCCACGCGAATAGGTAGCATGCCTGTACGGCACGGCCCAGGGCGCTCCGCCATCAACGCACCGGGCTGCAGCAAGCTGCTGCCCCTTGCGTGCCAAGGGCCCGGTAACACACGCGCAACACCGCGCCGCACACCCCGCAGCGCGTGTGCGGCGGAGCCCCGCTGCTGCCCACACACCCCGCACCCACAACCCTTAACCACACCCGCCGTGCTCGCTGGGCGCCCAGAGGCCTACACCGCGCCCCTGACGCGCTGAGTTGAATTCAGCCGCCCTATGATCCACCGCAACATCAGCGCCCAGCGGCGTACGTCACCCCCCATCACGCCTGGGGGTAAGCCCAGCCGCCTCGTGATCCACCGCAACCGCCCCAACCGCCTGCTGCCGCTGGAAGCTGCAAGCCGCCCATCCGTGCAGGCCGGGGTGCGCAGCACACCCGTGGCCGCCGCTACACCTAAAAGGGCATGAACGCCGGAGACCAGGCCTCCTGCGGGGGGAAGGCGTCCGGGAACACCATCGCCTGGGGGGGCGTCAGCGGGTCTTGTTTCTTGGCCGGAGGCGGGGCCGGGGCCTGGGCTACGTTGTTGGAGGTGCTGCTGCTGCTGGCGCTGGTGCTGCTGCTCGCCTGCTCCTGCGGCTGCGTCGCTGACCCCTGCTCAGCTGTCGCTGCCTCCTGTGCGGCGCGAGCCTCCTGTGCCTTCGCAATCGCCTGCGCCCGGGCTGCCTCCGCTTGCGCCTGCGCCTGTGCCTGCTGCTGCTGCGCCTGCACCGCCTGCCGCGCCGCGCCTGCCGTGTACTTGGCCGGAACGGCCTGCAGGAAGCCGTCCAAGGACGCGGACATCAGGATGAAGGCCTGCTGGATCTTCTGGGCGAGCTGCTGCTGCTGTGCTGGCGGGACGGGTTGCTGTGCATCCGCCGCGGCAGCTGCAAGCGCAGCTGCGCTAGCTGCAGCCCGCTGCAGGTCTTTGACGTGCTCGTCGAAGTCGTTGAAGGCTTTCCGGGAGTCGATGGCTGCGTTGAACTCGTTGTTCTGCATTAACGCCCAAGGGATGTACAGGGCCGCCTGGCGCAGGTCTGCAGCTGGTGCTACATTTAGGTTCATGCTGAGCGTTCCGAAGTCCCCGGCCTGGATTTGCTGGGCTATCAGCTGCCACACCCTGGCCCGATTCGAGGTGATGATGGTGCAGTACTCCCGGACGCGAAGGTTGTTGGGCACGTCGGAGGCGAAGTCATACTGAAATATTGTTGGATCTGATGCCGTAGGAGCAGGTGGAGGAGGAAGCGGTGCCGGGAAAGCGACCGCTGGCGGAGAAGTAGTCCCCGGAGGACTGGCTTCCTCGGCCAGAACCCTGCCGGGCCCTGCAGTTAACAAGACTGCTGTTCCTAGAAGCACTCCACGCCGTGGTATCGCTCGGCACACGCTTAGCCGTGGCTGAGCCTCCATCGCAGGCGGTCCCAATTGACGGGCTTGCAGCTGCACCATTCTGGCTGCCATTCTACCTAGTTATCAAGGTCAAAGTTAGGGCAGATACGCATCCCCACTATATGGGAGAGCGCTGCGGCGCGAGGATGCGTGTTCACCCTAGCTTACAGTTGTCGGAGTTGTCGGTTGCGGGAGGCCACGCACCTTTCATTGTCCTGTTCTCTTGTGACCCCGAACCTGCAAGCTGCAAGGCCTGCAACTTGGCGACTATATATGCTCTGGTACCTTGCACGCTTAACGCACTATAGTCGGCTTTGACACCAACAAAAGGGCCTATTCTTATCGGGACAGCAGGGTCACAGCCTCCGCGCGCATGGCTTAATTAGCGCGACGGCACAGATGCTTTCTATGGTAGTACACAGTGTCGTCAATGCGGTCTCATGCCCGTGGCGTGATGGAATCAGGTGGGTGCGCTCAGGGCGCGCTAGGTGTGAGTACGCATGGGGCCCTTGATGCCCAGGCACGCCCTTTTGAGCCAGTTTCTGCCACCAGTCTTTCGAGTGCATTGCTTTCTCACCATGTGGTCATACTGCATGGACTCCTGGGCTCCTTGGGAGGCTTTGGCTGTGCCCCAAAGCACATAGTACCGTGTTGTCGCTTGCCTAGACACTGTGCCCCATGCAGCACCACCTTGTACCGCCAGTCTAGGGCCCGGTTGCTGACCCCATCAGTAACCTACCGATGCGGTCTGAAATTTCTACTTTGTCCTAGAGCTTTGTTTTGCCAGCGACGCATCCTGCATACTGCTGCCGTACACGGGATGCAGCGATGGTGCCCACGTGTACACATAACCTGCCCTGCACCCTCAAAGGACCCGCAGCTGGCCAACAAATCAACATGGCAGCGTGTTTGTTTCTTCGTTACTTTCTTACGTCATAGGATCCGAAACCCAGCATGTAAGGACCATGCACGAGCCAGGCGCTCCAGGGGCCACGGAAAGACCACACGACATACAACCGGATACACTGCAACCCAATGTCCAGACCTTTCGGCAGCGCACATAACATAGCTCACGTGTTTTGCCCCATCCGATACACATCTCCTGAAATTGCAGGCGCCTCCCATGTCTCCTCTTGTCAGCGAGCTGTGCCTGGCCTTCGGCGTGCTGTGGCGGCTTGGGCCGCACGGCCAGTGCAGCTGCACTTCATGTGGGTTAAGCGGGACCGCCAGGCAGCTGCCCATGGCGGCCCCAAGCAAGCAGCAAACCACTAAGGTGAGCGGATGTGCCGATCAGGGTGCTGGTCACGTTGGCTAAGGGGTGTGGGTGTTTTGGTAGGAGCAACACTGGCGTGTCCCCTTCAGTCGACACATGCGTGGCGATTGAACCCTGACGCAGCTGCCAGGCGCCAATAACCAGGGCGCAAGCGGCCCTCCCATGAAACACTGACACCTGCCAAATGACGTGATGCAGTTTGCTCAAATAGTATTACATGCTCACATTCATTTCGGGCGCATGAAGCAAGACAGTGCGTTCAACTCGCGGCCTGGAGGTTGACCGCCAACTGCCCGGCACTGCACCACAGACGCGTTGTGCATCGCACGCATTATGAAAGTTTAAATGTATAGCACAATGAAGATAAAATTTGCACTCGGTTCAGTGGCGTTTACCTAATTTTGGCTGGCGTAATTGCAAAGCTTCTGTTTCGCCGTTGTTGGTCGGGCATTGACCCATGGGTCGCTCGCCTGTACTTTTGTCGCAAAAGGCGCAGCATCCTACAACCGTCTACGGCCGCTGCAGCCACCTTCTCGTCAAAAGTTAGAGTCCAAAGTGGCCGCTGAATTGGGCCGCCGGACCAAAGTTTACCTTTCCCAATGAATGCACGGCAAAAGGTGCCTTCCCATGCCATTGCCCCCATACATGAGCCCCATTGCCGCCCATTGGCTCACTACCTTGTATTCACATACAGGACTGCAAAGTCCACGGACCAACGGAGCTGCCAGCGCGCACTCCTGTTGCCAGGCCAACGACTGCCGGTCGCGGCCCAGTTTTGCATTCCTTGTTGCGAACACAGCGCCCCCCTCGCTACTCAATACACAGCAGCGCCTTATACACATTGCGCATGCCCAAAGGCCGCGCGCCTGAGCTCTCCACGCCGCCTTTCGCGCAAGGCCGAACGCTTGCAGAGCCCAACGCACATCGCGCGGGACGCAACCACTCTAGGGCGCCAATCAGTACGTTCTGAGTGTTTCGTGCGAGTCATTCGCTCACACTCGCGTCGCTGTTAGGTCGGCGCTCCGGTCAGGAGCCAGTAGTTTGACCGCACTCCTCCGATCCGCGCTCACAACCAGCGGCTTTGTCTCTGCGCTTCCAACAATGCCCATTGTGCTAGCTAGCGCTAAGGCCATTGCGGCGGCTGTGACCGTCGCGGCTCTTTGGCTCGCCGCCGCGGCGGCCGAGGGGCCGTTGGGTGGCGCGTCGCTGAACGGCGGCGAAGACGGAGGCGAGCTTGCAAACTCCGGTCGAGGCCTTAATTGGTGGAGATTGGGCTCAGATGGCTGGGCAGATGCGCGCGCGACTCACTACGGTAAGCTGGGGACGGATCGGGCTTGTTTTGCCGTCAGGCGGGCTGGCAGGAAGCTGCCGGTACACACTGCGTTACGCATGTCCGTCGAGCACCAGAGGCACATTTTGCACATGCCACGGTGGAATATGCAATGTGCGTTCGTAGCATCGAGGCACGCTCATGGGCGCCAGCCCTGCGTTACGTATGGCTCGTGACACATTTCCGTGGCTGACAGGTGGTGGTTTTGCGACTCTATGGCGAGCACCGGACAACGCATACGTGAATTCTACATATGCGCGTCTACGTAATTATGTGCTTCTACCCTCACGCTTACAAGCACCGCATTATCACCTGTGCCGTTACCTGTGCCGTTGCTGCCCGTGCGCGCCGTGGCCTGAACCCCTCCTCCCCTCCCTCCCGTCCTCCCCTCCTTCGCACACCCTTGCAGGAGGCCCGGACGACTGGTGGTCCATCCACGAGGGCTCCTGCGGCTACGGTTACCTTGACCAGAGCTCGGTGAGCATACGCGATGTTGCTCAACCGTCCAGTTGTTAAGTTGCTAACTGGTTTCAAGAAGTTGAGGCCTCGCTGTGCTGCCTGCCACGCTGAAGGTTATACCCCAAAGTGAGGCACAGGCATACACCTGTCCGCCACTGCCCGGCCCGCTGGCCTACCGTGTCCCTCCCAGTGTCCAATATCCAATGCCTCCTTCCTGACTGCCCCGCATGCCGTGCCCTTGATGCCTCTCGCCCCATGCCCATGCCCTGCAGTGCTCCGGCTGGGACATCGCAGCGATGAGCGATGCGTGCGAGGACTACCAAGGCTCCTGCGGGTGAGGTACTGTACGGCAGGTTGTGTACGGCAATGGAAGGGAAGCGGAAGCTGCCCAGGTGCCCTTTACCCCAGGGGGCTGCTCCAGCCGGATGCCACCTTTGCTTGAGCCCTGCACACAACCGTACGGCCAGCCAGCGTCTCGTCCTTACCGCAACACTGTGGCTGGAAGCAACGGCAGCTGCTGCCGGGTGCTCAAACCATCCAACCATCGTGCTACCGGTGTGCACGCAACACGTGCACGTTGGGCACTAATTGCCCGATACATGTATCGTGCATTGTTTCTCGCACCGTGTGCAGGCGCTGCTACGAGGTCAAGTGCAACCCCAGCACCTTCAAAGACGGCTACGGCGAAACCCTGGACCGCCAAGACGTGTGCAAGGACCCGGACGCGTCTCTCGTGGTGCAGGTGCGTGCCAAGCCAGACACCTCTTGGGCTCTTGCCTATGAGCTTTGTACAGGTAGATTGCCGCCTGGCGACAAGTGCTCCTGCCCTGGCGTTTCCCGCACTGCTTGGCTTGCTCTGTGTCGATGTGGCATTGGCGCTTGTGAGGGGTGCTACAAGGGCTTGGTTGTCACATGGCGTGCCAACTATGCGTGTGGTGCCCTTCACAATGTCTTCAGTACAGTACCTCCACAATCTAAACCTCACGGCCGTCCCCTGACACTTGCTCCCTGCTGCTGCTCCCGCCCTGCCAACCGTTCCACAGATCACCGACTCCTGCCCCTGCCACTACCCCAACAACGCCTTCTCCAACCAGCGATGGTGCTGCGGCGACATGTACCACCTTGACATATCCACCTACGCCTTTGAGAAGGTGCGTGCGCATCCTGACGTGAAAATACCGGTACACGCTTGCGGAAGTGCGATACAACGTTTCAAGCCCGGCTGCAACAGAGTCATCGCACAGGCGGGCGCAGCTCTGGTGGGCGGCGTATCCCAGCGGAACCGTGCTTTATCGGCAACCCGTGGACACGACCCGAGGCGCGGCCCACGCTGTATGACCCCATGCCCCGCCGTTCCCAACCGCAACCGTCTCGCACCCTACAATCTGCCACCTCCCACGCAATCACACCCTGCCGCCTCCCTCCTCTCCCCCTGCTCCCTACTCCCCTCAGCTCGCGGACAAGAAGAGCGGCGCCGTCTGCCTCAGTACCCCATGCCTCCTCCCAACCCTAACCTCCCTCCCTCCCTTCCATTGCCCCTACTCCCCGCAGCTGGCCGACAAGTAGTGGGGCGTCAGTGCCCCATGCCCCCATTAGCCTTGTCCTCCCTCCCTCCATCCATCCCGCCCACTCCCCCTGCCCCCCGCAGCTGGCCGACAAGAAGTGGGGCGTGATCGGCCTCAAGGTGCGCCGCGTGAGCTGCCTGACCAAGCCCTGGCGCCAGGCGCTGGCCCCAGACAACCCCACGCCGCCAGAGACGCGCATCAGCCGGCCGTGGGGCTGGTGGGACCGCAGGTGGGCAGTGACCGTACGACACTGCCGTACGGCACACGGCGCTGTTTGTGGGGTGATACTGCCGCTCTGTGCGCGTTCTTGGTTTTGGTGGTGGCTGGGGAGGTGCAGGGTGGCGGGGTAGCATTGGGACTGGGGGTGCACGGCACATGGGAACAGGTGGTCATGCGGGGGGGGAGGGGACCCTCCTTTTGTCGGCCGTGCTCGTGCCTTGCGCCCATGTAGGAGTGGGTAGAGCTGGTTTCCATGTACCTGTAGTGCGGGCCAATGGTATGTACGCGGTGGTCTGGCGGCTGTCCCCGCTGTGCCGTGCATTTCGCACAGTGCATAGCGTGCCATCCCCAGGAGCTTCACTCCTTCACCGTATACTGCTGCCCCTCTGCTCGCAGGCCCTGGAACTGATCAGTCGTTGGCCTTCAACCGGGATGTCAAGCTGCTCGTATACCGCTCCTCCCCTACTGGTCAAGAGCTCCCCGCGGTTCGTTAAGCGCCAAGGCCAAGACTGCTACCCTTCGTCCGCCGCACATCGGCTGTGGACGGAACGGGTGCACCTGTATGCCTATCCTTGTGTAACAGTAAGTCGCATGGCGGGCGGAGTTGGAGGTAATCGCATCGCATTTGGGGCAAGTTGCCTACGCTTAGCTGCGGAGTGTGAACTCGTCTCCATACGTGTTTGGGTCTGGGCGCGCCTGTGAAACTGTGTGTTAAGGGGCGAGCTGGGGGTGTCGCTCGTGCGTGTGCGTGTGTATTGCTGGGTTTACGGGTGTGTCCCCTTGCCAACGCGTGGGTGCAAAGCGCATGGGTTAACGTGCGGAGCGGGATGCGGTGTAGTGCAGTGCAGTGCCATTCCCTGCCTACAGCCACCGCTGCGGGGTTTTTTCCAGGGGTTTGTTGGGTTGGGTGAACACGAAGAGAGGACCGGCGGGCGAGGGAGGGGATCTGTGTGTGTGAGAGAGACGGGGCGCGCTGCAGCGTTTGGGGGCAGGTTACGTTTTACCTGCTTTGGATGTTGCTGCTGGTTAGAACCCACGAATGATTGGTCGATCCCGGTACCTTCAAGCGGGCTGTCGTTTGCTTTCACATCATTGCGAACTAGGATCCTAATGCGCTGAGGGCCTGGGGTATGGCCCTACGCAGTCTGTGCTTCAACCCACAGGCATGCACGTGTTTGCGTCCCGGTGCTTATGGCTTCTTTTGTGGGTGCGCTCCGGTTCTTTCTGCACGATCCCGGTCCACCCTTTCACTATCTTTCCAACCTTGCGTGCTGCTAGAGCTAATGGCCTCGCTAGTCGCTACGGCCCTGGTTCTTGCCGTACGTGCCTGCGGCACGTGTGCTGAGTGTGCCGTTGCCGTACTTTGCGATCCGTGCTCCCTTTGGTGCGCCGGTGCAGAGCCCGGCCGAGAGTTGTTCGGGCAGGGTGTGGGTGTGCGTGACGACGAGGAGTCCTGCAGACTAGATGTTCCAGGGGTGCCAGAAGGCACTGAGGTGACTATGCGCCTTATGTTGGTCCATGTGGCCTCGAGCCTGTGGGGTGTCAGCAGTACACGCGGCGTTCGAGGGTGTGTCGGTACCTTGGCACTTTGGGTGCATGGGAAGCAGGATGATGCATGGCGTGGTGCATCGAGTGGTGTGCGGTACGGCGTGGCGTGGTCTCGTGCAGTTGTGTGGTGCGGCGTGGGGTGGTGTACCGATATTCTATGTTGTAGGTTCCTGTGTGGCGTGGTGTCGTCACATATGCATATCGCTCCGACGGTGGTGGCGGCTCCCATGTGGTGCATTGGGGCGTGCAGGTGTATTTGGCTGTGCCGCGGCGGTTGGAAAAAGTGCAAGCAAGGCAGCATATTGGGCATGCATGGAGCGTTGGGTCTCGGGGTTGTGGGGCCGGGGCGAAGGCTGTTGTACGGCATGGTAAACAGCACCCCGTAGGAACGGTGCAGTGCGCAGAATGGAGCGGTTGACAGCGGCGTGAGCGAATGGCGGTCGTAGACGGCCAACGGCGGTCTCTGTATGTGTGAATGTAACGGTGGGGTGGTGTGCGATGAGCTGCTAGATCTGACCGTGAGACTTGGGATGCCTTCTTGGACGTAGGAGGACGTCTGCGGGCATGCGGACGGTTGTCGGTGCTCCCCTGTTTGCGGGCGGGTGGCGGTGTGGGTTACGAGCTGCGGCTTGAGAGTTATTACTACGCTGTGTGGGGCAAGTTGACTTATACCATAGCACTAGCAAGTATGAGGGTGTTGCGTTCGGGCATGGGCGCTTTGCTCTGCCGTCGTTGCTACGTACGGGTTGCTCCTTCACACAGTGTATCTGTGTCACGTACCGGTGCACCTGCTGCGAATGTTGCGAGTTGGCTTACATTTCTACTTGCCATGGCGTTTTGCTGCTGTGCTTATCACTTCCTGAATTACGAAGGGGCCGTCACGTACGCGCCTCCTAGCGGCCCCTGCCACGTGTAAGGACTTGTCGGCTTTCCTGGTCCACGGCTGACGGGTGGGACCCCGGAACTCCGCAGCAAGCGTGGCCAACCCCAGACTACACTACGGGGCCGATACGGCATGACGTGCATTGTGCAGTGCGACTCCAGCGAGGGAGTTTCCCTAGGCTGGTGATTGGCAATGCACTTGGCAGTCAGCGGCGCTAATACACTCCAGTGGATACAACGACGACCCAGATCCAGTGGTCGCGACGCTGCCAGACCTTGGCGTGTACTTCAAACATTATGCTCACAGGCGGCATTTGGCTGGGCGTCTCGCGCAACAGAGAGCCGGAGAGCTCCCTTCCCTTTACCCAACACAGCCCCCCAACCTCGCTTAGCATGTGACTGCACGACACCAGCCCATCCCGTCCCCCCTTCATCCCACCCTGGCCACAATGCCCTAGCCACGAATGTGCGTGACACAGAGTTCCTTAATAGCACGTGTGAGGAGACAATTTGGGCACATGTCCATGGGCGCTTCCTGAGGCCAAACAAGGAGCCATGTACCAAGAGCGAGCAGGTGGCGGGCCCCTAGAGAGGTCAGCACCAAGGCCGTATGCGCCTCCTATCGTGCGAATGTGCGCGTGACCTATCAGACCACCGCCGCAATATGGATGCTTATCGAGTTTCGCTCCTTTGGGCGTGGACAGGCGGAGTGGCAGCCCGCCGCGAGACAGGTCGCGGTCTCACAGCCCGTCTGAACGAGGAAGGTGAGCCACAGTAGCTAGAGTATCATGTTATTGCCGCGTTGTCACTGGCGTGCAAAACACGCCGATGCGCTCTTTTTGTAATGCCTAAACTGTCCAACCGGGCGCCTTGAGACTGGCATACAGTTACATCTCACGACAACAAAATTGAAATACACGAAAGGCTCCGGCACTTTTGGCGGGCTTTCTTGGTCATGCGGCCGGTGTGCCGGGGCATGTGCCAGGCCTCCGCCCCCTCAGCCCTCTCGTACGTTTGCGTGTGCCCTTGAGAAATTGCAACCCACTACCCCTGGTATCGTCAGGTACTACGAGCGCGGCTCTCCGCCTCGGGACCGCAGCCCTCCCTACGGTCAACGATACGATGGAGGCTATGGCGGAGGCAGGGGCCGCGGCCGGGGACCTCCGGGGCGGGGCGGCTATGGCTGGGGCCGAGGGGGATACGGCGGGCGCGGTGGGGGGCGAGGGCGCAGCAGGAGCCGGAGCAGGAGCCCGAGCGAAAGCCCACGCCGGGGCATGACGGGCGGCAGGGGCAGGGCCCGCAGCGGCAGCGCGTCACCCTCGGGATCATACTCCACGTCCGGGAGCTCAGGTGGGAGTAAACAGAACAGTGTCTGGCAGTGTTGGGCTTTTAATTGCAGGGGGTTCAAATGCAGCTCGGGGAGTGCAAGGCAGAGTCCTTGTTGGGTTGGCGGGCACAGCACTGAGGGTGCGCGTGCACGCTTGCACATCTGCGTTGTGCAGTTAACCCACTTCGGCTTCCAAGGGCTCGCGGCATGATTTAAAATACCATGAGGGCATAAGCTTTACACTGCTCGCTGCTCGCGCCTCAGTTGCGCCCTCGTCACACGGCCAGCCCGACCCAAGCCCACCCTTTCACCCCCCAGCTGCCCACGGGGAAGTGCCCCCCCTCTCGCACGCACGCCAGCACCCTTCATGCGTACGTGCACACCCACCGCAACACCCAACCCACCCCGTACCTCACCTCCCCTACCCTCCCACCCCATCACGCCCCTTCAACCCACCACCCCCAGGCGACTCCCCAACGCGCTCCCCCCGACGCGGCTCCCCTGGCCGCGGCTCCCCCGACCCCCGCCGCCACGGCCCCGACCGTGGCTACGACACGTGGGGCGGGCCCCCACGCGGCGCCGGCGGCAGAGGGGGCAGCAACGGTCCCGGCCCGGGGCCCTACGGGTCCAGGGGAGGTCCGCCGGACGGCTGGGGGCCGCGGGACAGGCCGGGGCCGGGGTACCGGGGCGGCAGCGGGGGCGGGGGCGGGGGCGGGGGCGGGGGCGGGGGTGGGGGACAGGGTGTGGGGGGTGAGGAGGTGGCGGGGCGGCTGGCGGCGTTGGAGCGGGAGCTTGCGGAGGAGAGGGCGGCGAGGGAGGCGGACAGGAGGAAGCTGGAGCTGGTGGGCAGCAAGGTACGGGGCGTGGGGGTAACCGCAGAGCGGCAAAGTAACTGAACCGGAAACGGTCCACCTGAGGGAGGGCGAGGTAAGTGGCGGGCGAGGAGCAAGGCAAGGGCTTGGGGGCGTGGGGGTGGGGTAGGGTGGTGTGCGTGAAGCAGGAGGGCTGTGGTGCACCGGTGCAAGGTTTGGGGAGGGTGGGGGTGGTTTGGGGTGAAGGGGACCTGGAAGCAGGGCGATGGTGCGTTTAGGGGTGTTGAGCTGTGGTGCGCCGGAGCAGGGTTGCGGGTGCGTGCGCGGCCCAGCGTGGTTGTGACGTCGTTGGGAGGCGGTGCAGCAGCATGCTGCCTTGGTGTGGGAGTCAGCTGAGGCACAAAGCGGGGGACGCCGGCAGGGCCGCCCCTCGGCAAAGGGCTGGTGCCAAGTGTAGGCGCCTGTGGCTAACACCATACCACACGACTGCTGGCCTCTTGTGGAGCCCCATCCAGTGTATCCCCATATCCATTGTTGCGGTGTTCCCCAACATGTGCCCCCGCGCACCGTGGACATCCACCCTGCCCCCACCATCACCACTCTGTCCAGGTCTCCGGGCATGGCTTGGCGCAGCACAGTACACCATTCAATTTCCAAACCTTCCCCACGCGCATGCATCTTGCTCTCACCGGCTGCCCTTCCCTCACACAGGTCCGCGGCGTGGCTGAGCGCAGCAAGGTGCACGGCGCCACTCGATCATTCTCTCGCGCAAACCGCCGAACCGCCCTCCTGAACCCCAAGCACATGCCACCCCACCCCATCCCACCCCTCCCTCATTTAGGTGCGCGGCGTGGCTGAGCGCAGCAAGGCGCGCGGCACCATGCTGGTGCGTCTGCTGGCGGCGCTGCGGGGGGTGGAGGGCGCCAAGGCGGGGGTGGAGGCGGCGAACGCGGAGCTGGCCAGGGCGCAGGAGGAGCTGGCGGCGGTGAGCCAAGGGGGTGTGGGGGGATAGGAAGGTGGGGGGCGTGTTGCACGGGGGTTGCGGGATGTGGGCGCGGCAAAGGCGCATGAGAAGCTGGCGGCGGTAAGCAACGATGTGTGCGGGAACATGGAAGGGGGGTGGGGGTGGGGGGTGCGTGCCTGGGCAGGCAGGTGTGGCTTGGGCGCAACAAAGGCCGAAGGAGGAGCTGGCGGCGGTATACTGGGGAGGGGGAGGGTGTGGGAACGTGGTAGGGGAAACCAAGTACTTACGTGGTAGCGGGGGGGGGGGCGCCTGCCTGGTCAAGGCAGTGCAGGTTACTGGGTGTATGGGGCATAGGTGCTGCAAAGGCGCAGGAGGAAGGCGGCGGTGAGCGATGGGTGTAACCCATCAGGGCGATGGGGGTTACTGGGTGTAGACAAAGGGCGCAAGAGGGGCAGGCGGCGGTGAGGGGCGGGGTGTGGGCGCCACGAAGGGGAATGCGCTGCATGGGCAAGGGGGCGGGGGTTACGGGGTGTGGGCGCGGCTAAACGCGCAGGAACAGCTGGCGGCGGGGTATGGGCAGGGTATGGGCAGGGTAGGAGAGGGATGCGGGTGGGGGCGGGGCAGGGGGAGCGCTGCATGGAGAGGGCGACAGGGTGCAGGTGCAGCGACGGGCGCGGAAGGGGCTGGGGGCTGTGACGGCGCGTGCTGGGGTGTGCTGGGTGTTAGTGCGGGTGTAATAACAGTGATAGCGGCTGTGTACGGGTGGAGCCAGTGGCGGTAATCAGGCGCGAGGGAGGGCGTGTCGTGGGGAGGGGCACAGGCGTGGGCGGGTCGCATGGGCGCTAAGCGGGCAAGCGGCTTCAGCAGCAACAGTAACCTTAGGGCTGTGCTTTTTGTCTCACCTACGTCACCTGCTCTGTGGAGTGCTGATAAAGTTGTACCGTACTGAATGCCGTTGGCCGCTAAATGCAGGTCATGCAAGAGGCGGGCATTATGGTGGACGAGGAGGCGGCGGCGGCGGCGGGGCAGCAGCAGCCGCCGCCGCAGCCCCAGCCCGCCAACCCCCCTGCGAGCGGCGCTCCAGGGGAGGCCGAGCCGCAGCGGGCGCCAGGGCAGCAGCCGGGGCCCACAGCTGACGGGGAAGGGGGTGGTGGCGGCGGCAGCGGCGTGCAGGCGGCGGCTGGGGGCGATGTTGACATGGTGGGGGCGCAGGGGGCCGGGGGCGGTCAGCAGGGTGGGGGGCAAGGGGCGGGCGGGGGGTGGATGGAGGCGGGGACGGTGGAGGGGGTGAAGCAGCAGCAGGCGCCGCTGTTGGGGGGCAAGCTCAGCTTCAAACTCAAGGTCCCGGACGCGGTGTGAGGGCTGTGGGTGCAGGCTAGGGTGTAAGGGCTGTGGGTGCAGGCTCCTCTGGTGTGGGGGTCGTGGGTGCATGCTACGGCAGGGCTGACCGTCTGGGGTCGTGCGTCCTCAATGGTTCGTAAGGGTCTGGGCTGGCGGGGCTGTGACGGATGTGGTTCGTTGCTGCATTTGTGATGCATGGCATGTGCGGGTGCGGACGGTCAGCCGCGGTGGCCGTCCTAGGCTGTCGGTACGTGGCTGGTTGGAGTTAGGTTGGTGCGGGGTGGGGCGTGCGAGGGAGGTTAGCCCAGTGGCTTCAGAGAGTCGAGCTGTGTACAGGAATGCTAGTGCTCTGGACACGTGCTGGGTGTAAGGCTGATGCTGTGCGTGCGAGCGAGCTAGCCTCATGGCCAATGCTTTCGAGCTGTGTACGACAGCGGGCAGCCAACTGGCAGAGCGCAGGATGGGCCATCCTTGTCTGCCTACCGTACTGCAGTGCCGGTACGCAAGCCAGGCTAGGGTGTAACATTGCCTCCACACATCTGTTGGGGCCCCTGGTAACGTGACATGGCTGTTTGCTCCTTGCTAGGTTACGAAACAACGTGGAGTTTCAGCCGGCGTCAGCACCTGACCATCTCATGTTGGTCTCTACGTCACGCCGGAATCAGCACTGTCAGCTTGACGCAGCATGCCTACTGTACCAGCTTGATTACGTTCCATGCACGCTGCCACCCTTCCATAGGCCCTTGCCCTGAAAGAGCGAACCCACCTGAGCCCGCTCCCGAGCTAGGAACAGCACTCACCTTCAAACCATCACGCCTCAAATTACATCTACGCCGTTCCTTCAACGTAACAGCATATGCAGTGAAAGGGACCGTGAGCGTGGTACGGATGAGCGTGATACGGTCTTATGGCATGCACCACAGCACCAGCGTCCAGCCGCAGGGGCAGGGGTGTCTGACAGCACGCGCACTGCTCATGCTCAAAGCCCGCCACAGCCCGGGTACAGTCCTGAGTACACGTGATCCATGCAATGCCCAATGCGCATGTATGACATGCTTGCAGCACTGGTGCGTGAGACATCGCGCTCCTAGAGGGCCATGTATGCGCATGTGTGCACCCTACACGCCAGCTGCATACGCACGCGCGGCTCCGAAGCCAAGTGACAAGTCCCGCAGCATGTCCGTCCGCCATAGGCCCGATGCACGCATCCCAGCCAATACAACCACCTCGTCCTCTCCATATCCGTCGTTCTCCGTGCAACCTAGCCCACACCCCGCACCCAGCCACACGGGTACCTGACAGCGAATGCATTGTTCGTGCGCGCAATACACCCATGTCCGTGAACGACCCTAATCACATGCGGTCCATTACCATGCCATATGTGCATCTACGACATGCATGCGTGTACGGCTGGATCAGGCAGGACCGCTGGGTCAGGCAAGACAGTCCTGGAAATCCAGGCAAGCGCACGTGTGCATATGACACGCCAGCCTCTAACCACCCGCGGCCTAAGAGCCATAGCGTCAAGCTCGCAATCTGTCCGTTTCGCTGCGCGCACGGCCCGATGCACGCATCCGATCTGCTCCCGTACCACCGAGCCCTCTCCGCCTCCGTCCTTCTCCATGCGACGCAAACCCACATCCCGCACACCCTGCCCTCCCGCCACCGACCCACACCCTCCCGCCTGCTCGCTCTCCCTCACCCTTTGCCCTGCCCTCCCGCACTCCCCCCACTCCGGCACACGTCCCCCAGCACCCCCTTGAAGTACTCCCCTGCCTGTACGTTCAACTGCCGCCGTACCTCCACCAGCGCATGCCGTACAGCCCGTACCTGCAGCGCTGGCGTGCGCATGATGCGCAGCATCACGTCCACCTCCTGCTCCCCCGGCGCCTGGTAATACACACTGGCGTTGCTGAACATCCGGTACGCCGCCAAGAACCGGTCATCCGCAATGACGGGTGTTCCAGCAGTTAGAGACGTCACAATGGTGGAGGAGAACTTGCCGTTGTAGTATTTGTCGCTGGCTAGTGCAGGGAGTAAAGCAAAGGAGTGGTGGATGGCGTCCCAGAAGCTGCGGAACTGCAGGCGCTTCATGATCTTGACGTGGGGCATGAGGTCCTCTGTGATGTTGAGCCGGGCGTCGTCACCCTTGCCCAGGACCTTTATCCCGAAGAAGTGCGCCGACGGTCCGGCAGTGAGGTCCGGGAGGCGTGTGGAGATTTGTGTCCAGATGGAGGAGTAGTTCCGGCGCAGGTTGGAGAACTTCCCTTGCAGGACGAAGCCGTGTACGCACCCCCCCATGAGGTCCACTTCTGTGGCGTGGAGGCAGCTGGTCCGCGGCTTGAAGGGCAGTGTGGGCAGTGCCCAGTCCACGGGCGGTGGGAGCTTGCCGGGTAGAGAGGCCTTGCGGGCTGCCTCTTCCACTGCGTCTGCCACGTGTGGGGATAGGGTAAGGAGGCGGACGTCCTTGGTCCAGGTCATGAGCCTGCTGAGGTCCTTATAGTCGTGGTTGTGGACGATGGCTATGATGGTCTTCAGGCGGAGCTTCCGCAAGACCTCCAGGTTCTCCGCCGGCTCATAGTCTGCGCTGACCAAGATTGCAATATCGTACTCGGGAGGTTCTTTTTGCACTAGGGCGGGCGTAAGGTATTTGAAAGAGCCCTTGGACCACTTGAGGACATCCCAAGCGCCATCAGCGGTGCCGGAGCGGGTGTAGCGGTTGAGGATGACGTCCAGTCGCTTGGTATAAGGGCGCAGGGTGTACAGAAGTCCAGCGAGGACGTCATAATGGTACGGCACGCCGTTGATGAGGGCGATGCGGAGGCCGGGGCAGCTGCTCAGGTCAGCTGGAGCACCTACGCCGCTGGGGCTGCCCCCGCTGCTGCCCCCGCCCCCATCCCCGCCTGTGCTCCCGCCGGTCCCAGACACAGCGTAGATGGCCGGCACGCTTGCCAGGAGTAGGAGTATGCAGGCGAGGCTCGAGGGGCGCTGCAACTTGTGGTGGCTGCGCGCGGATGGTGCACGCGCCATGCTGTGCCTGACTGCGTCCGAAGGCACGAGAGACGCCTTCGCCAGGTAGCTGATGGTTACTTCGAGATTATGTTCGCTGCTGGTCATCTCGTTAGGCTAAGCGCTTTTGAGGTTGTCATCTTATTCACGGCCAGCTACTGCCCCAGCGAAAGTTCAAAAGTAGATCTGTTAAGGAACGATGCATATGTTGCATATTAATCAAGCTCTTTCGCAGAGGTGCTGGAGCTCATGGATGTTGCAGTAGAGGAGCTAGGCCCCGGAGATAGAGGCAGCGCGACCGAAGGAGCTTGGGCTATTAGTCTGCTGACATAGACGTAAATATCAATAACAGCCTATTCAGTACCAGCAGTGCCTCGCCGACAGCTGCGCTTCATGACTAACCACCCGTACCCGCTGCATACTCCCACTGCCCTGAGCACCACTGTGCCAGAGGCTGCCCCTTCCACTCGTGTCTTGGGTCTTTGGGCTTTTGATCGCATACCTTGGCCCGGCACTGCCCCATTACCGGTATCAGCGGTCAGTCCTATCCACAGGCTCCCGCAACCTGTTACCACCACCTGCGGCCCTACCTCCACACAGGAGCTTTCGGCACTTTGTGGCATCAGGGCGAGGGTATACCGGTATGCAGGTGGCATGATATCAGGTGGAGCTGGGTGGAGGCAGGGGAGAGAAAGTAGGACTCTCGGTGGCGGGAGCACAATTGCGACCAGTGTGCACCAGGGCCCCTGCGGCAGCGACGTGGTGGGCTAGGACACGCGACCAGGTTTGCATCGCCACTGCGTACGTAGGAGATCAGTCTAATCTGGTCTAATAACCTATGAAGCAAAGAACTGTGCGCATACGACTGAATGCATCAACCGGTGGACTGTCCCTGGAAGGCCAACACGCGAACACGGTGCTCCAGATATTGCCCGCCCATGGGCGCCCATGTGGCCACATGCACCAACTGCAACTCGCGTGTTAGCTGCCAAGCCAGCAACGTCGTTCCCAAGCCGATACTTGGGTTCTTTTCCCTCTGCTTCCCGCCTTCCTGCACACTTATCGCACCATACCGTACTCATTATGTATAGTTTCGACCTAGCCTACCTCCACAGCATATACCACACCCCTACCTCTCGCCCGCAGGTATGCGACGCATTCTGCAGACGTGAGCACGCACGGTCTGGTCCTGCGTGTGCCGGGGGGCAACCGACACAGCCGGCTTTTTCACTTCAGCTAAGTATCTCAGCGGATCAGCGTCAGCGAGCATAGCCACCGTCATCGACTTGCAACTCTCCGGACCTGCCATGCCTCGCTGCGCTCTGCCTGTTACTCCTATATGCCTTTAACTGTACAAGGCTCATTAGCCTACATCCCGCACCGCATCCGCTACCACACCCCTACCTCTCTCTCAACTGCAATCCTACAGCCACGCCCGGCCACACATCCGTGCACGCTGTGCTACTGCAGGAGCCCAGCAGCCCTCTCGTCGCAACCCGGTAGGTGATTATCCGTCCTTATGGCCCCCCTGTCTCTCTCGACATACCCCATGTAACTGTAACTGGTAGTGTTGCACAATCCTATCTTCCTATGCACCTAAAAAGCACGTGCCATGCCGTGCAAACGCAGCTAGCGCCCCTTGTCGTTGCCCAGCATTCAGTGAAGAATCACCAGGAGCAGGAGCCCTGCACCAACCCCAAAACAATTGTACACGTTTCATGCATGTCCGGAGTAATGGATACACCTGATGCCCCGTCTCTGCACGACCTGTAGCCGGCGGCACCGTGCCATCCCTTCCATACGTGCCCATGTCACCCCTGGAAACGTTCCTATGCCAAACCCTGCAATTGCGCTACCTACCGCACAGCTGAGCCCAGGGGAGTTCTCCCCTGGTTGAGTCCGTCCTGCTTAGTACATGTTCCTAACATGTACGCCAGGCGGCCACGACACGACACCACATGTTCGCTCATGCTCCATCCTTACGTCCACACCGTGCAACCCGCAACCTGCAGCATACTCTGTCCAGTCACAATCATTGTTTCACCAGTAGGTCATCGTGCCAACCCACCACCTGCCTACCCCACCACCCCCTCCTCCCCGCCGCTGCCCCACCCCCCGCCCAGCAGCTCCCGCTCCCCCTCCGGCCCCAGCGGCGCCCACCACCTGCTGCCGGGGTCGCCCTTGGGGTTGGCAGGGTACTGCTCCAGCCACCTGCGTGCCACCACACACGCACGTGTCGACCCAGCCAGGGGACATTGCAAACGTGGTACCTGCCTGAATAGAGTCCGTGCCGGTACTGGCATGGCGATCCCGCTCGGTCAGCTACCACACAGGTCATACACAGTAGACAAAATGCGGCAGCACGTCACACGTGGCCGGGTGCGTGTCCGCGGCACGGGGCACCAGACATACGACACTACCTACAGTCCGGGTGTACGGAGCATCAGTCTCATATCCTGAATTGAAGTATGATTATCACGGTCTGTTACAGTGGTGATACGCCTCCATGTCCCACCTGTGGAACTGCAGGAAGCGCTCCATGGTGTCGCCCTCTGACAGACCCACGGGTCGGCCCGCGGCCCGGATGGCGGGCACGGGCGAGTTGGTGCTGGCCTGCAGCTGGATGCGGGCCGTCCTGCGTAGCAGCAGCGAAAGAAGAAGTATTCATGCGCGTTTACGGTTGGTCGTCCTGCAGAAGATGGGGCCCCTTCATGCTGTTGTACCGGTACGGTCGCCACACTGTGCGTGCTGCTCGCGGTGCACGATCACAGCTCAGCTTAGCGCCGTCGACACACGTCGGCATGCCCTCATCGCTCGGACAGCGAGAGGCATCAACTATAATTTAAGATTGTTGTCGAACGGGTTGTATAATGCAACTTGCTATGGCGGAGCAAGCGCCTTGCCTATCATTGGCAGCTGCGTAGCCCCCTGTAACCTGCTAGCCAGGTATGCCCAACACACCCACCTGACCAGACGTGCCTCCTGGTACTCCCTCCCCGCCGCCCCCACGTCCGGCCAGCACCGCCCCAGCGCCTCCGCCAGCGCGTGCGCGTCCTCGAATGCGCTGCGCGCGCCCTGCCCCGGGCCCGGGTGCATGGCGTGGGCCGCGTCCCCCAGCAGCAGCAGCCGGCCCCCGGGGCTGGACCAGCGGGACAGCGGGAGGCGGTCGTACAGCGCGCGCTCGAAGATGGAGCACTCGGGGGAGGCTTCCACAACGGGAATGGCGGACGTCCAGCCGAGGGCCTGGGGGCGGGGCGGGCGGGCAAGAGACACGTGGGAGGGATGGGAGAAAGTGAGGGAGGAAGCAGGTTGCAGAAGTTTCGATGGCACTGCTGACCAAAGTCGGAGCGGGACACAACAGACAGCATCTTAACTTCAGCACAAGCAATGAGAGAGATAACCAGATCACCAAAGACGAGAAGCTGACAGGTTCTGTGGGCCTCCACACCTTGAGCCGCTCCAGCACGCGTGCCTTGCTGCCCGGCACGCCCAGCCCCCCGCGCCCCTTGCGCCAGCCGCCCCGCTGCGTGTCGCCGTCGGCGTCGCCGGTGCCCGCGGCGGCGGTGGGAGGAAAGGCAGCTCCGCCCTGGTTGTTGGGGCAGTTGGTGGTGTGTATTAACTCGGAGGCGTCGTCGGGCCCCGCCGGTGCGTTTCTCTCCCCCTGCTGCTTCAGCTCCAGCTGCTCCAGCTTACGCTCCAGCTGCTGCTGCTGCTCGTGTGCCCCGTCCTCCTGCTCGTGTGCCCCGTCCTCCTGCTCGTGTGCCTCGTCCTCCTGCTCGTGTGGCCCGTCCTGCTGGTCCCGCTGCCGCTGCCGGTCCTGCTGCTGCAGCAGATGCTGCTCCTGCTCTGTTGGGAGGTCGCACGTGAAGGAGGGCCCCTCAGGGTACGCCATGCGGACCTGCCAGAAGGTGTAGCCGCCGCCGGCGTCGGAAACGGCCATCTGGGTGCTCCAGTCGCCCTGTGGGGTGTACCGTGTACGGCAAGGGCGCGTGCGGGAAGGACGGTCACTGATGTGCGTATTAGTACGATGCAATCTTGTTGTGTGTCCGTTTGAGTACTGCCGTTGGATACAAAGTGCGACGTGTGCAGGCGCTCAAGTGCCGTACCGCAGGGTGGTGATGCCTGTCCTGCACAACGAGCGTGCGAGTGCGTGTGCAAGGCCCTGCATCAGCCCTGCATCAGCCCTGCATAACACCACGTGGCACAGAGGGCACGGCCACGGTGCAGCTGCATCTGGTACTTACTCCCCAGGGTGCGTCCAGGGTGAAGATGAGCTGACCTGCAAGGGCAAGAAACGCGAAATACAGTGTGAGTGAGCAATGCGGCAGATCGGTACGGCAAATATCGCTTAGTCAGAATGCTCAGGCGCACGTACATTCAGGAGCCGTATCCACCACGATCGCATTTACGGCGCTGTGCAACGGACCTGTCCTCCGGTAACCGTACGGCATGCGCGTGCATGCGCTGTCATAACCCCAATGCGGCTCCGCCCCGCCCCCGTGCAACACCCCTCCACGCTTCATTGAGTTACGCCCCCGGTTCAGCCCCTACCGTACACGTTTGCACCCACCCGGTTTGTGCGCATCCACCACCTTGTGCGGCAACAGCACGGTGCAAGCCACGCGTCCACCGTGCACCAACTGTCAACAGTCGTTGAACCACCACAGCATGTGACACGGCACCATGCAACTAACCGACCAACCTCGGCATACGATACGGGCTGCCAAGTCCCAACCCTGCGCAAAGCGGCACCAAGACCAACCTCCCTGACGCGCCTCCCTTCAGCACTGTCATACATGGGTGCACCCTTACCCACCCACCCACCCGGCGTGTGTGCGTCCACCACCGTGTTGCCCCCCGGGTTGTGCAGCAGGCAGTTCCAGTTCATGTGGCCCAGGTAGCGCGGCCCGGGGTCTGAGGGGCACAGCGCCGTCCGCATGGCGCTGAACACGCCGTCAGCACCCACAGCCAGGCGGGCGGTAACGGGGGGCCGGCCACGGAAGCGTATGACGACGGAAGAGGCGGGGCCGGGGGCGGGGTCAGAGCCGGAGGCGTTGGTGGGGCCACACGTGGGGTCGGGGTCGGGGGCTGAGCCGGGCACGGCTCCGTTACCGTCCGCACGCTGGCCGTCCTGCTGCTGCTGCTCCCCGTCCGTGTGTCCGTCCGCCTCCTGCCCTTCCCACACCTCCTCGAACCCCTCCGCCTGATAGCCGCAGTGCACCGCCTCAGGGGGCACGAAGGAGGCCAGGGAGGCGTGGACCTGAGGCCGGGGAACGGGGCGTGGGGCGTGGGGTGGACGGGGCCCAGACGGAAGAGACGTAGGGAGCACCGGATGCCAGGGTTGCGGGAAGGCCGCTCAGTATGGAGCATAGCATGGGGCACACAGAGGGCGCCAGTGTGCACTTGGAGCAAGACCCATCTGACTGTGGGGCTGGACGCACCTCAGCCCTCGGTAGAGTTCTCGCTCCAACGGACATCTACCCTGCTGCTGCACACGCACAGCTCCTGTCAATCCCGGCACCGCACCACGCAGCCACGCACCTCAGCCCACCGGATGGTGATCGTGGTCCCCTTGGCGGTCTGCGGGTTGACTTGGGGCTCAGCCCCTGGGGCTGCGATGCGCGTCTCCGACGTCGTCACCGGGACGCCGCGCTTCCTGACCAATCAGCACACAGCGTACGCAATCCATGTTAGCGGCATGTGCGCTTACATCACGTTCGCACGAGGAGTGCACACAGTGGCACGGTGCGCCGTGCTGGGTGGGGGCGGGCCTTAGGTGAAGGTGTGGAAAGCTTGGTGGAAAGCGCCGTGCACAGCCAGGGGCACGCGGTCCTGCTCGACGCGTTCTATATATGTGCACGGCGCACGAGCGCACAAGCGCTTTGCGAGTCCCAAGGATGCGGTACGCGAGCGAGGCTTCCTGCTGCCAAGGCCACATCCAGCAAGCTGCCTAGCTAGCAACGGCCCGCACCTGATGTCGTCAGGCAGGTCAGGGTGCAGCTCCCCGAGCGCCTGTGGGGAAGCAACGCCGTGCAAGGTACGCGGTGTACGACCAGCAGCATATATAGATGTACCCTACGCGTACGGTATCCTGGCTGCGTGCCCAGTCAAGATCAGCCACCGACGTTCAGCGTCTCGGGTGCACGACCGGGCCACGCCCAGGCCTGCCATGAAGGGCTGCTGCGCCGGCACGCTAACACACGTCACCCGCCAAGCAGCTCAGATTGACCGTAGCGGCACGTGCAGTTGCGGCATCGGCACGGCTTTGATTTAGACTGGATGTCATATGCAGTTATATGCAGTTACGGCACGTGCTCTGCCTGGGCCGTCCCTGGACAGGCGGGCAAGCGTGGCAAGCAAGGGCGACTGCGCCCTCGGAAACAGCAGCAAGCCGTTACGAATCGGGACCTTGCTTGGTGCATGGGTCCCTGCCCTCAGCCCGCTGCCCCATGTTGCTATTATCTCACCGTGAAGGCATTGTTCCCCAGGCCGACCATGGTGCTGGTCTCACGGCGCAGCACCTCTGCGCCCTCGAACACGTGGGCGTCGAAGCCGCGGTGGCGGAGGCCTGCGCGGCACGGGTCGGTGCAGGTAACGGTGCATGCTTGGTTGCGTTGCGCAGGGGAGGAAAGTGCTGGTGTCTGCTGGCAGTTGCATGCTTTTGGCAAGGCTGCTGTGATGATACACAGGTCCTTGACTTGCGGCGAGGTGTGGTGCCACAGCCACGACGTGTAGGGGAACGGCCCCAGGGGGTTGTGTTCAGCAGAAGGTGTTCAGGGCGCGAGGGAAGCGCTTTGGGGTGCAGCGGCTCCTTGGCCGGGGTTCTTCCGTTGGCTAGTAGTAGAGTAGTATTTCCGGTACACAGCTGATTGGTACACTCGTACGCACCTGCCGCGAGGGCCAGGCCGCCCAACCCTCCACCGACAATGACAATGTCGACTTGGCTTGGCGCGTGGGCGCCATCCATGCTCGTAGGCGCCATGCAACTCATGCTCACTGCTGCTGGCTTAGTATGTGAAGAAGCGATGACTTGGTAAAGGTAGTCTGCGTCTATGCTACTAGTGTAATTCCTAACCTTGCCGCGAGTCCGACACCTTGCCGAGATAACGACTCCTGACATCAAACATGCGAGAGGCCCTTTGGCATGCTTGACTAAATTTTCTACGAATTATACTTCAGTTTTGATTTTCATGCGCAATTAGGAATCGCTACGATGCTGTTCCTTCGTATCGGTAACAGCATCGGAGTGGGCATGCTGCTGTATCCCAGCCGCTCCACACAACCCCACGGTTGACGATTGACCATGGGTCGTCGCACGCGGTTGGTCAGAACCCATAGATGGCTCGGCACGGCAACCCACGGCAAGCTTTGCACGGCAACCGTTGGGAACAGAGGTTAACACCCTGCTGAACATTCTCGACACTTGTTACGCCCAATAGCACGGAAGCAGCTGACACTCCGTGCCGCCGAGTGGGCGGGCGGGCCCGTGTGCGCCCGCTTGGACACGTGGTGAGATGGTGAGTTGGTGACCCAGATGCATGAGCTGTGCTTACATACCAAACAACCCTACATACCCGACAGCAGCACCCTGAGACAAAGTGTGGCATGCGAAGGTGCTGATGAGTCGCAGCTGCTTGCAGTCACACTACAGGTACAATGGGTTCACACGCTCGCTCCCCTGCGCTCCACCTCCGGTACCGTACTCAGCCTGCCTGGCCTGCCTCAGGGAAGGATCGCGTGCGGTGCCTTGTACATGTTGCACCCTCATGCCTATGAAACTATGATCCGTTTCACACAGCGCATTCGTACCACGGCTGAAGGTGCCCCCACGCCCAAACCTCATCTCAGGTGAGGCTTGGGGTACCAGGGGAGGGGTACTGCAGGCGTGGCGCGGCGTGGCATGGCAGTCTTCTGGCCTGAGTTGCGCAGGGCGGTCGCATGAGAGCTGGGTTCATGTGTGACACCTACCGCGAAGCTGGTGCTCTCTTTCCGGCACGGTGGTCGCCTCCCGCTGCATTTCGCCCGGCTTCATGGCGGCTTTCGTCTCCCTCGGCATTGCTGCCATGCAAGTGTAAATCTGCAGCAGGTCCCAGATGGGCCCATGGGACATTGGGGATAATTGAATTGATTGCGAGATCAGCCGCACAGACTGTAAACAGGGCAGTGGGCGGGGGGGGGGGGGCGGGGCTACCCTGATGCACGTGGCAATCCAGGGTGTGCCGGTACCCCGTGTAGCTGCAGGGGGGCCCACGGTGCACTGGTGCCCCGTGGGTCATGCGCATCTTTTAAGCTGGAGGGATCCGCCAGCGCAGGATAGCATGGGACTGGGCGCGGGACCGGTGCTTGCATAAACCATCGCCACAAGGGCTTCAACACCTGCAACACCAACGGCAACCCCTTACGGCCGTAGCCATTCCCCGCGCCCCATGCTGGTGCCGGCGGCGGTACACACGCCATGCACACCATGCTCTCAATAGTCCGTGCCGTGTGGGCCTCCCTGTGAACTGTACAGTATGAAACCCCCAGAGACATTGCTAGTGGTTGGCTGCAATCACTGGCGGGTGCCCGGCGGCGAGGCCGCGGGGGGACATTGGCCGTGGGTTACCTCTACCTTGGGCGGGAGGCGTTGGGGGGCAGCAGAAGGCGGAACGCACTCGACACGCAGGGCTGGTAGAGCCATGCGGCAGCTAGCACTTCAAAGATGTAGCATATTTCCGGTTGCTTCCTGTTTCACACACCAGCCCTACCTGACGAATCTGGAATGGCTCAGCTGGCGAGTTTTGCAACCCGCGGCCTAGAGTCGAAGCTTGGGAGCCAGCGCAGGGAGCCAAAAGTAAGCTAGTTCCATGTGAACGCCCAGCACCTGCCAAATGCTGTGCATGAGCCTGATACCTCCAGTCGTTGCTCTTGGCCAGAGCAAGGGCCCCTGCCCCGTGCCCGCTTGCGGAGATGGAGCACGAAACAAACGACGCCTGCAGACCGTGCACAGCCTGACCGTGTGCCATAGAGTATAGCATATCAAGATATCATACCTGTGATTACGCTCATGTCTGGTTGCCATGGCAACATGACCGGAAATCCTGTTGCCCCTTTTTTTGCTGATTCGAGGCTGTTGTACAAACCGCTAGACCGCGTTTCTTAAGAGTGCACCGCCACGTTGCCTGCAATTCAAAGTAACAGTTGATGTAGTTCTTATGGCGAACCTCTAGCGCCGAGTATCCTTTATTGGCAGCCTAGAGCGGCAGCAGGGCTGCTAGCAGCACGGTAATAGGTATTGCGCGCATGAACCGAAGGAGAGGAGCTAAAGGTTTGTCTACTACCTTTGCGGCCGCTCAAAGGCTCTGAACGTTCCACGCACCTTCGGCTGCTGGCCGCGCAAAGCTCCAACAAAGCTCCGACAGGAAAAGCCGAAAGCTGCGAAACCTTACGTAGGTAAACGTCCACGTTGCTTCATGTGCAGGGATGGGGCGACTGTCAAGTTTCGCGCTCTCAGCGGTGCTACTGCTGCGGGCCTCGACAGCGAACGCCCAACCAGTATGCACGTTTGCGACACTGTTTAAAAGCGCAAACGGAATCCCTGTTTCCAGCATAACCGGGCCTATGATAGCCGGTGCCAATGGGCAGGTGGTTGGCAGCGGGACGCTGTATGCGACTGACGGCAGCATCACGTTCGAGCTCACCACAACCGCGGGAGTGTGGGACGACAGGGTCACGTGGTACATATACGACAGCGCAGACAGCTTCCGCCAGGATTACCTGCAGGTAACAATCTGGGTAACACTCTGGGTGTTTCAGCTGTCCCGTGCACCCTGGCGCCTGACGGTAGGGACTGATGTGCGTTCCTGCTGCCCGCCGCCGCAGCAACTTCAGTCAACTGTGCATGGCCAATCTGCAGCTGACGTGGCACCTGCTTGACCTGCTTCGCGTGGGACCTACTTATCAACCCCCGTACGCGGCATGCGCCACCTGCACCCCGTTCACAGAACCCAGACCAACCGACGAGCGCCTGCAAGCGCAACACGGCGTTTCAAACCAGTACTGGAATCAAGTACAGGCAGATTGCGCTGCCGGGCCAGTTGCCAACCATCAGCTTCAGCACACCGCTGAGCACCTTAGGCACCCTACCCGGCTGCGACGGTAGCAGTAAGGAGTTCTTCGTCGTTATCCATGTAACGCTTGAGGTAGGGAGCCCCACACGTGTCATATGGCAGTAGCATTGCATCCACAACAGGCACGCGCCCGTCTGTGCCATCCGTGGTCCCCAGACTGGCAAACGCAGTGCTACTACTGCATGCTCTGTGGAAAGGGACTGCATGTTGTACCCATGACGCAAACAAGCATCCTGTTACTACTCCAATACTTTTGCCATGATGCAATCTGAATTCCTGTAACCTTACTGGGTGTCCATGCCCGCCGGCCCTCCCGGTGACTGTGCGTCCGTCCAGACCGAACCGGTGTACCTGTCTTGGCTCTACGTATCCAACAACACTCAAGACGGAGACTACAACGATTACAACCCCCCCTGCACCAGCACAGACAGCTGGTTCGGGTTCGGTATCTTTTACCTCAGCTGCGGCGCCTGTGGCTTCGGCGGGCCCGCGCCCATCCTCAGTCCCACGCCCTCTCCTTCGCCGGACCCCATCGCCGTGCCGACCTACCCTGCCTCTCCTTCGCCGGACCCCATCGCCGTGCCGACCTACGCTGCCTCTCCTATCCCAGCACCCGTCTACCCCACACATGCCCCCTGCGGCCCCGGCACTTACAGCCCCTGCCCGGGGAGCCCCACCCTCAGTCCAAAGCCCTCGCCCGGGCCGGAACCCACAGCAGTGGTGGACTACACCCCAGCTCCGGCACCGGTCTACCCCACACCCACCCCTACTTCAACCCCGTCACCCTCTCGCAACCCGTTCGTACGCGGCTTCCCGTACTCCGACTGTACCAACCGCAACGTAACGCTGTCGCAGTACCGCGTGCGCAACCCGTTCGGGCCCATTGACGTACCTGCCGGCGACTTCGACGCCCCTGCCGTACGGTACTGCATGGACATCGTGTCAGTGGGCACGTGCGACGACCGTTCGCGCTGCTGCGGCATGCAACTGTACAAGCTGCAGCTGCTCATTCGTAAGTCAACTTGCATGAACAAGAACGTTGTACCGATGCAAGTCCACGTCAATTTCATGCCCGGGCTTAGCGTGGACGTGAGACTGTACAGAGCTACAGACCTTACTGCCCTGCGCATGCACGCATCGGGGACGCGCCATGCTGCTCATAGCTACTGGCCTCTGCTGCCCTCCATTGCGAACACCACCATTGCACCAGGGCTTCACCCGGCGCCAATCCACCTCCGGTCAGTTCCGTTCCGTACCGGTACTTCTGCCCTTCTGTCCTCACACCATGCCAGTTTGATCCCACACGCCCTCCGTTCCCTCCGCTCCCCCTTCCACCGCTCCCCCCTCTGTTCCCCACGCCCCCTCCCCAGGCGACCACTGCGCGCAGCTCAGCCCCAAGCCCATCATGTACGCAACTGTCAACGGCGTGGCGGTTAACCCCTACTACCGCCGCAACCCCACGGGCCTCAAGACTGCCACCCTAGGCATTGCCCGCCTGGATGCACGTTTCCCCACCATGCCAGCCCTGGGCCTGCGGCTGTGCCTCACCTTCAATGTAACGGCTACGCGCTGCAACAGCCCGCTAAAGATGTGCACGGGGCGCAACGTGGAGGACGCCACGTGCCAGTACGCCGGGTTCAACAGGTGGGTTAAGCTCCAGGTTGGTCCGTGCGTTGCGGGAGTTGGGATGCGCAGATAAGCTAGGTGAGGAGACAGTACCGCTGTACCGGTATGGGGTCTGTCGAGGTCGGGTGGGTGAGGGCGCATGGGTACGTGTTGGCGGGTGGGTGGGCCTGTGGGCCGGTGTCAGGCGCGGCGGAGCAGGCAAAGGGTGGTTTGGGGTAATAATGTGGAGGGTGCAGGAGGATGCGGGTGAGTGAGCAGGTGCATGTGCGCTCGTGCGGGGCAGGGTGTCGGGCGTCACTTGACAGGTGGGCTAATGGAGCGACGTGGCAGGCACCTGTGCTGTTGCTCAGCCCAGGGGAAGGTTCGCAGGCCAGGCTTCCATCCGGTGCCCTGCCCAGCCTTGCCTTGCCGACGAGCTGCTTGCAATTAGAGGGCATGCTTGCAGGGGATTGCATATGTACAAACGCAGCCCAAGGTTGAAGTAGCCCTCAGCCACACGTTTAGCACAAGGTGTCGCTCTTGATCGTGGTCGTGTGCCCCTCCCCCGCCTGCCCCGAATTATTGCGCCCCGCAGGGACCAGGACTGCTGCCCAACCGCCATGACGGACAGGTGGGTGGGCACGGCCTAGGGCGGAGTGGAGGACCTCCCGCCCAATAGTGTCGCCACAGCCATCATCAGCGAAGCGGGCCTCAGCGGGCCGCCCCAAGACAATGCTGGTTATGAGAGGTGGTGGGTAGTGTTGGGTGTTGTTTGCTCGAAAAATTGCACTGTGGGAGTTGGTCTCATTCGGGTCCCCCACCTCGGCTCCTGCCTGGTTCGTCCACCGTGCTCGCACACCCCGGCTCTAGCAAGACCGCAAGGTTAGCACACCAGTAGCACTGTCCTTCACTACGTTCTCGTCGTTTTCTTTTGCATGAGCGGTCGGGGTTTGCGGGCCCAGTTCCAATGTGCATCACAGTTGTACCATGCATCCTAGAAACCAGAAAGCGGGGCGGACATGGAGATCGTGCAGCATCTTGCACAGTCCCTGACATAGGGTAGGCCGTATAGGGTATTCGGACATACTGTACATACAGAAACTGTACACAGCAAGATACATCTCGGCTTGAGCAACGTTTTATTAATTGCGTGTGCGCTGAGGGCGGCCGCTGTGTGCACCCCCCACGTGCGTGGATTAGTTGGTCCTTGTTGGTGCGCGCTGGAGCACCGTACTAGTCCTTCAGGGAAAACCCACAGGTTGTCGCTTTCGGTTTGATTGCGAACCATTTTACAGCTTGGTGGGCTGCTGGACGGCTCCTGCGTCGTGACGATAGCTCTGCTGGTCGAGCGTCCGGGCACCACTAACCAGGAGGGCGCCTCCCATGTAGCTCCCCTGCCGCCAACTCCTTGGCCAACCTCAGGTGGCACGGATGGGCGGTAGGCATTCCTTTGCAGTAGTCATGATGATGTGCGTATGTGCTTTGTGGTACTTGTCGTATAGATAGGGGTGGAAAGCGGACGCCGATGGCCACGCCTGCGGTCAATCATACCGGTGCGCCCTGTGCCAGCGTACACGTGCTTGGGGACGTGCCTTTGGCACGTGCCCTTTCTTCTTCTAGATCCAGGACCAGGAGCACACATGCTTTGTAAAGGCATCCGGCACAATGTGTCTCCATTGTTCACGGCTTGACTGGGGTCACGGAAACAAGGCTGGCCTCCGGCCGCGGCCAAAAACTCTGCTGACAAACTAACCGCGAACCGGTGACCCGTGGGTCGACATGGGTCCGTCGTGGCCGCGAGTGACAGTGTCAGGGCACAGCTTCCTACTTTATTGGGAAGCAAAATGTCACAGCACTTTTTTCATCGCACCCGGGAAAGCTCCGGTTCCGAGCTGGAGTGGTTAGTCACGCATGGCAAAGCTGTCACCTCTCGCAGGTTTGATGTCAGGAAGTTGTTGTGGCAGCTGGAGGTGTTGGGCTCGAGGCAAGGCTAGATAACAAAGTGTAAATTTCTGGTCATAAGACGCAGGAACGCTTCACCAAAACTAACCATCGCTTCTTCACATTCTAAGCTTGCCGTAGCCTAGCATGGCGCCTACGAGCGTTGATGGCACCAACGCGCCAAGCCAAGTGGACATTGCCATTGTCGGTGGAGGACTGGGCGGGCTAGCTCTCGCTGCAGGTAGGTCACAGTATAACATGCAATCCTTGCAGCAAACTGGGCATCCCCGGCCAGGCAGCCGCTGCATCGGAAAGCGCTCCCCACGTGCCCGGACACGCACTCACCCCTTAGGGTTAAGGTAGCTGCTGCCTGCATCCTGGTTGTAACGCACACCTCTTACCGTGTGCACAGCACGTCAGCACCTGGTCGTTAGGCTTTTCGCCAGCACGCAGTTTCTGCGAGTAGACACCAGTGCCATCTCCCCTGCGCAACACAAGCAAGCACGCAGCCGTGCCACACACCCGTGTCCCACAGGCCTCCGCCACCGTGGCTTTGACGCCCACGTGTTTGAGGGTGCCGAGGTGCTGCGCCGTGAGACCAGCACCATGGTGGGACTGGGACCCAACGCCTTCATGGTGAGTGTGTTAGCAACTTGGGGCAGCGGGCCGAGGGCAGGGCGCCACACATACGGTAAGCTGCAGTCCACCGACGGACTAGGCACCGCTGTTTGTTCGCCTTGCGTTGCATGGCGGGTTAACTGTTTGCTTGCTGGCAGCTTGGCCCTGCGCTGAAGCCGCAGCTTCACCCAATTGCACACGTGTGAACACACGAGCTATGCGTGCACGGCATGACGTGCGTGGGCGTTGCTGACCAACAGGCGCTCGAGGAGCTGCTCCCTGGCCTGCCCGAGGACATCAGGTGCGATGGCGCTGCTGCCCTACGGCTCGTAACGACTTGCTGGTCGTCTGCTGCATCACAGGCAGCATGGCTCCTTGCGCATTGCAGCTCCGGGATGTTGCAACGCCTCTGAACGCCGCGTAACGGAAACGGGCCAAGACAGGCCTCAATACCCCCCTAACTATTGTGACACGCCTGTGAAGTGGTTCACTAAGCTTATCACGCCCACACCCACGACGCACTACCTTCGCTGCTACGTACGGTAGCTTTCCACGCCCACACTTATGGCGTGGACCATGTACGACATGCTCGCACCGTGTCGTACCATGTGCCGTGTCGTACCATGTACCGTGTCGTAATAGAGCGTGATAAAACCGTTGTAAAATCTTTGCGTTTTGCTGCAGGGAACGCGGCGTCCCGGTGCAGCTTTCTGAGACGCGCATTGCGGTCCCGGGGGCAGAGTCGAACGTGACGACGCAGAACCAACGGAATACCATGATGACCATCCGGTGGGCAGAGGTGGGTGTGTACTAACGCTGTGCTGGGGTAACAAGGTAGCAAGTCAGAGAGTGGTACCGTTGCCCTGGGCGGAGTGCATGCCGTCTCAAAGGTTGGAAAGTGCCAGAGCGGCGTGGGGAGGGATGCCCGTCTAAAACTACCGTATCCACCTAACCCTTATGGGTCCCCTCCCCCGGCCCCAGGTCCACGCCTCCCTGGCCTCCTTCGTGCCCCCTGAGGCGGTGCACTGCGGCTACCAGGCGGAGGGGTTCGAGGAGCTGTGGGAGGGGCAGCAGGCGGCGGACGGACACACAGACGGGGAGCAGCAGCAACAGCAGCACGACGGCCATCGCGAGGACGGTAACGGAGCCGTGCCCGGCTCAGCCCCCGACCCCGGCCCCACCTGTGGCCCCGCCAACGCCTCTGCCCCCGCCCCCGCCCCCGGCCCCGCTTCTTCCGTCGTAATACGCTTCCGCGGCCGGCCCCCCGTGACCGCCCGCCTGGCTGTGGCTGCCGACGGCGTGTTCAGCGCCATGCGGGCGGCGCTGTTCCCCTCAGACCCCGGGCCGCGCTACCTGGGCCACATGAACTGGAACTGCCTGCTGCACAACCCGGGGGGCAACACCGTGGTGGACGCGCACAAGCCGGGTGGGTGGGTGTATGGCAGGTGATGGAGGGGGGGCGTGACTGGTCAGGGCGTGGAGGGCCGGAGGCGCACACACACCCGGTGGTGGGTAAGGGTGCACACATGTACGGCAGGCTTTCAGAAGTCGTGTCATTAAGTTTTGGAGCGGTGACACGTGCGGGAGGGGCGGAGTCGCTCGTCCTGCGCAGGGTGGGAGCCCATGTCGTGTGCGGAGGATAGTCGGTTGCTCGGCGCCGTGCATGCTATGGTGGTTAGAAACGGTTGCATGGCAATTAAAGCACCCTGACGCATAGCTTGTGCCGTGATGTTGCAATGCAATCGCATAGTACCGATGGAACGAGTGCGTTGGCCACGTCGTATTCTGCACCTTTTGCGCTGCCTGCCACTTGCAGGTCAGCTCCTTATCACCCTGGACGCGCCTTGGTCGGTAAGTACCGGATGCGGGACACATGGTACATATGGCCTACAGGATTGGGAACTCTGCAGATGCTGTCAATGATGCATGGTTATGGTGCAGGACGGGCAGGTCGATGCTACCGTACAGGCACTACATTACCTGCGCACATACCCCTTCGCACTTATAGCCCCCTGCCCAAGCAGCTGCTTAGGCCAAGGTACCTGCCCTCGCCGTTGCCCTAGTGCCCACCCCAACATTACTAGAGCAATGATTGTAGCACCTGCCCTACTCAACAGACTGTCCCTTCTGTAGTCACCTGCCTGGCCACCTACCATCTGTCGTACTGCCCTGACCTGCCCTGTCCCTGTCATGGCCGTACACACCGCAGGGCGATTGGGCCACCCAGATGTACATATCAATTGCACTGCAGTGACTGTACTGCACGCGTCGTACACGGTACACCCCACAGGGCGACTGGGCCACCCAGATGTACATCTCAGACGCTGGCGGCGGCTACACCTTCTGGCAGGTCCGCATGGCGTTCCCTGAGGGCCCCGCCTTCACGTGCGATGACCGCACACACCGGGAGCAGCAGCCGCTGCAGCAGCAGGACCGGCAGCGGCAGCGGGACCAGCAGGACGGGGCACACGAGCAGCAGCAGCAGCTGGAGCGTAAGCTGGAGCAGTTGGAGCTGAAGCGGCACGAGGACAGGAACGCTCCGGCGGGGCGCGACGCCGCCCCCACGTCAATACACCCCACCGACTGCCCCAAGGACCAGGGCGCAGCTGCCCTTCCCCCCGCCGCCGCCGGCACTGGCGACGCTGATGGTGACACGCAGCGGGGCGGCTGGCGCAAGGGGCGCGGGGGGCTGGGCGTGCCGGGCAGCAAGGCGCGTGTGCTGGAGCGGCTCAAGGTGTGTAGGGCAGTGTGAGGCGCTAAGAACCCAGTCCGCTTCTTGCCTTGGTGGTCCGTAACTTCTTATCACTTGTACACAGATCTGCATGCTCTCCGTTGCGCCACGCACCGTCAAACCCCGCCCAGATCTCGGTCAGCAGTGCCACCGAAACACCATTGTGTACAACCTGCTTCCTCCCTCACTTCCTCCATCCCTCCCACGCTGTCTCTTGCCCGCCCGGCCGGCCCCCAGTCCCTCGGCTGGACGTCCGCCATCCCCGTTGTGGAAGCCTCTCCCGAGTGCTCCATCTTCGAGCGCGCGCTGTACGACCGCCTCCCGCTGTCCCGCTGGTCCAGCCCCGGGGGCCGGCTGCTGCTGCTGGGGGACGCGGCCCACGCCATGCACCCGGGCCCGGGGCAGGGCGCGCGCAGCGCATTCGAGGACGCGCACGCGCTGGCGGAGGCGCTGGGGCGTTGCTGGCCGGACGTGGGGGCGGCGGGGAGGGAGTACCAGGAGGCACGCGTGGTCAGGTGGGAACCGGGTGCGGGTGCCTAAGTTTTGCCTACGGTAGACGAAGGCGTGAGGAAGGTGGAAGGGAGAGGCAAGGCGGGGCGATGGCACAGTAACGATGCGACGCCCGTTGACAATGGTATGAGATTGACGATTAGGCTTAATACCGCCGCTTTGCAACCGGCTGAGGCGTGCTGACGTCTCTAGACGGCGCTGGGCTGAGCTGCGCGCCTCATTGATACCGCATGGCCAACGTACAACTGCATGCGCAGCTTTGGCAACATGGCAGGGGCCCCACCCTCGTAAGGCGAATGATTGATAGCTGCAGCAACTATTCCTACCACGCAGGACGGCTCGCATCCAGCTGCAGGCCAGCACCAACTCGCCCGTGCCCGCCATCCGGGCCGCGGGCCGACCCGTGGGTCTGTCAGACGGGGACACCATGGAGCGCTTCCTGCACTTCCACAGGTGGGGAGTGGGGGAAGTTTAACGCCATGACACATAACAAGAATGTGCTTGCATAACAGTAGAACATGTGAGGCCAGTGTACCGTACCTTTATATTTAGATGAGCATATGAAGCTCTCCCCTGATTAGGATGGTGCACCGTGCTGCTGGCGCCGACCGGTCGCCGACGAGTCGTCTGTCCGCTGTGTGTTGCCTGGCCAGAGGAAGTCGTCATGCCGGTGTATCGTCCAAGCAAGTGCACGTGACGCAGGTTGTTACCATTTTCGCCGTGTCTCCTGTGTACGCAGGTGGCTTGAGCAGTACCCTGCCAACCCCAAGGGCGACCCCAGCAGCAGGTGGTGGGCGCCGCTGGGGCCGGAGGGGGAGCGGGAGCTGCTGGGCAGGGGGTGGGGCAGCAGTGGGGACAAGGTGGTGGAGGCGTAGAAAGGTGCTGGGATGACGCGGTAACCATTGCATGGGTAGAATGCTGCAGGTTGGGTTGGGTTGTAGCTTGGGCTTAAGGTGGTTGAAGGGAGGCTGAAGGTGGTTGAACGGAGGATGCTGAGGGACGGGCGGGGCGTGTCATGTCATGGGCCCCCGACAGTTACGTTGTTGGACCAAGCACTGAACCGGTAGGTACTGCTGGTTTAGTTCTTGTGGCAGAAACACGGAAAGTATAGCACGCAACGTATGGGATGTCACGGTGCCGTAGGCCAAAGGTGCTGGTGGAGAGTCTGGACGGCGGATTGTGTCGTAGCGTAATGTAGGTAGGGAACCAAACACCTAAGGCTCACGCGGGGCGCCTGGTTTACGGGTACCGTAGTGCACTTGCCGCAACGGCAAGGGGGGATAGCTGCCCTTATAGCGAAGTCGCAAGTGGTTGTGTGTGGACCGGGCCGAGCGGTTGGGTCAGACTAGGCATCAGAATGGCTTGCGCTGATATGTGCGTGGGAGTATACCGGTATTTCGCCTGGTACGACCGTGGCGTAGCAGTTGAGGAGAGGCACCGGGCGTGTTGCTGTGGGTGCCGCAGCGATGGCCAACAGTAACCGATGCACGGCATGCAGGACGACGGCACAGCACACAGCAGGGGAAGCCAGGGTGACGGCTCCTGGCACGGCATGGCGTGCAGGCACCATGGCGTGCAGGCACCATGGCGTGCAGGCACCATGGCGTGCAGGCACCATGCGCACAATGGTGAGGCTGCGCACGCGCCTGTTCTGCAAGGAAGGATCACCGATCACGATGAGGTGACCCCGGCCCATCTTGGGTCAAGAGACTGTAACTCTGTAAGTACGGTACCATGAGCAGTGCATGAGCTGAGCCAAGGCGAGCAACACTGTTGACGGTACTGTTGCTGCTTTACGCAGTCGTGCAAGGGTCTCCTAAGCTGTGAGCTGCGGCTCCCTTGGCCGTATCCATGGTCAGGCACCGGATTGCAAGTTGGGTGGGTACCGGTACACAGGAGAAATGTCCACTTCATTGCCCACGCCATCAGGGATGCACAGGACAAGGGGACCCCTGCACAGGACCGACTCTCCGAACTGGAGGGCACAGGGGGAAGGGCACGTGTTACAGTGCGGGCCAGCTTAGCTTTCAGCAGCAACGCAGCTTGAAGTTACAAGTGTATCACTGTTTATCCGTAATCGCTGTCGGCATGAGCCACCATGTGTGGCATCGACAAACATGGCGTTCTGAGCGACGGTTGGTGCAGGCTGCTGATCGCTAGTGGTGTCTAGGAGGTGAGAACCCCCGCGAGGGCGCATCTGCAAGTCCATTGCGCTCCTATATTCTATTTGCAATACTGGAGTGATTGGGTACTCAGCGGTTTGGCTGCTCAAGGGTCACCGCAAAGGCCCAAGGCGCAAGGGGCGCGTCACCAGCGCGAATCCACACCTCTCGCTGAAGCGAGTACACTTGGTGCTATAGGCAAAGCTCGTAACGCAACTGGTTCACTTTCTGAATCCATCGGGTCCGGGGACGGCAAGAGTATAACGCCCGCAGCATCCCACACTTTGCGCAAGTGGAAGGCAGATCGCAGATCGGAGCTAGCAGGCATAAGGAATGGAGGTGACAACCGTTGAAATTGCGATCGTCGGTGGGGGCCTTGGAGGACTGGCCTTAGCAGCAGGTGAAAGGGGAGCCTCGCGTTCGCAAGGGATGGGACACCAGCCTCGGCCTTCAGCGCGCGTGCAGCCATTGGCAACTCCACAACACAAGTTACATTAATCCTACGACTCCTTTTCAAACAGAGTATTGCTGCTCCTGCTGCCGGAGGCGCACGAGCGAGGGGGCACGGGGGCGGGCGTGGGCCCTTCCTGGCTACCGACGAAACCAGGCGGACAATTGCATGTCAGGGCCAGGCCTGGGCAGCGCGGACTTCTGGCTAGTGACGTGTACATCAGCTTGTGGCCTTGTGCTGACTCAGCTTCTGCCCTGCCCCGCAGGCCTCCGCCACCGTGGCTTCGACGCCCACGTGTTTGAGGGTGCCGAGGTGCTGCGCCGGGAGACCAGCACCATGGTGGGCCTGGGGAACAACGCTTTCTACGTAAGTACGGCATAGGTGCGGCGGTACGGCACTTACCTCTCACATGCACATGCACGTATTAGGAGTATGCAAGTGTGGTTGCCTGGGGTGCAACGCCCTCCAGATATGGGCAGCCGCAGGCATGCTGCCAGTGGGGGACCAATGGCGCAGCCGCAGAGTGTGGGTGTGAGGGTGTGAACGAACGCGCATGGGCCTCAGAGCTGAGATCACGATTAAGGTCAACAAGCCTGAAGCGCTCACTCCTCCCTGGTACCCTCCTTCGTGAGCATGTCCATGGCGGGCATGACTCACGTTGCATCGCACGGCGTCTATTGCACGGCACCGCACGTGTGTGCGGCCGCCCCCCTGCAAGCCCTGTGCTTTCCTGTTTATTGCATCTACAGCACCTCTGCACCAGTGGGCAGCTGCGATCCAATGCTGTGTGCGGGCCCCCTGCTTACGCCAGCTGGGCGTGTGGCGGATGCAGGCGCGTGCACCGGCAGCGGGGAAGACCCTCCCTGCGAGCTGCAGCTCCCTTGCAACCCCCTTTGTGCGACCAGCCTCCGATGTCACACCTTAACACACACCCTGCAATCGCCCCCCACACGCAGGCCCTGGACCACCTGCATCCGGAGCTCGCGGATGATGTGAGGTGCGTCATGGGGTGTGCCACGCATGCAGCGAGGTGCAAGCCTTGCGTGGAGACACTCGACCTTATGTGTCCTGCGCGCAGCAACCTAAAGGAACAGGACCGTAGTTGCCATGCTCAAAGCGTGGAGACGCTCTGCCTGGTGTGTGGTCTGACCCTTGTGTCCAGCGCGCAGCAACAGAACCATATAGGATCACGGTCGTGGTTGATAAGCGAAAGGTCAAAGCAACCCCTCATCGGCGCCATCCACACGCCTGTCAGGTCGCACACGGCATGGGCAAGGGCCGAACAAGAGGTCCCCGTCCGCCTGCCTGCTCCTCACGGCTCTGGCGCCGCATGCTTCCCTGCTTTATGCACCGTCCAGCCCATGCATACCGGTATATATGCGCAGGTCGCGCGGACAGCCCGTGCTGGACATCAGCGGCCAGAGCCGTGCGCCCGGGAAGGAGCCGGAGGCAAGGAGCTTGCCCAACACTATGGGCCTGCTCGCGATTCGGTGGTCCGAGGTGGGTGAGAGGGTGATGCAGGTGGTCCGAGGTGGGTGGTACGGGGTGGGTGGTACGGGGTGGATGGCATGCGGGTGCAACAGCCGCACGCATGTGGTCAACGGAGGTCCGCTCAGCACAGATTTTGACCTCCTTTTCACGTTGCTGCGGTCCATTTGTAAGTAGCTTATTCCAGCTTTACCTCCTGGTGCGCGCTTCCCTGAACCTCGTGATCTCTCCCAAGGTGCCTAGGTCTCTGCCTGAAAAGGGTCGTTCCGGACCCAACAGTATCCGCCTAACACTCCGCACCCCCTTGCCTCACCAGGTTCACGCCTCCCTGGCCTCCTTCGTGCCCCCTGAGGCGGTGCACTGCGGCTACCAGGCGGAGGGGTTCGAGGAGGTGTGGGAAGGGCAGCAGGAGGGGGACGGACACACAGACGGGGAGAAGCAGCCAAACGGACAGCACGAGCAGCACGACGGGGCGCCAGGGCAAGGGCCTTCCTCCTCCGTGGTCCTCCGTTTCCGCGGCCGGCCCCCAGTGACCGCCCGCCTGGCTGTGGCTGCCGACGGCGTGTTCAGCGCCATGCGGGCGGCGCTGTTCCCCTCAGACCCCGGGCCGCGCTACCTGGGCCACATGAACTGGAACTGCCTGCTGCACAACCCGGGGGGCAACACCGTGGTGGACGCACACAAGCCGGGTGGGTGGGTGGGTAAGGGTGCACGCATGTACGGCAGAGCTCAAGGGAGGTGTTTTAGCGTGTGTTAGTAAGTGGGTGGCGGGGAGTGGGCCGCCAGGCGTGTCGGATAGCTCTCGTGGAACTGAGACGTGCCGCGTGGGTTAGCAGCAGCCGCTGCACTGGTGTTTGCTGGTACAGTCCAAGGTCGTGGCCTAAGATAGATGTTGTACGGCTCAATCGCACCTGCCTGTCGCCACGCCTACGCAGGCCAGATGCTGTCCTTCACCGATACGCCCACCCAGGTGAGTGACCGACCTGCGGTATTAAGTCTGGCCTGCCATAGTGCTGCGCTGCCACGTGCCACGTGCTGCGCTGCCACGTGCCACGTGCTGCGCTGCGCCTTGCCGGCCCCGTCGGGCTGTGTGGCGGCACGGCAAGGGAGCGAAGGGCCCTGGTCGTGCGCTGCCTGTCGTCCCCTCCGAACTAGAGTGCACCGGTAGCCGGCGTGACCAGTGGACCCCAGGCACTGATGCCCCTACAGGCAAGGCCAGAAGTCCATGGCGACCACTGGATAGTGTGCGTGCAATGCCGCCGGTCCCGTGCTCCCCGGCCGCGGCTCACCGTTTAAACCCTCCCTCTTTCCTTCTCTACCGCACTCATACAGGAGCCCTTCAATACAATGGTGTACGTCATCGACGCCGGCGGCGGCTACACCTTCTGGCAGGTCCGCATGACGTACCCTGAGGGGCCCTCCTTCACGTGCGACCTGCCAACACACGAGAAGCAGCAGCAGGACGAGCCGCAACAGGACGGGGCACGCGACCAGCACCTCCCGATTGGAGAGGGGGCGGCAGAAGAGGGCGAGCCGAACGACAGCACGGCCTCCTCCGCACCCGCCGCCGCCGGCACCGGTGATGCCGACGGCGACACGCAGCGGGGCGGCTGGCGCAGGGGGCGCGGGGGGCTGGGCGTGCCGGGCAGCAAGGCGCGTGTGCTGGAGCGGCTCAAGGTGCGTGGGGCAACAAACACTCAGTCAGCTCCTCCCTCACGCAGCCCGGCACCCCGTATCACGGCGAGCTGGAGGCCGCAGTAAAGCTGCCCCGCCCTATCCTCACGTGCCGGTTAACTGTTGCTGCAAGCCCTCAACAAAGCCTGCACCCGTCCTCGCGCTGCCCCTCCCCACACACCAGTCGCTAGGGTGGGACGACATAGCCGCCATCATCCAGGCCACCCCTGAGTCCATCATCTTCGAGCGTGCGCTGTACGACCGCCTCCCGCTGTCCCGCTGGTCCAGCCCCGGGGGCCGGCTGCTGCTGCTGGGGGACGCGGCCCACGCCATGCACCCGGGCCCGGGGCAGGGCGCGCGCAGCGCATTCGAGGACGCGCACGCGCTGGCGGAGGCGCTGGGGCGTTGCTGGCCGGACGTGGGGGCGGCGGGGAGGGAGTACCAGGAGGCACGCGTGGTCAGGTGGGGGCGCTGGGTGCGGGTGTGGGTGTGGGTGTGGGCGTAGGGCAGGGATGGGAAAGCTACTCCCAAGGTGTCTCAGCGGGCGTGCACAGGTACGGCGTTGGCGAGGCGTCACGGCATGCCATGCATGGGGAGGTCTCCCCACACCTTACGGCGGCCCTGTGGCCCTGTTGCGTTACTTTGTTTTATGCAACCTTCCTGCTACAGCAGATGGGCAGGACCTGCTGGGACTGCCTGTGCACGTGCCGTTGTGCGTATGCGTGCGGCACGGATGACGCCGCACCGCACCCCACACCCCTGCTTCACTGCTTCTGCATTGCTGCTGCCCCCTCGCCCTCGTCCGCAGGGCTGCGCGGATCCAGTCGTTTGCGGCGGAGGGCTGCGGCGTCCCAGCCATTCGTGACTTGTCCCGGCCAGCTGACTTGACGCCCGAGGAGCGCATCCAGCGGTTGAGGGAGTTCAGCGTGTGGGCAAGCCAGTACCCTGTACACCCCAAGGGCGACCCCGGCACCAGGTGGTGGGTGCCGCTGGGGCCGGAGGGGGAGCGGGAGCTGCTGGGCAGGGGGTGGGGCAGCGGCGGGGATGAGGTGGTGGAGGTGTAGGGAGCTGTTGGGCAGGCATTGGGGATGGGGCAGCGGCGGAGACGGGGGTGGAGGCGTAGGGAGGTGCTCTCCGGCGGCGATGGGAGCTCCGCTGGGCAGGTGCTCGGGTGAAGCCATGATGGACAGGAGGGTGCATGTCCAGGTAGCAGGTTGCGGGATGCGGGTTTGCGGCAGCAGCGTGCGAGAATGGAGCATGTATTATGACAGAGTGTGTCCTCGATACGGGGCTGGCGTAGGAAGGTGCGGGTAGCTGCTGCAGGCGTACCCTGGCTTGTGGATGGAGGCCCGGGCATGCGAAGCGCGGGGGCCCACCTGGTGCATGTGTTATGACCCTGTGGTGCGCGATCAGGATAGGTGTATTAAGGTGTATCAAGCTAGGTTCACGTGTTGCATGTGTTATGACCCTGTGGTGCGCGATCAGGGCCTATCAAGCAAGCAGCAGAGCGGTGGTTTGAATGGACCACGAACAAGCGACATGGGGCGATCAGTACAGGGGCGATGTGCAGCTGCGGCCACGGCTAGGTGCCATTGCAGAAGTAGTCCACCGGTAGGTCTGAGGTCCTTATGAGCTGCTAGTGTGGCGGCGGTGGCCATGGAATGTGTATGTCTAGGCATGTTCGGGCCGGCTGAAAGCAACTGGTGTGGCGTACCGTGTGCCGTGCAGTGTGCGTGGCATTTCCGCACATGAGGCCGAGGAGCGTGCTGTCCACTCAGGGGGGGGGGGGGGGGGGGGGAAAGAAGTTACCAAGCCTGTGGCCTAAAATTTTGTTTAAACCCCCCGGGGGG
>VFQN01001277.1_pt1 | contig 42901 bp, 54 predicted proteins | sample 3512371 | NCBI WGS metagenome assembly VFQN01 (sample SAMN10412370, study PRJNA504923) | tailings metagenome | isolation source: Replicate 2 from Balatoc abandoned mine | place: Philippines: Itogon, Benguet | collected 2017-08-28 | reverse complement strand
GGGAGGGTTGGGGGCGGGGTGCACGGGGAGGGTTGGGGGCGGGGTGCACGGGGAGGGTTGGGGGCGGGGTGCACGGGGAGCTGAGCCTTTTGAGGGGTGGTGGGGCTCCCCACTCCGCGGGGACGGGGCTGCGGAGAAGGGGCGGGGCTGCGGGGAAGGGGCGGGGCTGGCGGGGTGGGGACGGGGCTTCGAGGAACGCGCGTCGGTGGGCTCAAGGGCGAGTGCGGGTTGAAGCGGGTCCTGCTCATGTGTGCTTGGCATGCACGCGCTATGGCGCGGGATGCCGGATTGTGCATATTGCTGCGTGTCGCTTAGGCACGAATGGTCGACAGGCAGGCTGGTGCAGGCATACTGTACCCATCGTGGGCAAACGTGCGCCGCGGTCCAACAGGAGGCTGTCCCCCTCCCACGTTGTCCGCTCCAACCCAGCCGCTGACCCTTTCCTCCCCAAATACCCCTCCCTCCTCCCGCCCCTCCCGCCCCTCCAGGCATCCTGCGCTCCCTGTGCTGCGTGTTCAAGCTGGGCCAGCGCGACCGCGTGCTGCCCTTTGCCTCTCGCGGCTGGGCGCTGTGGGGGGCGCTGGGCGGCCACCCGCTGGTGCCGGGCAACGTGCTGGCGCGCAAGCTGGGCGTCAAGCTGGTGGCGCGCATTGGGGCAGCCTTCCTGCCGCCGCGCGTGGCGCCGTGGAGATACGTGCGGGGCGGCGCGTCGCTGGACGTGACGCTCATGGGTGAGGCGGGTGGAGGGAGTGGAGGTGGAGAAGGAGGAAGAGGTCGTGGAAAGGAAGGGGGCGGGGAAGGTATGGAGGCAGGAGCGTGGACATGACGCTCATGGGTGAGGGCAGCGGGGATTGGGGAGCGAGGGGTTGGTAGAAGGTGGACTAGGAGGCATGAGATTGGGATGGGGGAACGGGGGGGCGCTATGAAGGCCTGGAGACGGATGGCGGTAGCGAGCGGGGCAAGGGCAAGGTGTTGTGTTTAAGAGGACGTGGTCTACGATAGAGATGGGAAAGGGAGGGCCTGAGCGCTTCGTCGCCGTTAAGGGGTAAGCAGGGCCCACGGTGGTGGACGTCGAGGGTTGGGGCGTGCTTGCGAGCGGCCTGCCTGCTAGGCTGCCTTCAATGGCTGCACGTATGTAAATGTACGGTAACGAACGTCATATTACAGTCAGGTGGCACTGGTGTGATGCGCGCAGGCGGCGCGGCGGCCGCGGCGGCGGCAGCCGGTGGCGGGGGTGCAGATGACGGTGATGAGGAGATCGAGCTGGTGGAGGAGGTGGAGGAGGTGGTGGAGGCGCTGCTGCTTGCGCTGCGCGACCGCGACACGGTGGTGCGGTGGAGCGGCGCCAAGGGCGTGGGCCGCATCACAGGCTGCCTGCCGGCGGAGCTGGGCGACGAGGTGGTGGAGAGCGTGCTGGGGCTGTTCGGGCCCACAGGTGCGGCCGGGGCTGCATGAGCTGCATCAACACGCTGGGCGGGAAGGGGCGTAGCCGGTCTTCCTCTGATGATGCCATACCCTGGGCAACGCACCTTGCTGTAAATTCAAGGCATGTCTGGGGTTCTTCGGGCCAACATGTGGGCCAGGCTATGCGCCCAAACACACAGCAGTGTGTCCTACCCTGCGCCTAAACCTCCCGCAGTTCCACCGCAATGCTGCCCTTCGCGTTGGGTGGGGTCCTCCCCGTCTTAGGCAGGCACGGTTGCGGCTTTGACAGCACTGACTCAGCACACGTTGTCTCCTGCAGAGAGCGACACGGCGTGGCACGGCGGCTGCCTGGCCCTGGCCGAGCTGGCCCGGCGCGGGCTGCTGCTGCCCGGCCGGCTGCCCGCGCTGCTGCCGCTGCTGCGCCAGGCGCTGCACTACGACGTGCGCCGCGGGCCGCACTCCGTGGGGGCTCACGTGCGCGACGCAGCGGCGTACGTGTGCTGGGCCTTCGCGCGGGCGTACGATCCGGAGGTGCGTGCTCCGGGGGGCGCCTGGGGAGGTTGCTAGGGGTTGGGAGTTGGAGTGCCGGGTAGTTGTTGGGAGAGCAGGGGGTAGGAACATAAGGAAGCTGTTCGGGCATAGGACTCGTAGGTGCGTGCACCTGATAACGGGGCGGTGTGGGTCGCTGGACAGATGCGGCCATATGAAGAGGCAGTAATAGTGTAGGGGACCAGTGAAGTGGTGCTGCAAACTTCTGTGTAGTTTGCACGACTCCTGCTACAGTGCACGACCTCGTGCCTGTGACCTGCTTGCCCAAGCACTGACCTGAGCCCTCTCCCATCCATCGCCGCCGTGGTGCCGCGTGGTGGCGCACGTCCCGACGCACACACGCAACCCCAGCTGCTGGCGGACAGTGTGGTGCCGCTGGCGTCCTCGCTGCTCACCATCGCCTGCTACGACAGGGAGGTCAACTGCAGGTGGGTTGGTGTTGCCGTGGGGTGTGGGAAACTGGTGGTGTGGCGGGAGCCGCTTGTGGCTGCACCGCGCTGCCAAAGGAGTCACGCGCACCCTACCCGTAGCTCTTGGATTAAACGCAACCATGGTGTTCGCCGCATAGGAGCGATCCCCGGACCCCCTGTCCGGCCTGCGTCGTCATCCTTACAATGAACCCGCTGCCACTGCCCTTACACTTTAACCCGCACCCCTCCTGCTCCCCCCTTCCGCCCTTCCCCCCTTCCGCCCTTCCCCCCTTCCGCCCTTCCGCCCTTCCGCCCTTCCGCCCGCAGGCGCGCCGCCGCCGCCGCCTTCCAGGAATGCGTGGGGCGGCTTGGCTCCTTCCCGCACGGTATCGCGCTGCTCACCATTGCAGACTACTTCAACGTCGGCATCACGCAGCAGGTGGGTCGGCCGCCCACAAAGCAGCATGTTCCACAGTTTGGATGACGAGTAGTTGACCAGACAGTGCGTGTGAGTCATTATGCGTCTGAACCCACAGTGCCAGGGTCGTGGGGTGCAGCGCTGCCTTGACATGTTTTGCCGTTGGCGGGCTGTGAGCTCCTAGGGGGCACACGAAGAGCGGAAGCGGCAGGCACGGGCGGAGTCAGGATCCGCCAGCAGTGAACGCAGCCTCGGTCTGCACCTGTTGCCCCACCTTTCCTGCTGCGACTTACCCGCCCTGGCCCGCCCCATTCCACGTTAGGCCTACCTGCGCGTGGCCCCCCAAGTGGCTGCCTACCCAGAGTACGCGCAGCCGCTGGCATCGCACCTGCTGAGCGTCAAGGTGGGGGCATGCAAGCCTCTGCACTACAGGAAAGCATGAGGCACTAGCAGATAACATGCTGTGCATCGCTTGATTGTGTTGCGGGCATGGAGGCTGTGCTCTCCAGGTACGGGCTTGCCGTGTTGGCAGCCGTTGCTGCACCCAGCATCAGTGTGATGTCTGCAGCTATTGGCCGACGGCGTCGTGTTTCCTTGCAGGCGCGGCACTGGGAGAAGAGCCTTCGGGAGCTGGCGGCGCGCGCCGCCGCCGCCCTGGCCGCGCACCCTCCCTTGGCGGCCTGGTTCGCGGGGCCCGGCCTGGACGAGCTGCTGCCCGCCTGCCTGGACGCACAGCTGGAGGTGGGCGGAGGTGTGGCAACAGCAGGCACGGCATGCCCTTCTCACGTCCAGACCTGCGTCCATGTGGCGGTTGTAATGGTTTTTCACACTCTGGGCACGTTCAATCTCAAGCTGACACCCCAGTGCCTTCCCTTCGTCCCACCCCCTGCTCCAGGTGCGCCACGGCGCGGTGGTCATGGTGGCCGAGCTCCTTCCCGCCCTGGCCGCCACCGCGGCCTCCCTAGCAGCCTCCTCCTCCAACCCCTCCTCCTCCTCCTCCCCACCCCCCGTATCCCCCGCCTCCATCTGGCCGCTGAGCCCCGAGCGCCAGGCGGCGGTGTGCGGCCTGGTGCCGGCCATCGACAGGGCGCGGCTGTACCGCGGCAAGGGTGGCGAGGTGATGCGCGAGGCGGTCAGCCGCCTGGTGGAGTGCGGCGCGGAGGTTGGGCTGCCGCTGGCGCTGCAGCAGCACGCCAAGGTGCTGGAGGTGAGGGCGCCGGTGGGGGTTGGGGCTAAGGCGCTAGGGGAGGGGGAGGCAGGTGCTGGCCTGAAGTGCAGCGCGCCGAGCACCGGTACCGATGCAGCGCAGGAGGGCTTGCAGTCTTGGTTAGGGTATGGCGTGTCAGGCGACATATGGGTTACAAGGGCTCCGGTGTCCCAGCTATGCAGCCTCGTGTGCGGACTCCGGTTGCACGTCATGCCATGGCCGTGTAGCACAAAACACGCGGCCCACGCATTTACCTGCAGTGGCCGCGACCTCTGTCGCGAGTGGCTTGCATCCCCCCATCGGCAATGTCCCCATCCCCATCCACACACTACTAACCGACCGCAGACGCTGGACGAGAACTTGCGCCACCCGCACGCCTACATCCAGGCAGGGGCGGTGGCGGCCGTCAAGGCCTACTGCAGGGCCTACCTCACGGGGGTGCCGCTGCCGCTGGCGGCTGCAGCAGCAGTGGGGGTGGCGGCGGCGGCGGCGGCGGGTGGGGGCCCAGGGGAGGGCGGTCATGCGCCCGCCGACCCCAGAGCCGTTGCCGTGGCTGCCGCGTCCTTCCGATCCAAGTGAGTGCACAGCAACTTTGCTTACTTGAATGCAGCCGCTCATTGCTCACGCACTGCGTGCTGTTGGGGTACCATACCTACTAATCGCCATTCTAGATACGGGGCTGGTGTGCTGCGGGCCCGCGTGTGCACCTGCTGCACAGATGTGCACAACCCACTGACAGCTTGCCTTTGCACCTGGGTGGTATTGTGTGCCGCCTTTCTTCTTACTCCCTTGCTCCCAACCTACCCACCCCCAGGTACCTGGACCAGTACCTGACCCGCCTGCACGACCCCAACGTGGCGGTGCGGCGCGGCTACGCCCTGGCGTTGGGCTCACTGCCGCTGCAGCTGCTGCGCCCCGTGCGGGACGAGGTGCGCCACCTGCAATCCTGCATGCTGCGCAACGCAGACGTTGGCGCAACGCATATGGTTGGCGCCGCCGCATGGGCCATCTGTGCGTCCCAGCCCGATCCTGTGCATCATCAATGCAGGAGGTGCATGGCCCCTAGAGAAACATTTGCAGCGTAGCCAGTGTGCGTGGTGTAAATCGCTGCGGCGCGACTGCTGCGGTTGTTGTCTCTGTACAATGGTATCAAGGCTCGAGCCCTCGTACCCGTCAACCGCCTTTTTAACTGGTACCCCAAGCCCGGAGGCGCGAAGGACGGCTGTGTGCCATCAGAGGACCATAGGCGTATCCACGCGTTGAAAGATTCGCACAAGCTGTGTGTGTACCCGCTGTGGCCTCCCTCTGCTCTCCCGTCCCGCCTAGGCCCTGGAGGCGCTGATGGACGGCTGTGTGCCCGAGGAGGACCCTGATGAGCGCGACGTCGAGAGCCGCGCCAACTGCTGCCGTGCGATAGGCCTGGCACTGGACACCCTGTTTGGGAGAGGGGCAGCGGGGGCAGGAGCGGGAGGGGGAGGGGCGGCAGGGCAAGGGGAGGCAGCGGCGGCGGCGGCGGGAGTGGCGGGGGTTGGCGCAGCGGCGGCAGGGGGGAGAGGCGGGCAAGGGGCAGGCGGGAGCGAGCGGGACGCTTCGTACTGCGGGGAGCCAAGCAAGGAGGGCGCGGAGCTCATACGGTCCAAGGTGGGCGGCTTGGACAGGGAGACGCTCGTGTACTGGCTCCACGAATGGAATGTATCCAACACGACTTGTGAATTTGGGCTCCTTCTCGCCCGCCTATTGCTCTGCACCGATCTTGCTTTGCAAGTGAAGCGCGGTGACCCCGGGTTAACCTTACGCCAACCAGCCATGCACTCCCTGTACGTCGTACAACATGGGCTGAGGCGTGCATCTCTTGCCTTTGTCCCCCACGTGTGTGCCGCCAGGTGCTGCACAGCCTGCGCTCCTCCCTGGAGGACTACACCACCGACAACCGCGGGGACGTGGGCAGCTGGGTGCGGGAGGCGGCCATGGGCGTCATGGCGCGGGCGGCGGAGCTGGCGGCGGCGGGGCTGCCGCGGGGGCGGCACGCCGAGGTGTTGCCAGGTGAGCGGGGCTGTGTGGGGTGCGGAGCTCCTGGGGGACGTGTGTTGGCGGCGGCCGGGACCACCGCTGGCGGGGACCAACCCTGCTTGTTACAGCTGATTTGCGTCTACTTACTGCACTATCCAAGAGGACTACACAGAGCGCATGTGTACAGCTGCATAGGGCTGCAGCACAACCAGCATCGCGGGTAAGACGCACCGGCATAAGAACGTAGCTCGTCCTTCCAATCCTTCTCCGCGCTACATGGCTTGGCTGAAGGCCTGCCTTCCATTGCATTCCGGCCTTTCCCGCTTCTCTCCCCCGTGCTCCCGCGCAGGCGTGCTGTCCTCCGCCGTGTCGCTGCTGCTCAAGCAGGCTGTGGAGCGCATCGCCCGCGTGCGCGAGTGCGCCCTGGGCCACGTGCGCGCCCTGCTGGCCCACCCGCACCTGCGCCCGCACATCCCCGCAGCCGACCGCGTCGCCGCCGCCGCAGAGGACGCCGCTGCAGCCGCAGATGCCGGCGGCCTCACCGCCTCCCTCGAGGCGCTGGTACGGCTTGTACGGCTGCTGGACGAGCCATCGTACACGCCCGCGCTCTTCGAAGGCCTGGTGGCAAGCATCGGCGGCGTGGATGCATCCCTGGCGAAGGTGGCCTCCCAGGCCCTGCTGGACGTGTTGCAGCAGCAGGGGGCGCCTGGAGAGAGCTCCCCTGACCGGCAGAGGACTCCCCTGCTGCCCCGCATCGCGCACACGCTGGTGTCCACCTGGTCCAAGCACGCCAGGTCCCCCCGCCTCGCCACGCCGCTGCTCCGCACCGCGCTGCTGCTGCTCACCCGCGCGCCCGGCATAACAGCCGCAACGCTGCCCATCCCGCCGCCACAACAAGTGTCAACCGCCACAACCGAAACCCACACCCAACCGCCAGCCGAATCCACCTTCGTGGACCACCTGGTGGAGCTGGTCCGCGCCGAGACCCGCGCCTGCACGGACGTGGCCCGGCTGTGCGACGCCGCCTCGGTGCTAGCCCACCTTGCACCCCTGCCGTACACCATCTCAGCCCACGCACGCACCTCGGCTCTGCAGGGCCTGTTCGTGCTGCTGTGCAGCCGCTACCCCAAGGTCCGCCGCCACGCCGCGGAGCAGCTGTACGTGCAGCTGCTGGCGGTGGAGGCACAGGATGGTATGGACGGTGACGGTGCGGCAGGGGACGCGTTGCGGTTGGAGCGGAACGCAGAGGCGGTGTGCGACCTGCTGCTGGTGACGGCGTGGGACGGAGACCTGGAGGCGGCCAAGGCGGCGAGGGACGAGATCGCGGCGCTGGTGGGCGTTGCCGTACCGAAGATGAAGGCGCCGGCGGCGGGGGCGGGCGGGCGCGGGGGCGCTGCTGGGAGGGACGAGAACGCGTCGTACCAGGCGCTGTTGGACGACTTTGCACGGGGATACTAGGAAAGGTTGCGGGGAGAACCAAGGCGCCTACGGTGCGAGTCGAGTGAGTTGTAAACCAGGGCACTAAGGAAGGCCGCTTGAAGCGTGCTGTTGGCGGCTGGATGGTGGTTAGGGCCATAGCGGGTCTTGATGTCATGGGTGGCTGGAAGGCAGTACAGCAACTGCGGTAAGGTAGTGATGATGTACGGCGTGTTGCATGCTGCGAGGTCAACGGCGCAAGGGGTGCAGGGCTTGCATGGCAACTGAGGGTGTCCAAAATGGTCCTGTCATGCAGTTTGGTCGACTGGAACGGGCCAAGGATCTGCCAAAACACGTGGCGGGATATCATCCAGTCCTTCCAAAAGTTTTTCCACAGGCTGGGGCATTGGTCCAGCAGGGCCCTCATCCTTGCTGCCTGGTGCTGCTCTGCGCCCATGGCCCCTGCCATCAACCTGCTCCCCTGTTGCTCTCCTGTTCGGGTCACGTCTGGTACTGTAGCTGTACACCTGGTCGCTGTTTCCGATGGCGTGCCAAGGGCCAGCCGAGCAAAAGGTATTTACGCGGTCATGAAGGTCATGCAATGGGATGTGCGGAGGGGCCAGGATGGCCGAGGTAGCGCAGGCAGGACACTGGAACGGTCAAGTGCATCCAGGTGCATCTGATCTTGGTTAAGTGTACGTACAGCCCAACGAACCGATGTTCCCATTCAGATCCAGCGTCACGGCGCGGTGAAAGACGCCAGTCCTGGCTGTGACAGGCTGTGACAACCGTCCGTCTCCCATCATGCCTTGCACTTGCCGTCACAACCAAAGCCCATCACCCTGCATAACGTGCATCTCTGAGCCTTCAATTGAGCAGCATATCAGATGTAGAGAAAACCAGCCTCAACATCTGATCCAGAGCAGCCGTAGCGTTCGTAAGGTGTTTGCCACGTGTTGCATCTGTTGGTCGGGTGCCGGTTTGTCAGATCGGGAACACCTGCCTCACAAGCCTCCACAGCGGAGCGATATATTTGGCGAACAATTGTGTGTTGCATTACGAGACTCCCTTTAGACAAGGCAGATTTTGAGTTTTTCCCGCCCTGACTTTGTGACTGAGCGACGCTTAGCGTAGAGGCCAATCTCCAATCAGAGAACTCCAACGCTCAAAATTTTAACGCGTAGAATGGTTGAGACCAAGCAGGGCGATGTGTGCCTTGACGCTCTTAGCCTTGGTGACGAAAGCGACGACTTCAGCGAATTGGAGATGCCGCGTTCCAGCACCCGAAAACGTATGATGACAGCCATAGCTGGTGGTACGCTGCCCCAGCTAGTGCTAGAGCGAAGCGTGGACCTTGGCTTGGTAAGCCGTTGCCGTGAGTCGTTGCCGCATACCTACCGTTGTTATCGTGCGTTGCCAGCTACAGCCTGCATTACAAACTCCTAAACTGAGTATGTATGCACGTTGCACTCTAGCGTCTCGTTCCCTGATGAAGCAGGTGCCATAGGAAGCCCTAGCACGCAACACGGGCGACACGGCACGAGGCTACATGAGCCATCCAACCTGTTGCGACCAACAGGCCGTGTCCAAGTGCTTCGAGGTGCTGGGCATCGCCACCAACAGCGAGGACCAGCAGCTCTCCGCCGCCCGCTCGCTTGTGTCCCTGTGCACGCATCCCGACCTGCGTCCCGCTGTCGACCATTTGCTGGTGCTGCGCCGCCTGGGCCGCGTGGTGGAGTGCACACGGGCGCCGGCGGCGCTGGGGGCGGCGCTGGAGGCGCTGGTGGCGGTGGCGGACGACGCGGGCTGGGAGGACAAGGCAAGCTGGGTTACGTTATGGGGTCAGCACGGTGGCATTTCTACATGTGCGCGTAGTTGTACTGCTGCGCAACTGAGCCCAGCCAGTTCAGGGATGGCCACTGCTAACTGTGTGTACCTATGGTAGCACCCATGAACAGTTTGGCCTCGTACCGCTAGGAGATGAACCATGCCCTTTGTGTACCCACGGCCAGCAGGCTGGCGTGGTGGCCCAGCTGCTCCGCGACGGCCTGTGCCGCTGCGTGGCGGTCGTGGCGGCTGCGGCGGCGGCTGCAGCTCCCTGCGATGACCCCGCCTTACCCACCAAGGTGGCCCTTGCGGAGGCGGCCCTCGCTGCCCTGGACAGCGCCCGGCTCCGCGGCCTGCTGACCGACCAGCAGCTGGTGGAGGCAGGGAGGGCAGTGTCCACCTTCCTGGCCACAGCTGCCAAGCACGGCCCCGTCAGCACGGCCGCCGTGGCGGCCCTGCAGCTTCTCCTCAGCCCCGAGTGCTGGGCGGGGCGCCAGAGCGCCAGCAACCACTGCAGCTGGCCTGTGCCGGAGGTTCTGGGCCAGGCCGTCGTCAGCTCAGGGGCCGTTGAGCCGCTCCTGGGGCTCCTGACCGGCGGCAGCGGCACCGACAACTCTACGGCTGACGGCCCAGAGGACGCTAACGGCGTGGGCCTGATGGCCCTGCATTGCCTCCGCAATTCCCTCCTCACGTGCCTGCGCAGCAGCGAGTCGGAGGTCCCCTCGGCCGTGCACGAGGCCCTTGGTGTGGCCCGGCCGCAGCACGTGGTGGAGGCACTGCTGCCGTACCTGCAGCACGGGGACGAGGCCGCCGCCGGCCTGGCCCTGGACATGCTGCTGTTCGCAGTGTCGTGCTGGGGCTTCATAGGGGTGAGCGCAGTGGTGGACGCGCTTGCGGCGGCAGACGGGCAAAAGTGGAGGGCGCGCGCGGGGCTGCAGCTGGGCGGCACTGGGCAGGAGCTGTGCGCTGCGCTGCTGCGAGCAGCGGACTCTGTGTTGCAGGCCCCAAGCCCGGGGCTAACACACAAGCTGGCGTCGGCCCTCTTGGAGATGATGTCGGGCCTGTGTATGGGCGGGCTCATTGCACCAGACGAGCTGCTGGCGCAGTGTCCGGGTGTACGGGACGTGATGGTGGGCGTGCTGACGGGGCAGGCGCCGGGCAGCAGCTGGGCGGCGGTCAGCATGCCGCCAGGGGCTTTCGCCGTTTCGTACGCTGGGGGGCTGGACGTGGCAGCCCTGAACTTGCTCGACCAGCTGTGCTGGCGCACCAGCCTGCACGCAGGCAACGGGTTCGGGCCGGAGGTGGCGTGCAGCCTGGCGGGGGCCCTGGTGCACGCGCTGCTAGGGAACCAGATCGCCATCGGCGGGAGTGTCATGAGGTGGATAAAGCAGCTGCGGTGCCTGGCGAGGTGCCTGCAGGCCGTCCCGGAGGAGTCGGGGCTGTGGGTGGCGGACAGCGTCCCTGTGACCATGGCGCCCTCGCGGACGCAGGTCAGCGTCAGGTAGGCTGGCGTCCTGTGGAGCCTGGATAGGGCGATGTGGCATTTCGATCGGCAATGAGCTAGCACAGCGTCTTGTGGGTGAGGTCAGTCATGTAGATGTCAACGCGGCTTGCCCATGTGCTACAAGCTAGCAGCTTCATGCGCAACATGTAGATGTCAACACGCCTGGCGCACATGCTACATGCTGGTAGCTTTGTGCAAAACACGCACTGGCATGGACATACGTCTGCACCATTCTAGTATGAGCGACACATGCCGGTATGGTTGATTTCCCGCCGTTTCGTACCATGTGCTACTCGCAGGCACATGGTGCAGCTGGTGCAGCAGGTGTCCGGCATCTTGTCCAACAAGTTGTACGAGGCCTTTGCTGAGGAGCTGCGTGAGGATGCCCTGGCTGCCTACGGATCCGTCCTGCGCGCTGCTGCAGTGCTGGCCAAGGCGGCTTGGGCCGCAGCCCTCGACATCAACAGCTACCGCCAGAACCACCACAACACCGGCAACACGGGCACACAGGCCGAGGGGCAGCAGGCGATAGGCGCCCTATTGGCGAAGGTCCTGTCCATTGCGTCCAGCAACAAGGCGAACCTGGGGCTGGAATGCACGACGGACGTGCTGAACGCGGCCGTGGCGTGCCTGCAGCCGGGCCTGGTGACCACGGGGGAAGGCCTGGCAGCCCTGCCGTCCGTCAAGGCCCTCGAGCAGCAGCAGAGCGGCGACAGCACCCTGGTCCCCGTGTCACCCGCCTGCGTGCACGACCTGCGGATACAGCTCAACATTCTGCAACAAGGCAACAATAACGCTTACGGCTACCGGGCAGCGAGCACCACCGGCAAGGACGTGCTTGCCGGTATCCAGGCCGCGCACAGGCGGCTGCTGGAGCTGGTGGCGGATCAGGTGGCGGCGGCATTGAGCTCCAAGGATCGGGTGGCGGCGGCGGCGAGCTCCAAGGCGGGGGGCGAGGCGGCGGGAGGGGGCCTGGCGGCGGTGCCAGCGGCGCTGCGCGTGGCGACCAACGCCGGGCAGCTGCTGGGACACGGCCTGCAGGTTCGCGAGGCAGACCGATGATGAGCAGTGGTGCTGTTTTGCTGGGGCCGAGGGAGTTGTTACGTCAGGGAATGCAAGTATCCCCGTACTTGGCAAGTAATGTTTCGTTTCCTGCACCCGTTTCCGTGCTGATTCCCGGCAGGGGGCTCCGTCCTCAGCAATACTCGCCTTGTGAGTTGCGTTACCAACCTCTTTTATAACCCAGTAGCAGTACATCGTGCGAGGAAGTCCCCATGCTTCACGGATCCGACTACACGCCGCCCCTGGTCGCTATCCCACAGGCTTATTACTCATGATGACGGAGGCTGTGGTATAGGTGGCTCAGGGACCTTGCTCTGCTAGTGCAGCGTTCCTGCGCCAATACTTCACTTGTCAAATGGCAGCATGAACGATCCGACCGCCACTTAGTTGTATGACTGGAAGCCAATGTAGTGTGGATTGGGTGTCTCTTGGCAGCTTGGCCGTGGTCGTCATGTGCCGTACTGTGTATCAGCCCGACGAAGGTGTTGCCTGCCAGGACGGCGCAGCAGCAATACGTGTGTTAGGGTGTCCAGTTGCCAGTGGAAGGTCCTTGGTGTTCCCTGGCCATCTCCTTTAGCCTTTTTCCTCGTAGCAAACATCATGTGACGGACGACTGCATTTCATTTTGTGTCACCTGTATACTGTTTGCGCATTGCGTGGCCGAAGCTTGTACGAGATGTGTACCAAAGAGTGCAGTACAGGGACGTTGCTAGGTTCCGCACGCTGCCGTACGCATGATCATGGACTTTGCTGTCGCGCGTGCCGCACATGTCGTTGGCGGTGCTGGCCTAGCCCGCAGTAGGTCAGCACACGGCAAGTACGAGGGGCAACTTCCCTTGTGGGGCCCGGGCAGCTGGCCTTGTATGGGGGTACGGCACTGCCCTGTTAGGGCGTCAGTATTTTATACGTGGCCCTGCTGTGTGCTTCTGTCCTAGCTTTCCAACAACAGCGGTGCATAGGTTTTTGTGCCGTGTCGGGTTCGCCGTTATGTGGTTGTAGCATTGGTGTTGTCACGGGTTGCTCACGGGTGAGTCGTGCGGGGAGAGATATCACCCGTTGGCAGACACGCCATTTAGGCCACCAGTACTCTTGGCTTGTTAGACCATAACGTGCATAGTCTACGCAACCTCCCGCAATGTGTGACCTCAAGATGGGCGATCCTCGTCACGACGCGCTGAGCGTTGGGGACGACAGCGAGGACTTCAGCATGCTGGACGCGCCCCGCCCCAGCACCCAGGCCCGCATGCGGGCAGCTGTCAACGACGGCACTCTGCCGCAGCTGGTGCTGGACGGGACCTTCGACCTTGGCTCGGTGCGTGCGTTACGCGTCATGCTCAACCACCGCAAACCTGTCACTTTGTTATGCGCTCTGCTCGACTGATAATTCTTGCTCTTCGCAGAGGTAGGGAGGTACGCACAAACGATGCTGCAACTGAAAGTGTTTGTCACCGACGGGTAGCGGCTGAGCCCGCCCTGCCTGCGCGCAACCTAATGCTCTGCCCCTCTCTCCACCCTCTTTCCTCAGGCCGTGTCCAAGTGCTTCGAACTGCTGGGCATCGCCACCAACAGCGCCTCCGAGCAGCGCTCCGCCGCCCGCTCGCTTGTGTCCCTGTGCACGCACCCCGACCTGCGTCCTGCGGTGGACCATTTGCTGGTGCTGCGCCGCCTGGGCCGCGTGGTGGAGTGCACACGGGCACCGGCGGCGCTGGGGGCGGCGCTGGAGGCGCTGGTGGCGGTGGCGGACGACGCGGGGTGGGAGGACAAGGTGGGATTGTGTCAAACTACCTGGATTTTGCACCTGCAGCGAACGGCAGGGTTGCATTGCTATGCTGCAAGTAGTTGCAGGTACCTCCAGACAGGTGGCCCTGCAGCAGGAAAGCGTCTTACACGGACCTCGTGCCATATGCTGCTACGTTGTCCCGCGTAGGGAGGCGCCAACGTCGTGGCGGAGCTTCTGCGCGACGGCCTAAACCGCTGCATCTGGGTTGTGGTAACCGCGGCAGCCCCTTCCCCCAATGACTCTGTCCTGGCACGGTCGGCCCTGGCGGAGGCGGCCCTGGCCTTCATGGGCAGCGCCCGGCTTCGCGCGCTGCTGACGGACCAGCAGCTGGTCGCGGCCGTGGGCGCGGTGTCTGCCTACATGACCACGGCCGCACAGCAGGGCCTTGACAGCCTTAAGTCTCCGCTGGATGCCATGGACATGGCACTGTCCGATGCCACCTGGGCTGGGCGCAGCGGCAGCGGGTGCGTGCCGTACGAGGCGGGGCTAGCACTGGTTGGCTCGGGCGGAGTCCAACCGCTGCTGCAGCTCATGGAGGCTGGTGGCAGCCCTCCCGGCTCTGGCGTTGATGTTGGCAGCAGCGCCATTGCACTGCGCTGTCTCAGTACGGCGCTGGTGGCTTGCACAAGGGGAAACCCCGCCCAGGGACGGGAGGCGCTGCGCGAAGCCCTGACCGACTCGGTCATGCAGCGCGCGGTGTCCCTGGCGGTACAGGTCTTGGGCAGGCCCGCGCAGGCCTCGCTGGCCCTGGACGTGCTGCTGGCTGCGGTGGCATGCGGCGGTGACGCGGCGGCACAGGTGGTGGCGACGGCAATGGGACAGGGCCTCTCGGAGCAGAGGGCCGCGCTCTTTAGGGTTGTCCCGGAGCAGCTGGCATCCGGGCGCTTTACCGCTACGCTGGCGGAGGCGCTACTACATCTGGCCTCAGGGCTATGTGCCGCGGAGGTGCTGCCAGCTGACCAGCTGCTGCTGCGCTGCCGAGGAGTGACGGACGCAGTTGCGGGCGTGCTACTGCGGCAGGCGCCGAGCAGTACCTGGAGAGCCCTTTCGCCGTTGGCAGTTGAAGACATCAATGAGGGCTGCGTCTACACTGATGGACTGGTGCTGGCGGCTCTGCGGCTGTTGTGCCAACTGCTCCAGCGGCCACTCTTCAATAGCTACGGCGTTCAAACGCTGAGCAGTCTAGCAGCAGCGCAGGTGGACGACCTGCTGGCGACGGGCTCAGGCGGCCTTCGCCAAAATACGGCGGTGAAGTGGGTGGCGCACCTGCAGGCCCTGGTGCTGTGCGTGCAGGCCCTGCCAGAGAGCGTGGGCTTGTGGCGGGTCAGCGGTCCTTGCGCCTCTGCACAGCAAGCCAGCACGGAAAAAGGCAAGCGCACGGTGGCAGCGGAGAGGGAGCAGGTGACAATCAGGTGAGCATGACGGGAAGGCATCGTGAACTCCGGAAGAGCGGGCACGGCGTAAGGGCCAACAAGCTCGGCATGCACTGTAGCGTGGCGATATTGCCCCACCTAGCTTCCACAAGCGGCTGTCTCAAGACAATGCTGCCACATATGATCGGTGGCGCAATATTGCTACGATGATGGCGTTGTGTCGCTGCCATGTCTCTCCAATGCCGCAGCCGCCTGGTGCAGCTCCTGACGCAGCTGTCGAACACCCTGGCCGAGAGGCCGTTCGCCTCCTTTCAAGAGGCGCTGCAGCAAAATGCGACCGCCGCCTACAACTCCGTCCTGCGTGCAGCGGCGGTGCTGGTCAAGGCCGCATGGGCGGCCCTGTGTGACCCGCAGAGCTACGCAACCACGGGCTACAGCAGCTACGACTACGGCGGCTGCGCTGGTAGCGGCGGCACGACTATGGCCGAGGGGCAGCAGGCCGGGTGCCGCCTCCTGGTGCGTGCCCTCACCATCGCGTCTGGCAGCAACGGGCACGTGTCGCTGACCTCCGTCGCCGACGTGCTGAACGCTGCCGTGGCGTGCCTGCAGCCTGACTTGGCCAAGAGGGGGCCTGGCCTGACGTCGCTTTGCTCCGTCAAGGTGCTGAAGGGCCCGCAGCCGGGCGGCGGCGGCATTAACGCTTTAGCTGTCGTGACCCCCGCATACAAGCACGACATGCGGCGTCAGCTCACCAGCCTCAATAGCGTCAGCAGCTACGGCTACCATTACGGCTACGGCTACGACAGCGACGACGGCTACAACGGAGATGCCCACAGCAGCCAGCCTCAGCCGGGACACATCTCGGCCAAGGACCTGGTGGGCGGCATCCAAGGGGCACAGCAGCGGCTGCTGCAGCTTGTCGAGGCGGCGGTGGCGGGCGGCAGCGGCGCGGGCAGCAGCGAGGCGGCAGGCAGCAGCCAGGCGCTGGTGCAGTCGGCGCTGCGCGTGGTTGGGAGCGCTGGGCAGCTGCTGGCACTCGGGCTGCAGGTGCGTGTGGTGGCAATTGTCATGTGGGGTGTGTGGACTGTTTGGTCCGGGCCAGGGTGAAAGTGACATGCACAGCGAACGCCCTCACCAAAGCCGCTTTTCTCTGCAAGCGTCTTACTGCTGCCCCAACACTGGCAAGCGCTACAACAATCGGTAACGCTCCGTGTGCATCAACGTGCGCGCCTGCCCAGCATAACCGCTGCGTCCCGCAAATTGCACCTACAGGCGTACTGCGCGTAACAACGACATGTGCAGGGACGGCCACGCTGCGCAAGGATGGCTAGTGCAGTGGCATTTGCAGGTGCAGTGTGCGCCAATGCATGGGGCATTATGGTGGCGTTGGCTTTGGTTCGTTCTGCTCTTGGGGTAGGTGCGTGGGGTTGGTGGGGACACGCCAGGCGGGAGTGGACCATTAGTACCGGGCCCTGCTACAGCATCAGGACAGCCTCAGGAGTGCCGACAAGAATGGCCATGGGCTAGTGGTGATAGGTTGCAAAGTATGCCTGCTTAAGCCAGGCAAGGGAGGGTGCAGGTTTGGGGGTCAGTTGGCGCGTGGGGCCGACCTGCATTTGCTCTGCTTTAAACCGCGCTTTTGCGTGATGTCGCGTCATTCCGCGTTGAACATTGGCCTCGGTACGGTTCTGACATTGAAGTTGTGGTTTCAGTGGTATGGCGCTCCGCTGGGACATGACGGCAGAGGAGTGGTACGGATGCGGTTGCCCCAGAATCGGGGTTGATACCGACGACCGGATGCTGCATGCCCGCGATGTGTGCCTGCAGCAGGCTCTGTGCTTATTGTTTGCATGGTTTGCTTCAAAGGCTGTAAGGAAACTTAGCGGTCTGTAAGGACGTTGCTCAGGCGGAGGATCGCCCGTCACGGGTCAACACGGGTTAGATGGTACGGCGTGGGATCCTTGCTGCCAAAACGGTGAACCAGTTTACCGGTCGCTGCGCAGAGGATAGCATACAAATTGTCGTTGCACTGTGTCGTTGCGTTGGGGCATTATGGGCGGCCGTAGCAGCGACGAGATGAGCGTCGGCGGCGCCAGCAGCAAAGGCTTTCATCGCGCGCGGAAGGTACCGCACTCCGGTAGCCGAGTGCGCATCCAGAGAGCGATGGCACAAGGCACGTTGCCGCAGTTGGTGCTCGACGGGTACTTGGACATCGACGCGGTGAGTCCGTTCGTGCCGTGTGCGCCAAATGCCCTTCCTTGCTAGGCAGGCCGCATGTGCCCTTGCCAACCGTAGATATGTTACATGTAGTCACGTTGTATGCGGACTGCGCTTGGCCTCTTCAACACGGCCTGCCGCCGCCGCAGGTCGTGAGCGCCCGCAAGCTGTGCACAGCTGTGCTCCTCGCACGTGCACCCACACTTGCTCCCCGCAGCCCGCACCCGCACTTACTCCCTGTACCCGCACTTGTTCGCCGCACCCGGACCCGCACTGCCCGACCCACAGGCTGTGAACAAGTGCTTTTCAGTTTTGGGAGTCGCCACCAACAGCGCCTCCGAGCAGCGCTCCGCCGGCCGCTGCCTTGTGTCGCTGTGCACGCACCCCGACCTGCGTCCCGCGGTGGACCCCCTGCTGGTGCTGCGCCGCCTGGGCCGCGTGGTGGAGTGCACGCGGGCGCCGGCGGCGCTGGGGGCGGCGCTGGAGGCGCTGGTGGCGGTGGCGGACGACGCAGGCTGGGAGGACAAGGTGGGGCTGCATGCTATCCACCGTGCCTGCCTGAAAGCATGCTTAGCAGCACATTGCAGCCAGAGACGGTGTGGTACACCTGCACCACTGGGTTTGCACTTGACCTGTGCTCACCCATAGCAGCATGCACGCAAACTTACCGGATTCCGAGGGCAAAAATCGCTGACTTACAGTCACCGCGACCATGTGTCGTCTACTGGCTTGCAGGATGGAACCAGCGCGGAGGCCGTGGCTCTGGCGAACGGCATGTCCCGCTGCATTGCCGCCGTCGAAGCGGCCACCTCGAACGGCCCCCCTTCGCAGCCCACGAGGGCCATGGCGGACGCCGCCCTCGCTGCCCTGAACATCCGCGTGTTGCGGGACATCATGCCGCAAAGCGCGCTGGTGACAGCAGCCGCGGCGGTGTCTTCCTACCTGGTTTGGGCGGCCAGGCAGGGCCTCGGCGGCCTGCGGGCCCCGCTCGTCGCCCTGGGGAACCTGCTATACCAAGGCACCTGGGCCGGGCGGAGCAGCACCGAGACTCCCGGCCTGTGCGTGCCGTACGACGTGGGCATGGCTGTGGTCCGGTCTGGGGCCGTGGAGCCGCTCCTGCGCATCATGGAGGCCAGCAGCAGCGCTGAGGGGGAGGCCGCAGCTGACGCAGGGGAGGAGGACAGCGGGGATCTGGCGCTGCTGTGTCTGCATGCCGCGCTCGTAGCGTGCTCGCAAGGCAGCGGCAGCGACTCGGGCCAGCTGGCCGTGCGGGAGGCCCTGGCGGCAGTGGGGACGCAGCGGGTAGTTGCGACGGTGCTGCCGTACCTGCACGACGTGTGCTACACGTGGGGCCTGGAGGTCCTGCTGGCGGCTCAGGTGTCTGCCGGCGACTCCTTGGTGGCAGCGGTGGAGGCGGTGGTCGCCGAGGCAGCGTCTCAGAAAGGCGTCGACGCCCGCCAGGGGGTCGCTGCCATCCTGCTGGATGCCGATGACGCGCCCCCAACGCCGCTGTTCGCAGCAGCTCTCTTTGAGCTGCTGGCGCGGTTGTGCGCGTCGGGCGTGGTGCAGCCCGATGAGCTGCTGGAGTGGTGTCCGTCGGCGCGGGACGCTGCTGTGAGGGTGACGCTGCGGCAGGCAGCGGCCTCCGGCTGGGATGCGTTGGAGGCCCTAGCGGTTGAGGACGTTACGGAGGGCCACCGCTACCCTGGCATGGTGGAGCTCGCTGCGCTGAAGCTGCTGCAGCAGCTGAGCGCCAGCGGCAGCTGGGGCAAGGGCGACGGCATGGGCGCCAAGCTGGTGTGCAGGCTGGCGGCGGCTCAGGTGCATGAGCTGCTGCCGATCACGGGGCTCCGCGCTGCCACCGTGAGGAAGTGGGAGGCGCACCTGCAGTTCCTTGCGACGTGCCTGCAAGCCGTACCGGAGGAGTGCGGGCTGTGGGTGCCAGACAGCCCGGCCTCCTCAGCACGCCGGAGCGGCGGCACGACGGCGTTGCTCAAGGCCGCTGCTGTAGAGGGCACAGCAGCCGTCAGGGAGCAGGTGACCATCAGGTGGGCAACTGGACACGAGCGCAATGTGGTGAACAGCTTGGCTGGAACGTTACTCCGTCTTCTGGTCACATTCAGGGGGGCAGTATTGCTATGGTGTCATGGCACTGTACGAGAAGCTTACTCCCCCCCTGCACTCTCCGGTTCCATTGGCTGGTTTACATGATTCGGGCCCTGTAACGTACCTCCGTGTCCCTCTGTGCCTTCCTCCCGCAGCAACCTCGTGCAGCTGGTCGGACAGCTTTCAACCATCCTGGCGGAGAACCCTCCCTCCACGCTTCGAGCCCACTTGGCAGCTCCCTACAGCTCCATCGTGCAGGCTGCTGCAGTCCTGACCAAGGCCGCGTGGGCAGCCCTAACCGACCAGGAGAGCTACACCCGCGGCTACCGCAGCAGCTACTGTGGCAGCGACGACCCGACCCTGGCGGACGGGCAGCAGGCGGTGTGCCGGCTGCTGGTGCGCATCCTGTCCATCGCCCCGAATACCGTGTCGCTGGCGTGCACGGCGGACGTGCTGAACGCCGCAGTGGCGTGCCTGCACCCGGACCTGCTGGTCCAGGGGGAGAAGCTGACGCCCCTGCCCTCCGTCCAGGTGTGCACGGAGCAGCAGCACACGGCCAGCTACAAGGGCCGTGTGGACATTGTCGTAGCGGCGGCCTGCAGGCAGCAACTGCGGCAGAAGTTAAACGCCATCGGCCACTACAACATGTACAGCTACAGCGCCAGGCACAACGCCAAGAAGACTGAGACAGTCACTGCTCAGGACCTGATCACAGGCATCCAGGCCGCGCACAGGCGGTTGCTGGAGCTGGTGGCGGCGGAGGCGAAGGCGGACGCGAGCGGCCAGAGGCTGGCGTTCGCAAGCCCGGCGCTGGTGCAGTCGGCGCTGCAGGTGGCGGCCAACGCCGGGCAGCTGCTGGCGCTGGGGCTGCAGGTGCGTGGGTAAAGCATTCTGCTGCCGGGTGCTGGGGCCGTCAGGCTGCATGCGCGCCACAGAGTGCAGTCGTGCATCTCCTGCATGTGCAAATTGCGTCACCGTGCATTGCGCTGTTGGGACCTACCGGTAGCTGTCGCAGTGAGCTCCTTTGTTCACTGGTGCCGGTGTCTTCTTCCGTGTTGCAATCTGCAGGCTCACTACTGATGTGGCTGACGTTGGCCGAAACGCTCCAAGCAAGGCGGCTACGACCGACTCGTGGACCCGACGCCCGCAGTGCACGGAAGTCCCCGTGCGGGCGAGTTTGTAGCGGCTACATGGTCATCAATGCTGCTGTCGGGTTGATTTGGCGCCAAGGGGGCGTACGATAGTTTGTAGCGGCTACATGGTCATCAATGCTGCTGTTGGGTTGATTTGGCGCCAAGGGGGCGTACGATATTGGCTTGTTCGTTCTGGGATTGCGCACGTCATCACCAAGCATGGTTCGGAGTCCGTCATAACTGGAAGCTCGCGCACACTATTACCCGCGTCCACATATTGCAGGCCCCCGTGCTGTGAGCCGGCTCTGCGGAGCGGTATCGCATTGTGAACCAGTATCACACACGGTCTTTGGCGCCTGTGCGTGTGCGCTTGGGATAAACCGTGTGTTGCTACGATGTTTGGGCTGGGTTGGTAGAGGTGGTATCGTAGTGCTGTGGCCTGGTCAAGCCTAGGTTAGCGTAGGGTGACTTGTAAAAGCTCACAGAGTCTACGGTACTTGAGGGCATTTGCTTCGTCCCAGGGCAAACTCGTCTCTTCGCTGGCAGTGCGGCACACTCCAGGTCAGACTCTGGAGCCGCCTGAAGTGGGAGGTGTCCAGCAAGGGAGACCCGCTCGGCCAAACCCGGCCAGTCAGGCCCCCGTAAGAACACCAGAGGCCCCAGGGGCCACCTAAATTCGTCTGAGCAGGGTTGTGAGCGTCTCCCAATTAGTTGTTGTCGCTCTGCCAAAAGTGGGGGTACGGCGTCGTCCTGGTGTTGGTCATCGGTCGACCGACATTGTAGCAAGGGGCTGGTGGGGCCACCTAACAGCCTAACGGAGTACACGTGTAACACCCGTCTATGTACGGACCTGCTGAGCATCCTTGGCGGCGCCTTTGGAGTCCAACCACCGCAATACGAAAGTGCTGCACTTGGCGGTTGGCGCCCGCCACCACGTGGTCATGCCCTGCCCGCTGCTGTCTCGTTTCGCCAAACCGTTACCCGGACGACTGGCGAGACGCCAGGCTTGCACTTTTGCGGCTACCGTAGTGAGCCGTGTCAGTCCCAGCAGGGCTTACAGCCAGTCCAGTTATGCCCAGTGAGCTTCAGTGGGGCTCAAACTCAGACTCAGTGGATCCATGAAGCCCAGAACCATTCCTTGGTTCAGCGTGTTGCCTACCCCGCAGTCAGCACGTACGAAAGCCCCACTGTACACACAGACGCACACTTTAACGTGCGCCTGGTACCTCCTTCAACACACTTCCACTCGCCCCCCCCCCTGCTCACCCACGCCAGCATGAATACCGGTACCCTGCCTCCCCCGCCCCTCACGTTCACAAGCAAACCCACCGAGCCGGCATATCCACAAGCATTCTATTTGACCGTCGGCAGTGTTCGATTACCGTTAAGTGGGCCTGCCGGATAGCACATTGCGGTACACCTACCGGCACCACACACACATGCATCCTTTAACATCCGCAGCATGAGCGCAAAGGCTATGCACCCAGTGAAGCAAGACAGCTCCGTTCAGTACGTTCGTACACAGGATTCTGCAATACCTGTCCTCACTCGCCCAGAAGATCTCTTCCGTTCTGGACTGGTGCGCCTGCTGCAATACTGCAGGAATGAAAGCAGGTAATCCTTGTATGCGCACAATGCACTCCCACTCCTGAAGGGTGCCTGCTACTCCACGGCTCCACCTGCGGCACTACGCCTCCCTGAAAACGCCACCCGGCGCTCATAGTCAGACCATGACCTGCAGCGCCGCAGGCCTCGAGGTCTGAGACCCCGACCATCGCACTGGTCAGACGCTGACACGCAGGCGCACACCCGGATCCTGAACAGCGTACCGTAGCATCCCACGCAGGCCGCCCGCAAGGCACAGGCGTGCAGCTGCTGTGCACTGTGGGACGTCAAGTCCGCGCTCGGAGCCAGACGCCGGCTCCTCTCCCGGCAGCCAGCAGACACAGCAGCAACGCACGGCGCATGGCGGTCAGCGGCGGCCGGCAGGGGCGGCCTTATCAGGGCAGCCGCAGCAGCCCCACTGCTGCTGATGGCGCAAAGAGCGAGCGCTGCACGCGCAGGCGCAGTGCAAGTGTGGCTGCCCGCGGCCCTCCCTGGCCCCACCCCCCGTGCCTGCCTGTGGCGTAAACCAGCGGCGTGCGCTGACCACACCCTACCGCTGGCCCCGGGCGCGCAGGTGCACACTCGGCAGCCATCGCCCTTACGCCACGCCGGCGCGGTCCGCCGCTGCTGCTGCCGCGCCGGCCACCACTGCCAGTGCCGCTGCTCAGGCCGCCGCTGCTGCTGCCCACGCCCTCGGCCAAGCCCTCAACGCTGCCATCGCCGCCCCCTGACAGCTGTGCCGCAAACTCCGCAGCGGCTTCCTCCACGGTGTGGCGTGGTAACACGCGCAGCGCCCCCACCATGGCATCGTTGAAGGCAACAAGGGACTGTCCCAGCACGCGGGGCAGCGCCTCGACCAAGCTCAGGTCCACCGTGTGCTGGGACAGAGCCTCGACCGCGCCCGCATCAACCGTGACGCCGTACTCCCGATCCCACGGCTCCGTGTGGGCTAGCACGTTCCGGCTCAGCCTGCACGTGCGGACACCAGGCCGCAATGCAGGGGTCCGGGTCAGGCGGCCATGCGTCTCAGGATCGGCGGCTGCATGAGCGCTGCGTGGAAGATTAGGGAAGCGAGATAGACACCCTCGCACTCTGGGCCCACCCGCTGCTTGCCAAGCAAATGCCTTAGCCCCGCACATGGTATCCAGCGCACTCAAAACAACCAGGCGGCGTGGGCGAGGCAGCAAGCAAGAAGCAGCAAGCAGGGCAGCCAGACGGCCTACCGCAGGTAGAGCACCAGCATGGCTAGATGGGTGCACCGCGCCTGCTTGTTGTCCTTGTACGTGTCGCAGTCGCGGTCGTTCCACTTGGACAACAGCACCTGCTGGAACCAAGGCTGCCGCTCCCACAGTTCCTGAGGGCCCAACGCCGCGCCGCCCTGATCGCTTGCCAACTTGTTGGCGATCTCATTTGCGCTGGCCTGCGTGTGTGAGCGTTTGACATCCCGCGTCAAGTGTGTACATGGGGTTCGGGTGTGCGGAGGGTGTGCGCGTAGGCTCTTGTGTGGGGGTTAGCCGGCAAGTTATGGGATAAGTCTGGAGTCATGTGCGGACTGCCAGGCAACTCTGACCCGCAAAACGCATGCCGACACGGCACCACAACAGAGCGGCAACCATGCACTCGAGGCCCCATCTAATGTGCGCGCCATCTGCACTAGGACGTGCACGTAATGCTTCTCCAACCCAGACCTGACCCCAAGCCGTGCAGCCTAGGGACTTGCCTGCACCCTGGCCTTGAACTCGTCCAACCCAGCGGGCGGCTCCTCGCGCTCCCACCGGCGGCAGGCGTGGGGCCCGAGCAGGTAGTCGGCTGCCGCGCCCAGGTACAGCAGGTTCCAGCCCGCGTCCAGCTGCGTCAGGGTAGCGCCGAACTCCGAGTCGCTCCAACTCTCCCGCAGCGTGCCGTCCTTGTTGAACAGCATCTGCAGGCAAGCAGCGCGAGGGCGGTGGCGTGGCGCGCACTCAGCGCCCACAACATGGGAAGGGGAGGCGCCCAGCAAAACAGGAAAGCGGGATGATACACATCAGTCGAGCTGAGCTGGCCCCAGCGCTGAGCTTCTGCTGAGGTCAGTCATTCTGTGGGGCGGAGGAGGGGGAAGCAAAAGGGATTTGGGCACACGGCGACATACCCCCTCACCCGCACGATCTGGCGCTGGTGCGAGTCGCGGAAGTAGTGGCGGCCGTCTACCGTCTTGTCCAGGTACGGCTCCAGGAAGCGCCGCAAGCCGCGGTGCAGGCCCGTGTCGGTCCGCGTCCCCACGCCCGCACATGACAGGCCCAGCACGGTGGTCCGCTGAGTCGGCGGCACGCCCTCCAGGCCCAGCTTCCACTCCTTGAGCGACTGAGGTAGGCAGCGAGATCCAACGGGTGGGTGCTGGATGAACAAGGCAAGGCTTGAGGTGGGCAGTAGTGGGTCCGGTCATGAGTGTTTGGTGCAGCCAGTTCAGTGTAAAGATACGCCATTGGCGCACAACCCCAGCGCATCAAGGCAGCGGAGGAGCTGCTATGCTGAACCACACGGAGCGCCCGAGATCGGTGTGCCGCCATTTACCTCGTGCATGAGCTTGGTCCTCATGAACCCACGGACGAAGGCCGCCGCGTCCGAGGGGTGTCCGGCGTCGATCCAGCTGCTCACCAGGACCGTCAGGAGCGCTATGGATGGCGGGCACAGCTCCAGCAGCTTGGGGTCCAGCGGCACGTGGCGAAAGCGGCCCTGCAGCAGCCCCCACGCCAGGCTCATGTGCTCGGTGCTGTAGGCCGCCGGTAGGGTGGCGGCGCTGGCGCTGGCGATGACCGGGAAGCCGTTGGGCGGCATGTTGGCCAGGTTGACCCAGGTGTGCGCCATGGAGCTGCTGGTGAAGCACCACAGCATGGTGTGGGGGCCGTGGACCAGCAGCCGCTTCATGAAGATGTCGCGGACGTACTCGGCTCCGCGTGCGTCCAGCTCGCCGCCGATGGTGGGCCGGAACATGTGCTGCACCTCGTCTGGGCGGCAGGGATGGGGGGCCAGGCAGCAACAGGGAGCGGAGTGTTGGTTGTGCAAGTTGTCGGTATGCCCGAGGGAGTGAGTCAAGGTGCAAGGTTAAGGGGCAAGCACAGTTGGCTTGCATGTCCCCCTCCGCCCATACGTTTGTACCGGTGTGCGTGCGGCGGTCATGCAAGTGGACGTGCTGGCAGGTGGTTCCCTGGGCATACCTCGCCAGAGGGCAAGGTGTGCTGCGTGATTCCCGACCCATCACACTCACGAGCCAGGAGAGTGCTAGCACCCTAGGCACCCTAGGTTGGCACGTGTGCCTGGCAGATGGTCTCCAGTGTGGGCTCGCCCTTGAACCTCAACCACACCCAGCAACGGGGCGCGCGACTCGCATCTGTGCAGGTGCATGCGCGTGGTTGCGTAAGCAAGCAAGTTCCTGCCATGCTCGCGGATAGCCTAATTCGCCATGCATTCTGATCTGGCAAGCATGCAAGGAAGCCACCTAGACCAGCGATCGCTGGTCTATGCAACACGACTGCAGAGGAACCAGGAGCCCCATGGCAAGGCCCCCATCCGCATGGACCCAGACTCACCGCACAGCACCAGCACCGGCACCTCCACCCCCTTGAGGAACGAGAGGATGGCAAGGCCCGGCATGTCGGGCTCCTTGGTGTTGAAGGGCCGCGCCAGCGCCTCCTCGGCAGCCTCCAGCGCACCCTCCCGCACGGGCACGTGCTCCGCGTGCGCCCATCTCAGCAGCACGCGCAGCAGGCTCCGCAACATGACCGTAGCGCCCTCCTGCGTGCGGGGTGTTGACAGGACACACCGTCTGCGCCACCTCTCACACAGCTAGCTCTCATTCACATGCGCAAGCCAAGCCTTCGGCAGCCCCTGCCCCTGCACAGCGCCCACGGCGTGCTCGCAAATACAGCAAACCGGAACCGGAAAATTGCTTCAGCAGCCGCACAGGGTGTGCTCCAACGGATCGGCGCCCACTTGCCTGCTGGTTCAGGTCGTCGCCGCTCAGGCGCAGCACCACCATGCCAGCTAGAGGGCCCTCCCCTCCCTGCTTGCGGAGTGCCTCCGCCAGAACCGCCGGAACCACGTGCTCCAGGGTGTACGACTTGCCCGTCTGCCGCATGCGTGAACAGTAGAGAAAAGTCAACGCGCGGCACTTAGGTGTTGCGTGCGGTCCCCTGTGCTGTGACACCGACACTAAATTACACTGCGGCCTGAGACATCCAGGGCGGGCGCCTTGGGGTGCAACACACAGCGTACCTTGACGAGCCCCGAGACCAGCAAGAGCGAGGGTGCTTGGGCCCGGCGTTTGTCCACAGCGGCCACCAGGGCCGTTCCAGCCCATAAGCGGATGCGGTCCACCACCCCCGCCGCGTCCACGTACGGCACCACGGAGTCGCTGTAGTGCAGCTCCCAGGTGTCGTTGCCAGCGGGCTGGTGCAGCGTGGCCGCGCTGTCCACTAGCCGCCTTGGGGATGGTGCACCTGCACCACCACCATCACGCAGGGGGCGGGGCACAAGGTCGCTGGCCAGGTCAGGGGCTGAAGGCCGCTGAGAGGACCGAATGCAACCTGAGCATGGCTGGCTGATGCAGTGGCTTGAGGTAACATTGCTACCGCGCCGCGAAGAAGGCAGTGTGCGGTATGGAGGCTCCATACCATGCCGCACGTCACGTGGTCTCACTTCGCCATGAGGTCTACGCCACAACCAAAATGCATCAAGTGCGTGCAGTACGACGCACAATGAAACCCAGGGGCAGCAGCTGCTGCACGGTTGCACCATATACTGCACTGTTGCTTGTGTTGATGGCCAAGGGCTTTATGCCCCCAACTGCCCCCCACCCCCTGTGCACCTACCAACCAGCTGCTGCAGAGTTTGGATGCAACGCTGGCGGGGCAGTTGGCAGTGGCAGGCACACAGCGTGCTTTACCCCCACGCTAGCTGCATGCGCATCTCGAAAGTGGGGTAGCCGTCGGTGCCAAAACGATCTGTTATACACATCTCACATGCTGCAAAATACACTCACCAGCATCTGCCGGGATCCCCACGCCCAGGCCAGCTGCCGCAGCTGCACGACGTGGGAGCGGCCGAGGGCAGGTGAGGAATCGCATGCCGCTGCACGCGCGCGATGGGGTACAATCCCCACGGTCGCGGCTGTTACCTTAACGACATGTCCTGCAGATTACGCGGCATAATCGAGAAAGGTGCCAGGCCCACGTTATAGCAGCTTACCTTGGCGCAGCAGCATAAGCTTCGCTACCTAACGCGCAGCAGCCTCGCTTCTTCGCGTAGCTGCTTCCATTGATTGGTTAAAGCTCTCTCTCGTCGTCGTTCCTAAGGTTACTCTTATACACAGGTGGAGGTTTGCGGAGGTTTGCTGGGAGGTCGGTCGTGGCGCTAGACTAGGCCTAGGGGGACCGCCCCATACCTCATCAGCTCATATTCGGTTTCGTGGAGTTGCGTTTCGACATGGTCTACCTGCTTTTGGACGTCAGCCAGGATGGCCGCGAACGGCGTCGCCATAGCGGTAGCTTGCCCGGTCCCCCCGGCAGCGCCCGACAGAAGCGGGTGGACCGTACGCACACGAGGGGCTAAACGCCCACTGGAAAGTATCGCAAGGAACACTGCATGGCCACATAGGCCTCATCGACACCTGCACCTTAACTCCTTGGCGTCGTACCGGGCCCATGCGTGCCTCCAAGGGTTGCGTGCACTCAGGATGCGGTTTCCCTGGCCCCTCTGTAACCATACACGAAAGGAGAGCGCCTAAACGGCATACAGGCTTTGGCCTTTGCCGCACACCTCCTGCGGTATTAGGTGACAGTCACAGATGGATGCCCCTGGCATGTCCGGACGGGCTGGCAGGTGGGTTGCGTCCTCGCCCTGCAGGATGCCTCCGCAGGGGCTAGGGAGGGGCAAGTTCAATGGGATCTACTGCAAAAGTCATAATACAGTGGCCTATGCTGTGATGGAGCTGGTGGCTCCTATCCGTACAGCGAGAGGGGTGGGAAACCCCATGTCCCTGATGGCCGGGAGCCCGGGACCCTGCCTGGACCAGCCCTGTTCCTCCGTTGGGACGGGGCTGGGCCCTGGAAGGCCCCCTGCTGGTGCTGCGCCGCCTGGGCCGCGTGGTGGAGTGCACGCGGGCGCCGGCGGCGCTGGGGGCGGCGCTGGAGGCGCTGGGGGCGGTGGCGGACGACGCGGGGTGGGAGGAGGAGGACAAGGTGGGGAGGACAGAGAATAAGATGCTTTTCGGGTGGGTGCACTTGCAGAATTGCGGGCACGTGTGGGGCAGGTACCTGTCACGCCTGGTACTTTCTGCACCAGTTGCATGGCAGGCCGTCGGCTACCCATCATAACGGCCGCCCCTACACTCAAGTTATGTCCTTGTCACTTGTTTGCCCACTTACTGCACTTGCCTTTGACGTGCAAGATTAGGAGGTTAAATTGCTACCTATTGCCTCACCAAAAGCGCTTTGGCTCCAGCCTTGGATGGATACGCATGCACATCGGTGGAAGCGGTTGGTCGTGACTTTCACGGGTGGTGATCCCTAGGCACTTGTGATGCTCCTCGGAGTTTCCGCGCTGTTACTCCTCTTGTCCGGACCGGCTGCCGCACTTCACGCTCTTTCCGGAATCGGGAAAGGCTTGCTCAGTGTGCGTCCCTGGTGTGCGCTTTGTTACCGCAACAAGATGACGCTATGCTGCCCCGCTCGAGGGCAGCTGAGGGCAGCAGGCCCTCACGCGCACCGCACGCAACCCCCGGGGCGCGCAACCCGAAACTCCACAGCTAGAAGGCCCGATGGCATGCATCAGCTCTGCAAAACGCCCTGGACCACCGTCGTTTGCCCGGCAAGCGTACAGCACAGCCCAGGCAGCGACGGACCCACCGACCCGCAGGAGAGCTCCGTCAGCGCCCGTGCCACCTTCCTGGCCGCCCTGAAGGACGACAAGTTAGCTGAACTGGTCATCGGGGAGCAGATGGGCCTTGGCACGGTGAGTGTTGTTGCCGGGCTTCCGCAAGGCTTGCGCAGCGTTTGAGCAGCTTTTCGTACATACTGTTCGTGGTCTTAGACTGGTACACATACTGTTCGTAAGTGCACTGGTGGCTTTCGGGTAGCAGCTTGCAGAGAAAGCTGCCAGTCACTGAGCTGTTTCTGTGTGCGTCCCGCATACCTTTGTATCCCCACCTGCCCGCCCGTCCCGAACCACCCATCCCTCACCACCAGGCCACCAACAAGTGCTTCGAGGTGCTGGGCATCGCGTCCAAGCCCCCCGACCAGCAGCTCTCCGCCGCCCGGTCGCTTGTGTCCCTGTGCACGCACCCTGACCTGCGTCCCGCGGTGGACCCCCTGCTGGTGCTGCGCCGCCTGGGCCGCGTGGTGGAGTGCACGCGGGCGCCGGCGGCGCTGGGGGCGGCGCTGGAGGCGCTGGTGGCGGTGGCGGACGACGCGGGCTGGGAGGAAAAGGTGGGGAGGACAGAGACGGCGACAGTGGTATCGTTTAAACGGACGCGGTTGCAAAGCGGAGGCCTCCTGTACCTTGAACAGCAACGGCTTGGTTGCAATTGAGTTCTGTTGCGGTGGATCGGTGTTACAATGCCACACGTCTGCTCACACTGCTAGGGGTGCGCTACTTACCCCGCCGAGTATATGGCAACCAGGGAAGCCCCTTCAACGCATTTCTTCCGTACTTGGCACCCCGCAGGATGGCGCTGGTGCCGTCGCCGAGCTCCTGCGGGACGGCGTGTTCCGCTGCGTGTCGGTCATCGCAGCAGCGGCCTCTACCCCCGAGCACACCAACATGGCCCTGGCCGAGGCGGCCCTGGCCGCCTTCACCAGCCAGCGGCTGTGCGGCCTGCTGACGGACGGGCAGCAGGAGGCCGCAGCGAGGGCGGTGTCTTGCTACACGGCGGCAGCCCACAGGGCTGGCCCTGGCAGCCTGAGCGCCCCGCTGGCCGCCCTTCACACCCTGCTCACTGCCGCCCGCAGCAGCTGCAACAACTGGCCCGTGCCGTACGACATGGGCCTGGCGGTGGTCAGCTCGGGGGCGCTGGAGCCGCTACTGGGGACTATGGAGGCAGGCAGCGGCGCACCGGGGCCCCATGCCGGTGACGAAGACAGCCTTGTGGCCTTGCGCTGCCTGGGCATGTCCGCGGTGGCGTGCATGCAGGGCGGTCGGCCCAAGGGCCACGCGGCTGTGCGTGCGGCGCTGTCAGCTGCAGGGCTGCAGCGCGCAGTCGCGACGGCGCTGCGTTACACAGGCGCAAGCTCTGACGAGGACTGTGTGCTGGCCCTGGATGTACTGCTGGCGGCCGTGACGTGCTGCGGCGGCGAGGCGGTGGAGGCGGTGGTAGCAAGGGTTAGGGAGGTGCAGCCGGGGGATGGCGCTGCAGCCTACGCACTCCTGGCAGCTATCGAGACGCTGATGAAGTCCCGGGACGCGGGGCTAACAATGGAGTCGGCGCCGGCTTTGTTGCAGCTCCTGTCCGCCATGTGCGCCCGGGGGCTGGTCAGGGCGTCCTACGTGCTGGAGGAAGTACCTGGGATCCGCGATGCCATCGCCGGCGTGCTCCTGCGTAAGGCTCCGGGCAGCCAGTGGGGAGCGTTCAATGCCATTGCAGTTGAGCAACCGGTTGCGAACCGGTACACCTATCCCCTCAGGGTGGAGCTGGCCGCAGTGCAGTTGCTGGACCAGCTGAGCCAGGGCACGGGCCTTGGTGGGGGCAATGGGTTTGGGGTCGAGCTGGACAAGCTGGCGGCGGCGCTGGTGCGCGGCGTACTCGAGGCGAAGCTGCCGGGAGACTTGGAGAGCTACACCATGCGGCTGCGGTGCCTGGTGGCTGTGCTGCAGGCCATGGAGGAGGAGAAGGCGGGCTTGTGGTACGTCAACAACAGCGTCAACGTCGACGTCGGCAGCGGTGGCAGCGGCGGCAGCAGCACAACGACTGCGCCTGACCAGGTTGTGAACGGGGTCTCTTTCGGGTAGGTCTCTCCACCATTGCACACAAAACCGCGTGCGCGGCATATATGTCTGCAGCATGAAGTCATGTGCACAATGCACAGTGCATGTCATGCAGCACTGACCGCCTGTGGCGGGTTAGGTGGCTGGGAGAGTGCATCTACCGTAGTGCGGCCGCAGACAAGTTAGGCCTCTGGTGCTCCGTGTTGGCTGATGCGGTCCGGCGTTGCGATCCTGCTTACGTGTCCGTTCGTCAATTCACGTGCCGCAGTCAACTGGTGGTTTTGGCCCACAAGCTATCAGACTCGCTGGAGAAAGAGGTGTGGAACGGGGAACCGCGCACTGCCGCAGCCACTGCCTACGCCGTCATTTTGCGGGCTGCCGCCGTAGTGACCGCCGCAAGCTGGTCCACGGTGTGCAAGGAGGAAGCCGCGAACCAGCAACACAACCCACGTTACTCATACTCCCACAATGGCGGATACCAAGCTGTCGTGGGCGAGGCCTACCGGGCCATATGCCGCCTGCTGGTTCGCTCACTAGCAGCTGTTTCCTCGGACGGCCACGTCCTGATTGGCACAGCAGGGAGCACCACAGTGGGCAAGTCCAGCGCCAAAGGGAGCAGTACGAACGATGTCAGGCTCGCTCTGGGGCAGCACTACCAGGCGCTGGGGTGCGCGGCGGATGTGCTCAACGCGGCAGTGAAGTGCCTCCAGCAGGCCGAGGTCTCTGGTGGCGGCCTGACGCAGCTTCCAACCATTGACAGCCTGCCGCAGCAGCAGCAAGCGACGACGACTGCCATGGCCGCGCGTGCCCCGGTCACTGATTTCCAAGGCATCCTGGGCCTAGTGGCCAACAACAGCTCCCAACTCCAGAGGCTGACGTCAGCGCACAAGTACCCTGGGGTGACGGCGCGCGAGGTGGTCGCGGGCGTGAGGGGCGCCCAGCAGCGGGTGCTGGACCTTGCGTCTGCTGCGCTAACGCACACCGAGGGCGAGGGGCCCGAGGCGGAGAAGCTGCGCAAGCTGGTGCGCCCCGCCCTGGCCGTGTCCCGCAACGCCGGACAGCTGATGGGCAAGGCCCTCCAGGTGAGCTACATATGGGGTTGGTGAAACTGCAGGGTGGATGGCAGGCAGCGGGCACTGGTTCGTTCCGGTACCACGCACGGGTGTGACAAATGAGCGTCAGAACTTGTCAGGAGTCGTTGCTCTTGTGCTGACAGGTGTACGGTAGTTGTTTGGCCAGCTTGGTTGCCTGGTGGTTGTTATCAGTGCGATCTTGGTATCATCCGTACGTGGTGCAACCATGACACCTGCCGTACGCACCCTTCTGCCCGACACTCCCAGGCGTACTGCTAGGGCGCAGCCGTGCGGCAGCTGGCAGGCGGATGCTGTATGTGCAGCAGGAGGCCGTGGCGCGCAAGCTGATGACGCACGGCAGTCTGGCCTCCTCGTTTATGGTAAGCAACATAGGAGCCGTTCCGCTGGCGAGTACTGCGCGGATTGACGTCGACGGCACGTGTTACCCATGCTGCCATGCAGTGTTTATCCACGTCTTACACACCGACTTTCTCAGCTGGTGGTGGTTCGCCGACGGAGCTGTTGTATGTAGGGCCTGCAGAGCCGCTTACTGTGCGTGCTTACTGGTATTTGTTAGTGGCACACCTAGCTAGCTGGGGCTGTATGTCTGCACACGTCATGAGTTGCATGTAGTGTTTAGCAGTGGTTGAGGTGCGACGTCTTGCTGCACCGGATGGTTATAATGTGCTGGCGCGCTATGCTTTGCATGTTCCGTACCGGTACTGTTAGTTGGGTGCATCCTGCGCTTTGGCGTGCAGCGGATGGACGGAAGCATGATCATGAGGACGGTTGCTAACCCACGAGGTCAGCTTGCACGGCGTGCGCGCACCAATAATAATAATAATACTAACGCGGGAGGCGAAGCACCTCCGCGTGGGTTAAGGAGGTGCGCGCACCAGGTCCCGCCGAGTGCAGCATGGTGTTGAGGTGCTGACGATGACGACGTTGGTAATATCCGCATTGCTTCGCTGTATGCCACTGGTTGCCTTGCTCTTCGGCACTGCGTGCATATGGGCGCGCACCCTTCGTGGCCAGCATGCCCAACGCGGCCTACCGGTGTATGACAGCAGCGATACAACCGCTGGCGGCCCCTCTCGGGCGAGGACAGCAACGCAGGCACACGCATTCCACACAGATTGCAGCGTTGCAGGGCACCTGAGGGCACTGATGGCAGGAGGCGTAACAGGAGACCCCGACCCTCAGCAACATCAATCCACGGCCAGGCTTCCGCACGTACCGGTAAGCTTGCTTGTCACGCATAGCCTCAAACGCAGGCACAAGTTGCAGCACGTTTGCTGCCTTGCCACCCAGGGTGCTGCGGCAAGTGCAGCCACGTTCCTAGGGGTTCGGCACCACCAGGGCCGGTAAAGGCATACAAGGGAGTTCAGTTGTGACACGTGGCATACCCCTCCCCAAAAGCAGGCCCAAGGATGGTGCCAAAGTGATAAGATACACAACACTTTGCTACTGCGATGTTAGTATTTTGCAGTCTTGAGCGCTTCGCGAAACCCCGGTAGTCGCGCGCCAGCGGGTGCGGTTTTTCCAAGGACAGAACGGCCAAGCTTGCCCATTCAGCGCCTATTACTACAGCAAAATGAGATTGCGTTGCCAAGGGCAGCAACGGGCAGCAGAACGTCACGCGCACCGCACGCCGTTCGCGACGCGGTCATACCTACCTGCCAATGCCAAACCCTACGGCGTACATGGGCCCTGTGGAACCTTTCGGACAGCTGTCGTTTGCCTGGCAAGCGCACAGCACGGCCCAACCAACGGCGGACCCACGGACTTGCCGGAGAGCTCCCAGGCGGCTGCCAGCAGCGCCAATGCTGGCTTCCTGGCCGCCCTGAAGGACGACAAGTTGGCTGAGCTGGTCATCGGAGGGCAGATGGGCCTTGGCACGGTGGGTGTCGGCAGTGTTGCCGGGCTTCCGTGTTCGCCTGCTTGCAGCTGCGATCAGCCTGAGCTGCTTGCCGTCCTTCCTTGCACGTAGTCACGCACATGAGTGCACCGCCGGTGCCTTCTGAGCAGCCACTTGCAGTAGTGCTTCAGCTTCGCACACGCAAGCAAGCTTGAGCCAGCCATTGAGCAGGTTCCACCAGCCTGCACGTCCGTTATGGCGCTTGAACGGAACCATCTGACCATTTGCCCTTGTTGCTACACCCTTCCTTCACCACCAGGCCACCAGCAAGTGCTTCGAGGTGCTGGGCATCGCGTCCAAGCCCCCCGACCAACAACTCTCCGCCGCCCGCTCGCTTGTGTCCCTGTGCACGCACCCCGACCTGCGTCCCGCGGTGGACCCCCTGCTGGTGCTGCGCCGCCTGGGCCGCGTGGTGGAGTGCACGCGGGCGCCGGCGGCGCTGGGGGCGGCGCTGGAGGCGCTGGTGGCGGTGGCGGACGACGCGGGGTGGGAGGACAAGGTGGGGAGGACAGAGACGATGGTGTGGTCTTCTTGCAGGTGGGTGCGCTGGCAGGACAGCGGCATGCTGTGTCTGCGTTGACACTCGGAAAACACAATCTTCATCCCTACCTGTGCGTCTCATCCCCACCTGCAAGCAATTCACATTTACCGGTCGAGTGCATGTCACCCCGTACACCCCTGCCTACTCCTTCTTCCCGCACACGGCGCCCTGCAGGAGGGCGCTGCTGCTGTCGCCGCGCTCCTGCGGGACGGCGTGTTGCGCTGCATGTCCGTCATCGAGGATGCAGCCTCTGACCCGGAACCCACAAACACGGCCCTGGCCCTGGCCGAGGCGGCCCTGGCCGCCTTCACCAGCGAGCGGCTCTGTGGCCTGCTGAACGACCTGCAGCATGTGGAAGCAACGAGGACGGTGTCTTGCTACATGGCAACAGCCCAAAGGGCTGGCCCTGGCAGCCTCGGAGCCCCGCTGGCCGCCCTCCACAGCCTGCTCACCGCGGACCGCAAGGGGCGCGGTGGAGCTGGTGCCGGCCCTGCCTCCAAGCCCGCCCTCGGCTTCAACCCATGGGCAGAGCGACAGGGGGGCAGCAGCTGGGACAGCTGGTCCGTGCCGTGCATGATGGGCCTTGCCGTACTCAGCTCGGGGGCGGCAGCGCCGCTGCTGGGGGTCATGGAGGCAGGCAGCAAGGCGGGCAGCAGCACAGACGTGCTGGACGCTGCCGAAGCAACATGCGATGACAGCCTTGTGGCCTTGCGCTGCCTTCGCATGTGCATTGTGGGGTGTACGCAAGGCGGTCGGCCCAAGGGCCAGGCGGCCGTGCGTGCGGCGCTGACGGCTGCAGGGCTGCAGCGCGCAGTTGCGGTGGCCGTACGTTACACAAGCGCAGGCTCGCGAGCGGACAGCGTCCTGGCCCTGGATGTGCTGCTGGCGGCCGTGGTGTGCTGCGGCGGCGAGGCGGTGGAGGCGGTGGTGGCAAGGGTTAGGGAGGAGGAGTCGGGCGATGGCGCTGCGGCCTACCCACTCCTGACAGCTGTCGAGGCGCTGATGGAGTCCCGTGACACGAAGCTTACAACAGAGTCGGCGTCGGCTCTGGTGCAGATCCTGTCCGCCATGCTCGCCCCGGGGCCGGTCAAGGCCGCCGAGGTGCTGGAGGAAGTACCTGGGGAACACACGGCCCTGGCCAAGGCGGCCCTGGCCGCCTTCACCAGCGAGCGGCTCTGTGGCCTGCTGAACGACCAGCAGCAGGTGGAGGCAGTGAGGGCGGTGTCTTGCTACATGGCGACAGCCCAAACGGCTGGACCTGGCAGCCTCGGAGCCCCGCTGGCCGCCCTCCACAGCCTCCTCACCGCCGACCGCAGCAGCTGCGACAGCTGGTCCGTGCCGTACAACATGGGCCTGGCGGTGGTCAGCTCGGGGGCGGTGGGGCCGCTGCTGGGGAGCATGGAGGCGGGCAGCGGCGCACAGGGGCCCAACACGGGCACTGGCTACAAGGAAGACGGCGACAGTCTTGTGGCCTTGCGCTGCCTGGGTATGTCCGTGGTGGCGTGCATGCAGGGTGATCGGCCCAAGGGTCAGGCGGCCGTGCGCGCAGCTCTTACGGCTGCAGGGCTGCAGCGCGCAATCGCGGTGGCTTTACACTTCACACGCGCAAGCTCTGCAGAGGACAGCGTCCTGGCCCTGGATGTGTTGCTGGCGGCCGTGGTGTGCTGCGGCGGCGAGGCGGTGGAGGCGGTGGTAGCAGGAGTTAGGGAGGAGCAGCCGGGGGCTGGCGCTCCAACCCTCCCACTCCTGGCCGCTGTCGGGGCGCTGATGGAGTCTCGTGACATGAGGCTAACAGCAGAATCGGCTTCGGCTCTGTTGCAGCTTCTGTCCGCCATGTATGCCTCGGGGCTGGTCAAGGCCGCTGACCTGCTACAGAGGCTACCCTCCATTCGGGACGCCATGTTAGGAGTGCTCCAACAGCAGCAGCCCGGCAGCGGGTGGGAGGCGTTCACAGGCATCGCAGTGGAGCAGGAGTGCGGAAAGCTGTACACCTATCCCCCCGACACTGACCTGGCCGCACTGCGGCTGCTGGACCAGCTGATCCAGCAGGGCCTTGGTGGGGCCCTTGGCTTTGGAATGGAGCTGGGTGGGCTGGCGGCGGCGCTGGTGCGCGGCGTGGTCAGGGCCAAGCTGCCGGGCAACGTCGTTGGCTACACCATGCGGCTGCGGAGCCTGGTGGCGGTGCTGCAGGCCATGGATGAGTCGGAGGCGGGGCTGTGGTACGTGGACAGCAGGGGCAGCAGCAGCGGCAAAGGCAGCAGCAGCGATAGCAGCAGCATCGGCAACGGTGGCAGCAGTGCGGCAGTGGCTCCTGAGCCCGAGGACACCAGCAGCGGGGTCTCCTTCGGGTGAGCAGTCGTCGCTTTTGTGCAGCATCTGCCATGCATGATAGGGGTTCCTCACGTACTCTTATGTCAGGTGGTGGGTTGTGGGAGGTTGCCGTACCGATGAACCGTACCCGCTGATGACGGTTTGATTGGCCGAGCCGCTGGCTGCGTGCCGTCGTTAGACTATGTCGTTCTAAGCGGCCCTGCCAGTGCTTTTACACTATTGGCCCTTGCGTGCAAGCACTTGGTATTGGTTTAAGTCCGAGATCCTCCTAACCACTTGGCTTTTGTATGGTTTCTTCTTGCGCAACAGTGAACTGGCGGCCTTGGCGGACAAGCTGTCGGAGGCGCTGGAGACGCCGCAGTCCTGCTGGAACATGACTCCGTCCGCCGTCAGCACGTCAGCCCACATCGTTACGGTGCGGGCTGCCGCGGTGGTGCTGGCGGCCAGCTGGCACACCGTGTCCGAGGAGGAGGAAGCACACCAGCCGCCGTGGTACCGTGACGGCGCCGACGTGTCCAGCTACGACCCCGAGGTTGGCAAGGCCTACCGGGCCCTGTGCCGCCTAGCCTGCTGGTGCTCTCACTGGCGACTGTCGCCTCAGACGGCCACCTGCAGCTGTGCGCAGGAGGCCGTGCAGCTGCCGCCAGCAGCAGCACGGCCGGCGACCAGGCACGTGCACGTGGCAGGTCCAGCGTGGCCTCGGAGGCGAGCGTGGACTTCAGCAAGCTCACCGTCGAGCAGCATTACCAGGCGCTGGGGGGCGCTGCGGATGTGCTCAATGCAGCGGTGGAATGCCTGAACTGGGGCAGGGTCTCCGCGGACGGCCTGACGCCGTTGCCTTTCGTCGGGGCCTTGCAGCAGATTCAGCAGCGGATTCAGCAGCAACAGCAGGAGCAGCAGGAGCGGCAGAAGCAGCAGCAGCAGAAGCAGACGCAGAAGCAGAAGCAGCATCCGCCCAAAAGAGCTGCTGCCGTGGCTGCGCGCCCCTGGGGCCGTGACATGCAAAACGTTGCCCGCATGATGTCTAGAAACAGCTCCATTGTTACAAAGCTGACGGCCCCACGCAAGTACCCTGAGGTGAGGGCAACGGAGCTCGCAAAGGGTGTAGGGAGCGCCCAGCAGCGGGTGCTGGACCTGGCGGCTGCTGCGCTGACGCACACCGAGGGCGAGGGGCCTGACACGGACAAGCTGCACGGGCTGGTGCGCCCCGCCCTGACCGTGACCCGCAGCACCGGACAGCTGTTGGGCAAGGCTCTGGAGGTGAGCTACTAGGGGTTACACGGGTGCAGTGTTGGTGGTAGGCAGAGGGCACCAGGGCCCTTGAAACTGCACGGGTGGGCTGGATAAGCACAGGCGCGCTCGGGAGATACCGGTACAGCAAGGATAGCGGCACGTGTGTGGCAGGATGCAGTGCGCGTGCACGTGTGTACTGGCTTAACCTGCTTTACGGGTTCTGACTATGTATGTTGGCCATACCTTGGCCATTGCGCGCAAACATGACATCTGCTATATGCACCTTTCTGCCCGACCCTCTGCAGAGGTACTGCTACAACATTTTGTAGGCGTCCTCGACCAGGACGGAGTCATCGGTGGAAGCAACCGACTAGCTATGTACCGTTAAAGCCGTTGCTCTGGAGTGCCGCTTGGCACGGCATCAACGGCACGTGCCAGGAACGCGGTGCTGCCCACGTGGTGCAGCGTGGTGCTGCCCTCGACTGGTCCTTCTATCTCCGGCGTGGCCGAGTGTTACTTTGCAGGGCTTCGCACAAGCAAGGCGAAGAGTCGCGTTGGTTAGCGCGTGCTGATGTTGTCATGCGGCCTGGATATTCAATCGCTCGGTCACAGGATAGATCACGAGCATAATTGCCGTACCTTCGGCGTTTGTGGTTATGATCCAGCCGTGCCAGATGAACTGAGTGTGCTCTGCGAGTGTCCTGCTCGCGAGTCTCTACCAGCGACCGTCATGAGAGTGACCATGAGTGACCTCCGGTTTCAGGAGCGGGATCTGCCTTCTACCATGACGGAGGCACCCTAGAGTGCTCTTGCTTCGTTCCTTGCCTTGACGAGATGTGGCGTGCGACACAATATGGTATCCACCATTCATGGTCACCAGTCCAAGCCAATCAGTGTCCATAGCTGGTCATGGCCCAAAGATATGAGCGTGCATGGGGCAGGCAGGGGAGCTCCCCTACAAGTGTACATTCATCTCCTCGTGGTGGCGCGCGGGTCGTGCAGAAAACATTACGGTATAATGCATTTGACGAGAGCGGCATGAACTGGTAACCTTGCAAAGGAGGTCTGCCAGTGCCAGTCGCCGTCGTACGGGCAGCACGAATGCCCTCGTATCGAACGCTGCCCTGCGGCGTACACCAGGCGAGCCCCTGGCCCGCCCCATGGCCCTGTCCCGGGCATTCACAGGGAGGATCTCCGCACCAAACTATGTACAACATCTCGTCCGTGCTCGCTGCCCAGGCGCACGTTCGAGTGCAATATAGAGGAGTCCAACGCCAGGGAGATATCTCACCTGCAACTAGTGCCCACACCATACCACCTTGCTTACCATGCTAGCTAGGATGAATGAGCGAGCTGGAAGTACCCAACATACTTGTATGAGATGCCATGCAATGCGTCGTCTAATACCATGGCCGTCCGCCTTTATGGATGCACCCATGCACGCAAACTCCATCCCTGGCACTAAATGCGAAGCTACAAGAGCAAATCACACCTGCGACTGCAGCCGTATGCATCATGAAGCCCCCTCGTCAGCTGGACAAACGTGCACCCAGCCATCCTGCGTTCTCACAGAGTAGTGGTCGCCAAGCTATGCGGTGACATTGGCCATCGCTCTCACTGGTAGGTGCGAAACCTCAGGCACCAAGGCGGCGGCTGCGCCTTGCTTTGGGCACCTGCCCTGCGTGCGGCCCCACGTCCAGGCTGCCGTACGGTGGGGCGGAGGCGGGCCCATTGCCGTACGATGGTAGGTTGGGACTGGGACCATTGGTGGGCGCATGGTACGTGGGGCTGGGAGGAGGCATGGTAGGTGGAGGCTGTTGGGGTCCAGTGTAGCCATCAGGCTGATACGACGGAGGAGCACCTGTGTGGTACACGGGCGGAGGGCTTGCGGGGTGGTGGGGATACGTAGGGCCATGTTGGCCGCCGTACGGGTAAGGGCCGTAGCTGGGGATGGAGGGTGCCGGGGCGGGTGCTGGGGCGGGAGAGGGTCCAGGGGACGTCATGGTGTGGAGGGGCGCGGAGGCTGGGCGGTTGGGTCCTGCGTACAGGGATACCAGCAGGGACAGGAAATTGAGGGCGTCAGGTTGATGGACGGTGGGGAAAGGGGCCACAGGGCCAGCTTCATCAGCTAAAGACAACCAAAAGGAATGCCAACGTTATGGTAATACACGCAGCAGTCTGGTGAGCGCACGCGTGTGGCACTCACCGCTGCACAGCACGCCCGCAGCACGGTCCTGGGAGCAGAAGCTGGTGGGGTAGTAGGCGCAGTCCAGCAGGTCCTGTTCCGTGCCCATGCAGGACACACTTGCTATGGCGTACGGCAGCGCCGAGCTGCCGAAGACCTGCGCGCGGGCAGAGCGCAGCACAAGCAGTACAGTGTGAACAGCAGCCCGTGCGTGTCGAAGCGGGGAGCCGGTGGTTGCCACGCCGCCATGCGTTGCCACGGTAAACGTTTCAAGCTGCACCTCCTGTAACGTTGCATGCAAGCATGCAAACAGTTCAACACACGAAACGGTGTAAACTGTTGGTTCGCGAGGACTGGTCAGTTGCAAAGAGGGTGGCCGGCTTACCCCGCGGCGGACCTCCCCTCCTTCGAAGCCTAGTTGGCGGCACACCACCATGGCAGCAGCGTCGTCCCAGAACCTGCACACCGCGCGAGGTGCCGGCCAAGGTGCAGCAAGTCTCAGCTTCAACTGCTAGGTTGTACAGTGTTGGAAGCAAAGCGGCACCCTGGGTTTTGTGTGGCCCAGCGAACGGCGGTGCGCTGGGGGCACAGCTTGGCTGCAGCGCTCAGTCGTGTGGTTTGCTCCACAGGTCTTAACTCACTGACTGTGCTACTCGCAAAACACCCGCACGCGATGCAACAGCATGCCATCGATGCAGCTATTGCAGTGGAACACGTCCTGCTGCAACAGCCACTCATGCAACTATGGATGTGAGCGGGTGGCACTTACCCGTCGTCGCACACGGCTCCCCACGCCCCGTTGCGGCGGACCTCCACCAGCCCCTTGCTGCCCTTGGTGCGGCTGCCGTCCACCAGCCGCAGGGAGCCTGCGTGCATGCGCGAGTGTGTTGCTGATGAGTGGCAGACGCAAGAACAGCCGCAACCGCAACGGTAGCCACTGCGTATCCGGCACGGGACGAGTGTGCAGGGTCCTGGTGCTTTTCCATCAAGGCTGCAGGTGTAACACTTCAGCGCGCCATGGCTTCTTGGCGCAAACTTACTAGAGCGCAGAGGGTGGGTTTGGGTGGGACGCGCAAACTAGGACTGGCAGTGCGTTCGTTGGCTCAGCGGTAGCATCCCTGGGTCTACACGTGCCCGTTACAACTCGGTGGACCTGCAGCTGTGAGCACTTACCCGGTCCGGCGGGAGGCAAGGCCGGGACAGACGGCGGGAATGAGGGCCACTGCGGCGCGCTTGGTGCACTCGGCGGGTAGCCGTTGCCAGGTAGATCTCCACCCTCCGCGGGAAAGCTCAAGCCTGCATTGGTACACGGCACGTGCGTTTGAGGAGCGTGGAACGAGCTGCCCTACTGCCTTGCCCGGTCTGCACGCACAGCTTTCCTGCCGTGTTGCAGCACAGTGGAACACCATGCTATGGCCGGCCTGCACCACCACGGTATCGCCCCAGCGTACCGAAGCACAGCACGCCCGCGTCTTCGGCGTGGGTGCAGTCGTGCGTGGGGTCGAAGGCGCACTCCGCAAGGCTGGCCTCCAGGCCCCAGCAGTCCACTTGGTCCATCACGATGGGCCCGCTGCCCTGACCGAAGTACGCCTGCAAGCATACAGCGACACAGCATTTAGGGGACGTGACTGTTGTAGTTACCGGCGCTGTTACAACGTCAGGGCTCATCGGCGGGCTCACCACAGCGGCGTTTCCGGTGCAGCACAGGCCCGGCTGTGCAGCAGACGCTACTGGCCAGGCTGCGTGTGTTACAGCTCTGCTGGCATGCAACAAGGCAACCGGGCGACATGGCGGGCCGCTGGGGGTGCTCTGACGCGACCCACCTGCGTGACGGCCAGGCCGGCCATGTGGCCCATCTGGCGGCACAGGACGGAGGCGTCAACGTCGTCCCAGGAGCTGCATGTGGGGCGGCGGGGCATGTGTGTTAAGGTGCGGTTCAAGTAGGGCACAGATAAGAGTTGATTCTATGTCACTCTGAGCAGGACTTTGCCGTCCCAGGAGCTGCAGGCAGCCGGCGGGGCATGTGTATTAAGGTGCAGTGCAAGAGGCGCTACGGCGGGGTCTTGGGCAGCGCAGGAGTCCTTGTGTCCCTGTGTCCCCCAGGTGCTGCATGCGTGCATCCCAGGCGACAGGAACGTGGGGCAGGAACAGAGCGTAGCCGCCCATATGGAGCCAAACCAACATTGCCACATCCCTCACAACGACTGACACCTCCCTGACCTGGCACAGCTGGACGGGGACTGTCGCAGTGCAGGCCGGCATTACTCCACGTTGCCTGTATACCAACTTGCCCCATACCGTACTCACTCGTCGCACACGGTGCCCCAGGTGCCGTTGTAGAACACCTCCACACGGCCCTGGCCGCCGTTGACGGTGCCGTTGCCGTCCACCAGCCGGAACTCGGCTGCACGTGCAAAAGCAACGTTGCAGTACAGTACACACTGTGACTCGTGTGTGAAGCCCAAAATGAGGTTCACATAAAGACTGCCAGTAAAAAATTCCGCCTAAACGCTATTGCAAGTCATAGCGTGGACGGCTTCGTGGCACTGTGGAGCGCCTGGTCAGCTATCAGCGTTTATTCCTGGGATACCAAAAGGTGAGTAACACTCAGGTGAGAACGGGG
>VFQN01001276.1_pt1 | contig 42903 bp, 65 predicted proteins | sample 3512371 | NCBI WGS metagenome assembly VFQN01 (sample SAMN10412370, study PRJNA504923) | tailings metagenome | isolation source: Replicate 2 from Balatoc abandoned mine | place: Philippines: Itogon, Benguet | collected 2017-08-28 | reverse complement strand
GTCCGACCCGAACGACAGCCCGACGCCGCGCTTGGAGGGCGTGCGGCCGGGCGCGGGGGAGGGGTCCGACCACAGCGCGTCGCACATGATGCCGTCCTCGGGGGGCTCCCTGGAGTGGCAGGGAAAGGGTGCGTCAGATGTGCGCAAACTACTCAAGCCATGGGAGGTGGGTGAGGGTCGGACCACAGCGCGTCGCACATGGTCAGCCCACTGCCCCCCCTTCACGCTGCATTCCCGGGCCATTGTGAAATAGCTGTTTCAAACTTGGTAGTAATGCCAGCGAATTTCACAAGTCTTACCTAAACCTGTCCACCTTGCGCAGGTCCTCCAGCGTGACGCCGTCCTGCGAGAACAGCCCCCCGTGCAGCACCAGCACCCGGCCGTTGAGGCAGTAGGCCAGCGGCAGCGCGCAGAACAGCTCCCGGAAGCAGTCCACCATGCCGGCAGTGTACTTGGCGCGGACCTGGGCGGGGCGGGGAGGAGGCGTGAAGGTGCGAGGCGGCATGACTAGATATCGACTGCACATGTACTCTCGGTGTAGTGTGCAATGCGGAATTGCTCCCAGAAGCAGTCCACCATGCCGGCAGAGTACTTGGCGCGGACCTGGGCCGGGCGAAGGGGGCCCATGCCGGTGTTCATGCCGAACATACAGTACTCACGGCGTTGCCAGGTCGCTTTGCCAGGTCACTTTGCCAGGTCGCGTGTGGTGGTCCCGGCGGGAGAGCACGCGGAGTAAGACAGCAACACAGTGCTTGCCGTGCGCCCTCCCACTTGTTTTTGTCAAAGCCGCGTACCCCTTAATGCTGATGTCGTGGACGCCCGAAAAGGCAAACCCACATGGATTTTCAGTTCGCCACGCACCTCTCCGTCGAAGCCGTACACCTTGTTCATGTTCCGGCTCTCGTGGTTGCCGCGCGTGAGGTGCATGTGGCCGGGCAGCAGCAGCTTGTAGGCCAACAGCGTGAAGATGACCTCGCAGCTGAACGAGCCGCGGTCAACGAAGTCACCTGCACACGTCGCACATGGCATGTTGCATATCAAAAACACCAGGCAAGAGTGGAGTTGACCTCGCAGCTGAACGAGCCGCGCTCCACGAAGTCGCCTGACAATCAGAGGCACTGCAACATAAATGTCCAGTTTGGTGCAAGGGTGACTCAGAATAGGCCACGGATGATGGCCTTGCAGCCCCGTCCCACGCCATCCCCCCTGCCGCGCCCTTAACCCCGTCCCCAGCCTTCTCCCCAGCCTTCTCACTCCGCCCCGTCCGCAACCCCATCCTCATCCCCATCCCCATCTCACCCCAATCCCCTTCCTTTGTCCCCAGCCACGTGTTGCCCACCCACCGTTGAACAGGTAGTGGTTGTGCTCCGCTGCCCCGCTGCTGATCTCTGTACTGATCTCTCGGCCCCGAAACCAAGCCCACAGCCACGTGCTCCCCACCCACCGTTGAACAGGTATGGGTTGTCCTCGGCCGGCTTGCCGTTGATGGTGAAGATGTTGAGCAGGTCGTAGTACTGCCCATGCACGTCGCCGCACACCGTGAAGTGGCGGTCCTCGGGGATGACGATGTCCACCAGCGAGGGAAGCGTGCGGTACAGCGCGTGGGCCTGGGGGTGAACAGACACGTGGCAACCGGGGAGGTGCGGTTACGACACTGTGTCGTTTGCATGCACGGCGCCGACGAACGAAGAGAGCGCCTTGGACATGGTGCAAGTATCACCACTTTGACACCACATTGAAACGCGCACGTCGGAGGCGATACACTCGTGCACGCGTAAGCTTGTAATGTGTAGCTCTTGAGGAAAATGGTTCTGCTGTACACGAGGGACGGCCCACCTGCACGATGATCTCGAACGCAAAGCGCTTGTGGATGTTGCGCTGCTGCCGGAACTCCTCCACCATGGCCTCCACGAACTCGGGGGTGATGCGGTAGCCCTCCTGCGGGTTGCCTGCGAGGGGGCAGGGCGGGGACAAGAGTGCTGATCAAAATTGCGAATACGAGCATGGAGGTCAGCCCCCAAGCACACGCTTCACATTACGTCCCTACACCCACTGGCACGTTAGCTCCTTCCAACCGTCCTTGTTCGGCCCCGCTGCAGTTGTCCTCCACAGGGTACATAGACAAAGGTGCATACCCACAACGCATCCCGACACCCTCCATGCGCGGCCCCATGGAGCCCGTGCCGCATGCCCTGTGCGCCACACAGAAACCGGACAAAATGCAGGTAAATCATTGCGGCACACACACACTTGTGGCTGCCTCACCCTCCATGCGCGGCCCGCTGTAGCTGTCCTCCACAGGGTACATGGACATGTCTAGCGTGGCGATGGCCGACACCTCGGCAGCGTCCTGAAAGCGGGAGCACGACCAACACACGTCATGTTGAGTGCATTTGGCCTTACCATAACGGAAAGCTGTGTCATGGTCAATGCATATCTGCGGGTTGTATGGAGCCTGTGGCACGGCTCGCGAGCGCGGTGCTGTTTGTTGCAGGAGGAGCACCGCAGCACGCCGCGCGCAGTTTGTCCCTGTCCGTTTAACTGGCCTTCCTTCCGGCGCCACAAGCCAAGCTTGAGCCCCAGTCGCTCACCCTGTCCCTTTAACCCACAGGGCCATGTAACCCACATGCCCTTACCCTCGCATTCCGCAGGCTGACGCTTTCCGGTTAGTTACTTTGCTGCTCCGCGGCTATCCCCCCTGAACCCTCAGCCCCTTGCACACCGTACCGTACCCAACGGCCCCGCCAGCGATTCCATGAAGCGCAGTCACGTGATGTTCCGTTTAGGCCCCCGGCCCCCAACCATTTACGATACCCGCTCGTCCATCAACCTCCGGCATTGCTAGCGCGTCCTCGAACCGCCGGCGCTTGACCTCCTTCCTGGCATCCGTTTCTCACCCACTGGGCGCAATGCGTGTTCGTCTACTGCATCTGCACTCACCGGCACCGCCAGCGCCTCCTCGAAGCGCAGGCGCTTCACCTCCTTCTCGCACTCCGCCAGCTTCTTGCGCAGGTCGGGGTCGCGGGGAGCCACCTTGGCGGCCTGCGGGGGGAGGGATAGCAGTTGGGTCAGGCCGGGTCACAGCGTGGCGAGCCACCATCACCGGGGCCGCCTTGTGCAGGCACCTGTCCTACCGTTGACCGTTCCCAGGGCCACACTGACACAGGTCCTTTGTCTGCAACCCCTGTCAACGCAGTACCGCATCCTCGGCGCGCAGAGCATTGAGCGCCAGCCTCCAAGGTTCCCGACTTTCCCTCTGCAGTACGGCACCCACCGTGCGCAGATCCTCCAGCGCCATCCCCCAGGGTCTACCAGCACAATGCGCTACACATTCCTCTACAGTACGGCACCCACCGTGCGCAGGTCCTTGAGCGCCAGCTTGTACTTGCCCATGGCGAAGTGGGCATCTCCGCGCCGGTAGTAGCCCTGCAGCAGCGGGTGGAAGGGCACGGATTATACTGATCCTACGATCAACCAGTACCGAAACCAGGAAAGCATAAGGAGCGGGGGGGGGGGCATCCCGCACCAGAGGGTCACGGCCAAGGGGTTACGGGATGTGGGTCGGGCGCACAGGGCGCCACCGAGCGCCAGGGAGTGGCCCCCGTACCGCAATGAGCTGCTGCCAGAGCGCCTTTGGCCCCTTGCCCCTTCGTGCACCTGCACCCTGCCCCTCGGTGCCCACTCAGCCCGGGTCACCGCGCAGCTGTGTAACACGCCAGAGGTGGCAAATCGGCGGCACGCGGCAGGGTGTGGCTGCCTCACCCCCTGCCCTGCACCACAGCCCCCGTACTCCACACCGCCGCCCTTCGCTCTGCTGCGCCCCGCCGGTGCGCCTGGCGGTTGGCAGTTGGCCGCCGGCCAGTAGTGAAAGCCCAGGGCTCCGCAGTCCACGAGCACGTGCCGCCAATAGTAAAAGCCGCAGCACCCTCTCGGTGCCAGCTGCTGTGCCGGAGCCCCTAGGCCCGGCCCTGGCCCTAGCGCCGACCCAGATGAACGACCCAAGTGTGCTGCCCTCTCGCAATCGACGCCAGGCTACCGTCGTTGGCCAGCCGTTCGTCACGGTTCTGCATTTGCTGCAGCGCAGCAGGCCCGGGACCCGACCCCACTCCCTGGCCCCAAACCTTGCCCCGACCCAGATGGCGGAGGTGTCGATAACGGTTGCGCGTTGGGCCATATGCTGGGTAGGCGGTACTGCAGCCAAGCTGCTACAGCTGGATGTGGGGTGACACGCTACCACCCCTCGTCGCTGACCCAGATCGCCACCACCGCTAGTGACGCGCATGCCAGCCCACGCGCATAGGAGACGGCCAGCCAGCCCGAGGCTTGTGTGTCGCTATGGACCCGTGTCTGCTACTGTTGTAACGCTGCAGCCGCTCACATGTCCACCCATGCACTACAGCTATGGCAAGCACCAAGGGGCAGCTTACGACCACTGGGCTCACGGTGGGTGCCAGAACCCGCCATGCCGCGCATACCGGATGGTCCCAGCCCCCACCCGCTCGCCCGGCCCCTGAACGCCGGGCCACCTGTTCTCAGGTGCCCTCGAAGCACCGCACCATGCACGCGCGCGCAAAGGGAGTGCGTAATGCTAGGGCCCGTTGCCAGCCTGCTCCTGACTGTGTCATACCCTACCTTGATGTACTTCGGGTCCAGCTCCGTCGCCTTCTCCGCGTCCGTGACTGCCGCTCCATAGTTTTCAAGCTTGATGTGCGCCGCCGCACGGTTCGACCAGTAGATGGCGTTGTTAGGGTTGAAGCCGATAGCCTTTGTGTACAGCTGAATCGCAGCGGCGTAGTGTTTTTCTGAAGGGCAGACATAAGGCTCATAATATTCACTCGTATGCCAGAAATTTGGAATAACTCCATAGTCCTGTTTGTGATCTGGCTGCAGAGCGCGCGCCGCGATCGTAACTGGGGCCAGCCAAAGGCTCACCCTTGAACTTCGTGTTTGCTTCGTTCTTTGCCTCCTCTGCTTTTGCTACATCCTCAGGGTCCACGGGAGGGAGCGGAGGCGGGGCCTCAGGCACCTCGATAACTTCGTTATCATCTCCGTTGTCAGCCATGGCAGGAGGCGTCGATACGCTCTTGATGTAACAGGTGCAATGCGACGACACAAAACCTTCGAGTCAGTATGATCCACTGACAGCTGTTGGTAGCGCTTACGCAGGATGTACACAGGGACCCCGCCCAAAACCCCAGAGTGTACGGCAAATTGCCCCCGAGACAAGCCCCTAGCCCAAACCAGGCCGCCACGCCCACCTGTGCCATGCAAAAGGACGGATGGGAATGGCAGCATAGTTGAGCGCGATTGCCGTTGGAAGAGCATGCAAGAGGACGCCATGGTGACTAGTGCAACGCAGTAGAGCATGGGCGGCATGGGCTCTATGCCAGACAGGGCGTGCCCTCCAACACTCCCAGAAAGGGGACCTGCCGGGGCAAATCACAACGCTGTGCGCCTCAAGTAACAGCTTCGTAAGTAAAACCTGAGAAGGACATGCGGGAAAGCCCAGGGCAGCGCTCCCACCGCAGGCTGACACGTGCCCGCAGCAGCCCGCAGCTTCGGCCCCGGACTCTTTCAATAGACCCAGCTTGGTTCGTTCATGTTAACCTGCATTGTTGCTCCAAGTTGGACGGACAAGGGATTGCGAGGGTGCAGATCGCAAGGGTATGGAAGGGAAGGAGGGCACTCCAGGGGCACGACGTTCCTTCGAGGCTTGCTCACAGGCTGCTAGTCAGGGGTCCCCTGCTGCTAGTGACTTCAACCGCCAGCTCTTGGAAGCTGGGTTTCTGCCGTTCGTGTGATGCATGCCTCCACAGCATCGTACAAATCATGTGTCGTGATAGTGGCCACAATACGCGCATGATGCACATGGGATGGGATAGGATAGGGATTCCAGTCACACCAATTGTCCACCCTGGCGTACGTAGGGGCTCCCCTGAGCAGGGTGCGACTGGTTGAGACAGATGACCCTGCTCTTGCAAGTTTGATGTCGTCCTTTCAATAGTTACTTGCACATAATCGTCCTCCGCTAGGCCCTGGCCGGCGAGTACGTTGACGATCACTGGCGCGAAGCCGCGAAGTGACCCAGCGGGTCATGATCTGGCTGAGGTATGGCACAGACGCAGGCGCTCAATGAAACAGACGGTGTACTGCGACAAAAGCGAGTTTTGGACCTGTCCTCTGCTCGTACTGAGCCTGTTGTGCTCGCTGGTCAATGTATTTTGTCTACGCATGCTGCAAAAGTGCCCGACACTAGTGCAAAGGAGCAACACTGAACGAACAAAGCATATGGCTGCCTAGCACATTGACTGTTGCTGATAACCCCTTTTGTTTTGGCCCTTCGCCCTATTGTTGGAGCGAGCTTCGCCCCGCTGACTACATTCAGGCATGCGGTGTGAACAGCTACTGTAATACGCTTACTGTGCTCAAGTAATCAGACAGCACCAGTCGCGGGAGGTGCTGTTGAAGTCCAGCAAAGCCTTTCCTGCCCGCAAAGGAGCCGAGCCTGCTGGATGATGGCCTCAGTACATCAGAGCTAGAACGAAGTAATTGAAGACCTTGAAAGCCCTCGGCGGGCGGCTGGTCGTGTATGTCGACCGACTCTAATCAGCCGAGCGCGCCAAAGCACACGCGCATCCCCAGCCTGCTCAGCGGCTCATCTCGGTCAGCGGCGGCTAGTCGCCTACCCTCCCCTCCAGCTAGCCCCGGCGTCAGCAGCCCCACACCACGGCCATCGACGCCCCAGGAGGGGGGCCATGCGCGGTCGGGCGGGGGACTCTGGAGCTCTGCCGGCCCCGCGGCCTCAGGCCTCCCGCCCGGCTCTGGCCCTGCATCCTACCGCGCTGAACGGGACCGCGACCGGCGCATCAGCGGCAGTTCCGCAACCTCCCTCCTCGGTTTGACCGGCGGGGGCCCCGCCGGGCTCCCACCCACCGGGCACAGCAACCCCCACACCCCGCCCTCCTCCCTCCGGAGCAGCCTCAACCTCAACCTAGCTGCGACTCGGCCAGAGGCGGGGAATCTCCCCAGGCCTAGCGGCTCGGGTCTGCGGCCTCCCACGCCCACGGGGACCCCCATGTCGTCAGGGTACAACACGGCCCGGGGGACAGGAGGGGGCGGCGCTGCGGCCGGGGCGGGGGCGGGGACGGGGGCTGTTGCCGCGACGCCGCGGGACGCGCTTGTGCCGGCACTGGGCGGCGGGAGCGGTGGAGGAGAGGAGGGCGGTGCAGGTGGCGATGGCACGTCGGGGCACGTGGAGCGGAGCGGCATCCAGGTGGCGGTGCGCCTCAGGCCGCTAAAGTGAGGCGGGGTGCGGGTGGCGGTGCAGCTATTGGGATAATACTGGCACACAGCAAACAGGTACTAGGTGAAGCGGAGACAGTAGCAATTGTAGTCACTAGTGTTGTTGGGACGGGCAGGGCAGGGTGTGGGTGTAGGTTCAAGGTGCCGGGTACCGGTGAGGGAAAGAGGGAAGGTCCAGGCCCACGGAATGCTACGTTCGGGTATGCGGATACGGGGCGTGGGCCTAGGCAAAAGGCGTCTATTGGAGTTCTGGGATGGAGGTGACGAGAAGGCATGGATTGGGGGCTCGAGCGTGAACGTCAACCCAGCCTTGGGCTTAGGGCAGCACCATGGCCGCAGGACGGTATGGAGGTGATGGCAGTCATACACAGGCTTACCCTAGGGCTGGGGCATGTTACGCTCACTCTAGGATAGGGTTGGCTGCATGTACTGATTATCGCTCACACTGTTTCCCATCTCGTCCCTCTCACCTCAGTGACAAGGAGCGGCAGCGCGGCGAGCGTGCGGGCTGGGCGGTGGACCCCGAGGGCAACGTGGGCACCCTGGATGCGGCGGGGGGCTTCACGCCCAAGCACAGGTGAGCGACTCGAGGGGGCAGGTGAGCGTGCCGCTGGGACCTGCAGCCGAGGTGCCGCACGTGCTGCACAGTACACCAGGGCTGCTGACGTGGCGGGGTGCGTCACGCCCAAGCACCGGTGAGCGACCGACGGCCGCGACGGGCCGAATGGCAAGAAGGACACGGCGAGTGCGCGCCGTACCCATACGCCGCGGCCGGCAGCGCAGCTTCCCTCACTCTGCATTGATTGACACTTCCCCGCCAGGGTCGATGCGGTTCTCGGCACCGAGGCGGATGGGACGCAATCGCTATAATTTCTTGCGATTGGCCACACAGGTTCGACACGGTGTTTGGTCCCGAGGCGGACAACGCGGCGGTGGCGTGCCGCCTGGCGCTGCCGCTGGTGGGCCCCGCGCTGTCGGGCGTGAACGGCACCATCTTCGCGTACGGCGTGACCAGCAGCGGAAAGACGCACACCATGATGGGCACCGACCAGGTGAGCAGGGGATGCTGCCCTGATGATGACGATGGTTGCAGCTCGGGAACGCACTACGAACAGAGCGGGCACCGAACTGTCGGGGTGTGTGCCAGGGGCTTCACTACTGACTCTTATGCGGGACGGGCAGCTGCGGGACCAGCAGCTACAAGTCGCACACCATAGAGGGCACATAGCAGGTGGGCGGGGGGCAGGGTAACAGGGTGTGCATGTGTGTCTCTGTGTGGGAACGGATGCTTGACCAGCAGCGGCAAGCGCACACCATAGAGGGCACCGAGCAGGTGCGGTGGCAGGGGGGCAGGTTTAAGGCGTCCGCTGTGCATTCAATTCGCGGAGCGCAGGTTGACGTCCTGTAGCAACACCGCCTTAGTCAGATCAGTACTATGTATAAAGCTGGCAGGTAAGCGAAGGTAATGATCGTGTTGCTGTGTGCCACTCCCTTGTCACCCGCAGGATCCCGGCGTGGTTCCCCGCGTGGTGCGGGAGCTGTTTGGCCAGATAGCCACGGCGACGGCGGCGGCAGGGGGCGGCGGCGGCGGCGGCCAGGCAGCTGCCCGGAGCTTCACCGTGCGCATGTCCATGATGGAGATCTACAACGAGGTGGGGGTGGGGCACGTCATTGGTACCCTCGTTGTCTGGATGACTTCGTCCTGGTGTGCGGGCGCGATTGCAATGCAGGATGGCATCGCCAACGCAGTCACAGTCTTGACCTTATGCTGCGGTATCGGTATTAAACACAGCGGATGCGCCTGTTGTAACCTGTGGTGTCGTACCCGCGCTCGACGAGCTCTTCTCCTAACCCCCCGGGCCCCGCCTCGGGCTCCCCACCTCGCCTGCAGGTACTGAACGACCTGCTTGACCCCTCGCGCTCTAACCTCAAGGTGCGCGTACGCGTTTGGCGGTGGGCCATGGGGGCCGTACTGTGCCCCATCCTTCTGATGGACGTCCGCGGATGGCGCACACTTGACCAGGGTTGCTTGCCAGGGGTTCACTTCACAGCAAAGCGGCCCCAAGCGTACGTGACATGTGCTCCACTTGTCGCTACTTGGTGGCCAGAAGGCAACAATGGCCAATGCTATAATAACCTGCAGGTCCGCGAGGACGCCCGCAGCGGGCTGGTGGTCGTGGAGCACCTTACGGAGCAGCAGGTGGCCAGCGCAGAGCAGGTGCGTGTCAGCGTGTGGGATGTGTATACTGGACAAAACGTTGAACTAGTAAGTGTAGCAAGGTACTGCGGGCGCTCTATGATGATGCGATGATGGGAGTTGCTGTTTCCATGGGCAGCGCAGGCAAGTGCGTATTTCGGCACTGTGCACCGTGGCTTGCCGACGCATAGCACGCTCTTCTTCATGCGCATCAGGGCTCGTTATTCATCAAGCCTGAAGGTGCCAGTGCGAGGGTTGCGGGCTTGTGCACTTTGACATGGCAGCTTTTAAAGTGGTGGCCAAGCAGCTGGGACGAGTACCGCCACGCACGTTCAGTCGGAGCTACTGTAGGTTCCCACAGTCCCACTGCAAGCCGCTGGCATCCTACGCGGCGGAGCTGCTGGCCAGACCGGTCACACGTGCCAAACGGACCGCTCCTGAAATGCGAACTTGTCGCCTCCTGTAACCTCCAGACCTGTCCTGCAGCCCGCCAGGCGCTGAACCCCGTCCTGCGCGGCGAGACCAGCCGCAACGCTTTCACAAGTGCCAACGGACCACAGCTGACCTAACGAAATCTTGCCCTGCTTCCTGTCGTGCGATATCCGTAATGCAACCAGGCGCTGGACCTCATCTCCCGCGGCGAGACCAACCGCAAGGTGGGCGCCACGGCCTTCAACGAGGACAGCTCCCGCTCGCACACCATCACGCGCATTGTGGTGGAGGCCCGGACAGTGGCGTCGGCGGCAGCAGGAGGCGGATCAGGTGCGTGTAGCCCCGGGTTGCAGCTTGTAAGAGAGGCAGTAGAGCGCCCTTGGCGCCCATCACGCGCATCGTGGTGGAGGCGCGCACGGCAGCAGCAGGCGCAGCAGCTGGCGGCGGGTCAGGTGCGTAGCATATGCGGATGCGGGCATGGGACGTATAGAACCCCTGGCGGGTCAGGTGCGTGTTGAGAGGGCTGGGTGGGCAGCCGGCTGGATGGACCCAACACCAAGCACTAAGTACACAAACCGGCCCCACACCCGATCGGGCCCATCTCGCGGCCGCCGCGCCACGGCGGCCGTACTGAAGCCTTATTGTCTCCCATCCTGACCCAAGAACATCCACCGCGTTCGGTTCCATATCCTTCAGGCCCCACGCACGGCCATCGCACCGCTGTGGCAGTGCTGTCGCTACTGCCTGTCGCAGTGACCTGACCTAATGGAGTGATATTACTCTGCAGTTACTCAACATTCATTTGTATACGTTCCCACATCCATGCAGGCCGCGGCCACCGCACCACGGTTGCGGTGCTGTCCCTTATCGACCTGGCCGGCTCCGAGTCCGCCCGCGCCACGCTGAGCAAGGGGCAGCGCATGGAGGGCAGCTTCATCAACCGCTCGCTGCTCACGCTGGGCACCGTAATACACAAGCTGGCCGCGGGCGGCGGGGGGCACGTGCCGTTCAGGGACTCCAAGCTCACGCGCCTGCTGCAGGTGCGGCGGCGCGATGTGGGAAAGTGCCGGTGGCCTGCGACCATGATGCAAATGGAGTTCGTGCTAATTTGCCCCTGCTGTGTGTGCCGTGCGCTGTCAGTTCCCCTTACCTCTACACCGTCAATGTCGGGCCCCGCCGCGCGCGTGGTGCATCACTTCCTTGTTTGCCGTACTGATGCAGCACGCAATCGTACCGCTCCGCTCTCTGCCCCCTCCGCAGCCCTCACTGTCGGGCCCCGGCGCGCGCGTTGCGATCGTGTGTAACGCGACGCCCCTACCTGCAGGCCCTACATGTATCTCATCTGTGTCGCTTTCCTCCGCTCTCTGCCCCCTCCGCAGCCCTCACTGTCGGGCCCCGGCGCGCGGGTGGCTGTGGTGTGCAACGTGACGCCCGCCGCGGCCCAGGCGGAGGAGACGGCCAACACGCTCAAGTTCGCGTCGCGAGCCAAGCTGGTGCAGGTGGGGACAGCCCGGCTGTCGAGGCTGTGCGCGGGTGTTAACATGTTCTACGTCAAGGACCTTGTCACCGCTGGCAAGATTGTGACGTAGTTCAGATATCCTAGCTTAGATTGTAGCTATCGACGCTTCCTGCGTAGGATACCTTGATACCCGTCCACTGGCCCAAAGCCGTGTCTTTGCTTGCACTAGTTACCCCCGCGTACACTAACCGTTGCCCCCTGCCGCACTCGATGCAGGTGACGGCGCGCGCGAACGAGATCCTGGACGAGCGCTCCATGCTGCGCCGCTACCAGAAGGAGGTGGTCGACCTCAAGCGCCAGCTAGCGGAGGCGCGCCGCCTGCTGGCCGCCGCCGGCATCAACTACCAACCGTCGCTAACTTCTTGCGGCGGCGGCGAGGCGGCGGCGGCGGCAACACCGTCCGGGAAGGCGGGCGGCAACGCGGGCGGGGAGGCGGTTGCGTCGGTTGAGGCGGTTGCAGCGGCGGCGGGCGTGGCGGTTATGGTTCCGGGGCTGGGGCTGCTGCCGTTGGATGCGGTGGCGGCGGCGGTTGAGAACGAGCGCAGCCAGCGGCAGACGGCGGAGCTGGAGGCCACCATGCTGCGGCTCAAGGCGGAGCGGCTGCAGGTAAGGTTCCGGACAGTCAAGACTTCAAAAGCGAACTTTGCGTGAACACTGAGGGTTGTAGGCTGTGAGCCAGCGTGTGTTGCGAAGAGCGGCTGGGCGAGAGCGGCGGCCACTAAAGGAACGCTGCGGCTCAAGGCGGCGAGGCTGCAGGTGCGATGGCTGCTCTAGTACGGGCCGACCAGTTCACAATGGCCTTAGCGAGCCAGAGCGGCTGCGGTGAACATGGCGGGGCGGAGCACTGCGGCTAGTCGCCAAGGAAAGAGGGGTCAAGACAGGTCAAGAGGCCCCTATGAGCTCGCGCAGACCCCGTGCTCATACGCGTGGCCCTTTCATGCAAAAGGCGGAAAAGCTATTATTCACGTTACCGTGTACACGTGTCGTGCTGTCAACCATGCCGGTATGTGTCGTGCCCTCCGGCAGGCTATAGTGGAGGCACGCGGCGGCGCCGACGGCGACCTGCCCTTCGGGGCCGACCCCCTGTCTCCCGCCCTGGCCCGCGCGCCCTCGGGCGCCTCCGTGCAGCCCCCCTCCCCGCCGCCGCTGTTGTTCCAGTACCAGCGGCCGCCCAGCGGCGCCTCGTACGGCGTACGGTACGCCGCCAGCAGCCCGCGGCCCGGCGGCGGCGGCGGCGACGCCAGCGGCGTGTCGTCCAGGTCGCACAGCAAGCGGACTTCGTACTCGGGCGCGGCGGTGGCGGCGGTGGCGGCGGCGCTGGCTGGCGGCGGCGGCGATCGTGCGTCGAGGGGGTCCCTCCCTGGCTTGGAAGAGGGCGGCCAGGGCCTGGGTGAGACATGGTTTAGCCATCTGAGCTACTTGCCATGTCCGTTCCTGCACAGCCCACGCATAGTGCAGCTGCGCAGTTGCATGACAAGCCTGACACGCCGCCGCCGTCCGCCTCCACTGGCCAATCCCTGTCCTCCAATCCCTGTCCTCCAATCCCTTGTCCCGCCCACGCGCACAGCGGCCACCTTGCGCCCACCACTTGACATGTCGCTCGCCCTCCGCCCGCCAGGTTCCGTCTCGTCCCCCGCCGCCAGCCGCCGCCTGTCGGAGGCCGTCGCCACGGCGGAGCTGCGGGCGCAGGTGGCGGCGGCGCTGACGGCGGGCGCTAGGGTGGCGGGCGGGGCGGCGGGAGGGGCAGGTGGCGGCGTGGGCAGCTGCTCTGCGTCGGTGTCGGGGCGCGCCACGGACATGGGCAGCGAGGCGGACTTTGCGGACGAAGAGCTTAACGACGGTGCGTTGTGGGCGGACCGGTGTGCTGTGTCTGTACCTTCGTCGCTGCAGGGAAGAGAAGGGAAAGTTGAAGCTGCTTCGCTGTTTTGTAAAACGCTTGAACGAGGAGCGGATAGTGCAATACATTCCCTTGGTTCATAGGCCATTCGCTTTTTGAACCGGTACCCGCAGGCCTCATGGCCCAGATCCGGGACCTCATGAGCGAGGCCCAGGCAACCGACGACGGCCAACGGCCAAGCGGCGGCACCGCAACCGGCCAACCGCAGCCGCGCCACCAGCCGTCCATCCCGATGACCCCCGGCAGCAGCGGCGACAGCGTCCGGGGCGGGGGCAGCGGAGGCAACGCAACCAGCACTGCAGGGGGCCATGCGCCAGGGGCGGGCCTGGGGCCAACCGCCAACGGCTCTTCCGTCTCGTCGTCCGTGCGGATGCGGCGGCGCAGCACGGGCCAGCAATCTGCCTCGGCCGTCAGCCTGTCTGCCAGCAGCTCCTACGCGGGGGGCCTGGACGGGCTTGAACTGGACCGCGAGCTGGAGCTGCAGGTGAGCCGCAGTCAATTACACCTTATCCATAGCCACCAGGTAGCCATCTGTAGCCATGTGCGAAGGTTGAGCGCACGTTCACACGCGGGAGTATGCGATGCGCAGTGCGATGCGTCTCCTTGACGGCAGGGACGTGCTTGTGTGGGCACTGTGAGGGGGCTAGTTGCAGTCGGACACGGGGCGTTACAGCTTACAGGTGGTAGACCGTTGTAGACTATACACTGTGTCCCATTCCCCCAGGTGCTCCACGCGGACCGTGAGGTGCTGCACGACCAGCTGGTGGCCAGCGAGGCAGCAAACGAGCAGCTCACAGGGCAGGTGGGTTGGTGATGCAGTGCAAATATGCATATGCGAAAAGGGTCACAAGCATAACGGTTGACGAATGAATCCACCACCGAGCAGCTCGTTGCAGTGTAATCGCCAAGCGTTGCTGCTAGGTGGCCTGATATCTAATGGTCCAACAAGTTTACTTTTGTGAGATGACTAGGACATCACAACGTTTTTGTGCTGTGCTCTTGTTGCAACTACACAGGTCATCGAGCTGCGCCGCCAGCTGGGCTGCTACGAGGAGCTCACCAAGACGGCCGCCAACGAGCTGTCCGAGATCCGCCGCCTCAAGGAGGCCTTCCACGGCCGCCTGCAGCGAGAGAACGCGGCGCTCAGGCAGCAGCTGGCGGCCGCGGGGATGCAGCCCGTGCCCGCGGGGGGCGTGCAGCAGCAGGGGCAGCAGCAGCAGCCGGGCGGGGGCGGTGTGGCAGGGGTCGCTCGTGGGGCAGGCGGCATGGCGGGCGGGAGCGTCGGCGGCGCGTTTGGGTCGCCGGCGCCGGTGCCGCCGCCGAGCGGCGGCCGGCCGCCGCGGACGTCGCTGTCGGGCATTCCTACGCCTGGCGGAGTGGGAGGCGGGGGCGGGGGTGTGGGCTCTGGCACGAGCGCAGGCGGATTTGGTGGACCTGGATCTGGTGGGTCTGCGTACACGACGCCTGTGGCACAGCGGCCGCCGCAGCTGCAGCTGCCGCGAGATTCCCCCGCGTCCTCCTGCTCCTCGCTGCCGCATCAGTCCCCGCAGCAGCCGCAGGGCGGAGGGGCTGCGGGGGCGTCCGGCGGCGGCCGCAGTACGACAGCAGGAGGCTATGGTACGGCAGCGGGAGGTGGCGTGGAGCTGGACCCGGGGTCTGCGGCGTTCGCGGCCAAGCTGGAGGCCATGGAGGGGGTGGTGCGGGGGCTGATGCAGGTGGGTGGAGGGAGGGTGCTGGACGGAGAAAGGGGGCGATGCAAGTTGAAATTTGCGTGTATGGGCGGTGGGTGCAGACTGGTGCAAGTGGGTGCGGGATGAGAGCGATGGTGGGCTGGGCACATGCAGGTGGGCTGCTGTGGGGTTCTTGTAGTGGTGAAGGTATTGGGTGTCGGGCAGCTGGGTATAAGCAAGGGTATCTGCCAGCGTAAAGGCTGTGGTGTTGCCAAGGGGCAGAATCTGGGTGCCGACAGGAATTGGAGGTTGGTGATCGCGGGGCCGCTGCAGTCTAGCTCTCCACCACGTTTATGAAGCATACCCACCGTTACGCTCCCCTCAAACCGCTGGGATATGTGCAGACTTCATCATGCCCCGTTCCACCGTCTCCCCCTTCCCCCGCAGGACCGCGACCGCGCCGCCCGTGTGGAGGCGGAGCGAGACCGCCTGGTGGCCCTGCTGCGGCAGCACGGCATACCGCACTGAGGAGAGGGGGGGTCGGACAGGAGCGGCGGCAGCAGCGGTTGCGGCAGCGGCGACTGAGGCCTGGCCACCCTGCTGTGGCAGCATGGCATACCGCAATGGGCAAAGAAGCGGGTGGGGCGCTATGTTGGCAGCGGCAGCAGCGCACAGCGCTGAGGCCGCACTGTTGACATTGGGGGAGCTGTGCAAAGCGGGCGTTCTGGTGGCACCGGCAGCAGGATCAGCCGCGGCGGTCGCGGTTGCGGCAGCGGCGGCAGCATGTGTTCCGCATAAACGCAGAGGCCTGGGTTGGCGCTGCTGCAAGTGACACGGGCAGCACCACTGGACTGGTTTGCGGTCTGGTCGCCTGCTGCGGCAGCGCAGCATACGGCACCGAAGAGGGAGGGCCGTTACGGTGGCGCGGCCTTGCGGCAACAGCGGCCTTGCCCCGCTGCGGCGGCAGCACGGCGTCCCCCCTGGCACTGCGGGGGCTGGGAGGAAGGGCGCTGAGGTAGCAGCGGCGTTGACAGCAGCAACAAGAGCAGCAGCAGCAGCGGCAGCAGCAGCAGCACGAGCGGCATCAACTGCACAGCGGCGCGCAATCGGGATTAGGCGGACGGAAGACGGTCGGTGGACAAGGGACGGTATGTGTCGGCGCAGTAGAAGTAGTAGCTGCAGCAGCAGTGGGCTTGCCGTCCTGGTGCGGTTGCACCATCAGGATGGAGGGGACATGGTAGGTGGTGTCACAGTCGCATTCGCTGAGGAAGTGGGGTAGAATGCCCTGCTGCGGATAGCGTAGTACACGATGCATATGGCACATAAGTCCTTGCTGCGGCGGTACCATCGTCAGGGTAGTCGTTAGTCTGGAGGTACAGAGCACAATATGGTGGATGCTGGGGGCAACAGCAACAATACCAGCAGCAGCAGCACGAAGTGAGCAAGTACGCAGATTGCTACCGCTGGCCGTGTCCCAGTTTCGCGGTATGGTGGTTGCGTGTATAGGGATGCAGGAGGGCCATCGAGACCATTTCTTTCTGTACGTGGTAGGCAGCGGCAGAAGCGGGCGTCTGCGTCCTCGAAAGCTTGGGAATGCCAAGCGGACTGGCCGTCTTCCGGAGCGTGCGGCAGTCGGGCGGTGCAGGGGTGCAGGGCCGTGAAGACGCGCCGTGTGTGATACACAAGGACACACCATACGTGTTGAAGCATAGCAGCAAGCTGTTGCAGCATCGTCTTGGCTTGCTTGCAAGAGTGCAATGCGCGTCAGGTGATTGCCAGCCTGGCGGCAACTAGCATGGGGGCCTCCCTTGGCCACGGGGAGCTCCCCTGCCCTTGGCCCTCTGGGCACTGATGGAACCTCTTTCCTCCCTCCTGCGCACCCGCGTGGCCATTTGTAACGGTGCAATGGACGAACACCTGTGAACGCTACGCAGGCAAAACGGCACAGGCGCATTTGAAGTGCCGTACTTGGCCGTACCGCGGGCCATCGTATCCGCGCGTGTGTTACCGAACCACGCACGTGCTCAGACATGCACTTGGAAACCGTGCCAGAACTCATGGCCTCAAGTTGCAAACAGGACGCATTGGTGCTTCCCTGCCGGCGTGCATGGACCTGCCCTCTCACTGTGGCGAAGGGCAAGCCCATAAAACCATGACTTACCGGTACCAGACAGTAGACCTGAGATGTAAGCTTTGCAGGTTTTGCGTTATACTCCAGGCAAGGCCAATAGCCGATGCAATATGGGGGCTCCCCGTTGCTCCCCTGTGCCCGAGGACATGGGGGCCTCAGTGCGCCAAGGGCAGCCGGGTTCTGGAGCCAACGGCTCCAACTTGGCCTTTCCGCCCAAATTGGAAGTTCATCAGCTAGCACGTACGGATATTGCCTTGTCGAAATGCCTTGTTAACATGGTAGACGGCTGTCGAGTTCCCGTGTATGCTGTCACAACCTTAAGAGCGTAGGCGCGGCAAGGCTCGCGAGCATACAATGCTAGGCGTAACATACACAAATCGCGCAGTGTTAGAGTCTGACACTAGCGGAAAGGACAAGAAGAAGAAGAAGGACAAGGTGCTTGATGCCGGCAATTGACTGCCTTTGGCCGGCTGTACGCTAGTTCTCGACATAAAACATTCATAATGTAACGGTTACCTGTAGGACAAGTCAAAACACAAGAAGAGCAAGGAGCATAAGAGGAGTAAGGACAAGGGCAAGGCCCGAGGTGCGTGCCTGACTCAGTTGTCGTAAGATCCAATCGCTACTTCGATAAGACATGACAAAAGGTTTCACCTTGTCTGCAGACTCGGGCTCTGAGGATGGCAGCAGCTCAGGAGACGACGACACCAGGCGCAGGCCTGCCTCAGCAGCAGCCGGCACGGACAGCCAGGGGCCAAACGCAGAGGGGAGGCAGCAGGAGGATGCCGCAGGTGGGGGATATGCTGCGAACTACGTCCAGAGTTTTGTAAGTGGAGGAGCGCTCATGCCAGTTAACAGCGGAAAGCAGGCGGGTGCGGTGCTATGCGCATGCGGGTGCAGCCGGCACTCTGTGGGACGCCCGTGCATGCCCCGAACACCAAGAGCTTACGTGGGTTTGTGTTACACACTCCCTTGCCCTCAATACTGCACCTATGCCTCCGCCCCATCCTGCTGCTGCCGCTCCTCAGCGCCCTCCCTTGTGCGTGAGGACTGGATGACCAAGCCCATGCAGCGGGAGCCGCAGCAGCCCACTAAGGAGCAGCAGGAGGAGGAGGCAGCAAAGGAAAAGGTGTGCATCCACACGTGCCCGACGGCGCTGACACTGCGTTCCTTACCGTTGCTGCAGCTGGGGCAGCGCGCGTGCGGCCCTGACCCGCCCCGCCAGAAGTCGCCTGTCCGGCCGACCCCAACGTCACTCCCCTGCCGCAGCCATAGGGCACGTGTGGCCATGACACAAGCCACCGTCCATACACCTTACACCACATGCAACACCCTCCTTGCCCCCTGCGCTTGCCTGGATGCAGGCCGAAGCCGAACCCGAGATCCACGTGGGCCTCCGCGTCATGAAGAAGCCGGAAGTTGGATCTGGGAGCGGAGCAGCAGCAGGGGCGCAGGGACCTGCAGGTGGACCAGCAGCAGCGGCGGGAGGGGGCCCGGGCGGGGCGGGCGGCGCGGCAGCTGCCGGCCGCGGCGGTGGCGCGCCGAGGGCTGGCGGGGGTGTGGGCGACGGGGGCGTTAGCTGGCGGCTCAAGGCGCTGAAGCGGGCGCAGGAGCAGGCCAAGGCGGAGGGCCGCAGCCTCAGCGAGGTAAGGAGGAAAGGCGGGCCTTTCGGCAGCAGATAAACGCTGAAAGAGAATGCACCGCTTTCATGAAAATGCGAGAGTGAGGGGTGGGCCGAGGGACTGCCGGTTATTCCGGGAAGGGAGATGGGTGACAGAGGAGTGCACGCTGGCTGGTACTGATGTGAGTGACGGCTGGGATGCCAGCCAAAGGAGCACCAGGTGCTTGTTCCTTGTGTGGACTATCGTGCACAACGCGAAGGGCCGCAGCCTTAGCGAGGTACCGCGGAAAGGCGGGGGAAGGACTGTGGAATGGGGGCCGGGAGACTGCCCATGTCTGTGGTGAAGCCCTGCGCCCTGTCATACGCGGAACTTGCGTATTTCTGTTCTCGCAGCCGCAGGCGGTGAGGGTGTGGTGAGGCTGGTGGCCTGCGGTGGCCTGTGCAGGCATTCGCTTGATTTGCTTGTTGTTCTTGCTATGGACCTCAGGTGGTGGGCGAGCGGTGGGGCTCGCTGGCGGAGCTGACGCAGGGGCTGACCAGCGCAGGCGCGGCAGACAGTGAGTGGGGAGGGCGAAGGGTCCACGGTGGCCGGCATTGTTGCAGGCGTTGTGATGCACACACTGCATCCCCCGCCTGTGCAGCCGTATAGCGCACCGGCGAGCGGCTGCTAGCGTTATGATGCTACATCGCAATCCACGGACACAAGTTAAGTAATATTCATGGACACCATGTTTTCCTTGCCCGTCGCCCGCGCAGCCAAGGCGCACCTGCGGGCGGCGGCTGAGCGGCGGCGCATGGCGGCGGAGGGCTCGGCTGCGGCGGCGCCGCACTACCTGCAGGTGGGGCTGTGAGCAGGGGCAGGTTCGGCCCTGATTGGGTCTCGAAAGTGGGTAGTTGGGAGGGGACGGGGTACCGCGCTTGTACGTAGGCCAGCAGGCCTTTGGCCTTCTGTCAGCAACAGTGCGCGCTGTGCTGCCCAGGCACCTAGATAGGCGTCAGGATGGATAGGCGAGGCGGCGGCAGCGCCGCAGTGGCCGGTCAACGGCCCGCAGGTGCACGTGCAGGTGCGGGTACGTGGCCGGGCGTACACCCCGCAGTCCCCAAGGCGACCCGCCGCGATCCGGCGCGCATAGAATTCATGTCACTTATGAGTACTCGGTATCTGAGAGGTGTTCCATGATGTCGTGTGCACTGCGTGCCGTGCAGGACGTGCGCAGTGAGCGCGCCCGCATGGTGCGGCCTGCTGACGACGGCAGCCTCAGCTGGCGGCGGGACAGGGACCGGGACAGAGACAGGGGCAACGGCGATAGGGCCCACGGGGATAGGGACAGGGGCCGTGAGCCAAGGGACGCAGACCGCGATCCGAAGGACACGGGTGGAGCTAGGGACAAGGAGCGGGCTCCCGACGCCCCGGAGGGGAGGCGCGAGGGAGAGGCGGCGAGGGGAGCTGCCAGCGGCGATAGAGACAGAACTGCGGCAGACCGGGACAGGGGTAGGGATGGGGACAGGGACAGGGATAGAGACGGTGGCAGGGAGCGAGAGGACCGAGGCGGGGCCCGCAGGGACGACCGGAATCGTGGCGGGGAGCGGGAACGTGACAGGGAGCGGGGAGGCGACCGGGGCGCTGGCGGCAGGGAGGGGGGCCGCAACGCGGTCAGGGGCAGGGAAGGGTACGGCGGCCGGGATCGGGATCGGGATCGGGACCGGGAACGAGGCCCGCGGGAGGGCGACCGACCATCCCGGGAGCAAGCGGCGGCGCTCCAGAAGGTGCGGCGGGATGGGCGTGGAGCCTCAAGAGGGGGTGGATTTGTGTTTGTGGGCACATGCTTCACTAGCCTTGCGTGGGCAACTGGCCTGTGGCGTCAGGACCTAGTGTGTGCCGAGGCACGACGAGCCAATGGCTTTCGGCACGTAGGCGACCATCCAGGCGATGCAGCACGTGGCGTTCCCCTAGGCACGCCTAACGCTTACCGGGGCGGGCGCACCCAGTCCAAGTGCACCAGTAATGCTGCTCCCGCGCACCCATATCCCAGCCCTGCAATGCTGCCTCGTCCCGTCCTCCGCAGTTGTTGCAGCTGTCGTCTGTACACCGTTTAAATTTCGTGGCAAAGCATGGTTCTGTTGTTGGCCCCCCACTGTCCTTACCCCACTCCCTCGTCCCGTCCTCCGCAGCTGGCCGGCTCACTGAACAACTTTGCCAACGACGGGTCCTTCATGCGGCAGTTCATGACTGCGGAAGGGGCAGGGCCAGCGGGAGGGCCAGGAGGCGACGGCTCCGAGCCCGAAGGCCGGGGGCGGCGAGGCGGCAGCGGGAGTGGGAGCGAGGGCGAGGGTGACCGGAGGGACGGTGGGGGACGGCAGCAGCTGGGTCCCGCGGCTTTCCCGCCATCTCCTATCCGAGGGGAAGGCGGGGCACGGGAAGGAGACGTCGACATGGACGCAGGGGACGGGGAGGGGCAGGGCCGGCGGGTAATGGTGGAGGTGAAGGAGGAGGAAGGAGTCCCCGGGCCCAGCGGCCGTGGGGCGGATGCCGGCCCAAGTGCAGGAGGTGGAGGCGCAGGCGGGGGCAACAGGGCGATTGCCGCGATGCTGCGAGGCGGGAAGGGCGCGGCCGCTGCGGCTGCCGCGGCGGCGGACATGGCGAAGGCGGACATTCGGGGCGGCGAGGAGGGCGGGGGTGCTGGCGCAAGGTGAGCGGCTGTGTACGGCCGACTGTTCGGCTCGCCACTCTTCCGTGCAGGGCAGTTCGCTGGGGTGCTTGAAGAGTGTGTCTGCAGGTTGCTTTGGGTGTCTGCCTGCACCGGCGATGGCCTCTGCATCCCAGTGCTGCTGTAAGTGTAAGATACGCACCGTATACGGTAAGGTGTCACAGGCATTGCAGCCATCCTTCTGACCGCGGATGCTCCCACGTTGCGTACCGTACCGCTGTCGCGGTCTGACAGGCGGGCGCCGCTGTTCATGGCCGATGCCGGAGTTGGCGGCGGCGGCAGTGGCGGCGGCGGCGGCGGCGGGGACAGGCCCGGTAGCGGCGGCGGCGGCGTGGGCAACAAGAGCGCTGCGGAGCTCCTCCGCGCGCGCCTGACGGGTCGGCCACCGCCACCGCAGCCCGCGGCGGCAGCTGCAACTGCGAGACCTGGCGGCGGTGGCAGTGGCAGTGGCGATGACGGTGAGGGGAAGGGTGCTCGTCTCCAAACAGCGACATGCATTGATTTCTGCCACCAGGGAGGCAGACGGGTGGGCGGCGTTGGCGCCACTACAAGGTCCAGGCTGTAGCTTCCCATCTGCTCATGTTCTTGCTTCTCTGCGCTGTTGCAAGCGGGCGACGGACCCTACGGGCCGGCGGCTTTAAATGGTACACCCGTCACTGCCGATTTGCTTAGAACTGTCACGTATCCCCTGCGCTAGTTTCCGGCAGGCGAGCGTGCCGGCGGCGGCGATGGACCCGCGGGTCGGGCCGTCGAGGTGGTGCACCCGCCGCTTTGCCTTCCGCACACTACTGATCATACATACTCCCCTGCGCCTATTGCTTTTGTATCGCAGACGAGCAAGCGGGCGGACCCGAGGGTCGGCGTCGCGAGGTGGTGCACCTGCCACTGGTGGACGCGCAGGGGCGGGCGGTACGGGGGGCCTTCGGACGGGAGGCGGCGGGCGCCGGCACCGACCCGGCGGCGGGGCGGCGGGCGGGCAGCAAGGCGCCGCAGCGGTACAACAAGGAGACGGGCGAGAAGGAGCGATACTTTGCGGACGACGACAAGGTGGGGGTGCTGCTGGCCGTTGTGCATATGCTATAAGGACGACACCTGTTGAAGGGGTATGTGCGGATGAAGGTCAAGCCCAGGCTTTCCATGTGCAGATGCTAATGATTTTCACTTGGCTCACCGACAGGCCCATTCCGCCTGCCGTCGTGCCATCCTTACCTCCACCCGCCCACGCGTTCATGCCTATCACGCAGAGTGCAGACCCTAATGCGCATGGACTGTCAAAGGCTGGTGAGAGTGCCTATCCAGGGCACCCATCCGACGTGTGTGCCCCATTGCGCGTCGCCATCCACACCCCGCAGGCTGACCTTCAGACGCTGGTGCGCCGCGCCAAGTACGGCGACGACAACATGGACATCGACAGGAACCTGGTGGACAACATTGCCAAGCGGAAAAGGTGCGGTGCGGTGTAGCGGTGCACAAAGCGTGCCTTGGTTCTGCACATCGTTTTCTGTACCCTGCAGGTTGGTGCGGCGTGTGCTAGTTGTGCGTGCACTGCTTGTACCGTTCCACCACGGTGCGGAAGACGAAGCGCGGACCTTGAGAGGCCGTACGGGGCTCCCTGCGAGGGTATTGGTGCACCAGGGGCAAGCAGCAGCGCACGGATGGGGTTTGCGTAGGTGCAATCTGTGCGCCTCTGTGCGTGCCGCCTTGATGCTTCAAGTTGTTGTATCATACCGCGGTGCCCTCACTACCATGCACTGCTCCCTCTCGACAGGTTCCGTGCGACCGACATCGACGCGGACGCTGAATACGACTATGACGGCGGCGTGGAGCTGACGGAGAGCAGGGCCAAGCGGGGCAGCGCGGAGCAGCAGCGGCAGCGCGACAGGGCGCGCCAGGTGGCGGAGCTGCGGCGGGGCGCGGCGGCGGAGAACAGCTGCACGCTGTGTATTAGCGGTGGGTTGGGGGTGCGATGGGTACGTAGGGGGGAGGGCGCGTTCCTGAGGCGGTGAAGGACTGAGGGGAAGGCGGACAGAGGAGAGGGCGGAAAGTGGGCGACCTGGGCACAGCCCCTCCGCCTGGCTATCCTTGGGCACGGCCGCCAAACTACCGCTAGCGTCTACTTCACCTTCCACTTTTGACGTCCAATTACTCGTGTACCCTGAGTTGCATAATGACCACGTGTCTCCTCCCAAAACCGCAGACCCCGAGCGCCCTCACCACCTGGCCATCGCCCTGGGCACCTGCGCCTACCTGTCGCTTGCTGCCCCTGTGGGTCTCACGGCCACCTCCCTCTTTTGAGACCCAGTCACTTGCATGAACCTTCGGTGTTGTCACCCCCAACGCAGCGCCCAAGCGCCCCCGCCACCTGGCCATCGCGCTGGGCACCTGCGCCTACCTGTCGCTGCCCTCCCGCGGCCGCCTGGTGCGCGGCCACGCCGTCATATCGCCCTCCGAGCACCACGCCTCCATCCGCGCGCTGGACGAGGGCGCGTGGACCGAGGTCAAGAACTTCATCAAGTGCCTTATACGCATGTGGGGCGAGCAGGCGAGTGGACGGGGCAGGGGGGAAGGAAATGGAAGAGGACAGGAGGGGAGGGTAGTTCAGCGGGCTCTAGGCTGCGTCGGGAACGTTGAGCAGTAGGAATTCGTGTGCAAAGCGCTGCAGGGCAGTGAGGGCAGCAAAGGCAGTGAGGGCAGGAAGGGAGGGGTGGAGCGCTGAGCCGCCCCAGGACCTGTCAGGCTCCTCCTCTTTCCATGTACTTCGCTTCCGTGCCATGCAATTTACGGTGCAATTTTCCGTTCTCGCTTCCTTGCAGGGCCAGTCCGTGCTGTTCATGGAGACCTACATGACCCGTGGGTCGCGGGGCGGCGGACACGCCTGCCTGGACGCCATTCCCGTCACCGAGCGCCAGCTGGAGAAGGCCAGGTGGGCAGCAGTGGCACGCGTGAGTGGCATGGTTGGTACTTGTGTGGCACATGCATGTGCACTCCTCCCTCCCCTGTGCTGTCATGTACTGCGTTGCAATAATTCCCCGTACTCACTTTTGCGGCCCGCGACGCCCCACCCTTCCTGTGTCCCTCCTCACCCTTGCCGCTCTCCACCCTCCTGGTGCGCCCCTGCAACCCCCAACCCCTTTCTGCCCTTGCTATGCTGGCTTCACCAGGAGTAAGCCAAAAATCATTTCGTCAAGCGACCCCATGTGTAAAACACCTCACGCTTTCTGCAGAAGGTCGCCTCTCTACCGTAATCCCCTCCCCCTTGTTTGGCTTCACCCCAGGGGCTACTTCAAGAAGGCCATGTTTGGTCAGGGGTTGCTTCCTTCAAGGACGTGCAAAATATATATTCTGTTTTCATATAAAATATATGCGTTCGTGTGGACCACTCTCACCCCAGGGGCTACTTCAAGAAGGCCATCCTGGAGGCGGAGAGCGAGTGGAGCACGCACCACGCCAAGGCCTGCATCGAGACAACCGCACAGAAGGTGCGAGGTCATGCGTAATGTGCATGATGCGAAACGCGCTTGCGAGTGACACCGGAACACCATTGAGCATGCATCGAGAAGACGCGTTGCGCACCTAGATGTACGTGCCTTACTTCCCTTCCACTTGGCCCCTGCGAAGCTCAACCCCTTCCCCAACCCCTACTACTTTAACCCCTTCCCCGCTTCCCGCCTTGCAGGGCCTGCGTGAGTCCATCCCGCCCAACTTCCCGTACTTCTACGTGCAGTTCGGTTACGGCAGCGGGTACGTGCACGTCATCGACGATGAGACCAAGTTCGACCCAAACTTCGGGCGGCAGGTGAGAGGCGTGTGTGCGCTTGTGGTGGCTGAATGTGCAGTGTCATCCCGCCAGCGGAGGTGCCGGCGGCCCAGCAACACCGTGTCCCCGGAGCTGGCCTTGCAATGCGTTTGTTGCACATCCACGCCAAGCGTAATGTGCTCCTCTCCGCCCAGTATGCCGTTTCCTCCCTCCTTTACAGCAGGTGTTAGTGGGCCTGCTCCACCTGCCCTTCCATTCGCCAGTGGGCACTTCTTTTCCACACAGCACACCTAATGTATTGCATACGAACGCGAGCGCATTGTCCCCTTCCCTCTCTCCCTGTCTAACAGGTGCTGGTGGGCCTGCTGGACCTTCCCCCCGAGCTGACCCACCAGCGGGCCAAGGCGGAGAGCGTGTCGGCGCAGCAGCAGTGGGTGCGGGAGTTCGAGGCCATGTGGGACCCCTACGACTGGACACGGCAGCTGGACGCGTGAAAAGGGATGATGTACCGGTACGGTGGGAGAACAGTGCGGCGCGATGTGACCAACGTGGCCGCCGCTGCTTCACGGCCCAACATCTGTGGGCCGGCAGCGGGAGGAGCCGTTGGCCGCTGTGAGCTGCAGACGAGACAGCGGTGGTCGATTGAGTTCGAGGCCACGTAGGACGCATACGGCTGAACGAGGCAGCCGGAGACATGCATAACAAGGGGCCCTAGCCTTTGATGCTCTGGGGGTTGCTGACACTGTAGCGCTGGTTGAGGGAGTTTAAGGGCATGTAGGACCAGTGTGACTGGACACAGCAGCTGGAGGCGTGACAGGCGCAGGGGCCAGGAGGAGCCACCAGGGCATGGGGCATGGGGGGAGGCTGTGTGGGAGCGGTGCGAGGGGGGCCAGCCGGCGGCGCTGGGGGGGCTGAGACATAACGGTACTGCAGAGGTGTGGAAAGGCGAGGGGCAATGTGGAACCCTTACGACTGGACGCGGCAGCTGGGCGCAGAGCGGGTATGCAGAGTGTGGCGGCTGAGCCCACCGTAAGGCCGGGAGTAGCACCCGGGAGCCAGAGTGAGCAAGGCAGGGGCGCTCCGACACTTGCATGCGGCTGGGGTGCAGTTGCCCTTGCCCTGTTTGTGGGTTGGAGGAGCCGCGTTGCGGAGCGGAAGTAGAGGAGTGTACGTGTTGGCGAGGCAAACAGGCAATGGCGCGACGCCTTTGTAAGGACGAACGCTTTATCTGTCATGTTTACTTCGCGTTGTACGGCACATGTAGAGGGCGGCTGGACGGGGGCGGTGAGACCTTGCGGCGGGCTGCGACGATGAGGCCTGCATGCTGTCAAGGGCGACTTGACCTTGGCGCACGTACCGGTGTGTCCTGGCTGGCCCACTGGCATGCCTTTGCATACAACCTGATGCAGGGGACCCCTGACCTGATGCAGGGGACCAGAGGGGACCCCTGACCTGATGCCGTACAAGAGCACGTCGCTGGCACCTCATGACCTCAACCTTCAAAGTACCCCTTCACGGTACCGCTTTGCTGATTGGCCCAGTAGGGGCCCTGACAGGGAGACGTGATGCTGCATACGGCGAGTGGCAGCAGCACAGAAATGGCGTACAGGCATTACAGGAAGGTGAAGACAGGTATAGCAGGGTATAGCCCCCGAACTGCTGAACCCAAGGGTATACCAAGGGAATTCCCTGGTGATTCGTGCCTAAGGCCACGATGGCGTACCTAGTTAAGGTGCTGCAAAGTACCGTCACCGGTCATGGCACAGTACCGTACTGTCGGTAGTGTAATGCAGGGGCAAGGGGTACCTCAGGGTACCTGGGTGCCGGGTGAGCTGGGTTGATACAGCCTGCATGCGCAATGGCGCACCCGGTAATGACTCTGCAACCAGACCGGACCTGTGGTAGCTGACGCAGGAAGGCAATGTTAGCACCGCTGCATGAGTTTTAGTTTGACATGGGTGGCAGTACTGCGCCAGCTGTCGGCAGATCAGCACAGTCCGCGTGGGACGCAGCCAGCAGTATGCTGGACATACTTAAAGAAGCAGCGATGAGTAAATGAAACTGCACAAAATTTAATTACCATCTATCCTAGGCCTGCCTTGAGTAGTAACGACATCCAGCATGTTTAGTCCCCCCGTTGCATTGCAGATAGTTGACAGTCACTATCCAGCCTACTTGGAATACAAAACCGCTGTGTACGTTACAAGGCTGCCATACGGGCGCAGCGCAGACGGCATCATCGGCACAACCGGCATCATCTGCCGTTCTGTCCTATCCGAATCGCCGCAGCGTCCAGCAGCGCAGACTCAGCTCTGGGATGCAAATACACAGCAACACGGGTGCGTACAGTTGCTCCCCGCCGCTGAGTACCCGGCTGCAGCCTCTAGCGGGCCCTGGTTGGGGCAGTATGAGGCAAGAGTGTTTCTGCTATTGCTGCAAGGGACAACGGAGAGCTGGCGTGCATCTTACGGCAGGGACAGGGGCTGATATGCCCGAGCGTGTTGTCGGCAGGTATCACTCCGTGGGCCTGTCTGCCAGGCGGATGCTGCTTACCTTATGCAGCAACCTCAGCAGGTGCATGCGCCCCCTGCTGCTGGGGCCCTGCCCGACTGCCATGATGAAACAGCTATGGGCGGCCTCCGCCAGGTGGTTGCATGGTTGCGGCAGCTAACCCAGGCTCGCAGTTGGAGGAGTTTGCACTGGAAGGTGCGTAGACCCTCTCATGTCGGTACAACAGCCGAGCGGGGGGAAGCGAGTCCCAAACTGCAGTCGTCACAGAAGTTTGCCATGAGTCTGACTCAGCAATGACACTGCGTGAACATGGCGAAGGCAGGTGTTTCTTTTCTTTATAAATCAGATACATCTTCTAGTGTAATACTGGCCTTGGTGCAGTGCAGCTGCAGTGGCCGCATTCGGCTTTACGTTGTGCGTCCCATGGGCCAGTCGTGGAGGAATCAGAGGCACGCATACGAGTCTAACCTGCAAACCCTAGATGCTACCAGGGGGCAATAATGAGAGCATAGGATTGGCCAATATAGATTACCGTTACACATACTCTTCAAGCACCTAATGGGCGCGGTTCTTTCTCACTGTTGTCGCGGCCCCGCTCTCGCAGACAACCCCATTGCAGCTGTTTCCGGGCCCAGCCGTCCGGGTGTTGCAAGTGGAGCTTCACAACCTTTTGCGTTTGCAGCACAGCGGCCGGGAGCTACCTTTTGCGGCGGGAGCGCAGCCGGCTCAGCCAACGTTGTGCTATCAGGCGAAGCGTCGTCGTCAGTCCGGCCGCCGCCGCAGCCACAGCCATTGCATTTGGGTCTGACACATGAGGAGCAGACATCGCGAGCGGGTGCTAGCAGGCACAGCGCTTCTGCTGGAGCGGGCGGCAGCGATACTGAGGTCAGCAGCCCGGCCCGGGCGGGGCCGCCGAGCCTTGTCAACTCGGCGGTCGAGGCCGAGCCACTCGGCCTGCCGCGAAACTGGTCGACAGCAGCGCCGACTGTGACAGAAGGAGCAGAACAGAAGCAGCAATATGCCGAACAGCATTTTCTGGAGCGCACTTATGACTCCGCGGTGCCGGAGCAGGCAGGCCCACGGGTCACCCCAGACGCGCTTCTCTCGGAGCCGCTGGGACCGGCCCGGGATGCATCCGCTATCATTCCGCGCAAGCACTCTCGCTTCTTGGATATGATAACCGGCAGCAGCAGCGCTCCGGAAAGGCGCACGTCCTACCGGCATCGGTCCGCGGCGCTCCCGCAGCAAGAACAAGAACGACAACAACAGCAACAGCAGCAACAAGCGCAGCAGCAACAGCAGGAAGAACATCACCAACAGCACCAAACGCAAGATGAGCAGCAGAAACAGCAGCCCTCGCAGGGTTATGGAAGCGGCAGCCACGTCTCCCACTCCACCGGCGCTCCCTCCTTCTCCGCAATGCTGCCCAGCGGACATAGTTTCTTGATCAACACCAACAGCAACACCGGTACCAACGGCAACAGCAACGCTGGCACCAACAGCAACATCCACAGCAGCAACACATCCCCCTCAGGCACCACAGGGACTACGGGGACACAGGGGTCTGGGTCCGTGGCCCAAAGTGGGGACCTGGCAGCAGCAGCGTCTGGGCCGGTTGGCAGCACAGGCCACCGTGGGTTCCCATCAGGCGTCACCCGCCCGCCTCCGCAGCGGCAACCGCCACAGTGGACGGACCACCGGCGCTCCTCCCTGCAGCAGCAACAGCAAGCACGCGATGTGGGGAAGGAGGTTCCGCGCGACGTTTCCCCTTCCGCATCTCCGTTCGTGCTGCACAGTGCCCGCACCGGCCGTGCGGGCAGCGGCAAGCACAATGGGGTCCCACACAGCGCAGATACTATGCCAGCCGGGTTTGAAACCAAGCAGCAAGAGGAGCCGGAGCAGCAGCTGCACCTGCCGTCCCGCCTCACGCCCTCGGCAGCCCTCGCCCGCCGTGGCATCACGCTGCCGTCTAGCGGCTCGGAGGCGCCCCCGCCCGGCGTCAGCCTCGCTCTGGCTGCCTCCGGCGGCAGCAGCCGCGCGCTTAGCGTTTCTGCTGTGCACCAACAAGTGCCTAATGCCCCTTCTCCCGGCGCTCCCGTTGCCGCCACCGCAACCGTTATGCCAGCCGTACTTGGCATCCAGCCTGAAGGAGGTTATGCGGGCGGCAGCATCGGTGCCGCTGGCGGCGGCAGCGGAGGGAGTGACGGTGGCGGCAACGACTCCTCCTCCACAGAGCACCGGCCCAAGGAGAGCTTCCGCCAGAAGTACGGCACGATGGCGGCGGCGGCGGGGCTTAAGACGCCTGCGGACAGGCGGCCGAGGCCGTCATCCGGGGTACGTGGACACAGCGGCATGCCGCCGTTGCCATGGGGTGCCCATCGAGGAGCATTCAGTGCCGAGTCGGTGGGGTCGGCGGGGGACGCCTACGGCCGGGCAGCCATGGTGAGGGCAGGTTTCCTGGGCCTTGAGGGCATGCCGGGTGTAGGGGAGCCCGGAGCGGCAGCCGGCCTGGAGTCGGCGGCTGCCTGGGGTCCAGGAGGTGCCAGGCATAGCGATGGTGGAGGCAGCGGCGGGTACGATTATGCACCGGGCAGCCGGGCGGCCGTGCAGTACGGCATGCGCGTGCGGGCGTCAGCTTCGGCGCAGCTGCCACCAGTGCGGCCGCAGCCGTGGAGCGGGGTGCAGGAGGGCCTGCCGCTGGAGCCGACTGCAGCGGAGGCAGCCGGCATGGGTGTTATGCTAGGTGCAGCTGGAGGTAGTGGAAGCGAAGGCCATGGAAGCGGCGGCGGCAGCGGGGCCAGGGGCACTCCCTTTGGGGGCCCCAGCCTTGGGCAGCGCGCGCCGCTGCTGCTGCCGCACTATGGTGGAGGTGCTGGCATGCCGGCTCTGCACGGCACGCCCCGGCCGGCGCCCCGCGCCATGCCGCTGGCCCTGCCGCTTCCTTGCGGGTCCATGGCGTGCCCAACGGTCGCAGAGGACGATGAGGAGGCCAGCGGTGTACCTCGCACCGCCACCTCCGTCTCCACGGCATCCGGGCACGGCGCAGGGTCTGGGGCCGCCACCGCCCGTCCCACCTCTGCGGCCGGATCCAGCTGGGGCCCCAGCACCCCGCTCTCCAAGACCGCAGCCTCCCGTCCCGCGCCTGTCACGCCCGCACCCGCGCACCCCTCCCCCTTCCGTCCCCACACCGACAGCGGGCACCGCCACCATCATCACGCCTACACCTCCGCCTCCTCCCACGCCCATGCGTCAGAGGTGCCCACCCTAAGCGGCTCCGGCATCCCAGGTGCACCCGACGTGGAACACTCAACGCCCGCGCGCCCGGACGCAGCAGCCTCCCCTGCCGCGCCTTACGGCGGCTCCCCGGCACAGCAGCAACCGGGGGGCCCCGCCCAGGACTCCGCCCGCCTTGATCTCCATCTTAGCACCCTGGTGTCCACCTTATCCTGGTCTTCAACGTCGCACAGCGGCCCCCTTGGCGCCGAGCGTGCGGATTCGCCTGCTGCTGGGGGTGCGGGGGGCGGCGGAGCAGCGGTGGCGCCAGAGCCTGCGCCGACTGCACCAACGGCAACAACGGCAGTGTCACAGCGGCAGCGCGCTGAGGGCCCCTTGGTCCAACCGCCGTCGCTCCCACAGCCGTCAACACAGCCGTCAACACAGCCGCCGCCGTCGGCGACGCAGCAGCAGCAGCAGCAGCACCGACACACGGTGGCCGCCACACCCGTGGAGGCTGCAACGGTGCCTCCATGGCTGCCGGCCGTATCCGAGGGCAGTCCAGTAGTCAAGGTACAGCCGCAGCGGCGGAGCGCCCGCCAGCCGCACCTGCACCAGGACCAAGCTACCGCGGGTTTGTTCCATGTTATGGACGTTACCCGTGACTTGGTCAACTCGGACGTGGAGGACGATGGAGACCACCACGGTCGCAGCGTAGCCAGCCACGACGGTGGCGGACAGGTCTCGGACGCCGACGTGTCCGCTGTCAACAGCGATACCGAGCCTGAGAGCGACGGCGGTGAGAGTGGAGCAGCAACAGCAGCAGCAGCAAGGGGCCGCAGCGGGCGCGCCCGGGACTGGTCGCTCCAAACCGCGCCGGCAGACATTATCCAGCGTGCGGCGGGGTACGGCCGGGGCGGCCTGCAGCAGCAGCAGAAGGTGCAGCGGGAGCAGCCTTGGCCGCCGTCGGCTTCCGGCTCCTCCGGAGCTGGGCTCCCGCGCGGAAGCATCCTCACGCCTGAGCAGGCGGAGCCAGGGGAGCATGCGGAGGGCAGCGCAGCCAGCAGCTCTGCCGTGTCGGGCGGCAGCACGGTGAAGCAGCGGGTGCAGCGCCGGGGCACTGGGCTGGGGCTGCTGGGTCCTGACCCCGTGAGGGCGGCGGCAGCGGTGCTGCGGCGGTCGGAGTTCACGTTTGGGAAGCCTCGCGCCAAATGGCGCAGGACGTCTACAGCGGCCATGAGGGTAAGGCTGCATTGACCATTGGAGGTCGGGAGGAGGCAGAAATGCGAACATATCATTTCCGCAAAGCGGCATTGACGTAGAACCTGCCGCATGCATGCTTTGGTGAGGGTCAGAGCGCTTGCGTGCAGTGCCCACATGCACCTGGGGCCGGCCGCGCCAACCGATGACATAAGCGTGCCACGACAGGGGTTCATGTGTTGCTCAATCCGGCTTGACAACTGTGGTGAGCATGCCCAGCCCACCATGCCGTACCTGCCTCTCGCGCCCGCCACCCGCAGGACCCCCTGCACCGCACCGTCGCGCCCTCCGCCACCGCCCGCTCCGCCACCTCGAGCGTGGGCGCACCACGTCGCAGCACAGCCACGGCGGACGTGGTGACGCAGTCCGGGCCCCTGCCGCCCCGCCCCGCTGCCCGCGCCGCATCCAGCTCTCAGCCGCCCTCTGACTCCATCCTGGACGCGAACCACGCCGCCCTGCAGCCCGTCAATGATGGTGGAGCTGCGCAGGCGGCCCCTTCGAACCTGCAGCCTTCCGCTTCGTGCGCAGTGCCCTCTGAGCCCTTTTCTCCTCCGCTGGCCGCGCACTACCACCAGCAGGGTACCTCGCTGTTACCGTTGCAGCAGCGCCAGCTGTCACCCTCAGGCGCCGTCGAGCCCCCAACGCCGTTCGTAGCGGCCGCGGCTGAGCACTACTACCAGTCGCTTGTACGCCCCGACGCACGAAAGGCCAGGCGGCCTAGCTGCGTGATAGCGCCACCGCCGCCTCTGCACCCGCCGGGGCTGGTGCTACCCCTGGCCCTGCCTCCTGGTGCCCTTGGGTCGACATCTGAGTCAACCTCCGCCGGGCAGTTCCCCGCGCACGTAGGCCGAGGGAGCGCCAGCTGGCCCCACGCGCGGCTGGGCTCCTCCGGCGACGGTGTTTGCCCCGCGTACCCGTTCCGCCTCACGCTGATGCCCTGCCAGCCGGGGTCCGAGGTGGACAACCTGCTGTCGCTGGCGGCAAACATATTCCAGGTGGGCCTGGGGGCTACTGTCGTACGGCGCCGGCACTGCCGGGCAGTGCATGAACAGCCATTTGAACTGGTGGAGGGAGGGCGCGTACGTGTGTTGTAAAGAGTATGTTCACCCTTGGCAGCTCAAGTTGCGTTCACAGGTCCTGTGCACCTAGGCTTTAGCCTGCCTGCACGCTCCTGCACGCTCTGAGCGACCCTTCCGTCCATCCTGCCTCAGGCGCCCATCGTCATGGCCGCCGCGCTGCTTCCCGGCACCTTCTTCATCAAGCTAAACCGAAGCATGATAGCGGCGGCCATCGCCGCAGGGCATAGCCCTGCCGCGCCTGCTGCCGTCTCCGCGCAGCCCTCCTCCTTCTCGTCCCTCAGCATGGCCGCCCCATCGTCTCAGGCCTCCCCGTTCACCGCAAAGTATGACGGCAACGCGGCGGCAGCCGCAGCAGGATCACTGACAACGGCTACTGGCAGGGCTGTGGTGCCTTCGGTACGTGCCGCCGGGCAGGCCGTTGCTGCGGCGGTGGCGGGCGCGCGCACAGCAGCCCAGGTGGCAGGCGAGGTCGAGTGGCAGTTGGAGCTGGGCGGTTGGGCGGTTAGTGCGTCGCTGGAGGCTGCTGCAGGCGCTCCGCTAGGGGCAAGCGCCAGCATGGGAGGGCAGCGCGGAGGGGCCAGGGGAACTGGCGGCGGCCGGGTGGGAAGTGGGGCCGGTGCGGAGACGGAAACGGACGCGGACTGGGCGGAGGAGGAGGGTGGCGGCGACCTGAACATGGTCATTGTCGAGGACGCCGCCGCTGATGCCAGGTGGGTGCATGGAGGCTAGCGGATTTGTTGATGCGGTGCACCCGGTACTGCTGGGCTGAGCGCGGCAGTGTTAAACGCGTGGTGTCTGGGGCGTTGGGCGTTGGGCGTTGGGCGACAGGTAGGCTGACAAGGGATTGTGGTTGCGTGATGTACCCTGTTCCTGTCCATGCTGAGTTAAAGTCAACTCAAATGTGCAACCTCAGGACGCGCGACGCGGCGTTTGCCCGCATGGCTCCCCCCATCCGCTTCGTGCTGGCGGTGCCGGTGGAGACGGCGGACGCTGAGGAAGCTGCCAGCAGCGCGGAGAGCAGCAGGAGGAGCTCCATTGAGGGGCCAGGACTCGCCGCGGGGGCGGCACATGGTGCAGCAAGGTCATCGCTGCCGCGCCTGCTGGGGGCCCTCTGCCTGGCGGACTTCAAGGTGAGGGTGGGGGTGAGTGTGTTCGGGCGTAGAAGTTGTAGGGGTGCCTGGGTCGCAGTTTTGTGGCTATCGGTACCATACTCAGAGGCCATGGGCCCGATCTGAAGCAAGTTGCCATCAACCGTTGTTTATGTTACCTGTGTGTAGTGCTACGTTGCCCAACAAGTAGCGTGTGCTGCGTGTCGCAGCACACGCTACTTGTTGATACCCTCCTGTAAGCCGTTGCCGAAGCGCCCAAACCTCGGCGCCCTCCATGCTAGCCTCCACGCTAGCCCACAACCTAACTCACACATTGTGGATGCACTAGCAGCCTACATCACGACCCCCATACATCCTCAACCTTACAGCGCATTGTTGAGAGCCGCTGCTGTTCAACTTGATGTCCAAGTGCTTGTACCGGTCGGTTGTAGCCTTGCATTACCACGCGCAGTTTCTGCCACCGCCTGGCGTCGTGTCCAGACCGCAGCCCAATACAATTTGCGCCCACCCTCCCGTGATTCATGCCCGTAACGCCCTCCGCAGCCCCGCCCCGCCTCCTCCATCTGCGTCCCCCTGCTGGATAACGTGCGGCGGCTGCTGCTGTCGCACCTGGGCAGGGACGTGCAGATGTACGACGAGCGACAGAGAGCTAAGGTGGGAACATAGGGGGCGGTACGGGCGGTGGCGGGACAGTGGTAAGGGTCTATCCGTGGCCAAGCCTTCTCTTCATGCATTACAAACCCCTCAGCGTCTTTCACGCCGCCTGAAGCGATCTGCACAAGTCACGCCTGGTTACCGGCACCTCTGCTTCCCCAGGTGCCACAACTTGCAAACACCCGGTTCCGAAACCCCCAAACCGGTTCTGGACGTACAACTCGTGCGATATATGCTCTCACCTCCTACACAGGCCGTTCTTGCGGAGCTGGTGGGCAGCTTGCAGCGGCTGCTAGACCGGTACGACACGGCTGTCATGCTGGTCAGCCTGCCGGCTAGACCGCTTCAGGGGCACACGCCGGGAACTCCTGCAGGCGGGGGCGCAGAGGCAGGGCCGGCCGGGGGACAGGAAGCCGGCACATGTCGTGAGCCGCGCTGGCCGGTGCTGTACGTCAACAACGCGTGGACAGCGCTGACGGGTGAGCAGGCAGGGTTGGGTATCCAGTCCACCATGAGGTCCACCATGATGTTGAGCATGAGGTCCACCATGATGTTGAGCATGAGGTCCACCATCATGTTGAGCATGAGGTCCACCATGATGTTGAGCATGAGGTCCACCATGATGTTGAGCATGTGCAGGATGTCGCACGGACGGTGGCGTACGGCGCATCCGGGAAGATGTGTGGATAGGCTATGTGTCATTCAATGCATGTGGGTGCAGTCGTACGTGGCGTAACACGTGCTGCCGTGTTCCCGCTCACCCAGGCCTGAAGCGTGACGACGTGTTGGGGCAGGACCTCCGTGATCTCATCCGCATCGCCGCCCTGCCGCAGCCAACCTCCCAACCGTCAACCGCCGCCCTGCCGCAGCCAACCTCCCAACCGTCAACCGCCGCCCTGCCGCAGCCAACCTCCCAACCGTCAACCGCCGCCCTGCCGCAGCCAACCGCCTCCGGCACCAAGTCGCAGGCACCAGCAAGTGGAGACGTTAATGACGGAGCAGCAGGATGCAGTACGCCCGCCAGTACGGTGGCGCCGGGGACTCCCTCGGTCAGCGTGCCCCCGCGCGTGGGCTCCGCGTCGACAACGGCCACAACTTCCAGGGCCCTATCGGACCGCGACGCCCCCATTGACTGGGAGCAGCACCAGCCGGCTGTGGCTGCGCGGGAGGACATTGTGCTGCACCACGTGGTGCTGCCGGCGGGGGGCGCGGCGGGGGACACGGCGGCGGCGGGGGCAGGGCCTGGTGGAGGCAGCAGCTTCACGCCACGCGGCCCGCTTGCCTCGCTGCACTTCAGGTATGGCCGGAGATCAACGTTTTCATCGCTAATCTCCACGTGTGTCACGGGGGCCACACGCCACTGTTCCGCTTTTGGGGCCTGCCGGTATGTGGCCGCTCCGCCTCAGCGCAGCTCGTCGCCGGGCTGGGGGCCAACGTGCCTCCCCCATGCAGGTTTGTGGCGCGGGAGATCCACGAGGAGAGCGGGCTGCTGCCGGCCGGGTGGCAGAGTCTACTGGGGACCATACGGGAGGACGGATGCCGAGCCTTCGTGCTGGTAACGCCAGAGCCCGTGCAGCTGGCCAGCCGGGGTGCGGGCGGGGCGGCGGAAGAGGGCGCAGAGGTGGGTTGAAAACGGCTTTACAGGGAAAGGGTGACGCGGAGTTTTGTCGGAGGGACATGACCCGCAGCGAGCGGCAGTCTGGCATACCGGTGTGCATTCGGTGCAGATCTCGGGGTCTTGGAACGTTGCAGGTGTGCTGATTTCAGCCTCGCCCACATGCCGCAACCTGTTGGGGCCTGATTTGCCCCAGAACAAATGACCTCTTGCTTGCAAAGCCTGCTTCAAACTCGCAGGCTCACCTATGTAGGGCTGACCCAGGCCTTTTAACCCACGTCCAGCTTCTGTCCAGGCCCAATATCCAGCACCTGTTGTTATAAGCTGTCACGTTCTTTGTCCGTCCGCCTCGCAGGCCTCCCCCAGCTACGCCGCCGCGCTGTCGCAGCACTGCACGAGCAAGGTCCCCGGCCTGGAGCTGAGCCACCTGCTGGGCAAGGGCGGCTTCGGCAGCGTGTACTGCGGCACGTGGCACGGCACGGCCGTGGCGGTCAAGATGATAGACGTCAGGTGGGGAAAGAAGTGGGGCGTGAGAAAGTGCGGTGCTGCACGAGCTGAGTACCTTGCATCATTAAGCTGTCGGCCGCTCAGCGCTGGTAACCTAAAGCACCCAAAATTGTTTGCACATGCGCTGTAGACTCATCATTGGGGCAGGTATCTCAAGGCCATGTTGCTCCCACTGCCTCATCCTTCGCCCCTCAGCGGCACCCATCTGTCCGTGGAGTGCGCCAGCCTGGAGGCCGTCATGGGCCAGGCCCTGGACCACCCGCACATCGTAAAGACGCTCATGTTCCTGGCGCGCGGAGGGGACGGACCCATGGTTCCCATCGGCGGAGGCGGGGCCCTAGGTGGAGGTGCAGGGCCCCCTGGCGGCACAACGGGCAGCCGCAACGCATTCAAACAGTACCTGCACCAGGCAACGTCGTCAGCCGGCCTGGTAGAAGACGGCCGGGGCCACCGACCCGCGGGTCAAGCCGTCAGCCTGCCGACCGCCAGCCTGCCCAACAGCAGATGCATCGGAGCGGCGTCGGGCCGCAGCCGGCTCAGCCTGCCCGCCCCCGCTACTAGCAGCTCATGGGCACAGCAGCAGCAGCGACGGCCGTCGCTCCTGACCACCAACGGACGCTTTGGGGGCTTCCAGGCGTTCGGCGGACGTGTGGCGGGCGAAGGCAGCACGGGTCCGGGCTGGATGGAAGGCAGCATGACGGCGGGGGCGGCGGCACACCTGCAAGGAGGTTTCATGGGAGACCCTACCAGGGGGGAGGGTGCGTTGGGCGTGGGCCAGGGCACGGAGTGGTCTGCTACTGCTGCTGAGTCGGGGACCATTGCCCAGAGCCTAGCGCTTTGGTTTGGTGCCGGCAACCGAGGCAGCCGCAACGGCAACAGCAGCTTCCGCCTGCAGCGCAGCAATGCGTCGTTGGCGATTGGCGGCGGCGGGGGTGGCGGCGCCGGGGATGGGGTTGGCGCGGAGGGTGTGTTGCGTGCGCACAGCCGTGTCTCCTCCGACGCTTCCCTTCCAGCCGGCATGGCCCTGCTTGGCATGGGCAGCCTCAGCACCAACCGCAGCGGCAGCGATCCCCTCGGCGGCACCCTGGCGGCGACCCCCGGCTTCCTACCCGCAGGCCGCGGCGGCATCCCGTTGGCGGTGGTGCCGGAGTCCGCCTCGTCAAGCACCGAACACAGCGTTCCCCTAAAAGAGTCTTCTGACGCGCAGCAGCAGAGCGACAGTGCTGTCGGTGCCGCCGGCAACACCTCCGGCCAGTACCCGCACTTCATCAGTCCTTTCTCCGCTCAGCAGGTCCTGGCGCGCAGGGAGAGCGAGGCCGTCCCAGCAACACCCCACACCGGGGCCGAAGACCCCTGCGCCGTCTTTTCAACCGCGATGGTCACCGGCCTGCACCAGCAGCAGCAGCATGGCAGGACCGCCACGGGAATCAGCGACGCAGCCTCTCCCGACAGAAGCGTACACATGCTCACGCCCAATGCAGCGCGGCCAGGACTGGGCCGGCTGGATGGGGGCAGCAGCAACTTATGGAGCACGGGCGACGGCAGTACCGCTGGCGGCGGCGGCGGCGGTGGTGGTGGCGCCGGCGGCGACGGCACTGGTGGCAATGGCGGCAGCGCTGCGCTGCTGACGATGACCAGCAGCCAGGTGGCGACGGCGGTGCGGCTGACCTCAGCGTCCGCGCTGTGGCGGCAGCGGCAGGGCAGCACAGCTACCAGCCTGGCCTCCGGTGATGTGCTGTGGACCGAGTCCTATGCATGGAGGCACACAACGGGGACAGGGGCGGGGTCGCGAACGCCCGGTCTCTCGGACGCCGGCACGCCGCCTGCTGTCCCCACAGGGGGATTCCATGCTGGCTGGCCCCGTGGAAGCGCGGATGGCTTCACAGGGGAGGCCGCACTAGAACCGCCAGCGCTGCAGCAGCAGCAGCTGCCGCTGCCGCTGGCCGCCACTGCGCCTAACAACCAGGGCCCCATGCCACCGGCCAGCAGGGGCTCTGGGGCCTCGTGGCTGGCAAGCGCCGGCGGCCAACCCTCCGCCTTGCCAGTGCTGCAACCCTCGCAGCAGCACCCGCAGGGCAGCACACCCACCTCCTTGCCGCCGCCCCCTGCTGCTGCCCTGGCGCACCCGCCCCCTACCTTCCATCGCACACGGCCGCCACCCCTGCCGCCCCTACCAGCCTCGGAGTCTTCTGCCTCAGCCTCTGCTTCCGCGTCCGCCTCCGCCGACGCACAGTCGGAGGGCGCCGCGGCCGACGCTGCGCCCCAAGCCCGTGTCCCGGGTGGAAGCCATGCCGACGTCTGCGGCCCTGCACACGGAGAGCTGGCACCGGAGGCAACGGCTACAGGAGGAGGCTACCCTGCTGGTTTCTCGGGTCCAAGCGCGGACGCTGAACCTCACGCCAGGGTCCCTGCTGGCGCACCACGTCTCGCCGTTGGGGACCCTGCTGCTGCTCACGAACCCGAAGCTGCTGCTCACGACCCCAAGGCAGCTGCTCACGACTCCGACGCAGCTGCCGCCCTGGAGGCCCACCGCCACGCGCTGATGCTGCTCACCACCGGCGCCAGCAGCAGCAGCAGTACCGCAGCCGGCACCCCGCCAACGAGCAGCTCCCGCGCCCGCTCCTCCGCGACCTCCCCGAAGCCCCCGCACTCATTCGACAGCCCTCAGCCCCAGCACCTCCAGCAGCAGCAGGGCCCCCAGTCCCAGCCCTCCTCCCGTCCCCAACCTCACCCGCAGCTACAGCGCGCCATGGCGATAGCCCAAGAGGCCGCCCGGCGCGCCAGCACCCCCGGGGCATCGCCGATGCATGCCAGAGCGTCCGCCTTCGCGGCCGCCTCCCAGCGGCGCCTCTCATCAGGCCCTTTCACCCGGCCCGGCCCGAGAATCCTCGGAGAAGCTGCAGCGGGCTCAGACACCTCGGTCAAAGGTACCGCGGCCCTGACCACGGCTCCCTCCGCTGACACAGCCCTCCTGCGCCCGCTTGTGCGGTCAGCAACTTCGGCAGAGCTGTATCCGGAGGGGTTCCCCAGTACGGCAGCGGAGGCGAGCGCGGTGCTGCATGACGCAGAAGCAGGCGGGGCGCCAGACCCGCAACCGCCATCGCAAGGCAGGGCATCACACCAGCAGCAGCCGCAGCAGCAGCTGCTGCACGATAAGCAGGAGGAGCCGGAGGCGGAGAAGGTGGAGGCGCAGGGGCCGGCGGGCATGGGTGGTGGTTCGTTCTCCGACATGGACTCTGAGAGCGAGTTCATGGGCACGGACATACTGGACAGCCCGAGGACGGCGGCGCGGGAGGCACACGCGGTGGGTTATGGGCGGTGCGGACATGGGCCTCGCCAGCCGCAATTGGTGGCATAGCTGCCTGCTTACAGACCACGATTGTCCTACCTGCAAAGGCGCATGCGTTCGCACTGTAAGTTCGTAAGCACAGGAGCCCGCCCCAAGCAGACGCCACGCCCATAGGCAAATACTCTATTGCACTGTGATTAGGCATGATTGCCTGATGATCTAATACTCTGACCGAACGACTGCCTGGTGATCTCGTATTCTGACACCGCGCCACGCAGGCCCGCAAGGCGGCGGAGGCCACGGCGGCCGCTGTGGCGATGGCTGCGGCTGCTGGCAACCCCTCCGTGGGGTGCGCCATCGGGGCACTGGGTGCTCTGGGCCACCCCGGCGGGGCAGGGGCTGAGGACGGCGTTGAGGTCAACGCTGCGGGCTCGGCGCCCGGGGACGCGGCCGGCGTGCCCGGAGCCTTGCTCTCGGGGGCCGTGTCCGAGGTGTGGATAGGTGGGTCACCCAGGCGCAGCACAGGTCCCTCGTCCATCCAGCCTTACAGTATATCGAATTATCGACACCACTGTGCGAGTGTCTGACGGCGGCCTGCCATCCTTGCTGTGCATTCCCATGCTGAACATGCCTGTACTGGCAACACACTATGAGACTGGTCCTGATATGTGATGCTCCTCGGCCCGCAGTGATGGAGTACTGCGACATGGACACACTGCAGGTGGGGCCATGGCTTGCTTGGCAGGCGGTTGCTTGATGCCTTCGTTCGCAGCAGCAAGAGGGCTTGCATGGAGACATCAAATACGAAAAGCGTGGCTACATGTTTGCTTTGACGCACCACAAGATGCTCTGCTTTCCCCTCACGGAAGCGCTCCTTTGGTTGGCTAGCACTACACCAACACTAATTGACGCTTGCAACCCGACGTCTTGCCTGCCGCAGTTGGCTCTGGAGAAGGGCCTTTTCCTGCTGTCCCCCGCGGCCTCCCTCGCCTCCTCCGCCGGCCCGCCTGCAGCCCACGCCCTGGCCACCCTCCCTAGCCTCGACAGCAGCGGCGCCCTGTCGCAACCGCTCGCTGGCAGCAACGCCGCCGCAATGTCGCAGTCTGGTGCTACGGGGGCCGGCGGACTCACGGGTCGGCGCGCACACGTGTCAGCAGTCCGTGTGAACGTGCGGGCGGTGGTGGCCACGGCCCTGGAGGTGGCCAGCGCGCTGAGATACCTGCACGACCTGGTGGGTGGGGCTGGCGGGCTTGCTGCCGTACATTCCACCTACCACGTACTCGTTTGCTTTGGCGTATTGATGCAGAACCCGTTCTACGCGTAACGCTCACAGGCACCCAGTGACACAATGTGCACCCTCGACCCACAGGGCATCGTGCACGGCGACCTGACGGCCCGCAACGTCATGCTGGTCTCCCTGGAGCGCGCAGGGGCGCAGCACGGCCACCACGGTCACCATGCCCACTGGCAAGGCGTCGACCTCCCCTCCAGCTCAGACCGCATCCCCAGCCACAGCCACGGCCACGTGCCCGAACCAGTCACATGCCAGCCGTCTGGCGAGCCCGGCGGCACTACGCCATTCGGCCTGACTGCCGCAGGGAGCAGTGTGGGCAGCGGTGCGACGGTGCCCCACAGCGCTGCCGATGCTGCTGCTGGTGCTGCGTTGCCTTCTTCGGCCAGCGCCGCTGGCGAGTCCAGGTGCCCATGCCCCAACCGCTACGCTGACGCGTTCGGCCCCCGCCACGTGTGCCACGTGCCGCCCAGCGCCGCCGCCTCCGCCATGCCCAGCACTGCGTCCATGCACGCCGCCAGCATTGCTACCACCACAGCCGGTGGCGGCCGAAGCGGAAGCGGCAGGCTCCCCACTTTGGGCAGCACATCATCGGCTGCCTTCAACGCTGGCTCCGGAGCAGTTCTGGGGGCCGGGGTGCTCCCTGCTGGCCCTGCGGAGCGGCCGGGGATAGGGGCAGGGAGCGCGGGGCCGCTACCGCAGCTGCCGGCTGCCCCCGTGTGCTGCGGCTGCGGGCGCTGCTTCGTGGCCAAGGTGGCGGACTTCGGGCTGAGCCGCACGCTGGACACGCAGTCCAAGATCCTCACCAAGACCACGGGGACGGTGGGTACGGAAGGGGAAGGGTGGGCGGGCAGGAATGCAGGCGGAAAGGACTGTACGGCGAGGCGATCTGCTTGCGACCTAGCGGTTGTGACTCTTTTACCGGTATGTTAGGGGACTACGGCGTGCCAGAACGTACGGTATCGGTAGGCCTCCGTCATGCCTAGACACATTTGCATGCAGGTGCAAACTATGTCTTCGCTTCGACTGGAACGCCACTGCCCTGCCGGCACCGCGTCAGAGCTCACGCCCTCCTCCGACCCTCTTCCCGCAGATCACGTCCATGCCCCCCGAGACGCTGCTGTCGGGCGCCGTCAGCAAG